>ERZ772945.1342-NODE-1342-length-17508-cov-18.569701_pt1 | contig 17508 bp, 18 predicted proteins | sample MGYA00511681_ERZ772945 | MGnify/ENA primary metagenome ERZ772945 (study PRJEB29015, sample SAMEA2737943) | human oral metagenome | biome: human oral; feature: human-associated habitat; material: dental | place: China | collected 2143 ...
CCGCCCCCGAACTCACAGGCGCAACCATCACCGACAAAACCCCCTGCACCGTCACGTCATCCCTACGTTCCAAGAGCCACGGAACGGCGCTTGCTTCGATCCTTGTGTCGCCAACGTACGGGGTAGCACCCGATGCCACACTGATGGTCTACAAGCTATCTGCACCATCCGCGGGAGACACTTCCTCGGAAGACTGCAACGATAAGAAGTCGGAGAAAGACGGACCCGCTTCACTCATCAATCACGCCATCAACGACGGCGCACAGATTATCACCAACGCACACGGAACCACGTCCCGCGATAAAGGGCTCAAATGGGCTGTGGCGCGCGCAATGTCCCAAGGAGTCATTATCACAGACGCGATAGGCAACGAGGCGAGGGACGAGACTGCCTCGTCCCTGTCCTGGTGGTCCGGCGTCGTAGGAGTCAGCTCGATTGACACCAGCGGCAAGCGCGCCGACTACTCCTCCTGGGGCAACGGGGTCACCACCGCATCCGTCGGCGGCCCCTTCACGTATCGCAATTACGAAGATGGACAACTCATCCAGACGTCGGGAACCTCTGTTTCGGCTCCCCTCGTCGCCGGCTTCCTGGCGATCGCCCGCCAGAAGTGGCCCGACGCCACTGCCAACCAGCTCCTGCAGGTCCTGACCCACACGGGTCTGAGCGACCAGAGCGGCTGGAACAAGTACACGGGGTACGGTGTCGCAAACCTGAGTGGCCTCGTCAACACGGATCCCTCCCAGTACCCCGATGAAAACCCCCTGGCGGACAAGGGCGGGGGAAGCAGCCCCACTCCCGAGGAGGTCCAGCAGTATGCGAATGGCCTCGTTGTCCCCACCGAAATCGTGTACGACGACTCCTACGTCTACCGTGGCCTCGACGAGTCGTTCCTGTCCAACTCGGACATCACCTACCCCATGCACATCGGGACCAGCCCCCGGTACCACGGGAAGTGAGGCGGGTAGCCCCGCCGCCGCGACGAAGCGGCGAGAGCCCACTCGTCGCGGGGAGAGCGTTCTACGGATTCGCGGAGAGAAGCGCCAGCGGGAGGAGGAGAACGCACCAGCACAGGGGCACGTTCAGGACTATTCCTCGCGCGGCAAGCGCCCGCTCGGCCTCGCTGTCGGCGCGTCGGCGCGCCCGTATTCCCACGATCAGGCCCGTCAGCTGGATGAGGCCCGCCGGGACGGACATGTGGATGCAGACGGCAACGACGATAAGGGCGGGCAAGAACGGTCGCCCCGGCGTCGTAGCGAGCTCGTGGAGCATCGCGAATAGGCCGACAAGCAGCGCTCCGGCCATCGCCAACATTCCCGTGACTCCCGCCCCCACCGATATCGCGCCCGGGCTGGCAAAGACGCGGCGGAACAGGGCAACGCACGCGGCCAAGGCCGCTGCGCCGCACACAACCAGCAGGGGGACGAGGGCCCGCGGATTGCGGACCATGCCGACGACCGGGATGATGCAGGCGCAGGCGAGGAAGAAGGCATTCGCACCCGCTCCGAGCGCACAGCGCGCAAGCTCCCCACGCCCCTCGGCCCGCGTTCGTCCCACCAACCCGGCGACGACACCCACCAGATGAACGATCCCCGCCGCACAGGCGGCGGGCAGGAGCGAACGGACAAACTCCCCGTCGCTCATCACCGCCGACTCGCCGACAACGACGAGGTTGGCGCTGGCGCTCATCGCGTCAAAGACCGAGGCGGACCGGACGAGGAGGCCCACGATCATGAGAGTGAGTCCCGCGAGCGCGCAGAACAAGGACAGCCCGCTCATCTGCCGCGACGCGCGTCCGTCGGGCGCAGCTGCGGGGCCGCTGCGGTCGTTCATCGCCATCTCCATCCGACGATCGTGTCAGGCCTCGACACTACCGAAGGGGTGCCGAGGCCGCAAGACGCGCCACCGAGGACGTCCAGCGATGCAGCGAGCCTCGTCGGGCGCAAACGCACGCGCCCTACAGCACCGAAGAGAGGGACAAAACCCCGTAGAGCATACCAATCAGGGCAACGACGACGGCGACAATGATGAGAGGCGGAGCGTTCATCAGAAGCGATCGGCGGACATACGCGCGATCGGCGGGATCCTCCACCTGTGCGAGCGCAACGAAGCCGATAATGAGCCCGATGATGTTCACCAAGACGACGGGGACGGAACCAAAACCGGCCATGAAGATGAAGGCAAGCGGGGCCAGCCCCCTCGAGTACTCATCCGTCGGAATCATCACATACACGAGCGTCCCGACGACGACCAGCGCAAAGACGACAAGTCCAGTGATCCCAAACCCCCGGCACACGCCGCCCAGCATCATGCCCCTGCGTCGCCCAGGGACGGCGGGTTTGGTCGCCCGGGAGCCATCGACCATGGGCTGGCCGGAATTGAACGCCGGATAGGTGCCGGGGTCATAGACGTTGGGATTCGGTTTCGTCACAGTCGGTCCTTCACGAGTGGATCATCGCCGAGGAGGACGCGCAGCGCCTGGGCGACGCCGGCCTCGTTGTTGGAGGGAGCGACGAAGCGCGCGGCCTCCGCGACGTCGGGCGATGCGTTGGCCATCGCGAAGGACAGGTCGCCCTCGCTCATCATGGACAGGTCGTTGCCGGCGTCCCCGAAGACGGCGGTCTGCTCGCGCGTAACCCCGAGGAAACGCTGCAGATCACGCACCGCGCGCCCCTTGTCGACGCCTCGGACCTGTAGGTCCGCCCAGTTTGCCCCCGAAATCGCGTACTGGTGCGTGTCGGCGAAGCGCGACAGGGTTGCCTCGGCCAGCGCCTCCACCGGTTGAAGCGCGTAGACGGCGAGCTTGACGATCGCGTCGTCGAGGTCACCCGATTCGATGGCGTCAATGACGTCAAGCTGATCGTCGACTCTCTTGGTGCGGTGGTAGTAGGGCATCACGCCGTCCACGAAGCGGTCATCGCTTCGCTCCACGTAGGCGCTGCGCTTTCCACACATGACCAGGCCGCCGTCGATCGCGTCGGGGCCCGAGGTGGCTTCGCGCACGAGGCGGACAGCCTCGCGCACCGTGGGGGCGTCAAGGGGACTGGAGGAGACCTCGACCCCGTCGCGCATGACGATCGCACCGTTCTCGCCGATCGCGGTCATCCCCGGTCGCCCCGGAAACATGTCGAGGAGAGTCCACACCTGGCGGCCCGAGGCGGGGGCGAAGGTGACTCCGCGCTCATCCATCCGGTCGAGGAGCTCGTCCATGCCGGGCGGGAAGTTCTTGTCGTCATCCAGGAGGGTGCCGTCCATGTCGACGGCAGCCAGGCGCAGGTCGGCACCGGTGTAGAGCGCGGGGTTGGTGGGGGCGTTCATGCCTCCATTGTGCCCGACGCCGAATCGGCGCGTCCACGCCGGGCGACGGCCGAGCACCACCGGCGAGGGGCGGGCAGGCGGGCGCAGGCAGGCCGGCCCTGCCGTCACGACGCTGCCCGGACAGGCGCCCTCAGATGTTAGGGGGCAGGTGCCAGTAGAGCACGAGGAAGAGAACCCCGGCCAACAAGGCCACGGGTAGGGCGACGATCATCCGGACTGAGACGGCGTGCCGACGATACCCCGCCCGCACCCACCCGAACCACTCGACAACCCCAATAATCAAGGTCAGAACGGCCATCAGGTGGCCGGCGAGCACGCAGGGAATCAGGAGCAACCCGGGAATCACATAAAGACCGTCGCCGTTGTCTGAATGATCCCCCGGCCGCAAATCAATCAAGAACGTGACGACATGTGGGATGAAGAGAAGAAGCATCGTGACGACGGCACAGTTGAGCCACTCTCGGTGTGCCCGTCGCTTCGGTGGCGCGGGTTGGGGGAACACCACGGGCGGCATAGGCCCCTGCTGCCGCGGCATAGGGGCGGGCGGCGGCGCGTGGGACAGGGACGGCGCCGGCGCCTCGGCAGACGACGGTCGGCCGGGCGCAGGCCGTATGCCGTTCTCACTCATCAGCTCCCCTCCTCGTTCTTGACGTGAATGGACCGGCCTAGAACCACCACAGCGCGCAGGCCGCCAGGGCGAGCGCGACGAGGACAGCAACGCCGATGCTCGGCGCCAACAGTCCCGCGCTCTTGCCGTGCCGGTGCGCGGGTGCCGCTTCGCCTCCGGCCTCCCGGTCCGCCTCGAAGCCCGTTCGCGTTCCCGGGCGCTGCGCGAGCGAGTGCGAGGGCGCGGCAGGGCGAGGCCGTCGACGCGTCCGCGCCCCTCGCGCGGCTCCGCCCACTCCCCCCGCGTGAGAGTACTGGGAAGACGACCGGTACATGTTTTCTCCGTCGAAGTCATGCGATCACCTAACAGGACAAGTCTACCATTCGTGAGGTGCCCGTCACATAGGCTTCGGCGGTCGTTGTCGCCGTCATTGCGCCGATCGGCCCCGGCCTCGTTTCTCACACGAGGCCGGGGCCGACGGGGTCGACAGCGAGGGCAGGAACGCCCCCTACTCGCGCCCCTCGCGCATGCTCGCCAGGATGCGGCGACGCAGGGGGACCGTCGCCTCGGAGGCGGCGACGATGAGGAGGACACCCACGAGCGCCGCGGCGATGGCGGCGACGAAACCGCTGACCGCTCCAGAAGGAATTAACGGGGACATGAACACCATCCCCATCAGCACCGATCCCCCCACCATCACGAAGGCGGGCAGAGCGACCTCGAGGCGACGGCTACGATCCATGAAGCCCCGCGGGGACCCCATGTAGGACAGGGCGCGCATCTGCTCGGCCGAGTCGATGACGCGGATGGACTGGTTGACGGCCGTCGACACCGCTCCCAGCGCCAGGGTGATCGCGAAGGTCAGCATCATGCCGCGCAGGATGTCGCCGTTGACGATTCGCTGGACCTCATCCATGGCCGTGTTGCCCTCCGCGGAGATCACCGAGCTCATCGGGAACATCACGCCCACGATGAAGCCAACCAGGGCCACCGCACCGAAAGAACGCCACACGCTGCGCGGGTCGTCGGCCAGGCGCCGGCCTGCCACCATCATCTGCGGGCTGCGAGCCCAGCGCGCCATGATGCGGCCCATCACGCTGATCGACCAGATGCCCAGCAGGTTCACGACCAGGAAGATCGCTCCGAGGAAGCCCATGAAGATTGCCATGCCGATCGCGGCGCCCAGGTTCATGGCAAACCCGCCCACGACGAGCCACGCCACGAGGAGAACCACCGCCAGGATCGGACCGAAGGCGCTCACCCGACCGGCGTGGGAGCGTCGCGCAACACCCAAAGGAGTGATCGCCACCTTGCGCATGGCCAGCCACGAGGAGAGCGCGGCCAGGAGGATCATGGCGACGGCCTCGGCCAGGAGAACCAGGACCCCCACCCACATCTCGCCGACCCCCATCGGGCGGCCCTGGAAGGACAGCGCCCCCCACGCGGGAAGCGTCACCGCGTACAGGATCGAGCCGACGAGGACACCGACGGCCGCGAAGACGCAGGTTTCGACGATGCACGCCAGCTTGGTCTTGCCGGGTGCCAGGCCCACCAGGCGCAGCACCGCGAGGTCGCGTTCGCGCCTGCTCATGCCCAGGCGGGCCGCGGCCGCACCCATCGAGATGATCGGGACGACCAGGAGGGTCGCGGCGAAGAACGCCAGCGGGACGTACATGACCATCGCACCCTCGATGGTGGTCGGGTCGTCGGCCAGACCGGTAGCCCTCGCCGCGGCGGAACGCGACATGAAGGCCATGACCCCGCCGGTGACCGCCAGCAACACGGCGTGCGGCAAGGCGAAGGCGGCGACCGTCAGGGTGGATGTCGCCCGGTCGCGGGAGCGCAGCAGGGCCTCTGCTGCGGTGCGCACCGAACTCATCGCTGGACCCCCTCGCGCGTGGCGCCCGCTGCGGGCACGCCTGGGCTCGTCTGGGTCGAGGCCGGGGCGGCCTGGGGGCCGCCGCCTCGTTCCGACAGGGAGATGCGACCGTCGCGCACGTGAATCGTGTGGGGGAGTCGGCTCGCGACCGCCGGATCGTGGGTGACCAACACGAGGGACGCGCCAGTTGCCGCGCACGCGCTGGTCAGCAGGGACATGACCTCGCCGCCGGTCGCCTGATCGAGGGCGCCCGTGGGCTCATCGGCGAAGATGACCGACGGGTCGGTGGCCAGCGCACGCCCGATGGCGACGCGCTGCGCCTGTCCGCCCGAGAGCTGTCCGGGCCGATAGGGACCAGCGCCATCGAGGCCGAGGTTGCGCAGGATGTCCCGAGCTCGGGATACCGCCTCGGTCTTGGGTGTACCCGAGAGCATGAGGGGCATCGCGATGTTCTCTTCCGTGGGCAGCTCGGGGAGCAGCTGTCCGTCCTGGAAGACGAAGCCAAAACGCCTCAGGCGCAGGTCCGACAGGTCCTTCTCCGACATGGCCGTCATCTCTTGGCCGTCGAGGGAGATGGACCCGGAACTGGGGCGCAGGACGCCGGCCAGGCAATGCAGGAGCGTCGTCTTTCCCGAACCGGATGGCCCCATGATCGCGACCTGCGTGCCCTGCGGCAGGGTCAGGTCGACCCCAGCGAGCGCGTGAACAGGGGTCTGTCCGCGCATGTATGTTTTCGTCAGTGCTTGGGTCACCAGACCCGCCGTGTTCTGTGTCATGCTTCGACGATAGGCCCGCGCCGCACCCGTTTCTATGGGGGGCAGCCCGGGTCTGTCCCTGAGAGAACCCCGATGCGCCGCGCCCAGGCCCCTCCCATGCCTACACAGGCGCGCACAGGCCCGGATCGTACTTCGCAACGATGGTCGGGCTGGATTTCTCACCGGGTAGGTGCTATCGTGAACGCCTGTACGGATAATCTCCGTACAGATGAAAGAGAGGCTCTAATGAGCACCACAAAGACACGGCGCCTAGATCTGCGCCTCACCGACAAACAGGACACCCTCATTCGTCGCGCAGCCGAACAGGAAGGACGCAGCGTCAGCGAATTCACTCTGTCCACCGTCACAATGGAAGCCCAGCGCCGCCTGGCAGACCAGCGCGTCTTCATCCTGAGCGAAGAGGACCACGCTCGCTTCGAAGAGATCCTCCAGACCTCACTCAAGGACGATCCCAAGCTGCGCAAGCTCCTCAATCGCCCGTCGCCTTTCGGCACCCACATCGACCTCGACGACCCGCGCACCCCTGAACGCTGATGTACGCGACGGTCCTGCAAGAGCCTCGGCCCCTGACACGCAAGGACGAGCGAGAGCGATTCCAGTCGGGCAACGCCGAGATCGACGACTGGTTCCACCGCTTCGCCTGGCAGAACCACAGCGCCGGCAACGCCCGCATTTTCATCACAACGCAGGAGCCCAAGACGCTCGGCTTCTACGCCCTGGCAATGGGGGCCGTGGAGCGCAGCACGCTCCCGGATGCGCTCAAGCCACGCAGGCGCCCGGACCCGTGCCCCATTCTTCTCCTCGCTCGCCTCGCCGTCGATCAGCGCGCGCAGGGACGAGGCATCGGCTCCGCCCTGTTCAAAGATGCCCTCTTGCGGGCCTACAAGCTCAGCAATGACGTCGGCTTTGCAGCCCTCCTGGTTCACTGCGCCGATGACCGGGCGCGCAGCTTCCACCTCGGCCAATCCTCCCACTTCGTCCCCTGTCCAGGGACGGATAGCCACCTGGTACTGCCGCTGCGCGCCCTTCGGGAGTTCATCGAACGCCTGTAACACGCGCCAATTCCAGCCGGGCGCGCGTCGCCAGGCTCTCGTGGCGGCCCCCCTCGCCCCTCACCAACTCCAACCCCCGCGCCCGCTGCTACCCCTGCTGCCCCAATCCCCCAGGAAACGACCGAGGCACGGAAGTCGACACCCGCACGAGAACCCGGGGGAACGTACTACAAGAACTGCACCGAAGCACGCCGAGCCGGTGCTGCTCCCATCTATCGGGGCGAGCCGGGTTATCGACCTCAGCTCGATCGCGACAACGACGGCGTCGCCTGCGAGTAACAGCGCATGCCTCCTGCGGCGCTTTCGTTCCCACGGATGCCGCCCGACCGTTACGCCCCCCCCTTCAGCCCCAACAGCGCCGCCAGTGCGGCTGGGAGCACCGCCGTAGGACTTACGCCGCACCTTCGCCGCTCCGACAGCGTGGCGAGCGCGCCCCCACACGCGGCGTGCGACCGCGGGTGAAACCGGCCCCGCCCCTGCTTCTGCCGGGAGCCACCGAATTGAAACTCCCACCACCCCCGTCTCTCCGCAAACGGCTCATATGGGCGCTTGTGGCCAGGCAGGGGTGGTCTCGGTTTCACGAATGCCCGAAGCCCATCAGGCAGGGGTGGTCTCGGTTTCACGAATGCCCGAAGCCCATCAGGCAGGGGCGGTCTCGGTTTCACGAATGCCAGAAGCCCATCAGGCAGGGGTGGTCGTGGTTGCACACTGACCCAAGTGACCCACGAGCGTCACGGCGCGGCCCCCGCCACACCGCGGCCACAGGCGCACGGGAGTCGATGTTCACGCCTTTCCACGGCGCCATGCGTTTTCCTGTCCATCCCGAGACCGGCCCGGACACGCTGCGATAGGATGGACACCATCCGCTCGGATAAACGGGCGGAAGCACAATTCAAGGAGGACCGCATGGGTCTGGAAGATCTGTCCAAGAAGGCCGAAGAGGGTTTCGAGAAGGCTGGCGAAAACATCGAGAAGGCCGTTGAGACTGCCAAGGACAAGGCCGCTGAGGTCGCCGAGGACGTAAAGGACAAGGCCACCGAGGTCGCCGAGGACTTGAAGGATAAGTTCACCAAGTGAACCAGTGGCGGCGGCGCTGAGCCATCGACACTCGTTTTTGTGCGCGCGTCGCCAGGCTCTCGTGGCGGCGCCGCGCGACAAGGGGGGCCGGGATCGAATGATCCCGGCCCCCTATCAACGGTAGATTCAGTTAGCGCCCGCGGTGATGGTCACCGGGAAGGTCGTGGAGATCCCGTCCGGGTCGGTCAGGGTCACCGTCACTGCGTCCTCGTCCTCGCCCAGCGCACGCAGCGGGTGCAGGGTCACGACGTTCTTCTCGGACTTGCCAACCTCGAGGGCGGTCGGATCGGAGACATCGATCGTCCACTTCACGGCTTTGTCGGAGTCGGCGAGCTTGACCTTGAGGTCGCGCTTCTCGGGGACCTTGACGCCGCTGTCGTCGATCTGCGCGATGGGACGCTCAACGGTCTTGACGTCCTTCGGCGTCACGTAGGAGTGGGCGGGGTCGGAATCGGTGGCGCATCCGGTCAGGGCGGTGAGACCCAGGCCGAGCGCGAGCACTGCGGTGAGAAGAGAACGCTTGTTCATGGCCCCAATACTAAGCGTCGAAGCTCACGCCCACGCGCCACAAAACACGGTTTTGGGACGATGTCACACCCGCGCTCATCACAGGGACCAGACCAGCGACCCCGACTCCACGTCAGACCAGAATCCGCTCGCCAGGCGCGCCCACTGGTCGGGGAACTGCAGCTGCGGGCTGTGCGTTCCGCCCCGGATGACGCTCTCGCGGGCGCCCAGCTCCGAAGCCTCCTGCGCGTACCACGACGGCGGCCAAATCTCGTCCTGATCCCCGTACAAGACATGGACGGGAACACCCGTAGCCGCGAGCGCGGGGGTGTCGGGACGCAGCTCGGAGAGTATCCGCGCAATTCCCACAAGGTTCTCCGAGGAGGTTGCCAGGGCTCGCACGCGCTGAAACTCCGCCCAGCCAACCGCAGGTTCGGTGAGCGTCATGTCCGGGAAGTAGGCGCGCAGCACCTGCTCGCGTGCCCCCTCGCCCATGGGCAGGGGGTCGAGAACCGGGAGGGTGTTCATCCAGTCGTAGACGGCGCGCCCGGAGCAAAACAGGGTGACGGAAGCGAAGAGATCAGGCCGGGCGATGACTGCCGCGCGCGCGACAATCCCACCGAAGGAGTGACCCACGAGGTGTACGCGCCCCGAGGCCCCGGCCCATGCCTCGGCGATCGAGACGAGGTCCGCGACAAAGTCACTCATCCCGTAGGCACCCAGGCCCACGGGAGCGGCGGAACCGCCCTGGCCTCGCTGCGAGTAGGCGAGGGCGTCCCAGCCGTCTCGGCCCAGGAAGGGAAGGACGGGCGCGTAGTCCTCCTTTGACCCCGTGTAGCCGGGGACGAGGAGGACCCTATTCGCCCCGGCATCGCCGGGGGATGGGGCGGTGCGGATCGTTGGGGTGCCATCCACGAGGGAGGGGGCGCTCGGGCCGACAAGCAGGCCGCTGAGCTCCCCCGCGGGAGCGGCAAGCGCGACGGGAGTCACGTCGGCCGGCAGCACAAAGGGACCAAATGGCTCGATTCGTTTCACACCGTCAATCGTAGAATGAACGCATGACAAACGACACCATTGCCCTGCAGCTGGCACACCGCACGATCCGCGCCTACAAGGACCAGCCCCTCACGGAGGCCGAGGTCGCCACGCTCATGGACGTGGCCCGACACACCGCCACCTCCTCCTACCTGCAGTCCTGCACGATCCTGCACATCACCGACCCGCAGGTCCGCGAGGCGATTGGCACGGCCTCCGGTCAGCCCTACGTGGGCGGCACGAAGGGCGATCTCTTCATCTTCCTCGCTGACCTGTACCGCAACAGCCGTATCCGCGCCGAACAGGGGATTTCCTCCGAGGCCCTGTCCTCGATGAACCTATTCCTCACGGCGGCGGAAGACGCGCTGCTGGCCGCGCAAAACGTGGTGGTGGCCGCCGAGTCCATGGGGCTGGGCACCGTCTACCTGGGTTCTATCCTCGCAGACCCGCGCTCGGTCGTTCAGGCGCTGAAGCTGCCGGAGCTGACCTTCCCAATCGTGGGGCTCCTCGTGGGCCACTCGGACCAGGAGCCGGGTCGGAAGCCGCGCCTGCCCCTTTCTGTGATGACCGCGCGCAACACGTACCCGCGCGTGGAGTCCTACGCGGAGCTGCTGGCCGACTACGACCGCGAGGTCACCGAGTACTACGACCTGCGCAGCGGTTCGCGCCTGGAGTCCTTCACACACCTGGTGGGCACCAGCATCGGGGTGGGCGGCGCGCACGTGTCCCCCATCCTTGAGGTCCTGCACGAACAGGGGCTGTGCCTGCGCTGACTCCCCTCGTTGACAGCCTCGTACAATTGGGGCATGCCTGAGCTTGGTTTCTCCACGTACGTGTTCGTCGAGCGCATCGCCGCGAACGCGGCTGCCCTGCACCCCTTCCCCGAGCACAACATTGCTCTCGTGCGCGACGCGCTCGCCGACGCGGGCTTTGAGATTTCGCTGCTGGGGCCGGATGCTCCGGCCACCGGGGAGGGCGTGTACTTTCAGTCCGAGCCCTTCGGCGACGAGGTCATGGGGTTGCTCGCCGATTCCCTGACCCTGCGCGGCATCGGCGCCTACGCGTACGCGCTGGTCGATTCCTCGATGGGCGGGGAGCTGGCCGACATCGCCCTGTTCACCCGCGTGGGTGACGTGTTTCCGCGCTGCGGGCGTCACGTCCTCATGACGCGCATGTACATTCACCGAACGCCCACGGGTGCTGGCAACAAGGCCGTCACCTGGGCCTTCGGGTCTCCGGACGACCTGGAGGAGGCCAACGCCCTGCTGTCGCAGAGGTTCGACACCGAACCGGTAACGGACCCGCGCGGCATGGCGGCCATCGAGATCCGACACCCCGAGTTCGCCGCCGGGACCGCCGAGCCGATGGTCCTCCTCGACGAGATCTTCCAGGTTCTGGGCGCCGCCGGCTTCGAGGGCATCACGATGTGCAACGACCCGGGCCAGCCCTCCGCGAGCTGAGGTGCGCCGCGGGGCCGCCGCTCACCTTCGTCGGTGGGCGGCGGCCCACTTCGCTCGGTCAGCGGATCGCCTCCATGACGCGTACACCGTCGAGAACGCTCACGTAGGGCAGGGGATTGACCCCGGCCTCGAGGACGTATTCGGTGAGCTGATCTCGCACGACCGCGCGCAGCTCCTCGGGGTTCCACGGCTTGGCGACGTAGTAGTCGAGGCCGGCCTGGTTGACCGCCCGGATTGTGTCCGACTGGTCCGCCTGGCCGGTCACCAACACCGTCCGGGTCGCACCGAAGCGCTCATCCTTCGTGAGTTCCACCAGGAAATCCACGCCCGACTTCCCGGGTAGCCGGTGGTCGGACAGCACGAGCGCCAGCTCGTCTCCGTCTTCGACGATCTCGTCGATGACGCTCCAGGCGTCGTCGACATCCTCGGCGACCTCGAGCCGGATCTTGTCCCAGAACTGTTCGAGATCGCGCTCAAGCGCATCGCGCACGTCCGCTTCATCCTCAAGGGACAGGATTGTCAGGGTCATGATTCCTCCTCGTGTGGTTGTGTGGGCAGCAGGATCCGCATGATCGTGGACCCCGGGTGTGTGTCGATCGCGAGGCAGCCCCCGTGGTCGGCGATGATGGTTCGGACGATGGACATGCCCATGCCCAGACCGAATCTGATGCGCCCCGCCTTGGTCGTGAAGTGGGGCTCCATGATCTTGTCGACTATTGCCGGGTCAATGCCGGGGCCGTTGTCGCTGATCGTGACGCTCACGCCTCCCTCCGCGGGGCGCACGGTGATGCGGATCAACGCATCCGCCTCGCCGCGGGCGGGCAGCTCGGGGATCGTGCCGTCACGCTCCGCGGCGGCGGCCTTGTCGGCGCACTCATCCTCGATGGCTTCGGCGGCGTTGACGATGAGGTTCGTCCAGACCTGCTGCAGCTTCGCGGGGTGAGCGTAGACGGGCGGAACGTCCTCGTAGTCGCAGTCGATGCGGATGCCCCTCACCCGGTGCGCGGTGAGGCGCAGAACGTCGTCAATGCCGTCACGCACGTCGACGGGCCTGAGGTCCTCGGTGTCGGGACGCGCGTAGCCCTTCAGGGACTGCGTCAGCTCGATGACGCGGTCGGAGGCGGCGAGCACGGATCGCAGAGCCCCTCCCAGGCGCGCCCCCGCCTCGTAGGCGTCGATGCCTCCGGGGGTGCGCGCGAGCGCGCGGGCACCGTCCGCCCCCTGCACTCCGGCGCGAACCAGGCGGCGTGCCACCGTGCGATCGCCGACGACGGGCAGGAGCTCCTTGATGAGGGCGCGTTCGACGGAGGTCGAGCGCGGCGGCGCGGTCAGGGCGCGCGCCATCGCCTCCCGCGACGAGGCCGCGGCCGGAGACGCCAGGACCGCATCGACGTCCTCGTGGAGGTGCTTGGCGGCCCGCACCAGAGCGGTCACGGGGTTGTTGAGTTCGTGGGCGATGCCGGCGCTGAGCTCGCCGAGCATCGCGAAGCGCGCCCGCTCGACGAGCTCGGCCCGCGTGGCACGCAGGTCCTCCAGGGTGGCGGCCAGTGCCTCCTTCTGAGCCTCGAGATCCTCGGCGAGCATCGCATTCTCCAGGTGCAGGTCCTCGGCCCTCATGAGGCGCCGGGTCAGGGAACGGATCGCAAGGGCCGTCAGGGTGGCGCCGATGGAGGGGTCCTCGGAGATGACGATCTGTAGTTGCTCGGTCGTCAGACGCACGAGGGTCGCCTCCCCCATCGTCGTGCCCGTGAAGAACGCGTTCTCGGCGCGAGCCAGGGACACGAGACCGATGAGCGGACCGGAGGACGCCAGGTGGGCGAGAACCTCGCCCCTCGCCGAGTCCCGGTGCAGGGACACCCTCCCGTCGAGCACGAGGTAGACGGCCCAGACGGGTTCCCCCTGGGTGACCAACTGGGTTCCCCCCGGCACGACCAGGCGCGGGCGGTGTCCGAGGACCCTCTCAACGCCCGCCAGGAGCTCCATGACCACCTCTCGCTCGTCTCGGTCGAGCCCCTCCAGGAGGGGTCCTTGAACCGCGAAGGGCGGGGGGTCGGCGATGAGGAATCGGATCTGGCTCTCCGAGTATCCGCATCCGCGCAGGTAGCGCACCATCGTCGAGTACGCCTGGCCTGCCAGGAGCGGCAACGTCCACGGGGACTTCAGCACCGAGGACAGGGCGCCCGACTGCATGCACCGGGTGAGGTCCCTGTGCTCGGCCGCGTCCGTGACGACCACCCACTGCATGCCACGCAGCGCCGGGATCGCACCGGCTCGGTCGATCAGCGCGTCAATGTCGTCCACCTCGGAGGTGACCAGACCCATGAGAACGTGGTCGCCCACCCTCAGGCTCGCGCCGTAGTCCGCGAGGTCGGCCACACCCTCCACCCTGTCCAAGCAGAGCCCGGGGAAGGCGTCGGCCAGGTCTCGGGTCACCGGAGCGGCTATCGACCGCGAATTGTCGCCGACGACCAGCAGGTGGATGGGGTGCCCCCTCCTGTGTCCGCCGCTGCACACGTCCGTGCGGGCCAGCACCGAGGCGTCGCCCGCCATGGGGCCGCGCGTCCACCCGCAGGCCAGCCCCGGCCTGGGCCGGTCCGCAGCGTCCGAGCGGACCACCGCCTCGTCACCTGGCACGTCACATCACCCCGATCGCACCCCACGTGAGCGGCGCGACGAACGCCAGGAGGATGATGCCCACGAGGCCCACCACGACGCCGACGACCACCATCTGTCGCGTCGGCGTGGTTCCGGTCGAGTAGGCGATCGCGTTCGGCGGGGTCGAGATGGGCAGGCACATGCCCAGGGAGCAGCCCAGCGCGATGACGATGGCGATTTCGGCTGCGCTGGTCGACACGCTCGTCGCCAGGCCCATGCCCATGGGGATGAGGAGGTTCGCCGAGGCGGAGTGCGAGATGACGTTCGAGGTCACCCACCCGACGAGCGCGAGCACGAGGATCAGCAGGGCTCCCGGGATCGACGCCCACTGGATGGAGCCGAGCATCCACTTGTCGAGGCCGGTCGCGGCCACCCCGGATCCGAGGGCGATGCCACCGGCGACGAGCCACAGGACGGGCCAGTCCAGGGCACGCAGGTCATCGCCGCTCATGACCTTCGTCATCAAGAGGACCACGACCGGCAGGAAGCCGACGACGTTGGAGGAGATGTGGTGGAGCGACTCGGTCATCCACAGCAGGATCGTCGCACCCGCGACCGCGTAGAAGATGATCGCGTTGCGTGACTTCTCGAAGCGAGCCGAGGTGTCGATGTCAAAGCTCGCGTCGGCGGGGATGTAGCGCCACGCGATGAACGCCCACGACAGGGCCAGGAGCACCAGCATGAGGGGGACGGCCGCGAGCATCCACTGCAGGAAGGTCACGCTCACCCCCGCGTTCTCCAACGCCCCCAGCGCGATGGCGTTGGGAGGCGTACCCACCGGGGTTCCCATGCCCCCCACGTTCGCGGCCACCGGGATGGACAGGGCGATGCCCGTGCGCGCCTTGCCCTCGGGCAGGGCCATGATGACGGGCATCATGACGGCAAACATGGTCGCGGTCGTCGCAGTATTGGACATGAACATGCTCATGATGGCGGTGATCAGCATGACGCCCAGGACCGTCAGGCGGGGTTTGCCGATGAAAGGCCGCAGGAGGACCGCGGACAGCGCCCGGTCAAGCTTGTACTTCGCCGCTCCGTCGGCCACCATAAAGCCGCCAAGGAACAGGATGATCACGGGGTTTGCGAGCGCGCCGAAGAACTTCGTGTAGGCGGGGGCGCCCTCACCCACGCTGAGCAGCGCGTGGTCCGAAATGAACAGGACCTCCAGGAAGATGACGAGGACCGCGGTGCCCGCCAGGGGCACGGCCTCGGTCACCCACAGGAGGATGGCGGCCAGGAAGATCCCGAACATCCGCGTGCCCGCCGCGTCCAGGCCGGGGAGCTGGATGACGAGGCAGGTGGTGATGGAGGCCAGCGCGCCCAGGACACCCAGTGCCTTGACCGGGTTGAACACCGCTTTCTTCTTGGAGAAGCCTGCAGGTCGCGTGGACATGTTCTGGGCGGAGCGCGGATTGATTGACACCGCGCCCCTGGAGCGTCGAGCCATTATGGGAAGACCTCATCGTCTTGCGTGGATAATGTCCAACCAGTGTATGCCAGCGCACACAAAATGTGAAGCCGGGGTGGGGCTTCCCAATGCTCCCACCCCGGTTTGACGCCGAGACACTGATCGATTCTTGACATCTCTATCCCGATCGCCACCGAGACGATCCGATAACCGAGATGCCTACTCCCAGTCGCCCAACCGCACGGGACCGGCTAGTCGGCCACGACCTCGTCGATGTCGTAGCCCGTCGGAAGGACGCCCGGACGCGCCGGCTCCCACCCGAGGGCGGGCGCCACATGCTCCGCGAAGTTACGGATGATCGACCAATTTTCGTCGAACCCGAGCTGGTTGGGGATGGTCAGCAGCAGGGTGTCGGCTTCCGCGAGCGCCCGGTCCTGACTCAGCTGCGTGATGAGGGTGTCGGGGTCGGCCGCGTAGGTTCTTCCGAAGGTGGCTACCGCCGAGTCGAGGTGGCCGACCTGATCTCCGGATGCGCTCAGGCCGTACAGGCCCGCATCGCGCTCGGACAGGAGCGGGAAGATCGAGCGGGATACGGACACGCGAGGCGCCCAGTCGTGGCCGGCCTCGGCCCACGCCCGGCGGTAGGCGCGCAGCTGCTCGGCCTGGATGTCACCGAAAGGCTTGTCCCCGTGCTCGAAGACCAGGGTCGAGCTCATGAGGTTGACGCCGTCGCGTGCCGCCTGGACCGCCGAGGCGTTGGATCCCGCGCCGTACCAGATCCGGGATCGCAGCCCCTCAGAGAACGGGAGGATGGGCAGCGGCGTTCCCGGGGTGAGCTGCGTCGGGTACTGCTCGTGCAGGGGCGCGGCCTCGGCCATGGGAACGGCGGCGACGGCGTCGAGGAAGCGTTCGTAGTGAGCGCGAGCGAGATCCGATCCGCGAGGATCCTCGGAGCGGTAGCCAAAGGCCTCCCAGCCCCTCCGGGCGATTTCCGGTGCGCCGCGGGACACGCCCAGCGCGGTGCGCCCATCGGCGATGAGGTCAAGGGCGGCCGCCTCCTCCGCCAGATAGAGGGGGTTCTCGTATCGCATGTCGATGACGCCGGTGCCGACTTCGATGGCCTTGGTGCGCGCGGCGATGGCCGACAGGAGGGGCATGGGTGCAGCCGCCTGGGGCGCGTAGTGGTGGACGCGGAAGAACGCGCCGTTGACGCCGATCTCGTCGGCAGCAACCGCAAGGTCGATTGCCTGGTGCAGGGACTGGGCAGCGGTTATGCCATGGCGGGGGCCGTTCGAGTAGTGGCCGAAGCTGAGGAATCCAACGTACTTCATGGCGTCACCCTACGCTCAATAAGTTGAATCTTCAACCATATCGGGTGTGGGATGCGAGATAGGAGCGGGGCACCTGGGCGCCGCCCCCTCGCTTTACGCGCGTCAAACGGCACACAGGCCCGTGATTACCCTTGTTCACACGGGCACTACACCCGATCAGTATGCATAACACCCCTTCTGATCGGGTGCAGCGCCCCCTAAAGGGTGCAGCGCCCACCTCCAAAACACTAGCCGTGCCAGCCAAGGCACCCCACCACTACCCCTTCGGGGAGCACGTCGCCTGCCCGAGCGCGCCACCACCACACACGGCGAAAAACAAAAATCGCAGACCCCGAAGGATCTGTGATCTCATCGTGCGCGAGGGGGGAGTTGAACCCCCACTCCATCACTGGAACACGGACCT
>ERZ772945.1345-NODE-1345-length-17483-cov-4.341749_pt1 | contig 17483 bp, 22 predicted proteins | sample MGYA00511681_ERZ772945 | MGnify/ENA primary metagenome ERZ772945 (study PRJEB29015, sample SAMEA2737943) | human oral metagenome | biome: human oral; feature: human-associated habitat; material: dental | place: China | collected 2143 ...
GGGTAGAGACTTCCTTTCTAAAAATAGATCGAATTTTAATATTTTTCTAAATACTCCACGATTATAGAAAGCGCCGACTCTGTACTCGATCGCTTGTTTTCCACGCGCGTGCCCGTGAAGTATTTCTTGTGCGCAATTATACCTGCCACACCTGAAATGGCTATGAAAACGAGTCCGACTGGCTTTTCCACCGTGCCGCCTCCCGGTCCCGCGATGCCCGTGATGCCGACGCCGATATCGGTACGGATGGCACGGCGTATCCCCTCCGCCATCTCGCGCGCCGTCTCTTCCGATACCGCTCCATGTGCGGCGAGCGTCTCATGCCGCACGCCGACGAGGCGCTCTTTGATCGTGTTCGTATAGGAGACAACCGAGCCCATGACGTAGGCGGAGCTTCCCGCTACGTCCGTGAGGCGGCTCGTAAGCAGTCCGCCCGTGCAGGACTCCGCACAGGCAATGGTGAGTCCGCGCGCGGTGAGAAGCTCTCCCACACGCATTTCGAGTGTTTTTTTTTCGTTCATGTTCGCCTCCACTCAGTCCGTCACACGCTCGCCGACGATGTCGTAGGCAAAGCCCTGCAGCACGCGTACGCGAATGATGTCGCCAACTTTCGCCTCCGTATCGCCTTCAACGTAGACCTGTCCATCGACTTCGGGTGCTTCGCGGCAGGATCGCCCGATCGCGATATTGGGCTGCTCCGCGTCGCGCCCTTCGATAAGCACGTCGAGCTCTTCGCCCTCAAGGCTCTGATTGACTTCCTCCGATATCTTCGACTGGAGGCTCATGAGGTCGTGATAGCGCTCCTGCATGACCTCCTCGCTGACCTGATCCGGCATCTCTGCCGCACTCGTTCCCTCTTCCTGGGAGTAGGTGAATACGCCGACCTTGTCAAAGCGCACCGATTCGAGGAAGTTGCGGAGTGCTTGATACTGCGCATCCGTCTCGCCGGGGAATCCGACGATGAACGTCGAGCGGATCGTGACGCCCGGGATGCGCTCGCGAAGTTTTTGGATGAGCACGCGCATCTCCTCCTGCGTATCGGGACGGCGCATGCGGCGCAGCACGGCGTCGTGCGCGTGCTGCAGCGGCAGGTCTACGTACTTGCAAAGCTTCGGCTCGCGCGCGATCGTCTCAATGAGTTCATCGGTAAAGAACTTTGGGTAGCTGTAGAGGGTGCGGATCCACTCGACTCCCTCGATCCTGCAAAGCTCGCGCAGGAGCTTTGCAAGCATGGGCTCGCCGTAGAGATCCCGTCCGTAGTCCGTCGAATCCTGCGCGATGAGAACGATCTCCTTTGCGCCGCGCGCGGCGAGGCGGCGCACCTCCGCTGCGATGTCCTCAATCCTGCGGCTGCGGTACTTGCCGCGGATGAGCGGGATCGCGCAGAACGCGCAACGGTTGTTGCAGCCCTCGGCGATCTTGACGTACGCCGTGTAGTCGGGCGTCGTCGTGATGCGCGGCGTTTTCTCGTCATAGAGCGCCTCATCCTCGCCTGCGATGACGATGCGGCGCCCTTTGAGTGTCTCCTCGACGGCCTCCATGATGCGCGGCCATGCGCCCGTGCCGATGATCGCATCGGCCTCCGGGATCTCATCGAGGAGTTCCTGCTTGTAGCGCTGTCCGAGGCAGCCCGCGACGATGAGGCTGCGGCAGCGGCCCGTCTCCTTGTAGTCCGCCATATTGAGGACCGTCGTGATCGACTCTTCCTTTGCCGACTGAATAAAGGCGCAGGTATTGACGATGAGGATGTCCGCCTCCGCCGGATTCGGCGTGAGTTCGATGCCATGCTGCTGCAAGATGCCGAGCATGACTTCCGTATCGACGAGATTCTTCGAGCAGCCTAGACTGATAAAGCCAGCTTTCACAATATTCCTCCCAAAAGCAGACACATGGATTTCCGCTCCGCTTAGCGGAACCGCACTTCGCGCGCCCAGCGGTCGAGCAGGGCTTTCTTCTGCTCCTTCGTAAACATTTGAGGGGCGGTGAAGAGGACCAGATTCTTGCCCGCAAACGACTTGCTCGCAAGTGTCGCGGGATTCGTCGGGATGAAGAAGCAGCCCTTGCTCTGCAGCGCAAGCTGCGCTTCATCCGTGAGCAGCCAGTCGGCAAACGCCTTCGCATCAGCCGCCTCGTTTGGCGGCGCGTTCAGAAGCAGCCCCGTCCCCGTCACGATCGCCGCCGTGCCATCTGCCGGATAGATGACGCGAAGCGGATAGCCGTCGTGAATGTAGCGAAGGGTCTCGCTCTCGACGGCGATCGCGATGTCGACCTCCCCCATGCCCGCCTGACGGACAGGGTTCGCGAGATACCTTGCGTACTGGACGACGCGCGGATGAATCGCGCGGCATATATCGAACGTCACCGCATCGCCGTACTGCGCGATCATCGAATAGAGCAGATTGGCCGAAGCATCCGCCGCCATGAAGTCCGTGATGCCGACGCGCGCGTCCGACTTCGCGAGCGTCGGCCACGAGTCGGGGATGCTGCGCTGCGTCTTGAGGTAGTCACGGCTCACGCAGAATACGATGGGGTCGTACCAAACGCCCGTCCAATACCCGTCATGCTGGCGCAGATCGTCGGCTATCATATCGTTCGTCTCGGAGAGATACGGCACGAGGTATCCTTTCGACGCCGCCTGCGTGAGCGTCTCGCTGTCCGTGAGCACGAGCGCAGCGACGCCCTCCCCCGCATTCTCTGCCTGTTCCTTCATGCGGGAGAGCACATCGTCTTTTGAGACGGGCACGAAATGGACCCGCACGCCAGTCGCGCGCTCGTAATCCGCTGACAGGATCGATGCGGTTTCCGGTGGCAGCGTCGTGAGCGCCGTGATTTCCTGCCTTGCCTGCTTTTCGCCCTTTCCGCCTGCACCGGCAAGATACGCCGCACCTGCAAGCACGAGGAGAAAGAGTATGAACGCCGTCAATAAGAGTGGCGTATATCGTTTCATGCTTGGACCCTCTTTCGATTGACCCATTTTCCTCATTATAGCGGACATCGCGCATTTCAACAAGGAATATCCTGCCATTTTACAGTAAAAAGCAAGCTGCGCATATCGTGCAGCTTGCTCCCTTGCTTTTCCTGGTCCAAGAATCCGCTTATTCCGTGAGCTGGGCGTGCTTAAGCTCCGTGCCAAAGACGAGATGGTCGAGAAGCTCGATAAGCTGGTTGATCTCCGGCTTTGCGATCTGCCCCGAAGCGCCGAGTTCCTTGCCCTTGCGGCGCATTTCTGGGTTGATGAGCGATGAGAAGAGTACGAGAGGCACTTCCTTCAGGCGCTCGTCTTCGCGTACGAGCTTCAGCAGGCGATGGCCGTCCATCTTCGGCATCTCGACATCGGAAACGATGACGCCGACCTGGTTCTCGATCGGGCCATTCTTCTTCGCAAGTTCGCAAAGATACTCCCAAGCGTCCTGCCCGTTGCCGAAGTCACGTATGAAACGATAGCCTGAATCGTGGAGTGTCGAGACGAGAAGCTCGCGCAGGAGCGGCGAGTCCTCGGCGACGACGACGTGCGCGCGGCCCCGTTTGTCCTTGACGTCCTCCGTCGCATCATCCACCGTGCTGAGCTTCTGATTGATCTCCGGATTGATCTCCGCGATGATCGTCTCAAAATCCAGCAGCAGGACGATGCGGTCCTTCATCTTGATGATGCCGACGACGCGCGACTGATCGCCGACCTCCGGCGCCGGCTCCATCTCCTTCCACGAAATGCGGTGAATGCGCGAAACCGTCTCGACGAGGAAACCGATGTTGTAGTTGTTGATCTCCGTCACGATGATGTTGCGCGGCGTGCCCGCCGTCTGCGCGTTCAGGCAGCGCGGGAGATTGACGAGCGGTATCGCTTTGCCGCGAAGCGTGAAGAGCCCATCGATGTACGGATGCGCCTGCGGCATTGCCGTTACGGGCACGCGCGTGATGACCTCACGGACTTTTGCGACGTTGATGCCGTAGTTTACATTGCCGATGTTAAACTCTACAATCTCGAATTCATTTGTGCCTGTTTCCAGCAGAATACCTTTCTGCTCGTTCTTGGATTCTGCTTTTTTTTCTGCCATTCCATTCGCCCCCATGATGATTGATCGGCGGCCGCCTTTGCGGCTCCTTGATTCATTTCATGCCCGGTGAAACAATACATCTTATTTTTTTAATTCGCTTTTGCAGGGAAAACTCCTTCTATTTCCATGAGAAAATTATTGTGTTTTCACTTCTTTCAAATACGTCCAACCCTCGCGCTCCTCGATGCGCCCTTCCTTGATGAGATGCCCGAGTGCGCGCTTGAACGCCGCCTTGCTGATTTGGAACTTGTCGCGGACGACTTCGGGCGTCGTCGCGTCGCTGTAGGGCATCTTGCCCTCTCGCTCGTGCAGGAAGGCGAGGATGCGCTCCGCGTCGGTGATGCGTGCCACTTCCTTTGCCGCGCGGAGCGAGGCATTGAGCCTGCCGTCCCTGCGGACATACGTCACGCGCACGGTTACCACCGCGCCGATGCGCGGCCGATCCGCCATCTCCTTATTCGCGATGAAGACGATGTAGCGTTCTTCGGAAAAGAGGAATGCGCCTTTGTCCGTATAGTTGTAGATCGCGCCCGTGAGACGATCGCCTACCTTGACGCCCTCCGCCCTCTTCGAGGCGCGGCGCATCTCGTCTTCGACCTCCATCGTCACGGCGAGGCGTCCCGACTTGTCGGTGTAGAGCTTCGCCCAAACGACTTCGCCGACCTGGGGCCTGCCGCGCATGCCCGCATACGGCATGAAGATGCCGCGCTCCGCGCCGACGTCGAGGAACGCGCCGTCTTTCGCGACGTTGATGACCGGAAGCCGCGCGATCTGCCCTTCCTTCATCTTCGGCGTGTGCATGCTCGCCGTCAGGCGATGCTTCGGATCGAGGTAGAGGAATACTTCGACCATGTCGCCCACCGCGACGGGATGCGTCTGCTGCGCATGGTGCAGCAGGATATCGTCGCTTGTATTTCCGGTCTCTGCATCGAGGAACGCCCCCATCTCGCCAAGGCGGACAACGCGCAGGCATGCGACGGTGCTCGGCCCGTACTTGTGCCTGCGCAGCACGCGCTCTCTTGTGCGCTCTTTCCCATCGTACATATTCATATTGTCAATCCTCATACGGCGTGAGCGCCGCATCCCCCCAAAGATTTTCGAGTGCGTAGTATTCACGCGCATCCTGCATGAAGACGTGCGCGATGACGTCGCCGTAGTCCATGAGGACCCACTCGCCTTCGCGGTAGCCCTCCCTGCGAAGGAATGCCTTGCCCTTCTTCGCGAGTTCCTCCTCGATGTTGTCGGCGATGGCGCGTACCTGCGTCGCCGTATTCGCCGAGCAGACGACGAAGTAGTCCGTCGAGCTCATGACGCCGTGCATGTCCATCTGCACGATGTCACGCGCCTTCTTCGCGCTCGCCGCCGCGCAGATCGCCTGCGCCATTTCCTGTTCTGTCATGAAAAATCCTCCTGAAATCCATAGCTTGTGTGCAGCAGCTTCATTCTGTCCCTAGCGCACTCGCATCGAGTACGAAAAGTTCATCCATTTTTTTCTCAATCCCGCTGTCGTCCGGCATCCAAATGCTCGCATCGCCATGTGCAGGCGAACCGGGCAGCATGAGGCTCTGCGGCTCATCCGCCGCGAGCGCGCGCACAACGTGCGCGAGATGTGCCGAGTCGAATATCTCCGCACTCGTATCGACGCGGTCGCGCAGGATCTCGGCGATCGCAGGCAGCTTCGGAATGGTGCGCACCTGCAGGAGCCTGCGGTAGAGCGCGCGAACGAATTTCTGCTGGCGCTGCACGCGGCCGACTTCCCCGAGCTCGGGGCTGCGGTAACGGAGATACTGCTGCGCCTGCTCGCCTGAAAGATGCTGGTATCCCTGCTCCAGATGGATCGCCGTGCCGTCCTCCGGATCGTCGTAGTTCATGTCGCTCTCGACGTAGAGGTCGATGCCGCCCAAGGCGTCGATGAGGTCGGCAAACGTCTGCATATCGACCGTGACGTACTGGTGAATGGAAACGCCGCCGAGCAGGGTGCGGACGCTCCGCACGACGAGCGGCGCACCGCCCAGGGCGTAGAGATCGCGGATCTTGCCGTGTCCGCCCTGATCCGTCGGGTACGTCACCCACGTATTGCGCGGGATCGTGATGAAGCGGACCCTGCCCGTCGCATTCTCCATGCTGAGGAAAAGCACCGTGTCGGCATGCGTTCCCGTTGGCTCCCCTTCCTCCGACGCCCCCGCATCAAGCCCGAGGACGAGCACGTTCGTATAGCCGTCGAACGCGGGGCTGATCTCGCCGCGCCGCGCCTTTTGCCGCTCTGTGTAAGCGGCGTACATCGTCTGGCAGTCATGGTACAGTTCCGTGCCCCAGCTATAGGCCGCATAGCCGACGAAGAGCAGCCCCGCCATGAGCGCCGCAGCGAGCACGAGCAGAAAGAGGCAGCCGAAAAACCGCCTGCGCCTTCGCCTTGCGATGATGCGCTTTTTCCTTAGAATGTTTTGTTTCGTTGTATTGACATGCGCGCGCGGCGCTTCGTCCCAGCCTTCATCCCATTCCGACATATCACGTGCTTCCTTTCAAAAGGAGCGCGTTGCGTGCCGCTACCGTCACCGGATGGATGAGATGTCCTTCGCGCACGACGAAGAGGATCGTTTGCGTGAGTCCTTCGAGCACCATCGCATCGAGGCTCGCCTCGCGCGAGAGGCGGCGCAGCCTCTCGACCTCGGGGTAAGCTCGTCCCGGCTCGATCATATCGGCGAACCAAATCACCTTGTCTAGATCCGTCATATCTTCTGCGCCGACGCTGTGGCGCCAAATCGCCTGCTCGATCGCCGCATCCTTGATGCCGTACACTTCGCGCACGCGCCGTGCGCCGATGTAGGCGTGCAGGAGGATCGGCATCGCCCGTTCGACGTCCGAGACGGGGATGCCCCGCCGCTCCGCTTCATGGATGAGCGCGCTGTCCTCATACTCGCGCCCGCAATCGTGGAGGAGTCCCGCTATGCGCGCCTTCTCCTCGTCGACGCCGAACCTACGTGCGAGAAAGACTGCCGTCTCGGCAACGCCGAGCGAGTGCGTGAAGCGCTTCGGCTTCAGCCGCTTTTTAAGCGCTTCTTTCATTTCGTCATACGTCATCTTTGTGCGCACGGTACAGCCCTTCCTTTCGTATGTAAGCATCGACGGCTTCCGGGACGAGATAGCGTATCGGCTTGCCCTCGCGCACGCGCGCGCGCAGGTCGGTCGAGGAAAGGGCAAAGGCAGGAACGTCAAGACAGTGGATCCGAGTCTCGGCGAGCACGCCGAAGTCGCGTATGAGCGCCGCGTGATCCGGCGGCTCGCCGGGGCGCGTCGTGCCGACGAAGTGGCACGCGGCGAGGAGTTCCTTCGGATGGTACCACGTATGAAGCTCGTTGATGGAGTCCATGCCTGTGATGAAGTAGAGTTCCTGTTCCCTTCCGTACATTTCGTGAAGCTCCTGCACCGTGAGCAGCGAGTACGATGGTCCCTTGCGTTCCATCTCCACAGCCGAGACGAAGAAATGCGGGTTCGCCGCCGTCGCGAGCTGAACCATCATAAAGCGGTGCCGCGCATCCGTGATCGATCGTCCCTGTTTGTGCGGCGGATTCGCTGCGGGGATGAACAGCACGCGCGAGAGCGCGAACGCCACGCGCGCTTCCTCCGCGATCGCAAGGTGTGCGATGTGGATGGGGTCAAACGTGCCGCCCATAATGCCGATTCGCCCTGCCGTCATGCCTACACTCCCATCTCATGCAAGATCCATATCGCGGCTGCCGCCGTGAGCGCCGCGAAAAATGCCGCCCGCACCCAGTCGCGCACATCGCGGCCGCCCTTTGGCGACGCGAGGTACTGCCGGATCGTCCGAACGTAGCCGAAGAGCATTCGCCGCTTCATGCGCGAATCTGCCCTTCGCCGTAAATCAGGTACTTCGTGCTCGTGAGTGCCGCGAGTCCCATCGGGCCGCGTGCGTGAAGTTTCTGCGTGCTGATGCCGATCTCCGCACCGAAGCCGAATTCGTGTCCGTCCGTGAAGCGCGTCGAAGCGTTGACGTAGACTGCCGCCGCATCGACCTCGCGCTGAAAACGATGCGCACGTTCGAGGTCGCGCGTCACGATCGCCTCGGAATGTCCCGTGCCATAGCGATGGATATGCGCAATCGCATCATCCATCGTATCGACCACGCGCACGGAAAGGATGAGGTCGCCGTATTCTGTCGCCCAGTCCTCCTCCGTTGCCGCCTCCATCGAGGGACAGATCGCGCGCGCACGTTCGCAGCCGCGCAGCGTGACGCCCGCGCGCTCCATCTCCGCCGTCACCTTTGGCAGGAAGGATGCTGCAATATTTGCGTGCACGAGCAGCGTCTCCATCGCATTGCAGACGCTGCAGCGGCTCGCCTTTGCATTGACGGCGATCGCCGTCGCCATACCTTCGTCTGCCGTCTCGTCGACGAATGTATGGCAGACGCCCGTGCCCGTCTCGATGACAGGCACGCGGCTATGCGCGATGATATGCGCGATGAGCCCTGCGCCGCCGCGCGGAATGACGACGTCGATCATGCCGCGCAGACCGAGCATCGCGTCGACGGCAGCGCGGTCGCGCGTCTCGATGAGCTGGATTGCGCCTTCAGGCACACCGGCAGCGTACGCCGCATGCGCCAGGACAGAGGCGATCACACGGTTCGATCCGAGCGCATCCGAGCCGCCGCGCAGAATGACGGCGTTCCCCGACTTGAGACAAAGCCCTGCGGCATCGGACGTCACATTGGGGCGCGCCTCGTAGATGATCGCGACGACGCCGAGCGGCACGCGCACGCGCCGGATCTCAAGCCCGTTGGGGCGCACGGTCTCATAATCGCCGCCCGCGACGGGATCGGGAAGGCGCGACGCCTCGCGAAGCCCATCCGCCATCGACTCGATGCGCGTCGCGTCGAGCGCGAGCCGGTCGAGATATGCGGGGCGAACGCCCGCTGCGCGAGCCGCCTTGAGATCCGATGCATTCGCCTTTCGGATCGCTTCCGTATGCGCGGTGAGCGCATCCGCCATCGCGCGGAGCGCTGCGTCCTTTGCCGCGCTCGAAAGGCATGCGAGCGCGCGCGAAGCGCATTTTGCCGCTTCTGCCTGCGCACGGACGCGCGCCTGAACTTCTGATCCCATTTCTGCCTCCCCTCTTTTCGTGTTTGATTCATTATACCATGCGCACGAGATTGTCGCGATGGATGATTTCCGCACGGTGCGCGCCTTCGACGAGCGCATCGAACTCCTCTGTCCGATGCCCGATGAGACGCGTGAGATCCGATGCGCCGTAGTTCGTGATGCCGCGCGCGATCTCGCGTCCCTTCGCATCGAGAACGCGAAGCGTCGAGCCTGCCGCGAAGTCGCCCGCGACGGCGCTAATGCCTGCCGCGAGCACGCTCGCCCCGCCTGCAAGCGCTTCGGCACAGCCTGCATCGACGGTGATCTCGCCCGCGAGCCGCTTGCCGAATGCAATCCAGCTCTTGCGGACGCGCAGATGCGCTTCCCGTGCCGGGAATATCGTGCCGACCGTCTCCCCTGCGAGCACGCGGCGAATGACTCCCTCCTCGCGCCCTGAGGCAATGACCATCGTGACGCCCGCACGCATCGCGACACGCGCCGCTTCAAGCTTCGTGACCATGCCGCCCGTGCCGCGCTCCGAGCCCGCTCCGTCTGCGAGCTTCTCGATCGCCGGCGTGAGCTGGTCGATCTCGTGGATGAGCTCCGCCTCCGCATGCGTTGCGGGATTCGCCGTGTAGAGGCCCTCGATGTCCGACAGGATGAGGAGCGCATCGGCGTCGACGAGCGTCGCGATGATGGCGGAGAGATTGTCGTTGTCGCCGATCTTGATCTCGTCGACCGATACGGCATCGTTCTCGTTGATGACGGGGATCGCGCCCATCGAGAGGAGCGAGAGGAGCGCGTTGCGCGAATGGCTGTACTGATTATGCTGCGCCGCATTCTCTTTCGTGAGCAGGATCTGTCCCATCGTCACGCCGTACTCTGCAAAGAATTTCTCGTAGATATGCATGAGGACGCCTTGGCCGATCGCAGCGATCGCCTGCTTCTTTGGAATCGCCGCAGGCTTTTCCTTGAGTCCGAGCCTGCCCATCCCCGCCGCAATCGCGCCCGACGAGACGAGCACGAGTTCCTTGCCCGCGTTCATGAGATCGGCGAGCTCGCGCACGAGCAGGTCGATCCGGCGCAGGTTGAGCCCGCCCGCGCCGTGCGTGAGCGTGCTCGTGCCAACTTTGACGACGATACGGTTTGCCTCTTTCAGGCGCTCTCTTGCCTTCATGCCTTGCTCCTTCGCCTATGCCCTGCATTTCACCTTTCCCGCCCTACGGCAGCTCGATCTTCGGCTTGTCGAAATTGCGGCGAAAGAGGAGTCCGTTGCGCCCGATGATCTGGACGAGGTTCACATCCGCACGCTCGGCGAGCATCGTGATCGCATCCTTCGGCGGCATCATGCAGTTCTGCAATACGCGCACCTTGATGAGCTCGCGCTTTTGGATCTGCTCGACGGCTGCCTGCACGACGGTCGGCATCACGCCATCCTTGCCGATCTGCAGGGACGGCTCCGTCGTCATGCCGAGCGAACGCAGGAAACGCTTCTGTTTGCCCGTGAGTGAATTTCGTATCAAATTGGTTCCTCCTATTCGGAATCGTCGGTTATTCGCGGTACTCGAACTCCATCGCGCCGATACGGACGGTCTGTCCTTCCTTGATGCCGCGTTCGATAAGCTTGGCATCGATTCCCTTGATGCGCCAAATGTACTGGAAGCGGCGCACGGCTTCGTCGTTGTTGAAGTTCGTCATTCGGACGAGTTTTTCGAGTGCCTTTCCGCTCACGATGAAGTCGCCTGCATCGTTTCGCGAGATCGTCACGTGATCGGGATCCTCCTCCATCGGCTCGTATCCCTTTTCGCCCATTTCTGTCTCCGGCTCCTCGACATAGTCCTCCAGCCATTCGCCGACGTAGGCGATGAGCTCCTTGATGCCCTCGCGCGTCGCGGCGGAAATCGGGAAGAACTTCAGTCCCTCCCGCGCAGCGAGTTCCTTCAGGCGCGGCAGGTTTTCCTGCGCCTCGGGCAGGTCGATCTTGTTCGCGACGAGAACCTGCGTGCGCCGTGCGATCTTCTCGCTGTACTTCTTTAGCTCGACGTTGATCTTCGCGTAATCCTCGACGGGATCACGCCCTTCGATGCCAGCCGCGTCGACGATATGGAGGATGAGCTTCGTGCGCTCGACGTGGCGCAGGAAGTCATGCCCAAGCCCGACGCCGTCCGCCGCGCCCTCGATGAGGCCGGGGATATCCGCCATGACGAAGCTCTTCTCGTAGTCCGTCCTGACGACGCCGAGCACGGGCGTGATCGTCGTGAAGGGATAATCAGCGATCTCGGGGCGTGCGGCGCTGCAGCTCGCGACAAGACTCGATTTTCCGACACTCGGATAGCCGACGAGGCCGACGTCCGCCAGGAGCTTCAGCTCCAGGATGAGGTTTCTTGCCTCGCCCGGCTCGCCGAATTCGGCGAACGTCGGCGCGCGGTTCGCTGCATTCGCAAACTTCGCGTTGCCGCGCCCGCCTCGCCCGCCTTTCGCGACGACAGCCATCTGCCCGATCTCCGTGAGATCGGCGATTTGCTCGCCCGTCTTCTCATCCTTTATTATCGTTCCGGGCGGCACTTTGATGAAGCATGTCTCGGCGTTCTTTCCGTACTGGTTCTTGATATCGCCGTTCCCACCATTTTTCGCCTGAAACTTGCGATGGTAGCGGAAGTCCAAGAGCGTGTTCCGATTCGAATCGACGATGCATACGACATCGCCGCCACGCCCGCCGTCACCGCCCGCAGGGCCGCCCTTCGGCACGAACTTCTCACGGCGGAATGCGGACTTGCCATGCCCGCCGTCGCCCGCTTTGACGATGACGCGCGTCCTGTCGATGAATTGCATAGTGGCTCCTTTCGAGCTTTTGGTGCCAACGGACGCCGTACTGGCCCATACGACAAAAACCGACGCCGCCGCGCCGGTCCTTCCGTAGCAACAACGCAGCCTAACGCTGTTTTCCCTATATTTCTTCCAGATAGAAGAAAAACCTGCACTCCAAAAGGAAGGAGCGCAGGCGTTTTATGCATTACATAGCCTCTTCTGCCGTGTAAACACTGATCTGACGACGGTAGCGGCCCTTGCGCTCAAACGCGACCTTGCCTGCCACCTTCGCAAAAAGCGTGTCGTCCTTGCCGATGCCAACGTTGTGCCCTGGATGAAAGTGCGTGCCGCGCTGGCGAACGAGGATGCTGCCTGCCGTCACGACCGTGCCGGCATGCTCCTTGACCCCGAGGCGCTTCGCCTCGCTGTCACGACCGTTTCGCGTGGAGCTGACGCCTTTCTTATGTGCAAAAAGCTGCAAATCAAACTGGAACATGTATCTCACCTCCGCTTTTTTCCTTTACGCAGACGGCTTCGGGATGGGTCCTCTCGATCGCACGGATCCCCAGCAGCATCGTCTGCAAAACGGCTTCCGTCTCTGTATCGGGTGCGTCCTTCAGGCACATCATGAGCTTTCCGCTCGCGACTTTGTATGAAACCTCGCGATGCAGGTACTCGCCGATTCCTAAAAGGGCGGTCTGCGCGAGTGCCGAAACGCCCGCGCAGACGATATCCTCTCCATGTGCCGCCGTGCCGCTGTGGCCCTCGACCTGGTAGCCCGATACCTTTCCGTCTGCCTCTCTCGTCACCGTGACCCGTATCATGGATCAGGCTTCGATCTTTTCGATGACAACCTTCGTGAACGGCTGGCGATGCCCCTGGCGTTTGCGGTAGTTCGACTTCGCCTTGTACTTGAAGATGCGGATCTTCTTCGCCTTGCCCTGTTCCTCGACTTTCGCCGTGACCTTTGCGCCTGCGACGCTCGGTCTTCCGACCTTGACCGCTTCGCCGTCAACGACCGTCAGGACCTCGTCAAAGACGACCTGCTCACCCTCGCTTGCTGCGAGCTTCTCGACGCGGATGACATCACCCTCAGCGACCTTGTACTGCTTGCCGCCCGTCTTGATGATTGCGTACATTCATTACACCTCCCTGGATTCGTACTCGCCGGCTTCGGCGCGGCTTTCGCCGCCTTATGGCTTGCGCCGCCTCGCCGTGCGGTTGGGGAAAGACGCAATACGTGCGCCTACGGATACCTATCGTATCATAGCGTCCTGCCTTTGTCAAGAACGCAGGAAGAGATTGATGATGAAAGCGATGCTCACGAGCCACATGATGAGGCTGACTTCCCTCGCCTTGCCGCCGAGCGTCTTGACGATGGAGTAGCTGATGAAGCCGAACGCGAAGCCGTTCGCGATGCTCGACGTGAGCGGCATCATGATGATCGTGAGGAAGGCGGGCAGTCCGTCCGTGAAATCCTGGAACTCGATCTTGCCGACCTCGCTCATCATGAGCGCGCCGACGAGCACGAGCGAGGGTGCCGTGGCAAACCCCGGCACGAGGCCGATGAGCGGCGCAAAGAGCAGGGAGACGATAAAGAGGATCGCGACTGTCACGGCCGTGAGCCCCGTCTTGCCGCCCGCTGCGATGCCCGCGGCGCTCTCGATGTAGCTCGTGACCGTCGATGTGCCGAAGACGGAGCTTATGATCGTGCCGCACGCATCCGTCGTGAGTGCACGGTCGAGATTTTCGATCTCGCCGTTTGATTTCACCATCTTCGCTTTCGACGTGAGACCGATAAGCGTGCCCATATTATCGAAGAGCTCGACGACGGTGAACGTGAAGATGATCGAGAAGATGCCGTAGTCCCATGCGCCAGCGATATCAAGCTTCGCAAACGTCTCGCCCATATGCGGCAGCGATGTGCTGATGATGTCCGCGACGCCGTGCGGCGCTGCCGATATGCCGAACGCCATCGAGAGGATCGTCGTCACGATGATGCCGAGCAGGATGGCGCCCTGCACGCCGCGCGCCATGAGCCCCGCCGTGAAGACGAGCCCGAAGAGCGCGAGTGCCGTCGTCGGCTGCGTCACATGGCCGAGCGTGATGAAGGTCGCCGGATCGCTGATGATCAGCCCCGTTCCCTTGAGCCCGACGAATGCGATAAAAAGGCCGATGCCGACGCCGATCGCACGGCGCAGGTTCGTCGGCACGGCGCCGATGATCGCTTGGCGGATATGGCTGATCGTCAGGATGAGAAAGAAAATGCCGGAGAAGAACACGGCGCCGAGCGCGACCGTCCAGTGAAGTCCGAGGACGCCGCAGACGTAGTAAGCGAAGAACGCATTGAGCCCCATGCCCGGCGCCATGGCGACCGGATAGTTCGCGAACACGCCCATGACCATCGTCGAAAGCGCTGCGATCCAGATCGTCGAGGCGATCGCCGCTTCCTTCGGAATGCCCGCATCCGCCAGGATATTCGGGTTGACGAACATGATGTAGGCGAGTGCGATAAAGGTTGTGAAGCCTGCGATGACCTCCGTGCGGACCGTCGTGTTTTTTTCGCGCAGCTTGAATAATCGGCCGAGGACGCCATGCTCTCCCGTCTGTGCCTGCATGAAAGATCCCTCCTTGAATCCAATGTGCCGTGAAGTGATTTCCAAGGCACGGTCAAAACAAAAAGAACTGTCTCCTTCGGAGACAGTTCTTTTTTTGTGAAGCGAGCCTTACTTCAGCTCAACCTTAGCGCCAGCCTCTTCGAGCTTCGCCTTGAGTGCCTCAGCGTCAGCCTTGGGGGCATTCTCCTTGATCGGAGCCGGAGCGCCGTCAACGAGTGCCTTTGCTTCCTTAAGCCCAAGGCCCGTAGCCTCACGGACAGCCTTGATGACGTTGATTTTCTTATCGCCAACAGCCGTGAGAACGACCGTGAACTCGGTCTTCTCTTCGCCGCCTGCAGCAGCAGCAGCGCCGCCTGCAGCAGCAACCGCGACCGGAGCAGCAGCGCTGACGCCGAACTTCTCCTCCATAGCCTTGACGAGCTCGGACAGCTCGAGGACAGTCATGCCTTCAATGGCTTCCATGATTTCTTCTTTCGTCATTGTCTTTTCCTCCAATAATTTGAATTCGATTTTCTTCTTATGCGATTCGCTTATGCGGACGCCTTCTGCTCGCGGATTGCTTCAAGCACATAGACGGCCTTGCGGATAACGCCCTGCAGGACACCAACCGTGTTGGAAATCGGCGCATTCATGCTGCCAAGCATCTTGGCGATGAGTTCCTCGCGGGACGGAAGTTCGGCGAGCGCCTTGACTTCCTTGACGCCCACGACCTGCCCTTCGACGGCACCGACCTTGACGGTCAGGAGCTCCGACTCATCGAGCTTGTTCTTCTTGATGAAGCCGCAGATGACCTTCGCGGGAGCGACCGCATCCTCTGCCGAGAATGCGAACGCCGTCGTGCCCGCAAGGTGCTCGTCGATCTCGTTCATGCCCGCTGCATCCGCTGCGAGATGCATCATCGTATTCTTGACGACGTGGTACGAAACGCCGGCAGCGCGGAGCTCGCGGCGCAGTTCCGTGTCCTGTGCAACCGTAAGGCCCTTGTAGCTCGTGAGGACAACGCCCTTCGCGGACTTGAGCTGTTCGGTGAGCTCCGCGACAACGGCCTTCTTTTCTGGACTGATCTTGCTCATTCTTACACCTCCCATCGCTGAAAATTTCAAAGCAAATAAGAAAACCTCCGGCTGTACGCCGGAGGTCACAATTTCAAAGTCGTGGCTCCGGCCTCGGCAGGCGGTACGACGTACCGTTAGATGAGTGACTCAAACCTGCTGTCTGCAGCCTTCGTATGATGATAGAGGATCGCTCCTCCCTTGAACGCGCTTCTTAGATCTGGATCGGCACGCCCGGTCCCATCGTTGCGCTGACCGTGATGGAGCGCATGTACTGACCTTTTGCCGCCGACGGCTTGACGCGGTTCAATGTATCAATCAGGGCTTGGAAGTTCTGCTGAAGCTTCTCAGCATCGAACGACGCCTTGCCAATCGGGCAGTGCACATTGCCCGCCTTGTCCGTGCGGTATTCGACTTTACCTGCTTTAATCTCGGAGATCGCCTTCGTGAGATCCATCGTGACTGTCCCCAGCTTCGGGTTCGGCATGAGGCCGCGGGGTCCGAGGACCTTGCCGAGACGGCCGACCGTCCCCATCATGTCCGGCGTAGCGACTGCGACATCAAAGTCGAGCCAGCCGCCCTGGATCTTTTGGACGATTTCATCGGAGCCGACGAAGTCTGCACCTGCAGCTTCCGCCTCCTTGACCTTCTCGCCTTTTGCAAAGACGAGGACGCGCTTCGACTTGCCCGTGCCATGCGGCAGGACCATCGCACCGCGAACCTGCTGGTCCGCGTACTTCGGATCGACGCCGAGCCGGACGTGAAGCTCGATCGTTTCATCGAATTTCTTCGTCGCCGTCTTCTTGACGAGATCCATTGCCTCAGCAGGCGTATAGAGCTTGCCCGCTTCGACGAGCTTGGCAGCTTCCTGATATTTCTTGCCAGTCTTAGACATTTCCATGTTCTCCTTTTCGTGGTTCAAACGGTATTGCCTCCCACCGGAGGAAGGGCAGCATCATCGAATCAATCGACGATCTCGATGCCCATGCTGCGTGCCGTGCCCTCGATCATGCGGGTAGCGGCTTCGATATCGGCAGCATTGAGGTCGGCCATCTTGCTCTGTGCGATTTCCTGTGCCTTTGCGCGAGGGAGCTTTGCGACCTTCGTCTTGTTCGGCTCGCCCGAAGCCTTATCGATGCCGGCGGCCTTCTTCAGAAGGACCGCTGCCGGCGGGGTCTTCGTGATGAACGTGAAGGAACGATCCTCAAAAACCGTAATGACGACCGGGATGATCAGCCCAGCCTGCTGCTTCGTTCGCTCATTGAATTCCTTGCAGAAGCCCATGATGTTGACGCCGGCCTGGCCGAGTGCAGGTCCGACCGGGGGAGCCGGATTCGCCTTGCCAGCCGCGACCTGAAGCTTCACGATCTTAGAAACTTTCTTTGCCATTGATTTCACCTCCTAATAAGGATATCCATCGCCTAAGTCAGATCCTCTCGACCTCACGGAAACCCATCTCCACGGGCGTTCCATCGACGATGACCTTGAGACGCGCTTTCTCCGTATCGATTTCGGAGATGGTGCCTTCGTAGTTTTCGAACACGCCCGCCTTGATGCGGACTGCGTCGCCGACCGCGACTTCGGGCGCCGCCTTCTCTCTTTCCGTGATGCCGCCCTGCAAAATGCGCTGCGCTTCGGCAGGCGTAAGCGGGATCGGGTGTTTTTCCGAGCCGACAAACCCCGTTACGCCCGTCGTGTTGCGCACAACGTACCACGAGCGTTCATCGACGACCATGTCGACGAGCACGTAGCCCGGAAACACCTTGCGCGGAACGACCTTTTCGTGTCCATCCTTGATCTCGACCTCATCCTCCATCGGGACGACGACGCCAAAGATCATGTCTTCCATATTCG
>ERZ772945.1346-NODE-1346-length-17473-cov-6.278849_pt1 | contig 17473 bp, 18 predicted proteins | sample MGYA00511681_ERZ772945 | MGnify/ENA primary metagenome ERZ772945 (study PRJEB29015, sample SAMEA2737943) | human oral metagenome | biome: human oral; feature: human-associated habitat; material: dental | place: China | collected 2143 ...
AATTACTATTGATAAATCAAAAGTAAAATATGATAAAAATGTAAATGTATTCACATTGGGATACACACATAAATTTTAAAATTTAAACTTCCTTGATTTTAACATTAGTATAATATTATTAATTCACAAATTCGTTTTTATAGGACTTCATACTATCAAGTTATTATAAACTTTTAAAAAATAGTCATTAAATTAATAACTTTTTGGCTATTTTTTTATTTTTATACCGAAGTAAAATATTTAAGAAAAAATATATTACAAAACTAATTATAACTTTTAAATTAATTTTATTTTTTTTCATCTTTTTTTATCCCCCTTTCGCACATTCTAAAGATATTTTTTCAACCATTTCAAAAAAAGAATCTATGTTATGAAAATCATAAATATTTATTCCTGTACTCATAATTAAAAATTTGATAAACAAATTTTTTTCATATTTAAAATTATTTCTTTTCAAAAATTCATAAAAAATTTTTTTTACATCTTTTTTCAAAAAAATATTTTCGCTTCCAACAAAAAATTTTCCACTAAATTTTTTAACTAATTTAAAAATAATTTCTTCTTTCAAATTTTCAATTCCAATTCCACTTCCAATCTCAGTTCCATTTTGACCAGTTGATTTTGAAATAATATTTTTTTTATTTTTTAAAAGTTTATCCAAAATCATGCTGTATAAAATATCGCTGTCCAAATAAAAAATCAAAAGTAAATTATTTTTCAAAAGTTTTTCATTTTTTTCTTCAATTGGAAAAGATAAAAAATCAGGAATTTCAATATCATAATAATTCAAAATATTTTTTTCTTCGTAAAAACTTTCAATTTGAAATTTCATATTCAAAAAATAAAAATTTTTTTCAAAATTTATTTTAAAATTTAAAATTTTAAAATTCATTATGTTTTCCCAAAGAAATTCACAGTTTTGAGAAAATTCATAATTTTTATACAACGAATCATTAAAAATAAGATTTAAAGTTTCATTTCCATTCATTTCTTCAAAAATTTTATCAATTTCAAATTCGTAAGTTTCAAATTTTTCAAAATATTTTTTTGTAATTTTTTTTAACTTAAAATTTTTTCTTATTTCAAAAATCAATTCTTTAAAAATAATATTAAAAATTTCACTTTCATAATAATCAAAATCCCAATTTTCTATTTTTTCTTTTTTAAAATTCAAAATTTCAAATAACTCAATTTCAAATTTTTCCCACAAAATATATTTTAGAAGTTCCCAATTTTTTTCAAAAGTAATTTTATGAACATAATTTTTACTGCAAAATTTTTCAAAACTTACAAATTTTTGTAATTTCCCATTTTCAATTCCATCTTTTATTCCAACCAAAAGAATATGTTTCTCATCAATAATTTCATATTTATATAAAAAGCCAAAAGAATATTTTTCGGATTTTTTCGTTTCACAACTATTTATTAAATTTAGCAAATTTTTTATTATATTTTCCAAAATTTTCTCCTACTGCGAATTTTGATTTTCCATTGGTTCTATTTCTATATTTTGAGTTCTAGGATTTTGGTTAAATTTTGAAGAGTTTCCATTATTTTGTTGAATCGGAATCGGATTTTGCAGAACATTTTGACTCACATTTCCAAATTCTACATCTTTTATTATAAGTCCCAATGGATTTAATCTGACCATCGCATTTGAATTAACTGCAACTTTATCCAAAAAAGCTACCATTGTATACTTAGCTTCTTTTTCAGGTGTCCCATTTTGCGAATAAGTCGTCTCCTTAAAATTGACTTGATATTTGTCCTTGTCTATTTTAACAAAACTCTCAATTTCAACTGAAATTGATTTTTGCATTCTCAAAACTTCATTTGTGTTAGTTTTATTAGCAATAAAATCTTCAATTTTTGCTTTTGCCAAATTATTTACAAATGCCATTTTTTCTCTTGTCTGCTCTTTATAAAATTCGCTATCCCTGTAAACAGTCCTTATTTTTTTCACAAAATCAACCAAAAAATATTCAACTAATTTTTCATCAACATTTTGATTACTAGAATTTTTAGTATTCAAGATTTGCCCATTGACGGAATTTTCTTTATCAACTCTTATAACATAAGGAATATAAGGATTTTTTACACTTCTATAAATTAATCCTAAAAGTGTTGCAAAATTTGTCAAAGTTAAACAAATTATTATAAAATGTAATATTTTCAAATATTTTTGAATTTTTACAGTTGAATGATACATCATTTCAACAGATGTCTTCATACCTTTGGAACTACTTAAATTTCCAAATTCGTATTTTTCACTAATTTTTTTTATTTCTTTTATATTCACAATTTTCCCCTTTAATTCAAACTTTTAATCAATTTAATAAACTTATTCAATTAAATCTTCCAAAATATATTTTTTATTTTTATAATCATAACCTTTTACTCTCATTATTTCACTTATATAATTACTGCTATCCATTTTTTTCTTTACAGTAATCACAATATTTACAGCTTGTATTATTTCTTCAATTTGCGGAACAGAAGTTATCGAGAGCATGTACTGCTCCATTTTTTTTAATGCAGATTGACTATCATCAGCATGAATTGTATTAAATCCTCCTTTCGCACCAGAATTCCAAATTTTCAGTAAAATATCAACTTCTTCTCCAGTTCTCGATTCTCCAACAATAACAGTATCTCCATTAAGCCGCATTGAAGTTTTCAATAAATCAGCAAGTTTCACATATTTTGAAGTTGTAAGTTCTACTTTATTGTCACAGTCGCATATAATTTCAGGCGTATCTTCAATTATAATTATTCGCTTTTTTGTCCCTCTTAATTCGTTGATACAAGCGTTTGCAAGAGTAGTTTTTCCAGTTCCAACTCCTCCAGCAATTAAAATATTTGCTCCATTATGTATTTCTTCCACAAGTTTTTTTCTATATTCTTCCAAAAGTTTTCCAGTATTTACATAATCAGTCAGCGGAAAAATTTTAGACGGTCTTTTTCGCAGTGAAAAAACTGGCTGACCTTTTACAATATCACCCATTAAACACTCAATTCTTTCACCAGTTGGAAGATTTGTCGATAAAATTGGTTCTTCTTCAGAAATTATGGCATGGTTATAATCGGCAATTAACTTTATCATATTTTCCGCCCGATCTGTCTCCAAAATTATATCTGTCTTAAATTTCCCCTTTCCAAACATATCCACTCTTATAAATCCATCTTGATTTAAATTAATTTCATTGATGTTTTTATCTTTTAAAAGCGTCATAATCTCTTTTCCAAATTGTGAAAATATAACCTCGCTGTCTTCTCTAACTTTGATAATTTGTTTATATCTATATGGCAATTTTGAAAAAATTGAATCATAAGTTGTAATATAACTCAAATCTTCAAGTCCAATATTGTCAGGATTTTTTTCTAAAACTTCCATTTTAGTCTTTTTATTTTCTTTTTCTATTTCTTTAACAAAAACTTTTATCTCTTCCATTTATTTTTTTCTCCCTTTTTTCTCCTCTTTTTTTATTATAAATTTTCTTTAATTACAAAACCAAATTAAAATTAATATTTGCTCCAAAAATCCAAAAAATAAAATCTCCAATCGCCCAAGTCAATCCAATAATAAATGCTGCCTGAATAAATTTCATAAAAACGGCTGCTAAATCTGGTGGCTTTCCAGAAGAAAAAATTTCTGGAATAATTCCTAAAATTGCGACAATCAACATAACTCCAGTTATCGTCCACTGTAAAAATTCAATAAAGCCAAACAAAATTCCATTTACATCTTGGGTCACTTCTGAAGCAGTTTTGTCTATTTCACCTGAAAAAACTGGAAATATTAGCAACATAAATATTATAATTATAAATATTTTTTTACTTTTCATATTTTTCTCCTAATTATTAATCTTTTTTTAATTATAACTTTATAATCTTTTTTTGTCAAGTTTAAATTAATTAAAAATTAAATTTTAAAAAAATATATAAATTTTATCTTGACTTTTTATAAAAATAATATTAAAATAAATAAAAAAGGGGGAAAGAAAAATGAAAAAAATAATTTTTGCTTTTTTTATAACAACTGTTTTATCTTTTACAAATGGTTTGCGATTTACAATGGAAAAAGACAAAATTGATAATTTAAATTTAAATATAAAAAATTCTCAATTTGAAAAAGAAATTTCCGAAATTGGAGATGTGGGTATAAAATCTTTTGAAAGGAATTTAAATACAGATGTAAAATCGATTAATAATCCGAAAAATAAAAAAACTCTATTAAACAACTTGCTCAACAAAATAATAAGAGAATCGAATACTTACTTGGGAACTCCATATTTATGGGGTGGAACTACAAGAAATGGAATTGATTGCTCAGCTTTTGTAAAAAATGTCTATTTATCAGTGGGGATTAAACTTCCAAGAGTTTCACAAAATCAAGCAAAGGTTGGAAAAACTATTACACTAGATAAAATAAGAAAAGGTGATTTGATTTTTTTTGAAACAGATAAAAATCGTCCAAATACAGTTTCACATGTGGGAATCTATCTAGGAAGTGGAAATTTAATTCATGCTTCCAGTAAAAATAAAAAGGTTGTTATTGTTCCACTTAATCAAGGATATTTTTTGTCAAAAATTGTTATAATAAAAAGGATTGTAGATGTTTTATAAAAATAAAGATAAAATAATAGACAAAATGTTTGAATATTTAAAAGATAATTTTTTTGATAACGAATTATTATTATTTTATGATTTTAACGATTTAAACTTAAATTACAATTTTGAAACAAAAAAATATTTGAATGAAAATTTTATTTTTCAAAATATAAATAAAATATTTTTACAGAATAAAATTTCTGAAATAAAAAATTTTGAAAAAAAATTTAATTTTTTAGAATTTGAAAACTTTAAACAACTTTTTGAATATCGTTTTGAAAAAGATTTAAAAAAAGAATTTAAAAAAAGTTTTAAAAATAACTTAATTAATAAATTTAACGATTTTGATAATTTAAAAAAACTTTTTTCAAAAAAGAAAAATATTTCAAAATTATCTTTAAAATATTCTATTGATTCAATAAATAAAACAAAATTTTACAATTTTTTTGAATTAAATATTTTAGAGAATGAAAATTTTGATAATTTAAAAAAATATAAAAAAGAAAAAAAAATTTTTAAAGACAAATATTCTTTTCATATTTTAAATTTGAAAAATGATTCTAAAAAACTAAAATCCTTAATAAAAGAAAAACAAAAAAATATAAATTTTATAAATTTAAAAAATCAAAAAATTTTAGATGAAAATTTTAAAAATATTTCGAATAATTTCATAAAATTAAATTTTCTTTGTGAAACAAAAAAAAATAAAATTGACATTGAAAATATGAAAATAATTAGTCAATTTCCAGAATATTTAAACAGATAATTATATTAAAAAAAATAACTCTAGCAATTTCACTTTGAGTTATTTTTTATTTTTAAAAATTTTTTAAATTATAAATTTTTTTATTTTGTTAAATGGCATTTTAGATTCTCCAAAAATTTCTGTCCCCTTTAATCCGAATACTTTTCCAGAATAAATTGATTTTCCAATTTCTCTTATTTTTGTTAAAAGCAAAACTGCAATATAAAGCGTAAATATCAGCTCAAATAATTTTGAGATGCTGCTAATTCCACTTTTTTCAATTTTATCAGTTAGTGAAAAACTGATTCCAGCTAATAAAAATAGCACAATAACATTTGTCATCGCATAAATTACCGCTCCAACTACTCCAGTTCCAATATTTTTTGTGATTTTCAAAACTGAAAATATAATGATACACATTGAAAAACAGCCAATTACTAAATAATCAATTAAAATTGACATTATTTCAACGGCTGCCTTAAAAATAAAATATATAAATAAAATTCCAGAAAATAACAAAATTAACGGCATTATATTATTGACAACTCCTTGAATATTAAACATCATTTTTATTCCCTGCACCATAATTGAAAATGGAACATCAAATAATTTTGTTAAATAATTTGGAAAATTTTTTATGTCAAAATTTTGTCCCGATAACATTCCGCCAATTTTCATTGAAAAATTAAATAATGCTCCAGTATAAAAATTCCAAAAAAAACTGTTTGCCAAAAATGAAAAAATAATTCCAATAACTGCAATTTTAGGAATCATATTTTTTAAAATTTGAATTATTATACTTGAATTTATATTTTCAATTTCTAAAATACTTTTAAGAATTCCAATTAAAATTTCAGTAATTCCCATAAGTAAAAGAAAAGCTGCCAAAACATTTGAAAGTATCCTCCCAACATTGTCAGTGATATTTCCAACTACTTTAAATAAATTTATAATTATTTTACTTCGCATATCTTTCGTATCTTCCATTTTTCCAATTGGAGATTTTTCATAATTTAAATTTTTTATATAACCATTATTTCCATTGCTTATATTTTTAATTTCTCTCGTTTCATTTGCCATAAATGCTGCTACAGCAATAATTTCCCAATATTTTAACTCTATTTTATCCCACATAATCGGCTTTGTGCCAATGTCATTTTCATAATTTAAATTTGAAGAGTTTATTGCATTAACCGCCATTCCGATGTTATATGCTGAAATTCCAGTTGCAGCAGTCGACAAAATTGCACCAAAATTAAAAATAGCTTCTTCATCAAAATTTTGATTTTGAAAATTATTTCTTTCAAGACTTTGAATTTCTCCAAAAGTATTTATAACTGCAAAAAAAATTCCAATAGTTAAAATTAACAATGTCATCTTTTTTATTTTCATTTTTTATTTTTTCCCTTCTTCTCACTTTTTCTCTGATCTTTTTTCAAATAAATTATTTTTATTCTTTACTTTTATTTTTAAATCTTTATTTTTTCTCTTCTTATCATTTTTTCTCTAATTTTTTTTAGATAAATTATTTTTATTTTTTACTTTTATTTCTAAATCTTTATTTTTTCTCTTCTTATCACTTTTTCTCTGATTTTTTTAGATAAACTATTTTTATTCTTTACTTCTATTTCTAAATCTTTATTTTTTTTTGTTTTTTTCATTTTTTTTATCTTTTTCATTAAATTTCAAATTTTCTTCTTTTTCTTTTTTACTTTCTTTCTCTTTTCCGATTCCCGCTCCGTCCAAAATTGAATTTACAACATTACTTATATTCCACATAATTTTTTGTAAAACTAAAATAATAACTGAAAAAGCTGCAATTCCATCAATACTGCTCGAAATTGATATTATATTTAAAATTTGATAAGTAATTCCCATTATTGCAACTGAAATAAATAATGTGACTGCTTGTTTTATAATTAATTTTATTCCTTCAAATCCAATTTTTTTTGTCGAATCCAAAGTTAAAAAAATTAAATATATTGTTGATACTGAAGATAGTATCAAAGCTGTAAAAATATTTCCCACAAATTTTGATAAAATTCTACTTATTATCCACATACAAAAAATTAATATCATTATTTTTATAATCATTTCAAAAATTCCAGATAAAGTCATTTTTTGTAAAATATCTTTTAAAACTTCAAATGGCTTTGTCAAAAATATTTTTGAAATTTTTCCAGGCGTTGTATTCAAAAAACTTGTATCTCCAAAAAACAAAATTCCAAATTTATAAAACATCGAAAAAATACTTTCGACAAAATATGTTAAAAAAGTTCCAGAAAATATTTTATTTTTATAAAACTGATTTTTTCCAAAACCAAATTTTAATGAATAATGAACTGGTGTAACAAGAACAAAAGAAATAAAAAGATTTATTACAAAAGTTGGAATTATCATTTTAAATATTCCATAAATATCAATTTGTCCAACATTTTTTAAAATTATTTGCAAAATATTTATAATCATGAAAAAAAGTAAAATATATCCAAAAATTTGACTTATTTTAAATGAAATTCCACGATATAAAATAATTCCACCAAAATAAATTGAATCAATAAAGTTTGAGAATATATCATTTCCTTTTAATATATATTCTTTAAATATTTTACTAAAAGTATCGGATTCAAAATTTGCGAACAATGTTGAATTTACTAAAAATATTAATATTAAAATAAATCTTTTTATAAAAAAATTTTTTATTTTCATAAATTCTCCTCTTAAAAACTATCTGCCAAACTTTGTGCCACTCCATAAACAATATTTTGCAAAAAACTTATACACAAAAATATTTTTATCATATTTACCAAATTAAAAGGTGTAATAATAACTCCATTTTTTATCACTGCTTCTCCCAAATTTTGAATTGCCATCGAAAGCAAAATTGCAACTGCAAAATTTACAAGATATTGTAAAAATCCACTTATTATTATTTCCAAAGTATTAAGTGCTTTATCTCTTGTAATTTCATGCATTCCAAAAATCATATAAAATAATCCAACTGAAGTTGAGACAATAAACGATAATGTGCTAAAAAACATATTTAAAACTATTTTTAAAAGTGTCAAAATCGTCATAAGTCCCATTCCTGCCGTAAGCGGACGAAAAAATACAGTTTGTATAATCATTCTTGAAATAGAAAATAACATTCCAAATGTATTTAGTGAATTTGTAACAATTTCTTCGGGATTTGTAAACCATTGCAAAATCGTTTTCCAAATTGTTCCAAAAAACCCAAAAAGTCCTCCAATCGCATTAGGTTGAGCCAAAATTCCATTTCCATAACTTGCTACAATCAAAGGAATTCCCTTTTTAAAAATGTGAATGGCTAAATCAGCATAAGTTAAATATTTTCCATTTTTCATAAAAATATTACTCGCTTTTATAAAGTCACTATAAATATAAGTCGGCAATTTAAATAAAAAAACTGGCACAATAATTTTTTTCATAATTACTGGATATATTGCAACAAATACAAAATATGGAGATTTTAAACTAATTTCAACTAAAATATTTTTTACAATTTCTTCAATTGAACCACTAAATCCATTTTTTAAAATTTTCCATAAAATATTTATGACAATTAAAAAAATCATAACGGACATAATTATTCTCGAAAGTTCAACTTCGCCATTATTTAAAATTGAAAAAAAATCTGTCGTTCCAGATGAAATTTTATTTTTTATCAAATCTAAACCAGATTTCCCTAAATCGTTTTCATTCAAAATCTCAATTTCAATTTTTTTAAACAAAAAAATTTCCAAAATTACTTTTATAAATCTAAAAAAATTTATAGCACAAAGCAATTATCTCTCCTTTCTTTTATTTTTTTATTTTAAAATTTTATTTTTTTAATTTATTAATTTATATCTATTTATCTATTTATTTCTTTCGCTTTTTCATGAATAATTTTCGATGTATCTATATCTAAATTTTTTAATTTCTCAATCTTTTTTTCAATTTGAACTTGATTTTTTGGCATACTTGTCAAAAAATTTTTTCTAAAATTATCAATTTCTGCGTCGGAAATATTCAAATTTTGTTCTCTAAATATTTTTTTTATTTCTTCATTCGAAATATTTAAAAATTTTTGAATATTTTCTTCATAAGAATTCTCTTTTTCTTCAGGTTCTTCCACAAACGATTTCATTTTTTCAAAATCTTTTTCTTGATTTTTCAAAATAATATTTTTATATTCAGGATTTCTTTTTTCTCCAAAAATTGAAGTTCTAGAAAAATTTAAATTAATTAATAAAATTACAAAATAAATAATTAACGCTAAAATTCCTATAAAAATATATTTTTTAGGAAATTTTACTCCTTTTATAATAATTTCATCTTCCAGCGACAAGACAAAATCAACAATTTTTTTATTCATTGCTTTTTTCCTTTTTTTATTTTTTATTTTTTTATATTTTATTTATTTTCGTTATTTTCTTTACTTTCTCCTAATTTTTTAAACTTTAAATATAATAATTTTTCAAAAAATGTTTTAAAATCTTTTCGCTCAATTTCAACTATTTCAAATTCTGCCATTTCGTAAATCAAACTTTTTAATTCTGTTTCTGGCAAAAAATTAATTGGAATTTTATTTAAGACCGAAATTGGATTTCTCAAAAGAATAATTACTTTTTTTTGAAAATCAAAAAAATTATTTGAATTTATTTCTTTTATTATAAAATCTTGATTTTTTAATGTCACATCAAAATATTCTTTTATTTCTTCAAAATTATTTTTTCCACGAATATATTTTATTTCATAATTTTTTTCTCTTTCAAAAAAATAAAAATTTTTCTTTTTTACTTTTATAAAAATTCTATTTTCTCCATCTAACACAACTCCCAAATAATTTTGCACAACAAATTTTTTCCCATAATTTCCAAATCCTAATTTTTTTATCAAAAATAAAATAACAACTAAAAAAATTAATGTAATAAAATTTAAAAACATAATTCCCACCCTTTTCTAAAAAATATTTTTAATTTTTTTCATAAGCGAACCATTTTCTTCATTTTCCAAATAAAAATTTTCAGTTTTAAAATATTGTCCATCTAAATAAATATCAAATTTAGAATTTTTTACTCTAAAATTTTTTATTTCAACTTTTTTGCCAAAAGATTTTTTTTCGCCATAAAAAATAATTTTTTCAAATCCATTCATTAATTTTAAAAACTCAAAATAATTTTTAAAAAATAAACTTTGCACAAAAATTTCATTTTTTGTGTTTATATTCAAAAAAATATATTTTATATTTTCTTCTAAAATTCTGTGATATTTAAAAAAATTAGAAAATTCATCTAAATTTTTTTCGCTCAACTCAAACGGATTCTTTTTATTAATTTTAAAATTTTTTTTATATTTATATTCCAAATATTCTTTATATAAAACTTCTTTTTCTTCTTTTTTTTCAAAATTTTTTTCACTATTCAAAAAAATTATTTTTCTTTTAAAATTTTTCCCCATAAAAAATTTATATTCATCTTGCAAAATATCAAAATCTGAAACTCTAAAAATTACCCCATCCAAAAATAAATTCACACAACTAATTTCATCAAAAAAAACGACTGTCACAAATCTCTCAAAATTTTTATTTCCAAACTTTTGTGAAAATGGAACAACAAAATTGAATTTTTTTAAAAGTAAAAAATAAACTTTGATAAAAATAAATTCTCTGTCAAAATAAAATTTTTTATTTTTCACGTTTCTTTCCTTTCATTATTTCATTCTATTTTTATTATATTGCACTTTTGTAATTTTTCCGTCTTTTAACATTTGTTTTAGAGTATCATTAGGAACATAATTCCTTTTGTTCCAGGTCTTTTTCTAATTTTTTATTTTTATCCATTTCTTGTTGCAGTTTCCTTTTTAAGACCATGATTTCATTTGAAGTTTCGTTAGTATTGTATTTTTTATCTATGATTCCTTTAAATTCTTTTTCCCATTTTCTGATTGTTGCCGTTGCTACCCCATATTCATTTCCTAATGATTTTTTTGTTCTTCCTTCTTCTAGCAATTCTAAAATTAACATTTTAAATTCATCTGTGTACCTTTTACTTCTCTTGTTCATAATCAAATTTCTCTCCTTAACTATATTTTAACAAATAGGAAACTAGTTTTCAAATTATTTGTCCAAGATTTTGGGTACACTCCAGTCATAAATCCTAATTATCAAAATCACTCTTACTTCAAGATTGCAATCTTGAAGTAAGATATGTATCTTGCATTTTCTCTGAAAGTATGATATACTACACCTAAATTACACGAAAGGAGAGTAACATATGAACACAGGTGTTAGTTATTCTATGTTTTATGAAGTATTACTCAACTTAAGAGAATATTTTCATTCTTACGGAAGAATTGACGATTCAAATGCCAAACTAGATGAAATTACAAAATTAATTGCTTTAAATTTTTCGCTCGCAAAAAAAGGTGAAAAGTTTTCTCTCAAATATATTCGAGAGAACATGAATAATGAATCTAGTATTGCTCAAACACTAATTTATGTTTTCGAAAATGAAGTTAAAAATGAAATATTCTTTAATTCAGACGGCACAAACATTTTTGGTATGAATCCATCATTAAATCTTCAACTAACTGAAGATGAATTAGCAGAGAAACTAATAAGTGAAATAGAAAAAATTGATTTTTTGCATTTAGTCGAAACAAAGCAATATTCTGACTTCGATTTAATAAATGAATGTTTTGGACACTTTGTAAGAGAAAACTTTAGAAATAACAAAGAAGATGCCCAATATATGACGCCTTATGAGATTTCTCAACCTATGCTTGATATCATATTTAATGATATGGAAAATGACGGATATTTTGAACAAACAAACTTAGGAAAAATAAAAATAATGGATCCAACTTGTGGCGTTGGAACATTACTAATAGAGAGTTCAAATCATTATACACGCTATATAGAATCAAAGTTATCCGATTCAAAACAGTGCCAAGAAACTATTTCAGAATTTAGAAATAATGGGATTATTGGACAAGACAAAGTTGATCGAATGGTACGCCTTTCGAAGATAAACGCATTATTACTTGGATCAAACATCTCGAACATTAATAGTGGAAACAGTATTATTGGCACTAGCTCTATAAGCTCATATTTTAATTCAATTGATTTGATTTTTACAAATCCTCCGTTTGGAGCAGAATATAATACTTCCGAGTTAAACTTAAATGAATACCCGGTTCTTAACTCTTTTAATTCAAAACCTTCAAACATTGCATCCGAACTATTAATGCTCGACAAATGTATTGCTTTGCTAAAAGAAAATGGGTATCTCGCGATAGTCTTACCTGATTCAGTATTTGCATCAAAAGGAATATATAGTGAATATCGAAGTAGAATTCTCGATAATTATTCTCTTCGCGGTGTAATAGGACTACCTTCCGTAACATTTGCCCAAGCTGGAACAAGGACAAATACCTGTATACTGTACTTACAAAAGAAGAACTCATCCAACCCTAAGTTTTTCATGGCGGATTGTAAAGATTTAGGTTTTAATGTAAAAGAACGTATAGGAGTTCCTGTAAAAATACAAACTGGAATAAATCAAATGCCAATTATTGCATCCTCTCTCAAAAAAATCGTTCAGAGTGAAACTGTATTATGCACAAATCCATCAATTACTTATCTTCAAAAAGAAGATTTAATTGATAATATTCTTAAACCTAATTTTTATGCTGCTTCTCGCTATGCAATTGTTGATTCACTTGCCTCTGATATAAAAACAGGATACACAATTAAAAAGTTATCTGATGTGGCTGATTTTGTTACAAAAAACAGGAAAGGATATATGGTTTCAGATATAATTAAACATGTAAGTGTTTTACATGTTAATCAGGATTGTACAATCAACTTTAAAGAAGTAGTAAATTTTGTTCCTGTATCCAAAGGCAGAAGATGTAAGGAAAACGACATTATTTTTTCAAAACTAAATCCGAGAATTCCTAGAATTGCTGTAATACCAGAAACAGAATATTCATTAGTCTGCTCAAATGAGTTTGAAATACTTAGAGCTAAAAACGGTATTAATCCCTATATTTTATGTTATCTTTTAAAAACAGACAAAGTACGCGGACAAATAGAATCAATGACTTCTGGAACCTCTTCTTCACATAGTCGAATAAAAAGAGAACAGCTTGAAGGTATTTTACTTCCATTCCCTATTGAAGAAAAAGAATTAACACAGTTTGAAGAGTTAGGAAACAAAATTGAAAAAGCAACAAAAACTATATACAATGCCGAAGACACAATTAATTTTCTCTTTGATTCTTTAAATACTTTATAAAATGCAGTAGGCTGTCATATCATTTTAGAGTGACAGCCCATTGTACTATTCAACACAAGTACAAAAACCATTTTCTATCGCTTTTTCATCAAAATGAATTATTTTATATGTTTTACCATTCCATCTTGCATCTAAAACGAGTGGATAATTTAGATTTCCACAAGTATTAGTAAACACATTACTATTTTTATTTCTAGGGGGATGTAACTGAAAATTTGTGCTTTTTATTTCGCCGTTTTGACGCTTTTGGTACCATAACTCGCACATCTCTCTAAATAATGGATCTGTTTGAGTATTCACCGCCCAAATTCTTGTTCTTTCAGTCCCATTATCTGGAGCATTATCCCATAAAACAAAATATAAATGAGGCATTTGATTCAATGAATCCATGCTATCGGATACTGAACTTAATGTTCCTGACTTAATGCACCCATTAAACCTAGGTGTATCTATAGCACCCCATGTATTTGCAGCTTTAACATCTGAACCATCTAGCAAATCTGGACCCTTTTGTCTACCCAAACCATTGACTCCTGTGAGTAAACTGATTAATATTTGTGACCATGCTCTTGAATCCTCTGGCGTTGGTTGTGCAGTTTGATCAGCATATTTCTTAGATTCAAAAAAGAATCTATGATGCTTATTTAAAAAATCCAAAATTTTTTGCAAATTATTTTCGTTCATATTTTATCCTCCATAAATAATTTATAAGTCTCAATTTCAAGTGCATCCGCTATTTTTTGCACGTTTCCCAACGAAATACTTCTCTGGAAACGCTCGACTGGAGTATCCCCCAAAATTTAGACTATTTTTAAGCAATTTTTTCGTTTCCTTTCTTTATGCTTTCTTCGTATTCATTTGGACTTGTAAATCCTATTTTACTGTGTATCCTGCTGTTATTATACCATATTTCTATATACTCGTACATTCCAGTTCTTAAACTTTCTAAATTTTCAAATTTTTCATTATGTACATATTCTTTTTTCAATGTTGCATGGAATGATTCTATACAGGCATTGTCATAAGGATTTCCTTTTCTGCTGTAAGATATGCTTATGCCTTTTTTTGCACAAAATTTACGATATTCTTTACTCATATACTGTCTTCCTCTATCTGTTGTAACTTGTTTAGATTTTATTTGTTTATCGTTTAGTTCATATTTAGTTTACACAAAATTCTGGACACTCTCATTTTAAATAAAGCTACTACTTTACTAAATATTTTTTTACTTCATAGATGGAAATTTTGAGACTTTATTATCATTTTTTTATTACTGAAATTGTATTCAAAATCGCCGCTTTTATATCCAAATTATCCTCCCCTTTTAATTGCTCTTCCAAATCAGGCAACGCTTCAAAAAGCCCTTTTATTCCCAAAAATCTAATTAAATTTGCTTTATCATATATATTATTCGTCAATTTTATATATTTTAAAATAATAGGCACTATTATTCTATCTTTTTCCGTCATATGAATTAATTCATAAACTGTTTTTAAATTATAATTTACATTTTTCAATTCTTCCAACATTTGATCTTCAAATTCCATTTCGGTATCATAATTTCTTTTAGCAGAAATTTTTTTACCATTTATTACTACAAGATCTAATTTTTGTTCCACAATTTCTCTTCTCTCAAACATTATTTCTATAAATTTTAAAACTTCTTCTTCAAAAAGTTTCTTTGAGATATAATAAACACCTTTTCTGTTTTTAAATTCTTTATCACTTTCCCATGTAATTTCAATTTTGTTTCCTGTTACAGAAAAAAAAACTCTTGGATATATTTCTCCACTCGCTTGAGGTAATTGATGATTGTATGCCCACTCGTACAAAAGCCAAAATTCCGTGCTATCTAAATTAAACGCTACATCTTTATAAAGTTCATTAGCTTTCTTTACTAATTCGATTGCAGTATCTTTTCTGTCCTTTTTTATTTTCAATTCTTTATCTGGAAAAGGCTCATTTAAGATTTTATCCAGTTTATCTTTAAGTAAATATGCTGTGAAATATATATCTCCCAATTTATCATATTTATATTTTTCATTTTTTAATTCACATAAATCTTTCCCATCTACATAAAATTTCAAAATATAACTTTCATACGAAATCTCTGGGAAGTATTCAAAATCAAAATAAAATTTTATATTTTTCATTTTTAAACTCTCCTTTAATGCCATTTATTATATTGTGCTTTTGTTATAACACCATCTTTTAGCATTTGTTTTAATACATCTGGTGGAACTTGTTGACTTTTTATTTGTTTATCCGTTAGTTCATACGCGTGCCATTCATTATTAGTGCCAGTTGGTTGAAATTTTATCATTTTCCCTTTATATATAGCAAACCTCTGTTTTTTGGTCGCCGAATTATAAGAATGATTTTTTAATAAATCATTACCTGTTTTAATATCAGGAATTGAATCGGGACTTGCATTTGGAGGCATTTTAGGTCCTTTATGTTTTGGGGATGGTTTATATTCTCCATTAAAGTGCCCTCTTCTTACAATCATTTCTGTTGAAGGTTTAGAAGAATTCCCTTTATTTTTAATTTTAGCTTCTTTAGCCTGTTTTTCAAATTTAGTAACTTCATCTGACTTCAATGCTATTTTTGAACCATCTGATAATACTACTCCTTGAGTAACTCTTTCTCCATTAGTAACTTTGCTTATTTTTCCTGTTTTTCTTGTTGAAGTTATAACTTTTATTACTCTTTTTAATTTTTTCTTATTTTTTATTATTTTATCTGCTACTTTTACTCCTTTACCTGTTGCTTTTGCACCTGGAATTATTCCCATCACTCTTGAAAATAGGTCAATTTTTTCACCAGTTACTAAATCTCTCCCCGTTATTCCTTCAATTATACCTTTTGCTGTTCCAACATAAGGTACGAAATCTAGAAAAGTACTTGTAATTTCTTTTCCTTTTCTATCTCCTACATTTTCTCCAAAATCAATTCCAGAATAGTCAATCCCATCAGATTTATGAATTATTAACTTGTCAGCATCATCTTTATATTTTTCTTGGAAATATTCATTAGTTGCTCTTCCTGTACTTTCAAGTCCTTTTTCTTCAGTTCCTGTTTCTATTTGTCTTCCTTCAACTCCATTTATAATATGGCTTCCTTCTTCAGCAATTACTCCAATAAGTCCTGTTTTTGTTTGATTTTCATCAGCATTTTCATTGATAAATATTGTTTTTTCACCTGTTTTTTTATTTATATAAGCTGTTCCAGCCTTTGGTTTTCCATTTTCATCAATTAATTGACTAGCATGTTCAGGTGTTGTAAAAATTACTCTTACATTTTTATATCCCAAATCAGAGTAAGCCTCTTCAAAGGCACTTGCTATTTCTTTTCTTGTTTGTGCAACTTTCAATCTCTCTCCAGCAATATTATTGACTGTTTCAGAAAGTCTAGTTTCTCTCAACTGTCCAAAGAAATTTCTGTTGTCATCTCCTGGGTCATGAATTGAATTATCAAGTGCCTTTGTAACATCCTTTATTTCATCTTTAGCCTTATTCAAATCTTCTTTCAACTTACCAGGATTAGTAGCATACTCAATAGTCTGGCTCTCAACATTAACATTCGTAGAATGATGTTCATCTTTTGTAACTTCATTAGCTTTTGTAACATCCCTATTTATTGGACTTCCAGAAGCTTCGCCTATTTCTACATTTCCAACTACTGTATTTCTAGTTATTCCTTGTTTATCCCTGTCATCTTGATTAAATCCAATGTTTGTAACTCTAGGAGATTTTCCTAATGAAGTCCCTACTGAAATTCCAGTTGTTGTCATTGTATCGTAGTTTTGAATATC
>ERZ772945.1349-NODE-1349-length-17453-cov-3.205943_pt1 | contig 17453 bp, 17 predicted proteins | sample MGYA00511681_ERZ772945 | MGnify/ENA primary metagenome ERZ772945 (study PRJEB29015, sample SAMEA2737943) | human oral metagenome | biome: human oral; feature: human-associated habitat; material: dental | place: China | collected 2143 ...
TGACGGCCGCCGAACGGTGACCCGCAGCCCGCAATGGCGTTAATTTTTCAATCTTTTAATTCTTTAATTCTTCCATACACGTAATAAACTACCGTCGTAATGCGTTTAAACCATATCAATAAACATCTAATTCATGTGCCTATGACGCATTTTACTCCCAACGAATTGAAACCTTCAGAGAAGACGCTTTGCCTTATCAGGCAGATAGCCTACTCGTATAGGGTATTTGAGAACACCGATAAACCCGGTCGGCTTTGTTTGAGTTAGATATTGCGCTGACGTATAAAATGTGAAGCATGAGTGTAATTATTTCACCTTCGTTGCTGTCGGCCGACTTCACCCATCTCGGGTCGGACCTGGATATGATTAACCGCAGTGAGGCCGACTGGCTTCACTGTGATGTAATGGACGGTACGTTCGTACCCAATATTTCATTTGGCTTTCCGGTTATCGAGGCCGTGAAAGGCGTATGTAAAAAGCCGCTCGATGTGCACCTGATGATAGAGCATCCCGGGCAGTATATTGATGCAACGGCCCGCGCAGGTGCCATGATGATGTGCGTGCATCAGGAGGCTGTGGTTCATTTGAACCGTGTTATACACCAAATTCACGATGCCGGCATGAAGGCAGGGGTGGCCCTTAACCCTTCAACGCCCGTGTGTATGCTTGAGGATGTGATAGAGGATGTGGACATGGTATTGCTGATGAGCGTCAACCCCGGCTTTGGCGGACAGCGTTTTATCGAAGGCACCATTGGCAAACTGCAGCGTCTGCGCCGGCTTATTGCCGATAGCAGCTCGCATGCTTTGGTTCAGATTGACGGAGGCGTGAATAACGTTACCGCCCCTGAGCTGGTGGCTGCCGGGGCTGATGTGCTGGTAAGCGGGAGCTACATCTTTAAGTCGGCCGACCCATTGGCAGCCATTCACGGGCTGAAACAAACGGCAAATGCACAAGCCGGCCGATAGCCTGTGCACGTATTGTCTATAAAAGAAAGGCTGAAAGGTGATGTTTCCCTGCTGTAACGGACAGGGAAACGGGTTAATAAAGTTGAAGTTCGACGTTGTTTTCGCGTGCCATCCTGCGCATGTTGATAATGGCATAACGCATGCGTCCCAGGGCGGTGTTGATGCTGACATCGGTAGTTTGTGCAATTTCCTTGAACGACATTTGCTGATAAAAACGCATAAAAACAACTTCGCGCTGCGATGTGGGCAGCATATTCATCATGGTATGAATGTCTTTTATAACCTGCTCGTTGACGAAACGGGTTTCAATGCACGAGTCTAACAAATTGTCGTGCGAAAGGTTTGACAGGTCGTTGTCTTCGGTAGGCTCAACTATTCGCTCTGTTTTCTGCTGGCGATACTGGTCCATTATCACGTTGTGGGCAATGCGCATGCACCACGCTGCAAACTTACCCGTGGGGGCATATTTGCGGTGTCGCAGTTTCACAATGATTTTAATGAAAGTGTCCTGAAACACATCGTTGGCCACATCCTCGTCGCGAACAATGAAAAGAATATAGGAAAACAGCTTCGATTGTGTGTGTTCCAACAGCAAATCAAATGCCTGATTGTTACCCTCCATGTAGGATAATGCCAGCTCTTCGTCCGACATATCTTTAAGATTCTTCATGTTTTATATTTACTTATAATGAAGTAAATGTCAATCAATAGGCAATATGAATTATGTGTTACAATTAAAAGACAGGTGGTGCAAATATATATCATTTCTGCATTTCTGCCAAATTTTTAACAGTTTAAATGCAATAAAATGCAAAAGAGGTTGGTGCAGGATGCAACCAACCTCAACAATGATTTCGCCAAAACGATACGAAACCTATAAAATACGTTAGCAAATATATGTTTTTGGTATGATAAAAGCAAATATTTTACCGTGTTTTTTTACGATTTAACAAATATCGTTGTTCGCCGGTTACAAAACATCCTGTTTTTGTTGAAACAGGTAAGAAGGAGCCGGACAAATGGTATAACAGAGAGTTTTCTGCATCAAACAGCGGTTTTTGTATTGAATAAACATAAAAGTTTGGCAATAAAGGGTGGCCTGTTCCGAATATTATCTTTACCTTTGCGCCTTTAAAAGCAAAGATATAAAATAGTATAAATCTTCAGTTGGTTACATATATGATGAATAAAAACGGCACACCGTATAACAGAAATCGGCAATTAAAGTGTTGTTTTTCAATTCCACGGGCTTTGCGTTCCGTTTGTAAGCCGTTTTGTAACAAGGCATTTGTTCTGCTGTTTTTGGGTATTATCACATCGGTTCCTGCCTGTGCGCAGATGCTTTTCACCGAGAATATGACGATGAATATTGACAGCACCAAGACCATTCAGGGCACACTTAACCCTGTTGTTGACTTTAAAACCGAGCAGGAAAACGTGCTGACGGTGAAGAATACGGCCAATCTTAATGTGCTGTTACATCATAACAGGGTTATAAACCTGATTGACAAGCTCGAGTTTTCAACCTATGGCAAGAAGATAACAGTGAGTGGAGGCTACGTGCATATGGAGTATCGATATTTGCTTCACCACGTTTTTGAGATATATCCCTATGCTGAATCGCAGTGGGCCGGGAGCAGAGGCATGACGTTTAAGGTTTCAGCGGGTATGCAATCGCGTTATCGTTTTGTCGGGTCGAAGCACTGCCTGTTGTTCGGTGCCGTTGCATTGTTCTATGAATTTGAGAACTGGCAGTACCCCAATCCGCCGGCAGGGGTTGCCTCGCACGCTTTCAGCCGGAGTATAAAAAGCCATTTGTCACTGAGCTTTAAACATACCATCGGCGACCGTTGGGAGCTTACCACCACGGCTATCCATCAGGCTAAGCCCGACAGCTATCTTAAAAGTGCACGCTTTGGCGGTGCGGTTGACCTGATATACCATATTACACCAACGGTGGGTGTGCGCGGAGCCTATCGCATAATTTACGATACGAAGCCTATTGTACCCGTCCGTAAGAATTACACTACGGTTGAGGCGGGGCTCGATATTGCCTTTTAATGTAGGGGAGGATAGTGCTTTGGTGTAATATTGCCGGCCATAGGGGTTAATGAATATTCGGTTTTTGTTAAATAAAATCAGCTGAAAGGAACATACAAACTATGATAATAAAGGTAAGTGGCATGGGCGAAGCCCGTAACGTTCGCGAAGTATCGGCATTGGATGTTGACATGGTGGGGTTCGATTTCTATCCTTCGAGCGAACGCTTTGTGCAGATGATTTCTTCACAGGCCGGTATTATTCCTGATTATAGCCGTGAGCGTTTCAGAAAAGTTACGAAGCCGGGGGAGCAGAATACCAGGCTTACACCGGCGGAAGTTTGTCGCGCAGGCGTGTTCATTGACGACATGCCGCAAACCATTATCAGCAGGGTTTACAACTATTCACTGAATTATGTGCAGCTTGATGGGGAAGAAAGCGGGGTGATGATCGACAATCTGAAACGCAGTCTGATGCCCGATATTGTAGCTGGTATTAAAGTAATCAAAACCATTCATGTTCGTTCAGCTGCCGACTTTGCGTTGTGTAGGCAATATGAAAACAGTGCCGACCTCTTTATTTTTAATATTGACGGCGTTTCGGATATGCTTAAAGAGGGAGGCGAAGGCATAAAAATTCTTGATGCCTATGCGGGTAATATACCTTTCTTGCTGGGAGGAGATATTGGCCCTGACGATGTAAAAGGCATCAGGGCACTACGCCATTCACTGTTCAGAGGCGTTGATTTGAACGAACATTTTGAGGGATCGGCGGGAATAAAGGATGTAGAACGTTTGCAAAAATTTATAGCAGGCGTTAAAAAATAAGTATATCGGGTAGAGAAAAACTGTGGTTTAGCCTGAAAAGAAAGGCTAAACCTCAATGGCCTTGCAGCACCATTTGGTTACCTTAAGCATAACGCCGATGCCCGGAACTTCTTTTAAGAGGTAATATTTGCGGTCGGCACGGACGAGTTTTCCCTTTAAACCTTTCAACGGTCCGTGTGTAACAACAACAGGTGTACCCTTTTTTAGCCGGGCCTGTTCGTCGCTTACAAACCGCTTCATCAGTATATCGGGGTTACACATAGCCTGAAATTCAAACATCTGTTTGGCAGGAATTTCGTAAAATTCCCGGCTGCCATACTCCTTCCTTACGACTGAAACTTTGTATGAGAGCGACAGAATGATGTCGCGGACAGCCTTTTCAGTTTTCGTTTTTTTGATGAAAAGCAGATTTCTTACAACCGGCCGGAGCACGCGCCGAACATGTTTTGTGCGGTCTTCAACATCGGCATACTCCATGGGAATGAACACTTCCAGTTCCTTTTCACGCAGTGCTTCGGCAACCTCGTTTTGGCGCATGGTAAAAAGTTTCATCGCATACCACGGACGGTTATCCTGTGCCTCCTCTTCGTTTTGGAGAAACAGAGAATGTTTTTCTTCCATGGTCGAAGAGCCTGGTTGTGGTTCTGTTTCGTTCATTTTCAGGTAGTATAGTCGATAAAATGGTTCAAACGCATGCCCTTTCCCACGCGCTCTTATATAAAAGGAGGTGTAAGGACAGGCGTTTGACGTTAAAATTCGGATGTGAAATGGAACTTAATGTGTTCGAAATCTTGTTGCGCCATGCTGAGAACGTATGACGAATCGGCCAGGAACACATCGCGATCTTCAATGTCTTTCGCAATATACTGATACTTTCGCTTCTTAAAATTCTCAAGCTCGGCAGCGTCGTCCGACTCAATCCAGCATGCCTTGTAAAGATGAACAGGCTCCCAACGGCACCTGGCATTGTACTCATGTTCGAGACGATATTGTATAACTTCGAACTGAAGCTGTCCTACTGTGCCGATGATGCGACGGTTATTGAACTGGTTTACAAACATCTGGGCAACACCTTCGTTCATTAATTGTTCAATGCCTTTTTGGAATTGCTTCGACTTCATCGGGTCGTCGTTCTCAATATACTTAAACAATTCAGGCGAGAAAGAAGGCAAACCTCGGAAGTGTAACACCTCGCCTTCGGTAAGAGTATCGCCTATTTTGAAGATGCCGTTGTCGGGAAGGCCTACAATATCTCCCGGCCAGGCCTCGTCAACAGTGCTTTTTCGCTGTGCCATAAACTGGGTAGGGGAGGAGAACCGCACGGTTTTTCCCAATCGAACATGATAATAAGGCTGGTTCCTGACGAACTTTCCCGAGCATACTTTACAAAAGGCAATACACGAGCGATGGTTGGGATCGATGTTCGCCGTAATCTTAAAGATGAAGCCTGTAAACCTGGAATCATCGGGCATGATGGTTTTTTCCTCGGCCCTGGTAGGCTTGGGACTCGGTGCGATTTCGACAAAACAGTTAAGCAATTCCTGCACACCGAAGTTGTTTAAAGCCGAGCCAAAGAAGACGGGTGCAACCTTAGCGTCACGATAATCCTGCACATCGAAATCGGGATATACGCCATCAACCAGCTCCAAATCGTCACGAAGTCGGGCTGCCGGCACCTCGCCGACATGCTGATCAAGGTCAGCCGACTGAATGTCAACGGCTACTTTCTCGGTAACTCGCTGTTTATTGGGTGTAAAAAGATTGAGTTGTTGTTCGTAGATATTGTAAACACCCTTAAACTTTAAGCCTTGTCCGATAGGCCATGAAAGCGGTCGGACATGGATGTGCAGCTCCTTTTCAAGTTCGTCTAACAGGTCAAAGGGGTCGCGTCCTTCGCGGTCCATCTTGTTGATAAAGATAATAACGGGCGTATTGCGCATGCGGCACACCTCCATCAGCTTACGTGTTTGTGCCTCGACGCCTTTGGCCGAGTCGACAACAATAATCGCCGAATCGACGGCAGTAAGTGTGCGATAGGTATCCTCGGCAAAGTCCTGATGCCCCGGTGTGTCCAGAATATTGACCTTGTAAGGCTCACCTTCCTGTCCGTCGGGAAGGTAATCGAACTCCATAACCGACGTTGACACCGAAATACCACGCTGTTTTTCAATGTCCATCCAGTCGGAAGTAGCCGTCTTTCTAATCTTATTGCTCTTAACAGCACCGGCTACCTGTATCTGTCCGCCAAAAAGGAGGAACTTCTCGGTAAGCGTTGTCTTACCGGCATCAGGGTGCGAAATGATGGCAAATGTGCGCCTTCTTTCTATCTCTTTGTTCATTTTTGTGTGGGTATGGCTTCGTTCATGTTTGCCATACACTTCTTTAAGCTGTTTTCCCAATAGGGTATTTGTATGCCGAAGGTTTCCTTAATTTTGGTCTTGTCAAGCACGCTGTATGCGGGACGCTTTACAGGAGAGGGGAACTCGTCGCTGTGACAAGGCAGAATCTGGCATGCCTTGTGGCCGGCAATCTCGGCTATTTTGACGGTAAAATCGTACCAGCTGCATACACCTTCGTTCGAAAAGTGGTATATTCCGCTATGTCCTTCGAACTTGTTATTTTCAATAATGTTGAATATTGCTTCTGCCAAATCACCGGCATAAGTAGGTGTTCCCGTCTGGTCAAAGACAACTTTAAGCTGCGGTTTCGTCGCCGTCAGGCCTAACATAGTCTTTACAAAGTTGTGCCCAAACTCGCTATACAGCCACGCTGTGCGCAGAATGATGTAGTTTCCGCCTACTGCTTGTATTTTCTTTTCGCCATGAAGTTTCGTCAATCCGTATACGCCGGTGGGAGTTCCGTGCATATCTTCCTTGCAGGGTGTGTTGTAAGGGTCGCCCCCAAACACGTAATCGGTAGAAATATGGACAAGTAATCCACCAACCTCTTTCATGGCTTTGGCCAGATTTTCAGGTGCAACGGCATTGAGAGTTTCTACAATATCTCCAGCCGTTTCGGCCTTGTCAACGTTGGTCCATGCAGCACAGTTGATAATACACTGCACATGATTCTCCTTAACCGTTTTGCGAACGGCTTCAAGATTGGTAATATCGAGCTTTTGATAACCCTCGCAAACATCGGTGAAGATGAAATGATTGGCCGACTTTTTACTAACAATCTGAATCTCGTTGCCTAATTGTCCGTTGGCACCGGTAACTAAAATGTTCATAGCTTAAAGAGTTAAGTTCGTATTATTCTTCCTCGCCGAAGTCGAGTCCCTCGTCACGATTCTTAATGTAATAATCGCTGAGCATGCCGATAAATGTCGTTATCTCTTTGACGGCACGCTCTGTCTCAGTCGAAATTTCTTTCTTTTGCATGCGCAACATCATAATACCGTAAAGAGCATTAAGGCATGTTTCTATTTCGTCAACATTCTTATCGCCTTTATTACGCAGTTCAACAATGAAAGGTAATACCTTATAATATTCGGCGTTATAAAAGGGAAAGTTGCTGGAAGACAGCAGTTGCTGGTGAAGGTCAGACAAGTCTTGTAGTGTTATGGCATTGATATTGAGGTGTCCTTTCTCACGTTTTCCCTCTTCGTTCATCATACGGACGAGGTTGCCGAACCACTCAATTTCGGCGGCTTTCTGCTCTTCGGTATAGTTAAATTTGCTGATATACTCGTCGGTTATCCTGTTAATGGAGCAACCGTAAGCCCGTATAAGGTCTTCGAGTTGCCACATATACAGAAGATATTCTGCTATCGATGTTTTGCGAATTTCCTGTGCAACAAACATACAATGGATGTATCGGGTTGACTTTAATAATGTATGGAGTAGAGGTTAAAAACAGTCCCTACCAAAATAATCAATGAAAATATAACTACAATTGCACCTATTATCTTATTGAGTATGCTTATTCCGTTGATCTCAAACTTCGCACGGATCTTGTCAACAAGCCATGTAAGTCCGAACCACCACATGAGGGCACCGCTGAAAATGCCAATATAACCTATCGACATCTCCAAAGGATGGTTGGGGATGACGAAGTTAAACTGGGCAAACGACGCCATAAAAAGAAGAAGAATAAGCGGATTCGAGAAGGTTAAAAGGAAAGCCGTAAAGCCGTTGTGTGAGTAACTTCCCTTGTTTTGACTGCTTTGATGGATGCGGCTGGCGGGATTACTCTTCCAGCAATATATGCCAAAGAGCATCAAAACAACGCTTCCTGATATCTGCAACCAGAACTTATTGGTGGGGTTTGTAATAAGATCCATGATGAAACTCATACCTAAACCCGTAATCAAAGCGTAGATAATATCGCTCAATGCTGCTCCTATGCCGGTTACAAAACCATACCAACGCCCTTTCTTCAGGGTGCGTTGAATACATAGAATGCCCACAGGCCCCATGGGTGCAGAGGCTATAATACCGATGATAATTCCCTTTAGAATTAACTCTAATAAGTCTATTTTTATTGGAAGTGGCATAATTCGGGCTACAAAGTTACTTGTTTTATTTGATAATTAAATAAGAATACCCCGATTTTTGGTATCTTTACGTTGTAATTGTATGTTATCCAGACGAATAAAAACTATTCAGTAGAATAGTCGGCAACGAGCTGACGGTAAACGGTAAACAGCCTTTGGCGTGTGATATAACCTAATAACTGGTTGTTAATATCGACGACGGGCAGGGCATTTGCTCCCGTTGTATCGAACTTTTTCATTACTTCTTCCATGGGCTCGTTTTGGTAAAGTATAGCGGGAACCGGCGTCATCAGCTGGCTGGCATGATAGCGTTGATACAGTTCGGTGCGGAAAACGATATGCCTTATTTTCATAATGTCGATTTCTCCTAATAGTTGTCCGGCCTCGTTGGTGACAGGAAGGAAGTTGAAATCGTTTGATGTCAGCACGTTTACTAACTTGCTAAGGGGGAGGAAAGGGCTCACGGTGGTTACGTCTTTCTCTATTACTGAGTCCATGTTCATTAAAGTAAGTACGCTTCTGTCTGTATGATGGGTGAGCAGTTTACCCTCACGGGCCAGTCGCATGGCATAAATACTGTGAGGCTCAAATATAGATATAACCATCACGCTCACAACGCTGACTACAATTAATGGCACAAAAAGGGCATAGCCTCCGGTGATTTCTGCAATCAGGAAAATGCCGGTAAGTGGGGCGTGCATCACGCCTGCCATCACGCCTGCCATACCTAATAGCGTGAAGTTCTTTTCGGGAAGGTACACCCCTACCTGTTCCATGTTCCATAGTCGGGCAAACAAAAAGCCTGCGAAACCACCCATGAAGAGTGAAGGTGCAAACGTGCCGCCGCAGCCTCCGGCACCATTTGTAGACGAGGTTGCGAATATCTTTGTCATCATAACAAGGAATATATATAGAGCCAAAAGCTCGCCGTGCCCGTAGAATAACGACCCATTCATCACCTGTTGCCAGTCGGCAGGGGTCTTCCCGCTGATGAGAAGGCCGAGCGTATCATATCCTTCTCCGTATAAAGAAGGGAATAAAAAGATGAGAGAGCTGAGTATAAGGCCACCAATGCAAAGCCTGATGTGAGGACGATCCTTAAGTCGCGCAAACTTCCCCTCGCACCAATTCATGGTTCTCATAAAGTAAAGGCTCATCAATCCACAGAATATTCCCAGCAAAACCGTACCTGGAACACGGTCTATGCTCCACGCACCATCAATATGAAAAGAAAACATTGTGGATGTTCCCGTGAAAAGATACGAGAAGATATCTGCCGTAATGCTACTGATAAGAATAGGTACAAGCGACGACATTGTCATGTCAATCATCAGCACTTCAAGCGTAAAAACCAGTCCTGCTATAGGTGCTTTGAAGATGCCTGATATCGCAGCCGACGCACCACAACCCACTAAAAGCATCAGCGTCCGGTTGTCCATGCGGAACACCTGCCCCAGTTTTGAACCGATAGCAGAACCTGTAAGCACGATGGGGGCTTCGGCACCTACCGAACCTCCAAAGCCAATCGTTATGGCTGAAGCCACTATCGACGACCAGCAATTGTGACCACGAAGTTTTGATTGCCTCGTAGAAATAGCGTAAAGCACACGTGTAATACCATGCGATATGTTGTCACGGACAACATATTTAATAAAAAGCATGGTAAGATAAATACCTATAACAGGGAAAACAAGGTAGAGCCAGTTGGCACCGTACGATACAAAGTCTTCAGTAAGCAGGCGTTGTATCAGTCCGATAAGATGATGAAGGGCATACCCTGCTACCGAAGCAAGGAAGCCTATTAAGAGTGCCAGCATCGATGTCATCTGACGATCGGTCAGTCTCCGTTCCCGCCAGGCAATAACTTTATCGAGCATTTATTTTCTGATAATCGTTACTTCGCCGTCAGGTCTAAGCCTGATGATGCTGCTTGGTTTGTGTAATTTGTGTTCCTGTCTGCGCGTCCAGCATACATAATCAACGCTATTGAGGATTTCTTGAGATATGTCTTTGTAATTTTGTGCGGCAGGTTCGCCGCTTATATTTGCGCTTGTTGACACGAGAGCCTTTTGAAAACGATAGCACAATGCGTGCGAAAATGGTTCTTTTGTAATGCGAAGGGCGATGCTTCCGTCGTCGGCAATCAGATTGGATGCCAAGTTTACCGCCCCGTCTAATATAACTGTTGTGGGTTTGGTTACGGCGTCAATTAGTTCCCATGCTACGGCGGGCACATTACGAACATATCGTTGCAGGCGTGCGTCTGAATCGACAAGGCAAATCAAAGCCTTTGAATCGTCACGATGTTTTATTTGATAAACCTTTGCTACTGCTTCTGTATTTGTAGCGTCACAACCAATACCCCAGACAGTATCAGTAGGATAGAGAATTACGCCACCTTCACGAAGCACTTTAATGGCGTTTTTAATATCTTCTTCTTGTGTCATTTTCTCATCTATGTAACGCAAAGATAGCAATTCTTTTATATACGCACAAATGTTTATTAAAAATTTAAATTTCGGTTTGTTTTCACAAATGTTTTATTAACTTTGCCATATTAACATATATAGATTCCGGTGCTATTGTTCTGCTATTAAGGCTTTAACGGATGATATGCACAGTTGTTTATAATATGTTTCAGGACTAATAACTGAACAGTAAAAAACATAAACAAAATGGTACAACTAACTTTAAAACCGTACGTTATTGGCTTAGACCTCGGCGGTACCAATTCGGTTTTTGGAATTGTAGATTCACGTGGCGAGATCAAAGCTACAACAGCTATCAAAACACAGGCTTACGACAACGTGGAAGACTATGTGAATGCTTCGGTCGAAGCATTGAAGATTATCATTGATCAGGTAGGGGGCATTGACACAATTAAGGCTATGGGTATTGGTGCTCCGAACGGAAACTATTATCAGGGCACCATAGAGTTTGCAGCAAACCTCTCATGGGGGCGTAACTGTATTGTGCCTTTGGCCGACATGTTCTCCAAAAGGCTTGGTGTTCCGGTGGCTTTAACCAACGACGCTAACGCAGCAGCTATTGGTGAAATGACTTATGGCGTTGCACGTGGCATGAAGAATTTTATTGATATTACGTTGGGAACAGGTGTGGGTTCCGGCATTGTTGTCAATGGTCAGGTGGTTTATGGCAGCGACGGCTTTGCAGGAGAGCTTGGTCATGTTATCATGGTTCGTGAAAACGGACGTGAGTGTGGCTGTGGCCGTAAAGGCTGTTTAGAGGCTTATTGCTCTGCTACGGGTGTAGCCCGTACGGCCCGTGAGCTGCTGGAAACAACAGACGAACCTTCGCTTTTGCGCGATTTGAAGCCGGAAGACATTACTTCTTTAGAGGTAAGCCTTGCTGCAGAGAAGGGCGACGCTTTAGCAAAGCACATCTATGAATTTACCGGAGAGATGCTGGGAGAGGCGTGCGCAAACTTCGCTGCTTTCTCTTCGCCCGAGGCTTTCATATTCTTTGGTGGCCTGACAAAGGCTGGGAAGTTGCTTATGAACCCCATTAAGAAGAGCTATGACAAGCATGTTTTGCGTATATTTAAGGGCAAGGCCCAGTTCCTTGTAAGCAGTTTGGATGGTAGTTCGGCTGCTGTTCTTGGTGCTTCGGCCGTGGGTTGGGATCTGTAAACTTACGTTAAGTTTTATAGAAAACACAAGCCTCTCACAGAGTTTATGCTCTGTGGGAGGCTTTTTTATGCGGTAAACTTTCGTTGATAACGCTGTGATTCTGGCTGATAGCGTTGCCGTTCAAATGGCTTTGTGCTTTTAACCTTCTGTGTTCAAGTACTATTTTACGTAACAATCTTCTATATTCTTATTACCATTTAGGAAGTTACGTACTGCCATACGCTTTTTACCAGCCAGTTGTAATTCCGCAATCTCTATCCAGTTATCACCGGCTGCTATGTAAAGATGCCCTTTTTCTACCCTGATAGTGCCAGTCTCATCGTTATTGGCAGGCTCATTTGTCTTTACGGTTTTGAAAATTTTGAGCACCGTTCCTGTCGTACTGCCCTTGCCTTTAGCATGCAAGATTGTCCACGCTCCGGGGTAAGGTGACAGCCCCCGTACAAAATTGTACACCTGTTGTGCCTGTTGTGTCCAGTTTATCCGGCAGGTTTCCTTAAAAATTTTCGGTGCAGCGTGCAGCACTTGTTGCTGACCAGTACCCGTCCATTCATTTTGATCGGTAGCCTTTACCACACCATTGCCCTCAATAACAAGGTTAATTGTCTCAACGGCAATATCGGCACCGAGCTTCATTAAGCCATCATAAACATATTCTGCATTGGCATCTTCGGGTATGGCAAAGTGCTTTTGCAGGATAATGCGCCCCGTATCGATGTCCTTATCAAGGAAGAAAGTGGTAACCCCCGTTTCTGTTTCGCCATTGATGATAGCCCAGTTGATGGGTGCAGCCCCGCGATATTGTGGCAACAGTGCAGCATGAACGTTGAAGGTTCCCATACGTGGCATAGCCCACACCACCTCAGGAAGCATGCGGAAAGCTACCACAACCTGAAGGTCGGCCTTATATGATGCCAGCTGCTCTACAAAGCAGGGGTCTTTCATTTTAACGGGTTGAAGCACAGGAATATCATGCTCCAGGGCGTATTGTTTTACCGCCGAAGGCTGTAAATGGTCCTGATGTCGTCCTACGGGCTTGTCGGGTTGAGTCACCACGGCCACCACATTGTATCCTCCTTCAACAAGTCGTCTCAGTGTGCCGACGGCAAATTCGGGAGTTCCCATGAATATGATTCTCAAGTTATTCTTTTCCATACACCTTATTATATTATAAGACACAAAATTACAAAAAAGTTTTAAGATTCGTCTTTTCTGCAATTCTTATCAAGTTCCCATATGCTGCTTATTTCCCGATATGTGCAATAAATACAGGTGTTTTCTACCATTTTCAGTCTTATTTATAACAGAAAAGGCGCGCAATTGTTACGCACCTTTTCTGTTATCTAATCTTTATACCGTACGGTTACGGCAGCTTTTTACCACTGCCACCAGTGCCTTTTCTTTGGAATATCGTCAACAGAGCTTCTGCCAAGCGTCTCTTTTATCACATCAGCATAGCTTTTATGTTCTTTAATCATTCGGTAAATCAGTCCCCATTCAGGCAGTCCGCCGATATTCCGATCATCGATAAAGTAGTCGGCTTTCAGTTTTCTGCTGAAATGATTATTCTTTCCTTCTTCTTCCTCAGGATAGTCACGGTTCACCGCCCAGAACTCAACGCCACGCTCTTTACACCAGTTAACGGCGTCCTGCAGGAGCTTTCCTTCACGCACCGACCACAGAATAAGCCTGTGATGGTCGGCTATTAACATTCGGAGAGTTTCGGTAGCGAATGGCATTTCTTCTCCTATTTCCGGATAACGGTGCTCTACAATAGTACCGTCAAAGTCAACTGCTATTACTGCCATTATCGTTTTACTGAATTATCATTAGCGTCACCGTAGTGGCTTCCCTGGTAATTGCCATAGTTTCCATAGTTACCATAGCTCTTGTAACGGCCGTATTTGCCATAGCTTCCATACCTTCCGTAGCGACCGTATCGGCCATATTTGCCATAGCCATAATAGTAACTGTGTTTCTTCTTCGACATATCAATGCCGTTAATAACGATGCTGACGTTTGGCAGTTTCTCCTCGGTGGCCAAACCGTTAACAAGTTCTATGCTCTCCTTGGGTGTATAGTCGGCACGGCATACGTAAACCGTAGCATCGCAAACACGACCTATGGCCAGTGTATCGGTTACAAGACCTACCGGTGCAGTGTCAACAATAATGTAGTCATACATTTGCCGGAGCTGTTCCATAATGAGGTCAAGACTTGCACGTGCCACCAGTTCGGCAGGGTTAGGAGGTATAGGACCGGCCGTCATTATGTCAAGATGGTCATTAATTCCTGATGGCAGAATCTGTTGTTTTATCTGCTCTTCAGTAGGGCTTTCCTTCACCAGCAAATTTGTAATACCGCGTGCGGTATCGTTCAATTCGAAGAGTTGCCCCAATCGTGGTTTACGAATGTCAAGACCTATCAGCAATACTTTCTTGCCCAGCAGGGCGAACGCCATGGCCAGGTTGCCCGCATTGAAGGTTTTTCCCTCACCCGAATTGGTTGACGTACACATGATAACCTTCTGCCCCTCTTTCATGATGAAGAGCAGGTTGGTACGCATCGAGCGGAAAATTTCCTCCATCATATTATTCTGATTCTCGTGAATGACGATGTCGGCCTTGTCTTTTGCTGCCTCTGTTGCAACGGCAACATCGGCCAGGATAGGCAGTTTCGTGAGACGGGCAACATCTTCATGTCCTTCAATTTTATAGCTCAGGAGCTGAATCAATATCAGAATTGCAGCAGGTATAGCCAATCCGAGCAAAAGGCCTATGAGCATAATGTAAGTGTCTTTCGGACTGATTTTTCCACCTGCTGCAGGTGCATCAATGAGCTTTCCTTTGTCGGCAGTTGCTGCCAACGAAATAGAGTTCTCCTCACGCTTCTGTAAAAGCATCAGGTAAAGCCCCGATTTCACTTCCTGCTGACGGCCTATCTGGTTGAGCATACGTTCCTGAACGGGCGACTTGTCAACCTGTCCCTGATATTTTCCGGCCTGTGCAGCTACCGAGTTTCGCATAATCTGAGAGCTGCGCATAGCCTGATTCAGCGCACGGTTAATGGCTCCTTGCAACTGGTCGAGCTGTGTAGTGAGCGGGATTACTGACGGTGAGTTCTCGCTTGCACTTTGTAACAGCAGGTTGCGTTTTTGGGCAATTTCGTTGTAATCTTTGATAAGGGCTGTAGTAGCCTGGTCAGAAAGTCCCACGTTCGTAGGCAGTGGCTGATACCTGTTCGTCGGACTGATGATATAAGCACGCATTTCGTTGAGCAGTGCCAATTGTGTATTGGCCTCCGAAAGTTTCTGCGAATAGGCGTCGGCATTGCTGAAAGCCTGAGTCGCGTTCATCTTAAGCTCAACCATACGGTTGCTTTTTTTATAGTTCTCAAGCTGGCCTTCGGTATTCCCCAATTCTGCATTGATTTTCTCTAAACGGCCGTTGATAAACTCTTCTGTGCGCACGGCAACCTCGTTTTTGTCTTCATTGGCCTGACGGTTGTAGCATACGGCCAGCTGGCTGAGGAAGTCGATGGCACGCTGCGGCATCTCATCGGTAAGTACAAGCTGCGCTATGGTAGTGCTCTTATTGGTCTGGGCAACGCTCAATCGCGACACATATTTATATGCTTCATTTTTTGGCGACTGTATGATTACCTTCATTTGCTGCTCTTCCTGCATAGGTGTTACACCGTTTGTCGTAAAGTAAAGTATACCGGCACGCGTGTTGATGCTGGCGGGAAACGAGGTAAAAGTCTGGTCAATTGAATACGGCCCGCTTGCCCCGTCATTGGCAAGTGGTACAAAATAGCTTCCTGTTACGTGATAAGCATTGCCTTCACGCTCAATCAAAAGGCTGACAGGGCGGTTCAGTTTTTCGAGATGCCCCGCATCAATATCAACCGAAATGGGCTGCGTGCGGTACAGAATAATGTCCTTTACCTTTCCAACACTGAAGTATTCTACGTACAGTTTCAGGTCTCTTACCGCCTGAATGGCCAGCGAATGCGAGGTTAAAATCTCCATTTCGTTGTCGATACCGGTCGAGTTCGACACAATACCGAGGGTGGCCGAATTCAGCATATTGCTGCGGCTTCCCGACCTGCCGTCACTGTCTTTTATCAACAGTTTGGCCGAAGCCTGGTACATAGGGGTGGCATAGCGCAGGTAAATGGCCGCAGCTCCCAAACATATAATGAGCGAGAGAACGAACCACTTCCAGTTCAAAATAAGCGTGGCATAGATCGCACCAAGGTCAAAAAACCCTTTCTGGTCGTCGGCCGCTGTCTGAGAATTTGCAGCCATATTCTCTGCAAACTTGTTTTCTTCCATTTGTATTCTTATAATTTGTTATTTCCTTTCATCGGCCAGCTGCATTAAATACTGTCCGTAACCATTCTTCATCATGGGCCTGGCTTCCTGCAATAAGCATTCGCGTGTTATCCAGTTCTTTTTGTAGGCAATTTCCTCAAGGCAGGCAATTTTCTGCCCCTGGCGTTTTTCGATAACCTCAATAAAGGTGCTTGCCTCCGAAAGACTGTCGTGTGTGCCCGTGTCGAGCCATGCAAAACCACGCTGAAGCGTCTGTACTTTCAGGTTCTTTTGCGCCAGATACTGTTGGTTTACCGTTGTAATCTCCAATTCACCACGCGCACTGGGCTTAATATTTTTGGCAATATTAACCACGCTGTTGGGATAGAAATACAAGCCCACAACGGCGTAATTGCTCTTGGGGTGCGCCGGTTTTTCCTCAATGCTGAGGCAGTTTCCGTTTGCGTCAAACTCAGCAACGCCGTAGCGTTCAGGGTCGTTTACATAATAGCCAAAGACCGAAGCCTTGCCCTCTTCTTCAGCCATGCGCACGCTTTCGCGCAGCATTGATGAGAAGCCTGCACCGTAGAAAATATTGTCGCCCAGCACAAGGCATACGCTGTCGTTGCCAATAAACTGTTCGCCAATGATGAAAGCCTGAGCCAATCCGTCAGGGCTGGGTTGCTCGGCATACTCAAAATGCACGCCATAACTGCTGCCGTCGCCCAGCAATCGTTTAAAGCCCGGCAGGTCATAAGGAGTTGAGATAATAAGGATTTCCCTGATACCGGCCAGCATTAACACCGACACGGGATAGTAAATCATAGGTTTGTCAAAAATGGGTATGAGCTGTTTGCTAATGCCTTTTGTAATAGGGTACAGGCGTGTACCTGAACCTCCTGCTAAAACTATGCCCTTCATTTTACGTAATATTGTTGCTTGTACAAGTAGATACTTTGTATCCTGGGTAATAACTCGCCCGATTCTCTCAGGTTGCAAAGGTATGAAATGTTATCGGACTTTTTGCTGATTTAACCTGAAAAAATGCTATTTCTGCTGTATTTTCATGCTAAACGTCATGGCATGACTTGCCAAAGTGCGATAAAATGTGGTTGTATGCTCGTCGTCCGGCGGCCGTCAGCAGCGCGTACGACGGCC
>ERZ772945.1350-NODE-1350-length-17451-cov-2.783973_pt1 | contig 17451 bp, 9 predicted proteins | sample MGYA00511681_ERZ772945 | MGnify/ENA primary metagenome ERZ772945 (study PRJEB29015, sample SAMEA2737943) | human oral metagenome | biome: human oral; feature: human-associated habitat; material: dental | place: China | collected 2143 ...
AAAAAAAAAAAAAAATTCTTTTTAAAAAAAATTTTCTCTACGAATTATAATCACTGTGTTGATATGGTATCTATAACAGGAAACACAGAAACTCTGCGTAGCGTTGTAAATAACTGGAATTTGGGAGATGAATTGAAAGTGAATTATCGATTAAACGATGATTATGAATTTACATTCCATACGGGTGGAAACTACTATCTTATAAATAGCGAGCGTATAGGCTTTGAGAATATCAAGGCATCTGACTACAACATAGGGCTGAATGCACAGATTGTATTGCCTTGGGAATTGCAATTGACCACCGATATGACAATGTTTGCACGCCGTGGTTATCAGCAATCTGAAATGAATACCACCGATTGGATTTGGAATATTCAGTTAGCTCGAACCTTCTTAAACGGACATCTTACAGCAAAGATACAGGGGTTTGACCTGTTGCAACAACTGTCAAACACACGCTACGTTATTAATTCGCAAGGACGTACAGAGATGTGGAACAACAGCATACCGCGATATGTAATGCTTTCTCTTGCGTGGAAATTCAACATTAATCCGAAGAAAAAATAATACTTTCACTGATAAAAAAGATTGCACATAGTGTTTGTGTAATCCTTCATAGAAACATAATTGCTAATATTGCAACGGCACATATTACCAATTGCATAATTTTAAGATAATTGAAAAGCAATGTCTGCTTTTTATTTATCTTCTCATCGTAATTCTCTGGCATCTGAACCCCATTTTTTAATGCTAGTTTCTTCATAAGAGAAAATGTATAAGGGAATACGGTTGTTAGCACGAGCATCATTAGATTGGATAAACTGATGATTACTATAGTACCTGTACTCATAATGTAAAGCTCCCTATTGTCCATTGTAGGGAAGCAATTAACCATAACAGAGGTAAGGACAGCCAGAATACACGCGCCTACAGTCCATTTAAGATAAAGAAGTAACAACTTCTTGCCTTGATATTTCTTATAAGTTTTTATAGATAAAAAGTAATGTATAAAGAATAAAATAATAAGCAAAATAATTCTCATTTGTTCTGTTTTTTTATTGTTGTTGTTGAATTTTCTGTATTGTCTGACTTAAAGAAAACATTTGTTTTTAATCATCGACGACAACCTATGAACTTTTGCAAAGGTAAATATTAATATTTACTTGAATAGTTTTTTAGTATCTTTTTACTTTCTCATTATTGCAACTTCATTGATAAAAAGGATTGTACACACACAATGTGCAATCCTTTTTAGTGTAACCTTGCATTAATTTTATGTTTTTATAACCAGTATGTTTCAGCACAGTTATTCGTATGTGCAACGTTGCTGTATAGGTAGAGTAGTAAATGCCACTTATCATAATTTTTTATTACTTCTTCTCTCTGTTAGTAAAATATGCTATCTTTGCGCACAAATAAAAAGTTTAGTTATATAATATATATATGCTGAAGAGTGCTTATTATACAGATAAGGTAGAAGCAGGTTGTGATGAGGCTGGACGTGGCTGTTTGGCTGGTAGCGTTTATGCAGCTGCAGTAATTCTTCCACCAAACTATGAGAACGAATTGTTGAACGATTCTAAACAATTGTCTGAGAGAAAACGCTACTTGTTACGTTCTATAATAGAGAACGATGCTGTTGCATGGGCAGTTGGAGTGGTAACAGCAGAAGAGATAGATAAGATAAATATTCTCAATGCTAGTATTCTTGCTATGCACCGTGCATTAGATGCGCTTAAGGTTCAACCAGAAGCAATTATTGTAGATGGTAACCGTTTTAAACCTTATAACGATGTGCCATATACAACCATAGTGAAAGGCGATGGCAAATATCTATCAATTGCTGCAGCCTCTATTCTTGCAAAAACTTATCGTGATGATTATATGAAGACCATCGCTGAAGAATATCCGCAATACGATTGGAAATCGAATAAAGGATATCCAACTAATAAACATCGTGCCGCAATAAAAAAATATGGCATTTCGCCTTATCATCGAAAATCATTTACGTTGCTTCCTCCTGAAGAACTAAGTATCGATTTTAAAATATAATCTTTAGACCTTATGCGTTATTCTAAATTAGAAAACGAACTTCAGCTTATTATGTTACTTGCCGATTCAGTAGGTTATACAGCCATTGAGTTGAGCAAACTAATGAATATATCTCGTCGTCAAATCTACTATTTGCTCGATTTTATTAAGTCGGCAGGCTTTATTCTTTTTAAAAAAGATAATAAGTTTCATATAGATAGACGTTCTCTCTTCTTTACCAAATTATCGCAAACACTACAGTTTACCGACGACGAGCTACACACCATATATAATATATTGCTTATGGCAGATAATAGCAGCGATATGGTAAGCCAATTGCGCACAAAGCTAGATCGCACTTATAACTTCTCGGAAAGTGTAAACTCTACTACATGGAAAAATCATATTAATAAGGTGAAGATTATAACTAATGCCATTAAAAATAAAAAGATGCTTCGGTTTGTAGATTATTCTAGTCCACATAGTCATTCTGTAACAAATCGTGTAGTAGAACCGTTTCTCCTTATGAATAACAATCAAGATGTACGTTGCCATGAAATAGAAACAAGAACAAACAAAACTTTTCGTCTTAACAGAATACAGCATATAGAAACACTGAATACACAATGGATATACGAATCCTATCACCGACAAGTGTTTACAGATATTTTTATGTTTAGTAGCGAAACACATTATAACGTTAAATTGCGACTTGGTCAGCTTGCTTATAATATATTTGTAGAGGAATATCCGCATGGAGCGAAATATCTCTCACCAATTAGCGAACAAGATTGGTTGCTCAATATAGAAGTTTGCGACTTTAGAGGGCTCGGACGATTTGTACTTGGCTTATATTTGGATATAGATATCCTGGAAAACGATGCTTTTAAAGCCTACATACAAAAAATGCTAAAAGCATATTCTATGAAGAAGTGAGACAGCATCTACTCTTATTTATGCCATACACTTTTTGGATAATATATCTTTATTTCTACTTCATAAGCACTACAAGCTTAACACCTTAACGACCAACATAACACGCATTTCTGCTCATCTTTTGTAGGGGTTTAATTTGTTTAGAGTTAATAAAAGTGAAAAAGATAGTTGCTTTATTAATTTTATTTGTTCTATTAAATGCTATATACTATCTTTGCATTTACGTTAAAAGATGAAAACACTTTCGGTTTTAACTAAGCTATGAGAAGTTGGGACAAAACTCCCAAGCAAAATGAAACAATAACTGTTAATAATTAAATTTAAAAGTGAGAGATTTATGAAAAAAAGACTAACAATGTTTCTCGCCTGCCTTTTCTTAAGTTTAGGAATGGCTATGGCACAGACACATGTTACGGGTGTTGTTATCTCGGCAGAAGATGATCAGCCTGTAATTGGAGCTTTTATTAAGGTGCTCGGTACTTCAAATGGAACTCAAACAGACGTTGATGGTAAGTTTGAGTTAAATGTACCTGCTGGTGCTATGCTTGAGTTTTCATACGTTGGTATGACTCCTAAGAAAGTAAAGGCAACTGCAAATATGCGTGTCGTTCTTGAATCAGAGAACAAAAATTTGGACGAAGTCATAATTGTAGCCTATGGTACACAGAAAAAATCAGCATTTACGGGTTCTGCTGCCGTTGTAAAATCAGGTGATATTGCAAAAGTACAGGTAACAAATGCTGTTGATGCTTTGAAAAATAAAGTATCTGGTGTACAGATGACTCAAAGTTCTGGTGCTCCAGGTTCTTCATCAGGTATTCTTATTCGTGGTATAGGTTCTATCAATGCAGGTGGTGCTCCTTTGTATGTTGTAGATGGATCTCCATTTGATGGTGATATTAAGTCTATCAATCCACAAGATATCGAAAGTATGACAGTTCTCAAAGATGCTGCTTCTGCAGCGCTTTATGGTGCTCGTGGTGCTAATGGTGTAATTATTATTACAACAAAAGCTGGTCGCGCAGATCGTGGTACTATTACTGTTGATGCTAAATGGGGTTCAAAGTCTCGTGCAATTCCTGATTATAAGTATGTTAATAATCCAGCTGCTTACTATGAATTGTATTATAAAGGACTTTATAACTACGCAGTAGATGCAAAAGATGGTCAAGGTATGACTCCTGAAGCTGCATACGCTTGGGCGAATGCTAAGCTCACCGGTTCTGATAGTTATGGATTGGGTTACAATGTTTATACATACCCAGCTGGTCAAACTCTTATAGGACGTAATGGTAAATTGAATCCTAATGCAACACTTGGTCGTATGGTAACAGGTGTAGACGGACAAAAGTATTGGATTCAACCAGATAACTGGATTGATGCTATTTATAGTAATGCTCTTCGTCAAGAATACTCTGCAACAGCAGTAGGAAATACTGACAAATCTACTTTCTATGGTTCTATCAACTATTTGAAAGACGATGGTATTACAGTTGCTTCTGACTATCGTCGTTTTACTGGTCGTTTGAAGGCTGATTACCAAATCAACAATTGGTTACGTATTGGTGGTAATATGAACTACTCTCACTACTCTATGCATGCAGCAAATGGTGGTAATGGTAGTTCTACTGATTCTGGTAATATGTTTGCTTTTAGCCGTATTGCACCTATTTATCCTTTGTATCTTCGTGATGCAAATAAGCAAATTATGCACCATGCAGCATCTGGTCTTGATGCTTACGATTATGGTGATAATACAAGTAGTGGTCTTGGATTGTCTCGTCCATTCTTGGGTGGCTCTAACGCATTGTCTGATAACCGCATAAACCTTGATTTTGCAGATGGTAATACTTTCAATGGTGTTGCAACAGCTGATATTCGTCTTATGAAAGATTTAACTTTCAGAAGTGTAAATAGTGTTTATTTGAAAGAATCACGTAGTAAGGGAACAGTCAACCCATGGTTCGGACAGTATGCTACTGATAATGGTTCTGTTTCTGTAGGACATGGTCGTACATGGTCATATAACTATCAGCAAGTTTTGAACTGGAAACCAACTTTTGGCTCACACGAGTTTGATTTTATGCTTGGTCATGAGTACTATCGTATGATTTCTACCACTTTGAGCGGTAGAAAAAGTAATATGTTCGATTTGAAATACGATGAACTTTCTGGTGCAGCTGTAACCAAAAGTACAACTTCTGGAAGTAGTATGTACAATACTGAAGGTTGGTTCGGTCGTGTAAACTATAGCTACGCAAATAAATATTTTGGAGAAGTTTCTTATCGTCGTGATGCATCTTCAATGTTCCACCCAGAAAACCGTTGGGGTAACTTCTGGTCATTAGGTGGTGCATGGCTCATTTCTAAAGAAGAATGGTTTGATGCTCCTTGGGTAGATGAATTGAAATTTAAGGCTTCTTATGGTGCGCAAGGTAATGATAATATTTCACAATTCCTTTATACAAATACTTATTCTATCATTTCATCTGATAATGCTGTAGCTACTGTAGCTAGCAGACGTGGTAACAAGAAAATTTCTTGGGAAAAACAAGGAATGTTTAATGTTGGTTTCGACTTCTCATTCTTCCGTCAACGCTTGTCAGGTAGCATCGTTTACTTTGATCGTTCTACAAAAGATATGCTTGCATTCTTCTCATTGCCACAAAGCTTTGGTTGGACAGGTTATTATGACAACGTTGGTGATATGAGTAACCGCGGTCTCGAAGTTGAATTGTTTGGTGATATTATTCGTACACGTGACTTTAAATGGGGTGCACACTTGAACTTGACAACTTATAAGAATAAGATTACTCGCATTGCTGATGCGAATAAAACAATGTGGCTTGATGGTGTACGAGGTTACAACGATGGTAATTACTTCTTAGGTGAAGGTATTTCAATGTACACATTCTTTTTGAAGCAATATGCTGGTGTTGATCCAGAAACTGGTAAGGCTCTTTATTGGCAAGATAAGTACAAGAAAAATGCTGCTGGTGAATATGAATTGGATAAGAATGGACAACGAATCGTAGAGGAAAGAGTTAAGGTTGAAAATGCTGAAAATGCAACAGATCACCTCTGTGGTACATCTTTACCTGATGTATATGGTGGATTTGGTACAGACATTGCTTGGAAAGGTTTTGATTTCTCTATCGATTTTGGATACCAACTTGGAGGTAAAGTCTATGATAGCAACTACGCTTCAGCAATGGGCTTTAATCGCGGTGGTGCAATGCACGCTGATTTGTTAAATGCATGGTCTCCTGAAAATAAAGGTTCTAATATTCCACGTGTACAAAGCCAAGACCAATATACTACAGCTAGTTCTGATCGTTGGTTGACATCTGCTTCTTACCTTAGCTTGCAAAATGTTAACCTTGGTTATACTTTGCCTACAAAATTAACACGTAAGTATGGTCTCGCTAAAGTTCGTGTTTATGTAGTAGGTGATAACCTTTGGGTATGGTCTAAACGTCAAGGTCTTGACCCACGCCAATCTATTAGTGGTAGTGTTTCAAACGTACTCTACTCTAATGTTAGAACAATTTCTGGTGGTATTACAATAACATTCTAAAAAAATACGAAAGAATATGAAAAAAATTAATAAATCAATATATGGGGTTCTTATAGCTGGTCTGACCTTATCTGCAATGACCAGTTGTATTGATGAGGCTGAACCACGTAGTGGCTCTGTTACTCAGAATATGCTCGAAGAATCAGCATCTGCGACTGCTGCTGCAGTAAATGGTTTGCCTGCGTATGGAAAGTCTATTTGGAGAGAGAGGGGTGCCCATTGGTCTTATGGAATTTCAGCTATTATGCGTATTCGCGATGTTATGGCAGACGATTATGTAGTAGTAGATCACAATTATAATCAATTTAGTCCTTGGGCAGAAACACAAGCTCTTGGTCCTTCTTATATGTTTGGTCAGTTTGTATATTCATATTACTACAACTATGTTTTGGCATCAAACTTGGTAATAGGTGCTGTTAATCCAGATAAGGCAACTAAGGAACAGCTAGGTAACCTTGGCTTAGGATACGCTTATCGTGCTGCTAACTATCTTGATATGGCACGTATGTATGAGTTCTTGCCAACTGATGTAGATCCTGCATGTACAAACGAACAAGGTTATAATGTTAAGAATTTAACTTGTCCAATTGTTACGGATACTTTAGGGGAAAAAGCTTCACGTAACAATCCACGAGCTACACATGAAGAGATGTTTAAGTTTATTGAATCAGATTTGAACAATGCAGAAAAGTATATCGTAAACTTAACTTCAAATAAGAATAATACTCTTCCTGATCTTGCTGTTGTTTACGGTTTGAAAGCTCGTCTTTATATGTGGAATGAAGATTATGCGAAAGCTAAGGAATATGCTCGTAAGGCTATTGATACTTATGGTGGAACTCCTATGTCTGAAGATGATGCTACTGATACCAGGAAGGGTTTCAATGATATTACAAAATGGATGTGGGGCGCTCAGTATACCTCAGAAGATAGAGCTGTAAAGACTGGTATTCTCAACTTTACATCATTTGCATCTAACGAAACAGTATTCGGATATGCTGGAAATGGTCCTAGGAATATGATTGGTAAATCTTTCTATGATAGAATTAGCGACACTGACTGGCGTAAGACTATGTGGAAGGCTCCTGCTGGCTCACCATTAGAAGCAAAGAATAAGTATGTAGCACCAGCGTTTAAGAATAGAATTCCTACATATGGTTCGTTAAAGTTCAGACCTAATCAAGGTAATTATGCAGAATCATCTATTGGTGTAGTTTCTGCTTATCCTTTAATGCGTGTTGAGGAGATGTATTTCATTGAAGCAGAAGCTGCCGAACGTTTAGCTCCAGGTACAGGTATAACTTTACTTGAAAACTTTATGAAGACATATCGTGATCCACAGTATGTTTACACTGGTTCAAATGCTATAGATGAAATTCTTTTCCAGAAACGAATTGAACTCTGGGGTGAAGGTTTGTCATTCTTTGATATCAAACGTGCAAATGTATCAGTAACACGTGGTTATACAGGTACAAACTTCTTCGAAGAGTGGCGATTTAATACAAATGGTCGTCCAGCATGGATGAACTTCTGTATTGTAAACTTGGAAGAAAATGATAATCCTGCCGTTAAAGGTAAGAATAACCCAGATCCTTCAAAGGCTTATAAACCTTGGAGAAATTAAGAATTGCTTTAATTAAATTATTGTAAATTTTAAAAATACAAGTATATGAACAATATTTTTAAAAGCGCATTTATCCTCCTTGTAGGTGTGTTAGGCTTGAGCCTAACCGCCTGCACGGAAAAGTATGAATATCCAGGACCAGGAGAGAATGCTGACGGAAAAGCTTATTTTGAACAATCTTCTCAGAAGATTCAATTAACTCAAGATGCTAATTCTTTCAAGATTCCAGTAAAGCGTTTGAGTGCAGATGGTGCACTTGAAGTACCTGTAACTTTTGAAGCAGGCACAGGTAATATCTTTACAGTTTCTAATAAGGCAGTTTTTGAAGCTGGTAAAACAGAAGGTTATATTCAAGTAACTTACAACATTGATGATGTGAAGATGGGTAAATATGTTGGTGGTAAAATAACTCTCGACCCAACTTATGTTTCTCCTTATGGCTCTGGAACATTTACTTTCGTTGCTGGTACAACAGAGTTTGGTGCTTCTATTTGGAAGAAAATTGGTACAGGTGTTTTAACTATCTCAGATCCAGATAACGATCTTGGTCATTTCTTTAATAAAGAGGGTAAAAAGTGGTTGCTTTTGGATAATCCAGCTCAACTTTCTAACAGAGTTCTTTATCAGAACACTGAGAATCCTCAGGAATATAAGATAGAGCCTTATATTAAAGATGGTTTTGCAATGACATTTACAGTTAATTCTGAAACAAACCGTATCTTCTTTAAAGATGTTGATACAGGTTTAAGAGGTCAAAATGATGCTGTTGTATATGCAAACTGCCTTGAAGTCTTAGCTCCAGGTGCTGAAGATAAAGTACATAAACCTTCTATTTATGATAAGGCAAATAAGACCTTAACTTTCTCTACTGCTTATACAGGTGCAAATGCTAAGGGTATTTATGCAGTTGAGATGGAAACATTTGTATACGAATAATTGATCTGAAATATTTTCTTTTAGACCTCTTATTAATAAATGCGAATGAAACTTCTATAATGAGTTGGGTAGCTAAATTTTTGAGATGCTCCCAAAAATAAATTCACTAATAATGGGCTTGGTATTTTATACTGAGCCCATTGCTTTTACTTTTAGCTTTATGTGTAATGGACATTTGTTAGGCTGAAATCTATCGAATGTCCTTTTATTTATTTTCTTTGTATCATCTAAAAGTTTATAATTCATATTCCACCTTGTACAAAAACATAGAGGAAAGGTTGTAATGTTTAAGTTTAATATGTATCTTTGTAGAATATTATACAAATTTGTTAATAAAGGAACCATATTTTAGTTATTATGAAACAATCAATTTTTATCAGACGAAAACTAGTTTGGCTATTAATCACCTTATTTAGTGTGATAGCAAATGTAAATGTGTGTGCGCAAGAATTAGATTTCAGTAAATTAGACGATGCTCAGCCACAAGAAACTTTATTGCAAGTAGAAAATTATAAAGAGGCTTTAGGTACAACGTGGCAAAACATTTCCAGCGTTAAGAATGGAGTTTATTGGAATGCGCCCTATTCTAACCAAGAGTTTAATCTTACAATTTTATTCACACAGATAAAGAAGCTGAAAGATAACTTTAAGTCTTATTTGGTTTCTCCTGCATTGACTTTAAAGGATATTGCAGGCAAACAATTGAATTTTGACTGGAAGACAGGAACTGTTAAAGGTAACACTAAACTTTCAGTTATTCTTATTAATAAGAAAGGTGAATTAATCGACAAGATAGGCGATATAGTTCCTACATCATCTAATGCTGCGTATGAACATTATTCTGCCGAAATCCCTGAGGCAGTAAGAGATAAGGGCGTTGGTTTTGTTGCTTTTTATGAAGAAGGCAATAAAGACAATTATACACCTTTTAAGCTTAGAAATATTGAAACTGGAGAAAAGTCTGCTCCTGTGAATATCACCGTTGAACCTGCCGAACTCGATTTCGGTTCAGTTGTTATAAATCAGGCATCTGAAGAAAAGTTTACCACTATTACAGTTACAAACTTTAAGGGTGAAAAGATTATACCTATATTAGATGGTCAAGATAGTAACGACTTTATAGTTAGAACCGAAACAAACGAAGCACTTTCTTCAACGGGTGGTAAATTGTTTGTAAAGTTTCAGCCAAAAACAAAAGGCGATAAGGTAGCAACTATAACAATTACGTTAGCCGATAAAGTTGCTGTTATTTCATTAAAAGGTAAAGGTGTTGAAACTGAAAAGGAAGATAAACCTGAAAAGGAATTGTTAGAAAATCAGTTCTTTTGGGATTTCAATTCCGATAATACTCCTAAGAATTGGGAAATAAAAGGCGAACAGATATTTAAACGAGAGAAGCGCGATAGCTACCATTCCGATACTGGCTTTGGAGTGGGTATTAAGACAAAAAACGAAAAAGGTTTCTTAAAACAAACAATAGATTTAGCTAAAAACAACGTAACAGTAGGCGATGAAATAGAATGTCAAATACATTATACTACAATTTCATCACCTAATAATAAAGGTCCTTTACGTCTTGCATTCCGTTGGCTTAACGATAATGGTAATGTAGTTCAAAGTAACGAAGATGCTTTTATAAACAATCCGAAAGTATTCTTTGGCAAAATGAAATCGTGGGGAACATTAACTTTCCGTACAATTTGTCCAGACGGAGCAACAAAGTTAGAATTTGCCATTGAAGTACAAGAAAATAGCGAAGTAAGTTTAGACGATTTTAGTGCCAATCGTCTTCCGGCTTCAAAAGCTAAAGCAACTCCACTTATAGCAATTCTTCCACAAGTACAAACAATTTATGGTGAAGTAGGAGAGACTGCAATATATGATATTGCTATTCAAACAATGCACATTAGTCAAGTCCAGAAACCAAATTTCAGTGGTGGCGATAAATATACTTTGGCAAGCAATATGATGAAACTTAATATAGATGAGATAGACAAAAACCAGTCTATAGGTGCACAACTTATTGTTACTCCAACAAAGAAAGGGGCTTTTAAAGATGCTGATTCTTTTAAGTTAAGTTTCTCTGGTGCCGACGATACACACAATGGCAACCTTATGCTTATTGCTTATTTCATGGAAAAAGGTAAAAAACCATCTGTTAAGTTGTCTGCATCGACACCTATAAAGGAAATGAAAGCAGAACCAGGTAAAACCGTTACGCAAAATTTAGAATTCGATGTAAACGATATTATTACCGATGTTAAAATAGCAATCGACCATGCCCCACAAGTAACCTGTTTCAAGAGCAACACCAATATATTTATGTATAACAAGAGTAAGGGAACACTCTATGCAGAGCCAAAACTCCGTATAGATTTCCGTCCACTTACTGTAGGTACATATCAAGCTACATTAGTTGTCTCAACAATTTTGGGCGACACTGTACGTTACAACTTAAAAGGTATTTGCGAAGAAGAAACAACAGGAGCTAAAGTAGAAAACTTTACTGCCAATAATATAGAAGAACGTTTTAAGAACGAACCTGAATGGAACAACTTTGGAAAATACGACCTTGGATATTGGAAGATAGAAGGCAAATGGAATAGCGCAAGCAATATTACGCTTAATAAAAGTGGTATACTTTATTTCGACAATGTTTTTGTTAATGGAGTGAACAAGATAAAAGTAAATCCAACAACAGCTACAACTTCTCTACGTGCAGAATATTCTATAGATGGTGGTGGTCATTGGTTGCTTATAAATAACAATGGAATGGCAAATACTTCCAACGAATTTATACTAAATAATCATCGTCCCACCCTTATTCGTTTTGTAAATGTAGCCGAAACCGATATAAATATAAATAGTGTGCAATTTTATGAAAACGAAAGTACGCAGCGCGAAACATTTATCGATATTACCAAAGCTATGATGCCTAATGCCGATTCTAAACCATTATTGTTGCTTAACGAACGTTTTAACAATATGCGCCACCGACAAATATTAAGCATTCCGGGTTGGCAAAACTTAATTATACGTGGCGATCGCCCATTCTGGACGTGGAAACAGCGAGAAAATAATCTTGTTGATGGTAAAATCCAAAGCGAAGGAGCATACATTACTTTCTGGAAAACAGGAATTGTAGACCATAACCCATACGAATCGTGGCTTGTTTCGCCAAAACTTTCCTACAAGCAAGCAGCAAGTAAAATACTTACTTTCAGTCTTCGTTTCAATGGTTTAAGTAAAGACGAACAACGCGAAGAACTTTTCCAAGCCTACATTATTACCGAAAAAAATGGAGTTCTTAAAGAACAAGTCCTCGATATTGACAAATATAAGCCAACTGGTATAGAAATAGACAACGAAACATGGTTGAACTATCGCATAGACCTTTCAAAACTTACAGATGTTAATATCGACGACAATTTCCATCTTGCATTCTCATTCTACAGTAAAGAAGGTGGAACCTATTCTGGCTTAAATTGGATGATAGATAATGTTTCGTTTGGGCGAACCGACTTGCCTGAAATCACTGTCGATAAGCAGTTCCTTTATGTTCCATATAAGATGAAACAGAAGACAGACCCAGTTGTGTTTAAAGTAACAACCACAAACAACCCATCTGATAATGTAAGCATAATGTTATCGCCTTCAAAAATGAAGAAAAATTTCCAATTGCTTACACCAGAATTAGCTCCAGAAGGCGGCGATGCATCGTTTATTTTCTATAGCGAAGACAATAAAAAATATGCAGCAGCATTTATTGTTCAAGTTCCTGGTGCCGAAACCGTAATTGTGAAAGCACTTGCCGACCTTTATACAGGTATTAATAGTGCAGAAACTCCCAACAAAACAGAAACTCCCTATATTGTTGATAAAAACATTTGCTTGTCTAATAAATACCAGAGTTATAAAATCTATTCAACAACAGGACAACTTCTGCAGCAAGGAGGCTACGAATCTAATATTAGTATAGCCAACTTACAACATAGCATTATTATTTTAAGACTATTTGATGGTAACGAAACTAAAACTTATAAGTTGCACAACAAATAAACATCAATAAAAATCAACTGGTTATTAGGGTTATTCAAACTCTAATAACCAGTTTTTTTATCACAAAGTTTCTTTCTCAACAATGTATATTTGCTAAGTTTCAAGGTTTTTTCGATATTCTGTATCCAATAGTCAGCATAACATAGCTTGGAATGTTGTTGTAAAACGTTTCTTCTCTTCCTTGTCCATTCACAATGTATGTGTGGTTCGAGATATTCTGTAGAATGTCGTAGCCTGTAATGCTGATGTTTAGCCTATCGTGCATAAATGTTTTTACGAGCGATGCATTCCAGACAAGACAGTTGTTGTTGGAAGATTGGTCGCTGTATCTTCTCCTGCCATACATTTTCAGGTCGGTGGCAAACTGTATATCGTAAGGAAGCGTATAGTTGCCAGCCAAGCCGTAGTAAAAGTCGCAAACACTGAAAGTCTTAAAATAGCTGTTCAAACTTTTCGAGTTATGAATATCTATATCTCCTATGAAAGCTATGCGCAAACTATTTTTCTGTACAGTGAGTTTTATACCATCGGTAAAATAGAAGTTACGCACTTTGCTTATGCCGTAACTCTGAATGGAGTTTAGGGTAACGAAGTCTACATTGTTGTTGAGTTTTAAACTCATATTGTTTTCTAAAGTCCATATCCTTCTCTTGTCTAAGCAGACTGAAAAGCCATTATTAAATTCAGCAGTCCAATTACCATTTATATTGCGTGGCTGATAAGTGTAAATTCCTGTTGTTGTGTTATACGATATTGCATTGCCCACAGCCTGATGAAACAATTTAAAGTCGGCACTTAAATAATACTGTCCTTTTAGTTTCTGTATAATGTTGCCATAACTTGCCGAGAAACTGTGCGTCGTAGTATTCTGCAAATCACCATTCCCCATATAAACCGACAACGGCTTCGATGTATCGGTTACTCTTATTGTTTGTTTCAAATCGGGCGTTGTAACTTCCATGTTGTATGCCAGTTGCCAATTTTTTCCATTTGCACCTCTGAAACTATACGAAATTGTAGGCGTAAAAAGCCAGTCGCGCCGAGAAACCAATGTGTCAATATCACTGCGCAGATAATTCATACAATTATACTTATAAGCCAATGGTAATAAAAAATCTATCCGCGTAGTACCTTTTCTACCTTCTTTATCATAGAAAATCCGCATTGTTCCACTATGCACGTGAAATCTATTCCATGTTTGGTAGCTGTTGTTTAAGTCCATAGCCAACAATAGTGAATCTCTTGTAGAAGGCAAATCCGTGAGCCGATGTCTGCTATTTGTCCACCCCGAAAGCTTATCTAACCGGTACCTGTTAAAACTGTCGTATTGATAATTTTGCTGATAACCGTAACTTGCATTAAAGTTCCAATTATTTAGCAGATGAATGTTATATGCTAATTTGGCTGCAATATTATAGTGGTGCGAAGGCTCATTCATATATTGGTGTTCCGTTTCATTTGTATTTGTTTGCATAAACTGAAGCTGGTAACCATTAAAATTCTTTTTGCGTTCCTTTACGTACGATGCTTCTGCTTCTAAACTAATATTGTCTCCCCATGGAAGTTTTTTCGAAACCTCAAGTGTCTGCCATATTCCATAACGATAAAATCGGTTGTCGCTGTCTTGTTTATTGCTATTTACAAGCTGTTTCTTTATAGTGGAATCGTTTTTATTAAAGGCGTCATTCAGCAAATCTTCTGTATTCTTAACGCTGTTGAAAGGATTAGCTTGGAAAGTAGCCAATTTCGAATTCAGTGTACCCGATGTTTTCCAATATTCAAAGAATGTAGATGCATATAGATAGAACGATTTAGAGACAATAAAATCGTTTTGCGCTGTAATCGAAGTTTCTTTCCCATTTGTATGCAGAGTAGACGCAGTATAATTGTTATGTGTAGGCAAGAAAGTCGTGGTAATAGTTTTAGCATCGTAATTACCATCGCGCCAAAGTGTCTTTACATAAAATTCGTTGGACACCGACTTATCTGTATTTTTTAGAAACCAGTCTAAACCTGCAATCTTGAAACTTAAAACTCCGTCTCCTGCTTTATAAGCGTCCCATTCTCCATCAGAACCCGGACGCAAATCTTGGTTAATATTATTGGCACTACTAAAAAACGACAAGCGCGAAAGTGGAGTATATCTTAGTCCGAATAGTTTTGTATTGTAACGTTTGTGTGTAGCAAGACCAGCCTCGGCATTTACAATATAGCCTGTAGCATATTCTTTTTTTAATTGCACGTCCATTACAAACTCTTTCTTCTCGTTGTTGTAACCTAGATATTGGTTCTTCTCATTCGTTCGGTTATAAAATTTTATATTCTTTACCGTGTAAGCCGGGAGATTTCTCAACAATATCTTTTGGTTCTTCTCTCCCTTCATAAATTTTTCTCCTTGCAGCAAAAGATTATCAACCTTCTTTCCATCTTTGAATATCTCTCCTGCCGAATTAAGTGTTACCGAAGGCATTTGCCTGATAAGTTCGTCGAGCATAGAACCATTGGGCAAATTAAAAGCGTCTGCATTATAAACAACTGTGTCGCCTTTAAAAACTATCTTTACTTTAGTAGCTTTTACCACAACTTCGTCTAATTCGTTCACTTGTTGTAGTTTCGATTTTCGTTTCATATATATTGTTGGAACTTGGAACGACTGGTTTCTTGCAATATATTTCACATTATAATTAGAAAAAGCCGATTCGTATCCAGATTGTTCCGCTTTAACAATATACTTTTTAGGAGAGGCAGGAATATTGAAACTGTAATAAGATTCCATATAAGTTTTATCCTCATCAATGTATTTCACGGTTTGTTTATCTATAATGGTACTGTCTTCATCCATCAAAATCACAGACACATTTTTTATGCCTCCGTTTGTAAATGCATCTCTCACATATCCCTGCAGCAAAATGGTTCGTTCTTGTGCTTTTGCCCCTATGCATATAAAGAGCAGAAGCAATAATAGTTGTTGTGGTTTGATAAGCATAGGTATATTGTTCTTAGTTTTTATTATTATTTGTGAAGAAGTTATTTTCTTACGGATAGATAAAATAATTTTATCTTGTTGTTTATTCGTAAAGGCAAGAATTACATACTCCCCTTTCATTTCATTGTTGATCCAATTATTTGAGCAGATCGTAATAGTATGCTTTTTCCTAATATTCTCTACGTACAAATTTATAAATATTATTCCAAAAAATTATCTCTTTTCTTTGTTTTTTCAATAAATATTAACTATTAATCGTCGTGTTTTTATACTTACTTTATTACTAAAGTATATTTAGACTCCCATTCTAAAACTTTATTTAACTGTGCTTATTCTTTTATTAGCTCACCATTTGTAGCGTCTATTTGTATAGAGAAAATAGCTAAAAATGGAGTTTGCAAATTGTTAGTTGTCAGATAATTATATGGAGGGTGGAATTTATAATAAGAAATTATTTTTTTTATATTATAAAATTATCGTTTTTATATTACAAAAAAATAATTTTCCATATAAAATTAGGCACATATAACCAATGGTTTTGGACAACTCTTTTTGAATATTGCCGACTGTACAATAATTCAAGTGGAAAGCATAATTGTGTTCCCCCTATTTGGCTTTTTTAATTTGTAGATAAAGACACAGAAAAACGCTTATAGCTATGAGTATCGGTAGAAATGGTGGTACGCTAAAAGCTGTTTAAAGTTTGGAATGCTGCTATAAAATAATTATATTTGCATTTCATAAACCAAACATACTGATATTTTTTAATGATAAAGAAAAATAAATATGGGCAATATTTTACTATTGAAACTATAGCAGAGTTTATGGTTTCTTTAATAAAACAAGGAATGGAGGCTAAAGTGCTTGAACCATCTTGTGGAAAAGGCGTTTTTTTTAAAATGCTTTATAAGCACGGATTTAAAAGCATAAAAGGTTACGAAATAGATGCCACTTTAGACAACCCATATAAGAATGTAGTGGAATATAAAAGTTTCATCTGTTCTCCACTTTCCGAACGCTTTAATGTGGTAATTGGTAATCCGCCTTATATAAGGTGGAAGAATTTAGAAGATAATTTAAAAAGAGAATTGGCACAGTCGGCTTTATGGAATAAATATTTTAATAGCCTTTGCGACTATTTATTTATTTTTATTTTGAAGAGTATTGAACAGCTTAAGGATAATGGCGAACTAATTTTTATTTGTCCTGAATATTGGTTAAATACAACACATTCGGCATCGTTGCGAAACTATATGTGTGTAAATGGGTACTTTTCTGATATTTATCTTTTTAAGGAAACAA
>ERZ772945.1351-NODE-1351-length-17450-cov-10.139178_pt1 | contig 17450 bp, 16 predicted proteins | sample MGYA00511681_ERZ772945 | MGnify/ENA primary metagenome ERZ772945 (study PRJEB29015, sample SAMEA2737943) | human oral metagenome | biome: human oral; feature: human-associated habitat; material: dental | place: China | collected 2143 ...
CTTTGCAGAGCTTCATATATCGGCTAATCAAGTTGGTTATCAGCATAAACTTTATTGTCTTTTTACATCTATAAAGTTACTGAAATTCAACGAGATAGCCGATTTTATTATGTTATATTTTGTTATCTAATTATCTCTTTTTTAGAGACCTGTCATGTTTTCTTTCTGCCACAATACCTGTTAGCTTAGGGACGAAAGATTCGCAAATCACAAAATTTTAACGGACTATTGATATAAAGAATACTTGTATGTAAGAATATGGTGTATATGGTAAAAACGAAAAACACCAAAAAAAGATCGCCGATTATTTGAAATAATGAAATTATTTTGTACCTTTGCTGTGCATTTGTATCTTGAAAAGACATTATAAACCTAAATACTATGTAATATGATAATGGTAAAATCTCTACATTCAATTTTGCAGTTCACACCTATAAGTTTTATATTTCTTTTACTATCGAGCCAGCCTATGTATGCCCAGCAATGGCAGCTGAAGGGGAGGTTGGTGGAGAAGGTAGACAGGACTACTCCTTTGGATGCCGCTGAGATATTAGTAAGCCCTCTTGGCGGGGATGTCACTTCCAGCAGCTTATCGGATGAAGAAGGCAGGTTTGCTCTTTCGCTTTCTTCGGGCAAGTATGTGTTCAGATACCGACAGTTGGGCGATATTCTTAAGACCGACACCCTCGATGTGCAAGCCGACACCGATTTGGGTGATATTCCTTTAGAAATAAAGAAATACACAATGAAGGAGGTTACGGTTACCTCTCAGCGCAGAATGCTTAGTCAGAAAGCCGGAAAACTTGTATATTTAGTTCAGAACAGTCCTTTTGCCCAGGGGTTCAGTACACGCGATTTACTTCATAATATCCCTCGCATAGACCCGACAAGCGAGGAGATAAAGATAATAGGAAAGAGCAATGTTCTTGTATTGGTGGACGGACACAGGGTTAATTTGGAGGGAAAGGATTTGGATATGTATTTGCGTACGTTACCCTCTGAGAACATTAGTAAAATAGAACTCATTACAAATCCTTCTGCCAGATTTGATGCTGCGGGTAACAGCGGAGTGCTGAACATTATCCTAAAAAGCAAGCCGGTAGGTTTTGATGGAAAAATTCACACCTTGCTGACACAACGCACTCATTTTGCAGCCGAGGAGGGAGCTGACTTGTCGTTCTCATCAGGTAATTTTTCGGTAGAGTACAAAGTCGACAACTCCAACGAAAAACGCCCTCAGAAGATGAAAAGCTCTTACATCTATCCGACATACACACGTGTTACGAACGATTATACTCTTAACCGCTATGACATATTGAGCCAGAATCTTAATAGCAGCTATCAAATAGGGCATGTAAAAATAGGATTCTTTTCCACTCTCAATCGTTCTCGTAATAAGGGCTTTCACAAGGGCGAAATGAACTTCAGTGATGGTTCTTATCCGTCGAACACCTATTCGGAGCAGACTCACGACAAGTATCGTTTGGAAACGATTTCCCCTTATGTGGAATGGAAGCTGGACAGCATAGGTAAGAAGCTAACGCTGAATTATAATTACATTCATTTAAGCGATGATGTCAACCAGGTGTACGATTCTGGCTCGGCTCACCCCTTTTCGAGCAGTTGGGACAATTACAGCAATGTGGTGAATACTCTCAGCGCAGACTTAAACCTTCCCTTTACGTGGCTGAACTTTGAGGTGGGTGGCAAGTACTCCCATTTCAAAACGAACAACATTTCGGATTACGGAGGCAGCAATGGTTTCTTGTTCAAGGAAACAATAACGGCCCTCTATGCAGATGTTCACCGGAACTTTGGTCCTTTTTATGCCAAGGCAGGGTTGCGCTATGAGCATACAAGCAATAATGGGATAACGCTTGGCGGTTTAACCGTTTCCAATAAATATCATCATTGGTTTCCGTTCGCAGAGCTTTCCTATAATCCTTCCGACGACCATTCCTTCTCCTTAGGATATAGCAAGCGAATCGACCGACCAAGTATGAACAATATGAATCCCACAAAGGTTTATCGCGACACTTATTCTTACTCGGAAGGAAACGACAGGCTTGTTCCGTCCATCATGGATAATTTAGAGTTTAACTATGTCTTTAAGGGAAACCTTAATGTAGATTTGTACTACTATCACACTTCTGATGCCATACAGAGCCTGATACAAGTGGTTGATGATTTATATACCAAGTATTATCCCAAGAACTGCCTAACCATAAACACCTACGGCGGAGATGTTAGTTATAATTTCTCGTGGGGTAAATTCAACTTGTATACAAGTGCTTCTATGTACTACCAGAAGGCCAAGTCTATGGCAGAAGAACTGGATGATTCGGATTTGAAGAGTTTGAACACGACTCTCTCTGCAAATCTTAGTTATCGCTACAAGGCTATGACCATTTTTGCAAATTATTATCATGTATTTCCGGGAGTGGAAGAATCTTTTCATACTGGGAATATCGATTGCTTAGGTTTGGGCTGCAAAATTAATCTCCTAAAGAATAAGCTCTTGCTGAATGTTCTGGCGCAGGATATCTTTGGAGGTACCAAAGCTCATAACCGAGTGGCATACAACGATTATATGTTCAGAAATAACATAGATAATGACAATACTTCGTTACGTGTAGGGTTAACGTATAATTTTGGAAAGCATAAAGCCAAACGAACGGATGTAAATATCAATAACAGCGAAATGAATCGCCTGCCGGATATTAAGAAATAAAAATAAAAGAGATGAAAATTATTCAAAGTTTTTGGACTGGCAATAAAAATTGCCTTAAAGATAGTTATGGTTGGCTTTCCCCTATCTTTAATTACTTAAGTTGGATCATTAGTAGCAATCAGCTAAGATGTTTTTATGATGATGTTACATTAATAACCGATCGTCAGGGGTATGATATCCTTATCAATAAATTACATTTGCCATATACGGATGTAATAGTTTCTCTTGATTGCCTTAATCATTATAATCCTAATCTTTGGGCATTGGCGAAGATAAAGGCATATCAAATGTGTAAGGAGCCATTTATCCATGTTGATGGAGATGTCTTTATTTGGACACGAATAGATGAATGTTTAAAAAATCATGATCTAATCGTTCAAAACGAAGAGACAACATCCGATTATTATAGGGAGATGTGGCGTTATGTCCGTCCTGCTATAAACTTTATGCCGGGAGAAATGAAAAGATACGACCTACATATAGACAATAAAGCTTATAATATGGGGCTTTTTGGAGGGTATGATATTGATTTTATTCAACGATATACATCAATGGCATTTGATTTTGTCGATAAAAATCTAGAAAAGGTAAACAAGTTGGAAGGTTCTAATTTTAATATATTCTTTGAACAGGTATTACTCTATGAAATGGCACTGTCCTCAAATAAATCGATAGGATGTTTTATTCATGAGAACATTGGGGATAATCAATACCATAACTTTGCTAATTTTGATGATGTCCCAGACAAAAGAAATTACTTGCATCTGCTTGGTTTTTATAAAAAACAATTGCAAGTTTGTAAAAAAATGGAATCTTTCGTTATAAAAAACTATCCAGAGTATTACCAAAGATTGGAGAAGCTTTTTTCTTTACCTACAGTTTTGGAATCCTCAGGGTTTAAATATACTAAGCAAGAGTCTTCTATGTTAGAATATGAATATATGAAAGAGCTTATATTTGGCAACAAACTTTCTTGTGGAAAGAATTCTGTACTTATGCGAGATTTAATTTCTCTAGGAAAAAGCAAAGTCCTTCACCAGCTCTTATCCACTAGTACAGAGTTTTTTATATTGCCTACTACAGATTTTCATTGTCAAAGTGATAAAATAATTTTAACAGGATTACGCGATAGTGAATTGACTTTTCCTGCTTTAAAAATAGATACGATCATTTTTAAGTCCATCGGGAAAATTTGTAAGCGAAGCACCTTTGAAAGTAGAGCCTTAAATTACCTCGATGAGTCTTTCCCTGAGTCCGAAAAAAAGAATTATATAAATGTTTTATGGAAACGGATTTTCCTACTTGTCGATATTGGTGTTATACTTCCTGTTACAAAACAAGAATATGATTATATGATATTAGGAAATAAATTAATGGACTAAGTGGATGCCTTAAAGAACACATAGTATCTAACTAAAAATCTTATCTCAATGGAAAAGATCAATCTTTCCGAGTTCCAGGAGAACAGCCTTGCAATTACTGAGATGCTTAGTACATCTGGTGGTTCTGGTGAATCTTCTGGTACCGTAAACTGCCAGACAAAAAGTAGTGGTGGTGACTCTGATCACAAAAGATGTGACACAGACTGGTAATTATTCCAGTAGGACTAAGTGGAAGCCTTAAAGAACACATAGTATCTAAATAAAAATTTTATTGATGAAAAAAATTAATTTAGCTGACTTTCAGATCTCAAGTATTATGGTAGATGAGATTTTAAATGTCATGGGAGGAAGTGGCGGTCATACGCACAATAATACTGGCACATGTGGTTGTTTGACGAACACACAAGGCTCTGATGGTGATGGAAAAACTTGTGATACAGATACTGACTAAAATCTCAAATTGATGGATAAGAAAATAGATTTATCAATTTTTCAGCATGATAGTTTGGAAGTAGAATCTATGCTATCAACATGTGGCGGTAGCGCAGGGGGCTATACCGGAACTGTTAACTGTAGAACGACTTCTGGTAGTCGAGATGCTGATCAGAAGTCTTGTGATGTAGATATTTAACCTTTAAGGAACGAAGAGGAAAACCTTCCTCTCCGTTCTAAACTTAAATTCAAAATAGATGATACTAATTTTTTCCAATGAAAATGATCTTTCAACTCTAGGTGTTGCCAAACGTTTGAAACAAATGAGGCAAGATGTAATTATTATTGAGCCCGATACATCTGACAATATGCTAATAGGAATTGATAAGGAAAAAATTCTCTTCAAGAATATTAGAACAGGTAGGGTATTTAATCTTCTCAATGCTTCTGCGTGTTGGTGGAGAAGAAGTGGCCTGGGAATGAAGAACTTCACAAAAAGTTTACCTGAAAAATTTATTTTTGAAGGGCAAGATCTTTCTGCATTGATTTATGGTAACAAAAGTCTTGCATTTATGGAAATGAGTGATCTTCGAGATTATATTTTTAATACCTTATATAAAAAATGTAAGATAAAAATCGGCAATCCTAATGTAATGGGATTGAATCGTTTGGAGGTTCTGGATACAGCTAAAGAATTTGGATTGGAGACCCCAAATTTTGCAATAATTACGAACTACAATCAACTTCAAAAACTTGATAATATTAGTGATCCTTTTGTTACCAAAGCCATATACAATGGAATCTATAATGTATTTGGCAAAATGTCCTATTATACATACACAGAGGTTCACGATAAAAAAGATTTTGAAGATAAAGATATTCCTCTATTTCCATCTCTAGTAACCAGCCTTATAGAGAAATCATATGAGGTTCGTTCATTCTATCTTGATGGAAAATTCTATTCAATGGCAATCTTTTCTCAAAATAATGAGCAAACAAAAGTAGATTTTAGAAAATATAGCATTGAAAAGCCAAATCGGACAGAGCCCTATCAACTGCCGAAAGAGATTGAAACTAAATTAGAGGCAATTTATAAGAAGTACAACTTAAATTGTGGTTCAGCAGATTTCATAGTAGATCAAGAGGAAAACTATGTTTTCTTAGAAATAAATCCCGTTGGGCAATTTGGAATGACTAGTCAACCATGTAATTATGATTTAGAACAAAAAATAGCAAATTACTTAGTATATGGACATCAATAAAAAAGAATTAACAGATGAGCAAATTGAAAATTTGCCTCTCTTTTTCAAAACTATTTATTACAATAAAATGGTAAGTATAGATGCAGAGAATCAATTGATGAAGTATAATTACAATATTCATGCGGTTGAAATGCGTCATTATAATCCTAATCGTAGAATATGTCTACCATATGATTTTTCTCAATTTGCTAATAAATGAAATACAATAAAGATTTATATTTTATAGTATCGTCGTCTTGCCAGTTGACTAAAGGTTATAGAATGACCTTATTGCAAGACTTTTCTCGTAAGTCGTTAGAATATATTCCTAATGATTATTATATGCTCACCAAGTTACTGGATAGAAATAAACTTGGAGAGGTAACAAGCAAAATTGCTAGCTCATCAATGGAAAGCTTTGAGAAGTACTTAAACTTTATGTTAGATAAAGAATATGCTTTTCTTGTGAAAGATATTAGTACATTTCCAGCTAAGGATAGAACTATTCATGATACACTGTTTCCAATAAACGATGCCATAATAGAATTTGATTTTTTAGAGTCAAATCTAGAGGAAATATATTATTATCTTAACGAACTTAATTTAATGCAGTGCCCCTACTTACAAATTCGTTTTTTACCTCCGTGTAGGTTTAATTATATAAAAGATGTATTGAACAAAATCTGTATGATGGATTTTGAGTGTGTAGAAGTACATGTCGCTGATAGTCATAATATACCTATCAATATATGGAATGAACTTATTTTTGCTAATGCTGCGGTTAGTCGGATATATTTGTATAATCAATCCCAGTCAGAGGTGTTACCTTATAATGTAGAACCTATAGGGAATGAATCCTTATTAATGGGAGAAGTCATAACTATAAAGCATTCTCTTGATGTAAAAAACTGCGGAAATATCAATAAATACTCTATGCAGTTTTTTAATGAAGATTTCTATGAAATAAGTAAGCACTACAATTCCTGCTTGTATAAAAAGATTGCAATTAATAAGTACGGGCATATTAAAAATTGTCTATTTTTGGATAAGGTCTATTCTGCAGCAAATGGTCTTCAACGGCTCGTGAGGTCTGAAGATTTTCGCAAGTGTTGGTATTTGAAAAAAGATAGTATTAAAATTTGCCAAGATTGCGAATTTCGTTATAACTGTTTAGATTGTAGAGCCTGCAGCCTATTAGATAAATTGGATAAGCCACAAAAATGTAATTATAATCCTTATAAATTAGCTTGGGATGATGACCAGAAGTGATATTTTTAATAAGATGAATAAATTATGGAAAAAGTTTCCATGCTATTTTCAATATGATCAGATGGATTGTGGTCCAGCGACTCTATCTGCTATCTCATCTTATTATGGAAAGAAATACTCTATTCAGGAATTGAGGGAATATTGCCATTTATCAAAGGATGGGGTAAGTTTGCTAGGTATTGAAGATGCGGCACATAATATAGGCTTCGATACCTTAGCAGTTAAAGTTTCTATTGAAGAAATGATACAAAAACATCCTTTGCCTTGCATCCTACATTGGGATAATTCCCATTTTGTTGTACTCTATAAAATTAAAGAAGATCTTTTTTGCAGAAGATTCAGTTTTTATATTTCTGATCCTACATTCGGGTTGATAAAATTAACTCAAAGTCAGTTTCAGGAGCATTGGTGTGGGCTTGATGGAAAAGGAATTGGATTATTGTTAACACCAACAAAAAAGTTTTATGCTACCCAACCTCTCAATCGTCCAATTGGATTACAAAAGAATATAAAAGGTATATTAGGCAAATTTAAGAAGGAATATCAAATTCTCTTTTGGGGCATGTTTTTTAGCAGTATTTTTGCGATGTTTTTCCCTTTCTTGACACAGTCCCTCATAGATATTGGAATTGCAAATAAAAATGTTAATTTTATATTTATAATCCTTTCTGCCCAAATTTTCCTCTTTTTGGGTTCAACCATTATTGAAGTTATTCGGAATTGGGTGTTGTTATATAGTAACTCCTTAATTGACATAGAAATTATTTTCAATTTTCTGAATAAAATAATTAAACTTCCATTTAAATTCTTTGATACTAAACAGTTGGGGGATTTTACATCCCGCATTCATGACCATAATCGAATCCAAAATTTTCTTACATCTCAGAGTATAACTGTTGTATTTTCTTTTCTGACATTCGCAGTTTATTTTATTTTATTAACATACTATAATACTAATATTTTACTTATATATATATGCATTACATTAGTGTCTATTCTATGGTCTGTATACTTTGTTGAAAAAGAAAAAAAACTTGATTATCATAGATTTCGCGTACAACGTGACAATCAACAAGATGTTTTTGAGCTTGTAAATGGTATTGCCGATATAAAACTTAATGGTACAGAGCAATATAAACTGGATCGATGGAAAAATAGCCAAATAAAATTATTTAATATCAACTTCAAAACTTTGAAAATTGATCAATTACAAAGTATAGGTTACGCTTCTTTCAATAAGATAAAAGATATCATTGTTATTTATATTGCAGCAAAAGAAGTTATAAAAGGAGATATGACAATAGGAACGCTCCTAGCTATTTCATATATAATTGGTACACTCAATGAACCAATCCAACAAATAATAGAGTTTATTAGGAGTCTCCAGTATGCAAAACTTAGCTATGATCGACTTACAGAAGTACAATTAATGGATGATGAAGATTCAGGTACTAGGGTTTCCTTAGACAGTATTCCTACAGAGAGTAGTAAATTTATACATTTAAATCATCTTGATTTTCATTATTATGGGCCACGCTCTCCCAAGGTTCTTGATGATATTTGCTGTACTATCCCATTTGGTAAAACAACTGCAATAGTTGGAGAAAGTGGAAGTGGTAAAACTACATTAATAAAAATATTACTTAAATTTTATTATAACTATTCTGGTGACATCTTCTACGATCAAATTAATCAAAAAGAACTTTCCGCGAAAAGCCTTAGGAGTTGTTGTGGTGTTGTGATGCAGGATGGATATATCTTTTCTGATACCTTGGAACGTAATATTGCAACAGGAGGGGGAACTGTAAATAAAGATATGCTTTTGCGAGCTGTTCAAATAGCTGAATTAGAAGATTTTGTTAGAAGTTTACCTCAGGGGTTTAATACAATGCTTGGAACTGGAGGCAATGGAATCTCTGGAGGTCAACGTCAACGCATATTAATTGCAAGAGCAGTTTACAAAAATCCAAATTTCTTTTTATTTGATGAAGCGACTTCCTCGTTGGATGCAGAAACTGAACGGAAAATATACGATAACCTTGACATTTTCTTAAAAGGGAAAACTGTTATTAAAATAGCCCACCGGCTTAGTACTGTCAAAAATGCCAATCAGATTATAGTCCTAAAAAAAGGTCGTATTATTGAATGCGGAATACATACCGAGCTTATAAATGCAAAAGGAGCATACTATAATTTAGTGAAGAACCAATTGGAATTAGGAAATTAAATTATGAATACAAACAATCTGCAAAAGAATTATTTCTTTGTTAAATATGGTCTAATTATTATATTTGTTACAGCATGTATAGTTCTTTTTTCACTATGGATTCTAAAAATTAAAGATATTTCTATCTTACAAAGAATAATAGAATATTTCATTAATAGACCTGTATTATGAAAAGCTCTCAATACAACATTTACAATCTATTGTCCCCTTTGCTAGCAGAATATCATTACAGTATATTGCATAACGATTGGGATAAGGAAATGAAGCGTTTTCATTTCTCTCTGACATTGCCTATACTTTCTAATAAATTAAAGATATTTGGTGTAGAGAATTTCATCGCTAAAGTTCCTATTGAAAAATTTTCCCTAATGCCAGATAAATTTCTTGCAGTTTTTAAAAATCAAGAAACCTTTGACACAGTTTTAGTATCAAAGTTCCCCTCATATGTTGTAATTACAAATATTAAAACAGGCGTTTCTCAGCATATTACTTATAAAGATGTTCAGGAAAAATGGACTGGTTATATACTCTCTTTCAAAGAAAAACCAACTATAACACCTTTTCCTGATACTGAGAAAAAGGATAAATTTAACAAAACCATTAGTTGTGGAGTAATATGCTTTCTTTTGATTTTATCTTTTTATTTGATTTATTCCCATCATACATCTTTGGCTATTGACTTATTAATTTTGATAGGTATTGTTGGAATAATTGTATCATGGCAATCATTTAAAACATCTTTAGGCTATTATAATCAAAAAATTCAATCTATATGCAATATAATTGATAAAGGTAATTGCTTTTCTGTGATTCACTCTAAGGGCTCACAGGTGATGAAAAGCATCTCCTTAGCAGACCTCTCTCTAGCTTTTATGATCTATTCTACCTCTACAGCCTATTGCGCTATTTTTAATTATAAGATTTTATTTATCAATGAGTTGCTTATACCTTTAGCTCTCGCGCTAATTGTATATTCTATAATTTATCAAATTCATCTACAAGAATATTGTATTATATGTCTTGCGACATCTATATGTGTGATACTTCAGTCTTGCATATTGGTAATTTGTAATCCTCTAGTTCCTGATTATGATGCATGCTGTATTAACCTCTGGATAGGAATGGTATCAATTTGTACAACATTTATGCTAAAAGCTATTATAAGAAAAATAATAACATTGTATGCAGAGTTAAAATTTAGAAATCTGATATACTATAATCCGAATATTCTGAATTCATTTTTTATACAACTTCATCAAATAAATATAGCCTCTTTATACAATTTACCATTAATACCATTAGGCGATTATGGAGAAAAAAATATAATAATATTACTGTCTTTATCTTGCGATTATTGTAAAGATGCATATAAACATATTCGTAAATTAAAATATTATCATCCTTTGAAATATAGAATTAAACTATTGATTGATACAAAGACACTAGATAAAGTAACCCAAGATATTTTTCTTAAGTTGACGGAAATAGATAATTCTATAGATTTAGAAAAAGCCTGCGATGATATTTTTCTCTATGATATGTCACTAAAAAAGTGGATAAAGAAATGGGGAAGACCAAACCAATCTTCGTATAATTCATTAGATAAGAAAATACAGTCTATAGAAGAATTTGAAAGAGAAAATCAAATTAGTGATGTACCAACACTCATTATAAATAATCAAATTTGGCCTTCAGATTACTATAAAATAGATGATTTATTATATAATATACAGTTTATGAATATTTGATTTATATATTGAGATTATTGTCATATGTAAAATAATAAAATCAACTCTACCATATTTAGCAGGGTTGATTTTATTATTAGATTTATGATATATCGATATCCTATTATATGCCAGTTATTGAGTAGCTATTCAGCGATACTCGATATATACAATGCATATCAATTTATCAAACCTTAAATAAGGCTTGAATCGCATTATATGGAGTTTTGTCGTGCTTCTTCGCTGTTTCTACAATCGAAGAAGTTCAAGAAAGGCGCCTGCTCCGAAGTCGGAACGAAATATACATGAGTTCTTTAGTTTGATTTTTAGCTTGCGTATTCCCCGTTCGCTTCCATTATTGTCAGAGGGTATCATCGGATTCTCAAGGAAATTCAAAATGTAATCTCTGCATTTGACTAAGCCTTTTTTGAACGTAATGAACTTTTTACCAAGTTTCTCTATATTCTGTTTGAGCAGATTGTCTAAACGCCGGGTCCATGACACCTTGTCTATAACGTCCTTCGGATTAGTGTTCCGCTGGTGAATAGCTTCACGGAACAGATTGGTTACTTTCCCAGACCACTCTTGTTCTGTGTTCAACTCTGAAAGATATTGCAGTTCGCGAAGTAAGTGAGCAAGACATACCTGGTGATTGAGGAAATGGAGTGCAAAGTATGCGCTATGGCGGTCGGTAACGGCAGTCATTCGTTCCAGGCTATCGCCAAATTTGTCTGCTAATACCTTCGACCCTCTTCCATTAGCACGGAAAAGCAATGTGTAATAAACGGTTTGTGCAATCCATGCCCAGTCGAGTCTTTTCTTACAGTACAAGCCGCTCTCATCGAAACCAACAACTGCTGATGACTTGATATATTCTTTAATTTTATCAATCACAGGTTGCGCATTTCTCTTTGCCTCATTTACCCAGTTCACCAGCGAGCCTTCGCTTGGAGTGAGTCCAAATACCTCACGCAAAAAACTTGCTATGCGACCATAAGGAAGAAATTGCACGACACTCAGATAAACCACTAAGGACTTTATGCTTGAATCATATACCACGTTGTTTGACCGCCGTCTCGGTGCTGTCCGAATACGTTCACCACAGTTCTTGCATATCATCACATAGTGTCGGATTTCCCTGATTACGGGCTTCAACTCTGGAATGGAAATAACCTGCGTCACATAATCAAGCACACGTTCTGTATCTGATAAAGATTCTCCGCAATGAGTGCAATAGTTGGGTACCTCATCAATTATCTCGTCAGGTATGGAAGAACAAGACAACTTATGCCCATCATGCCCCTTTTGCCCTCCTGGCTTCTTACCACTTGGCTTACGGAGGCTTCGCGTTCTTCTGATAACCTCATCCTTTATACGCTCCTTACTTGGTGGAGTACTGCTGTTATTAGAGTTTTTGTCAGGTTTTTCATACTTAGCCAAGCGTTCCCGTAAGTTTATAAGTTCCGTATCTTTCTTGCGAATTTCAAGGTTCAAAGCATTTATGTTACGGTTCAATTTAATAATCTCGGCATACTGCTGATTGACAGTTGCACGCAATAATCGCATCTCTTCCGTCATGGCTTGTAATACTTTTGATATGTCCGTAACCTGCTCTTTCATAGGTATAAAGGTACAAAGAAAATCTGAAATACGCAAGAAAAATAAGTATCTTTATAGCCTTTATACGAAGATTTTAGAGGAGAGAATACAGACTGAACAATACCGCTGAATAGTTACTATATTAATGAATGGTAATATTTTGTAGCATTTTATGAATTGAAACGCATTGCATACTATTTCTTATTATGGTGTATGCTTTGTGTTCTTTGGCGGTTTTACTTCTTGCTATCATTTGCCATAGTTTACTAGAACTTTTTAGAGTTTTTAGTGTGTAATGGTTTCTATTGGTATTTGTTTTCTTGGCTTATGGTGTATAAAGAACAAGTCTCTACATTTAAGAAGGGTTGTTGTTTGTTTAGCAACACAGCTTCTTAAATGTAGAGACCTATTCAGTAGTAACTTTATGGTTTAGTATTCTTTTATTACTTGTGTGCCTTTCAATGCAGCAAAGGCATTTTCTGTAAGAGCAAGCATTTCGTCTTGGCCTGGATATACCACCACTGGTGCTAGATAGCTAATGCGTTTCTTTATTTCTTTAACAAGATATTCGCTGTAGCACATACCTCCTGTTAAGATTATGGCGTCTACCTTTCCGCAAAGTACAGCACCTTCAGAGGCAATAGCTTTGGCAACATTTAGTATCAGAGCCGATATTACAAGTTGTGCATGTTCGTCTCCTGCGTCTATGCGTTTGCGTATTTCGCGAAAATCGTTAGTACCTAAATGAGCAAGCAATCCGCCTTGTGAAGTTATTTTCTTCGTCATTTGTTCTTCGGTAAGTCCGCTATGATAGCATAAGCGTACTATTTCCGACATAGGAAGCGTTCCTGTTCGTTCTGGCGAGAAAGGTCCATCGCCCGACAAAGCATTGTTTGCATCTACAGCACGACCTTGTTGGTGGGCTGCAAACGATATGCCCCCGCCTAAATGTGCTATAATTAAGTTCAGCTTGTTGTACTGTGTATTATGCTCGCGTGCGTAACGGCGGCCTACAGCTTTTTGGTTTAGCGCGTGCCATATACAGATGCGTGGTGTTTCTGGAAGTCCGGTAATGTGTGCTTCAGGAATCATTTCGTCCACCACACCCGGATCGGCAATGAAGCTCTGGCAACCTGGAATCATTTCTGCTATTTCGTAAGCAAGCTTACAACCTAAGTCGCAAGGGTGTTGATGTTCTGCTGTTCGTTGGTCCTCAATCATCTGTGGGTTCACTCTGTACACACCACTTTCTACCGCTTTCGATAGTCCTCCACGTCCTACTGTTGCATTAAAATCGAGCGGAATGTTACGTTGTTTTAACTCTTGTAGTATGTGTTGCTTACGATATTGGTACTGATCGAAGATGGTATGGAATTGTTCTAATTCGCTGCGCGAATGTTTAACGTCTTCTACAAAAACCAATTCGCAATCGTTAGCTACTGATATTTTAGTAGAGGTAGAGCCAGGGTTAATGGCTAAAATCTTGTAAGGCATAGTGTTTATTTATTCTTTGATTTAGATATGATGGTAGCAAGAGCTAAGCTATAAAACTTTGATTCTACGGTGTCGCCACGACTTGCCAATACTACAGGCACCAGTGTTCCTTGCAATACGGCTGCTGTTTCTGCTCCTGCAAAGAGTGTTATGGTTTTATAGAATACATTACCTGCTTCGATATCGGGGAATATTACTGCATCGGCTTCTCCTCCTATTGGCGAATTTATTTTCTTATCAGCCAATGCTTCTGCCGAGCACGATGTTTTCAAATCGAGCGGACCATCTACTATACAGTTTCCAAAAGCCCCCTCGTTTGCCATTTTTTTCAGTTCGAGATAGCCCTCTGTGTATGGAAAATGTTTACCATCTGGTTTCTCCGAACAGTGAATGAGTGAAATTTTTGGTTGTTCTATATTGAATGCATGGCAGAAGTTTACCACATATTTTATTTGTTCTATGCGCTGTTCGTGCGTTGGGAATGGTAGCACGGCGGGGTCTGTGAAGAATAAGAGCTTTGGATAGGTAGGTATTTTGGCTGCTGTGATGTGTGTTAGCACGCTTCCTTTTGGTAGAATACCTTTCTCTTTGTTTAGTATAGCTCGTAGTAATACATCGGTGTTTACAAATCCTTTCATCAGTGCGTCGGCTTTTCCTTGTCGTACTAGTTCTACTGCTTTTTCTGATGCGTCTTGTGGATTGTCTGCTAAAAGGGTTTCGTATATGTTTTTAAACCTTTCGGCTGTTTGTTCAGAACATACCAAGATAGGATTAATAACACCTGCTTTGTACGCCATTTCTACGGCGTCTATTGTATGAGAGTCCTCTGCCCATACAACAGCAACGTTATTTTTTATACCGCTTTCGTTCAGTTCCTTCACCAATTGGGAGAAGTCTGTAATACTTGTTGTCTTGTTCTTCATATTATATAGTTATATTTTATGCGAAAGTTTTTATCTCTTGTTCAGTGCCACAAAGATACAAAAAGGTATTTATGTAACAAAATACACTTTTTATAAACTAAGTATTTTTAAATATTTTAAGATTTCCTGAGATGATAGAAATAGTATTAGCGCATTTTTGAAATGGTTTGATTAATATCTCTTAAAGTAACAACATTTCTTTAGTAACTGTTGTGCTTCAAACTGGTATAGATGTTTCTCTGGAACAGAGAATGTGTTGTTCGCCTGTATATTAAGAATTTTAGAAGCCCTGAAACTTCTACATAATAGATGCATCAGGGCTTTAAGCATTTAGTCTTCGTATACGAAGGTAAAGTTCTTTTGTGCTTTTAGCGAATTACCAACAAAGCAGCCTTTAAGTGCAAAGTTTTCTATTTTTTTGCGCAAAGCCTCGTCGGCTATTCCTTTAATATGGAATGTTATGTCTATTTTCTCTACTGTTAGAGTCTTAACATCTTCTATTATTTCGCCCACTTCAGCGTATGTTCCTGTTAAATCTATGTTCTCGCGTTTAGCCCCCATAGCTATTGTAGTTAAAGTGCATGCTGCGAGCGACTGTGCTAGTATGTCTACTGGAGTTGCATACTCGCCTAAGCCTCCCGAAGCCTTACCAGCGTCTGTTTTAAGTGTTTGTTTTGAAGCTTCGTACATAGCTTCTACTCTGAAATTACCTAAATACTTTACGATTGATTTTTCCATAATTGATATATATTTTATTGTTCCGAACAAAGGTAACACATTTTTTTTAGTTTCACAAGAAATATTCCAAACTTATAGAAATTAAACTATTTAGTGTATTCTATAAGCTGTTAGAGTTCTATTTGTAAAACTGCTATTTAACCCAAATCTGTTATTAGACCACCATTAGTTTATGGTTTTTATGTGCTATGCACCTATATATATAATAAGGTGAAAATAGCGATGGGGTGGTACAATTGTGAAACTTTGGCAATATTCAACCCGATGCTTTGGCTGTAAAAACAAAAATATGTAACTTTGCCACAATACACTATGTTTCTTATTTGCCGTGTTACAAAAAGTGTAGCAACAAAATAGTTTCTGTGGTGTTTTTGGTTGGCGTGGGCTGTAAATGGCAAACTGTAAACGATAGTGTTTTTATAGATATAAACAAAACAATGAAGAGATTTTTAACAACAGTATTATTGTTTGTGGTGGCTTCGGTGTTGCTGCATTGTAACGCACAAGCCCTAAACACAAATGTGGTTTCTGCACAAAACGAGCCAAAAACAACACCCACTTTCAAACGGTTGCTAACGCGCGAACAGCTGGAAGCAATGGGAATTAACTGGAACAAACTGCTGAAACATATAGAACTTCAGAAAGTTGCATGGAAAGGAGGCGACTTTCGCGATGACCAATCGGAACCAAGATACGAGCCAACGCGTGAAGATTTTCTGCTAACAATACCCTTAGTGGAATATTATATGCGCACACATGGCTACCAAAAGCCTTCCGACGAACTTTTTGCACAACGCATACAAGAAGTGTTTGGTGCAAATCTTAATATGCAAAGTCAGAAACCTTATTTGCCTATACAAGGAGAAGCTGATTACAATTTTGCCAGTACGTATTATGCCTTGTGTGGCAAAGGCATTATAACCTACAACTGGTTGTTAGACGATTTGATGGACGTTAGAACAAACAAAATAGTGTTGCGCCCGAAAATATTTCAGCAAATACTTGCCCTGAACAACTTTGTTATGTACAACGATACAGCAGCTTTCAAGTTCTTGACGCAGGCAACCTATAGCGGACACGAGGACGACTATGATGGAATGGGCGACCCTTACGATGGAAACAATATTCTGTGCGATTTGTTTTCAACCTATAACTATTATGGAAGTGCCCCACTTAACCAGTGGTATTTTACCACACAAGACGTTAATCCAGTGTTGTTCTATCATCTAATATTCGAAAGAACACCGCAAGGCAAGTTGGTTGCCCATCGTCAGCTGATAGAATTGATAGAGCAAAACACCACAGGCACAAATACAAAAACGTATTGGAAGTATTTTGGCGAACTACTTTTTGACGTGTTAAACAACGAAGACGACTTTAAAGATATGCACTATAGTGTTGTGCATAAGGCTAAAATGCTTTGCTATTTTGCCAATTCGGAGCACAAAATGCGCAAACGTTATGCAAAATACATACCCTCGCTCACAACAACAGCCTATTGGGACCGCTCCTCAACCACCGCTTCTATGATTATGCAACACCCAGATGTGTACAATATGGCATGCAAATACAACTACTTTGGAGTGGTTAAACCTGAAGTTATGAAGGAGTATGCTGCAGAAGCCGAACGGCTGAAAAAGAACTGAAGATAATAATACAATGTTGAATAGGTGTAGCCTTTATAGTG
>ERZ772945.1354-NODE-1354-length-17413-cov-4.746169_pt1 | contig 17413 bp, 14 predicted proteins | sample MGYA00511681_ERZ772945 | MGnify/ENA primary metagenome ERZ772945 (study PRJEB29015, sample SAMEA2737943) | human oral metagenome | biome: human oral; feature: human-associated habitat; material: dental | place: China | collected 2143 ...
CGGCGAGCCCGTCATGTGCAAGAGCGGCCATGCGTTCATCAAGGACAAGATGCGCAAGGTCAACGCGATCTACGGCGGCGAGATGAGCGCGCACCATTATTTCCGTGACTTCTCCTACTGCGACAGCGGCATGATCCCGTGGCTGCTCGTCCTGGAGCTTCTTTCGCAGGCGGGCGGCAAGACGCTCTCCAACCTCATGCGTGAGCGCATGGAGCGCTATCCGATCTCGGGGGAGATCAACAGCAAGGTCAAGGACGCCGACGCTGTCTTCGAGAAGATCGAGGAGAAGTACGGCAAGGACGGCAAAGTCACGAAGGTGGACGGACTCTCGGTCGAGTTTGACAAGTGGCGCTTCAATGTCCGCAAGTCGAACACCGAGCCCGTCGTCCGCCTCAACGTCGAGACGCGCCAGGATCCGGCGCTCTGTGCGAAAAAGACGAAGGAGCTCCTCGCGATCATCCGCGCGTGAGGTTCTTTCAGCCGCATGGATGTCCTCGTCCATCTTCCGGCTTGCTCGGAAGATGGACGATTTTCCTGCTGCCGGCATCCATTTGATCCGATGCGGCAATGGGACTGGCTCTCTTTTGTTGTCCGTCCATGGAGATGCGCAAGATTGTTAAAGATTGTTTATGAGGGAGGTCTATGGTATAATTAGAGATGTGGATATAGTTTCCCCAGTGGAACGTTTCGCTTGGAAAAGGAGTGCTGCATATGAGCTTGAAACTGAAATCCGGCTTTGAATTTGACTATGGCAATCTTTACGGTGAAGGCAAGGTGACGGACGCGGATCTGAAGTCCTACGAGGCCGATCTGAAGAAAGCGCATGAGGCGATGAAGGTCATGCGCGAGAAGGGATTCATCCGCGGGCATCTTTCCAAAGACGGCGAGCCGGAGAAGGTGCTCTTCTCCCAGACCCCATACGTCGAGGAAGGGAATATCAACAGCCCGGCTTCCCTTGCCCGGCTAAAGAAGCTGCAGGATCATGTCAAGGCGGATGTCGACGTCGTCGTATCGCTCGGCATCGGCGGCTCGTATCTCGGCAACAAGGTGCTTTTCGACGTGCAGTGCGGCGCATTTTGGAACACGCTGCCAAAGGAAGAGCGCAAGGGATTCCCGCGCGTCTACTTCAGCGGCAACAACATCGACCCGCGCGCGACGGGCGACCTCATCCAGCACATCAAGGCACTGTCGAAGATCTCGTGCTCGCATGAGAAAAAGAAGCTCCGGGTGCTGCTGCTGCTCATCTCGAAGTCGGGCGGGACGCTCGATACGATGTCGGGCTTCATGGTCATCTACGATGCGCTGAAGAAGTTCGAGAACGTCGAGGCCGAAGTCGTCGCCGTGACGGATCCGGGCGAAGAGAAGCCGACGCTCCTCAAGAAGCTCGCGATGGAAAAGGGCTGGGAGCAGTTTGCCGTGCCCGACGGCGTCGGCGGACGGTTCACGGTTTTCACGGAGGTCGGGCTGACGCTTGGGGCGTGCATCGGATTTGACATCCAAGCGTTCCTCGATGGCGCAAAGGATATGGACAAGGCGTGCCAAAACGACGATATCTGGCAGAACCCCGCCATGCTCAATGCGGCATTGAAGTTTGCCGCGTCGGAGCGCCATGGCCGTGACATCGAGGTCATGATGCCGTACGGCGACTACTTGAAGTCGGTCTCCGAGTGGTACATCCAGCTCCTTGCAGAGTCGCTCGGCAAGCAGTTCAACAAGGAGGGCAAGGAGGTCTGCTACGGGCGTACGCCGTGCGTCGCCGTCGGGACGACGGACATGCACTCGCAGACGCAGGCGCACCAGCAGGGCAAGCTCAACAAGGTCGTTCAGTTCATCCGCATCAAGGACTGGGAGGACGATCTCGTGATCCCGAATGCATTCCCAGAGGCAAAGAAACTCGCGGATATCGCGGGCGTCACGATGAGCGAGGCGCTGGAGGTCGCACGCCAGTCGAATGCCGATGCGCTTGCCTCGAACAAACGCTACAATGCGTGCTTCACGCTGCCGACGCTCAATGCCTACCACCTCGGCGAACTCCTCTACATGCTCGCGATGAGCATTGCCTACGAGGGCGAGCTCGCGGACGTCGACGCATTCGACCAGCCGGGCGTCGAGTCGTACAAGCGCATCATGGGACCGAAGCTTCAGGCACTCAAGGAAGCCAAGGGCAAGTAAGGAAAGGCAAGGAACGTCTGCGGACGGGATAGAGGAAAGGCTCTGCCGCAATGCAGGGCCTTTTTGTCGTATGGGGAGTCTTTGAGGTGGTCGAATGAAGCGCGAGTTTATCCTTGGTGGAGCCATGCTTCTCGCAGTGCCCGTTACATTTGCGGTGTTCGGGGTCCTTATGCAGCCAGACGGGCAGGAAGAAGCGCGTCCTTCCGCAACGGCGAAGGCGCTTGCCCGGCAGGACGGCAGCCCCGCGCGCATCGCGGTCAAGGGCGGGGGCGAGGCGGTCGCGGCGAGCGCGCTTGGAAATCCCTTTTCCCTGCGCCATGAAAACCGCACGATGCAGGAAAAACCATCCCAGGAGACGGGCGAGCGGACGGATGCGCCTCCGATGCCGCCTCCCGCTCCTACGCCCATCCAGGCAGACGGGGGAAAGCCTTCTGCGGCGGCGCGCGGGGAGGCACCGCCCGCTGCTGTCCTGCTGAAGGGGATCGCCTATACAGGCTCGCGCGGCATGGCGATCCTTTCGAATGGACGCGATACGGAAACGCGCGCGGTGGGGGAGGTGTTTGCAGGCTATGAAGTGGAATCCATCGATCCCGCGGGCGTCACGCTGCGCGGGCAGGCAGGCTCGCTGCGGCTCAGCCTGCCGCCTGTCTAGGCGCGTCCTTTTCCTCCTTCTGCTGCTTACGGCATTCGCCTTTCCCTTGCTGCCGGACGCTTCGGCGGAGCCTGTGGCGATGCAGGTCGTGGACGGCGACGTGCGGCAGGTCATGCTGTCGCTCGCGCGCCTTGGCAATCTGAGCCTCGTCATGGACGCGGATGTTGCGGGCACGGTGACGGTCAACATGACGGCGGAGCCGGAGTCGATCCTTCGCCTCGTCGCTGCCTCGAAAGGCTTTGCACTCGTGCAGACGGAGGGCGGGCTCCTCGTTACGACGGAAGAAAAAGCACGCCGCTTTCGCAGGGCTTATGTTTACCCCGTCCACTATGCCGATCCAAATGAACTTGCAAGGGCGGCAAAATTATCCCTTTTGGGGGAAGGAAATCAAGGGGAAGCGACGAATAGTAAAGCTAAGAGCGGAGCGAAGGAAGATGCCGGCAGCGTTGCCCGACCTGCTGCAGGGGACGAAGATCGCGTCCGCGTGGACACGGCGACAAACTCGATCCTTCTCTTTGGCACGCCGTCTGAGGCGCACGAGGTCGAGCGGATCGTCCGTGCGCTCGACGTGCCGGGAAAGCAGGTCTCGCTGGAGGCGAAAGTCGTCGCGCTCTCAAGGGACGCGCAGAAGAAGCTGGGCGTGGATTGGTCGTGGTACGGCAAGGATCGTGCGCCCGGCACCATCCGCTTCGGGCACGCACCGGAAGCGCGCCCGTTCAGCCTCTACTACGAGGCGGAGCTTCAGGCGCTCGTGACGGACGGCAAGGCATCGGTGCTCGCACGTCCGAACATCACGACGATGCAGGGGCACGAAGCCGTCATCAGTATTGGCGGCGAAGTTCCCGTTCCGATGCGCACGGTTGCCGATTCCATCACGACGACGACGTATGCCTACAAGAAAGCGGGCATCATCCTGCGCTATCTGCCGCGCGTGGACGCGGACGGCACGATCACGGCGCGGGTCCATACCGAGGTCAGCTCGCCGTACTACGTCGAAGATATGAAGGCGTATCGGTTCCAGGAGCGCAGCGCCGACACGACGGTGCGTCTTGCGGACGGTGAGACGATGGTCATCGGCGGGCTTATCGGCAAGGAGGAAACGCGCGCTGCCAGCAAGATCCCGCTTCTCGGCGACATTCCGATACTCGGCGCGTTTTTCCGCAGCGTGCGCACGCAGAGGACTGCGTCTGAGGTCATGATCTTCCTGACTGCGCACGTCGTGGACATGGATTGAGGGAAGGGGAACGAATATGGCGATATCGATCGTGATTGCAGATGACCATGCGCTTCTGCGCCAGGGCATCAAGCGCGTGCTGAACTTCGAGGACGACCTGGAAGTCATCGGCGAGGCGGAAGACGGACAGGAAGCGCTCGCGCGGACGGTCATGCTGCAGCCGGACATTCTCCTCCTCGATATCAATATGCCGGGGCTCAGCGGCCTTGAAGTCACCTGCAAGCTGCAGGAAGCCGGCGCGAAGACGCGGATCATCGCGCTGACGATCCACGACAGCGACAATTACGTTTTGGAGCTTCTTCGGAACGGTGCGCTCGGCTATTTGCTGAAAGACGTCGAGCCGTCGGTCCTGATCCATGCGATCCACGTCGTCAACGAAGGCAACGCGTTTGTTTACCCGAAGCTCGCCGATCGCCTTTTTGGCGGGCTGTCGGAGTCGGACGACGTGCAGCACATGGCGGACCAGCAATGGCGCGAGGGGCGCAGCGAACGGCTCACGGCACGCGAGATGGATGTGCTGCAGTGCATTGCAAAGGGGTTCTCGAACCAGGACATCAGCAAAGCGCTTGGACTCTCGGAGAAAACGGTCAAGAACCATCTGACGAGCATCTTCCACAAGCTCAAGGTCAATGACCGCACGCAGGCGCTCGTCTACGTGCTCAAGAACCGAATCATCACGCTCGACTGAGCGGAATTGGCATTTGTGCCTATCGGAGCATAAACCGGATCCATTTTTTGGAGGGAGCATGATGCGCCCTCTTTTATTTTCCTTCGGCTTAGGTTATAATGAAATGAGCCAAAAGATGAATCGGATTCGTTTTTGAGAACGGTTCACAGTGTAGCTGCGGGCGAGGACGCATGCGGGACATGCGAATGCGAGGAAGAATGCGGGAAACGGGGAGAGACCGGAAAGGAAGCGAAATGGTTTGCGCTATCCCATCCATTTAGAGCTCGACGGAAAGCCTGTCGTCCTCGTGGGCGGCGGGACGGTCGCCGAACGAAAGGCGAAGGGGCTGCTCGCGGCAGGCGCGCGCATCACGGTCATTGCGCCGAAGGCCACGAAGGCGCTCGCCGAACTTGCGCAGGAGCAGCGCATCGTGTGGGTCGAGGCGCCGTTCGCACCGGGGATGATCGAGACGCGCCGTCCCGTGCTCGTCTTTTGCACGGCGCGCGATGCCGCGGCAAATGCGGCAGCGGAAGAGGAAGCGCACCGCGTGGGCGCACTCGTCAATGAGGCGGTGCACCCGGAGCAAACGGACTTTGCCGTGCCCGCGCATTTTCGGCGCGGCAGGCTTCTTTTCACCGTCTCGACGGACGGCGTGAGCCCCGCTCTCTCCCGTGCGCTGCGCGAGCGGCTGGAGGAGGCGTTTCCGCCTGTCTTCGGCGACTGGCTGGACCTTCTCGGGACCATTCGCCGGGAAATGAAGGAAAGACTGGATTCGGGCGAGGCGCGCCAGGCATTTTGGCGTGCGGCGCTCCGCCCTTGTGTATTGGATTTAGTGAAAGACGGCGATTTGCGCCGTGCGGAGGTCGAAGTAAGAAATGCAGTTAGTAGTCTTGGGGCTGAACCATAAGACGGCGCCGGTCGATGTGCGCGAACGCTTTTCCATCACCAAACAGGCGGTGCGAAACGGGCTCTCGCATCTCGACGCATACGAGGGGATCAGTGAGGCGGTCGTGCTCTCGACGTGCAACCGCACCGAGGTCTACGCGGTCGTCGATGATGCGGCGGAGGATACGGAGACGCTCAAGCAGTTCCTGTTCGACCTGACGGGCACGGAGGAAGACATCGACGAATACCTCTACGACTTCGTGGATACGGCGTGCATCCGCCACCTCTTCGAGGTCACGTCCAGCCTCGATTCGCTGATCCTCGGCGAGGGACAGATCTTGTCACAGGTCAAGGATGCCTACGCGATGGCGCGCACGGCAAGCGCGACGAGCACCGTCCTAAACACGCTCTTTCATCGTGCGATGAAGACGGGCAAGCGCGTGCGCACGGAGACGCGCATCGCATACAATTCCGTTTCGGTGAGCTATGCCGCCGTCGAGCTCGCACGCAAGGAGCTCGGCGATCTCTCCGCCTCGAATGCGCTCATCTTCGGGGCCGGCAAGATGGCGGAGCTCACGGCACAGCACCTCGTCTCGCGCGGCGTGCAGAAGATTTACGTCGCGAACCGCCATATCGAGAAGGCGGAAGAGCTCGCGGAGGAGTTCGGCGGGGAGGCCGTGCCATTTGAGGGGGCCTTGAAGCGCGCGCCCGATGTCGACGTCATCGTGACCTCGACGGGCGCGCCGCATTACGTCGTGAAGCCTTGGGAGACGCGGCAGCTCATGACGCGCCGCAGGGGACGGCCGCTCTTTTTTATCGATATCGCCGTGCCGCGCGACGTTGATCCCGAGGTCGGCGAGATCAAGGGCGTGACACTCTACAACATCGACGCGCTCGAAGCCGTCGTCGACGCGCACGTCGAAGCGCGCAGGCGCGAGGCGGTCGAGGCGCGCAGGATCGTCGAGGAAGAGCTCGCGGCGATCGAAGCGCGCTTCCAGTACCTCTCGCTGCGCCCGCTCATGGCGCTCCTATCGGAGCGCTGCGAGCGTATCCGCGTGCGCGAGGTACGGCGCGCGCGCTCGAAACTCCCAGACCTCACGAAGCAGGAGCGGCGCCAGATCGAACACATGACGCGCATGATCGTCCGAAAGATTTTGCGCATGCCGATGATGAAGCTCAATGCGTCGGCAGGAACGGAGCAGGAAGCGTTCTACACCCATGCGATGCGGGCGCTCTTCAAGCTCGATACGATAGGGGAGACGGAAAGCAGTGAAGAACGACACCATCACTATCGGTACGCGGAGCAGTAAGCTCGCACTTTGGCAGGCGCAGTACGTCGCGAAGCGGCTGCGCGAGCAGCACGCGGGGCTTGCCGTTGCGATCCGCCGCATGACGACGAAGGGCGACAAGATCCTCGATGCGCCGCTCGCGAAGATCGGCGGCAAGGGGCTCTTCACCAAGGAACTGGAAGATGCCATGCTCGCGGGCGAGATCGATCTTGCCGTGCACAGCCTGAAAGACATGCCGACCGAAGTCCCGGCGGGACTCACGATCTGCGCGGTCACAGCGCGCGAAGACCCCGGCGACGCCGTCGTGAGCCCGCAGTACCGAACGCTTTGCAATCTGCCGCAGGGCGCGAAAGTCGGCACGTCGAGCCTGCGGCGCCGGGCGCAGCTCCTCCACGCGCGCCCCGATCTCGATATCCGCGACCTGCGCGGCAATGTCAATACGCGTCTCGCGAAGCTCGATTCGGAGCGCTTTGACGCGATCATCCTTGCCGTCGCGGGACTGAAGCGCCTCGGCTTTGCGGATCGCATCACGGAAATCCTGCCGAAGTCGACGATCCTGCCCGCCGTCGGACAGGGCGCGCTCGCGATTGAAGCGCGCGCGGACGATGCGGCGGCCGCAGGCTGGGTCGCGTTCCTGCACGACGCGCAGACGGCGGCGTGCGCACGTGCCGAGCGGGCATTCCTCGCGCGCGTCGAGGGCGGCTGCCAAGTGCCCGTCGGCGTCTACGCGACGCCGTGCGCGGCAGGGCTTCATGTCGAGGCGGTCATCGCGTCGCTCGACGGCGCACGTCTCTACCGCGCTGCGATGGAGGGCGCGGCAGAGACGGCGGAGGAGCTCGGACGCGGTCTCGCCGACCGGCTTTTGGACGATGGCGGGCTTTCCATTCTGCATGAAATCGGACTGCTTTTGGAACGCCGTTAAAGGACGCCGCTGAAGCATGCGGATAAAGATGGACGGCAATGTAAAGCGGACGCTTTGCGCAGCGCATCCGCAGAAGGATAAAAGGGAGCGATTTTTATGGTATACCTCGTCGGAGCAGGTCCAGGCGACTGGCGTCTCGTCACGATGAAAGCGGTAGACTGCCTGCGCGCGGCGGACGTCGTCATCTACGACCGCCTCGCCGATGACCGCATCCTCGGCTTTGCGCCGCAGGACGCCGAGCGAGTCTACGTCGGCAAGGCATCCTCGCATCACACGATGAAGCAGGAGGATATCAGCCGACTCATCGTCCTGAAGGCGAAGGAAGGGAAGACCGTCGTGCGCCTGAAAGGCGGCGATCCCTTCGTCTTTGGGCGCGGCGGCGAAGAGGGCATGCTGCTTGAGGAAAACGGCATCCCGTTTGAGATCGTGCCGGGTGTCACGTCGGCGATTTCCGTGCCCGCCTACGCGGGCATCCCCGTCACGCACCGCGCTGTCGCGACCTCGTTCGCCGTCGTCACGGGGCATGAGGATCCGACGAAGGCGGAGAGCGGCATGAACTGGAAGGGGCTTGCGACGGGCGTCGACACGCTCGTCTTTTTGATGGGCGTCGCGAACTTGCCGCACATCACGGCAAAGCTCATCGAAAACGGCCGTGCGGCAGAGACGCCTGCCGCCGTCATTCGCTGGGGCACGAAGCCAGAGCAGCGCGTCCTCGTGACGACCGTCGGAAATGCGGCAGAAGACGTCCGAAGGAACGCTGTCAAGCCGCCTGCCATCTTCATCGTCGGCGAAGTCGTACGCCTGCGCGAAAAACTCCGGTGGTTTGACCGCCTCGCCCAGCGCCCGCTCTTCGGGAGGACCGTCCTCGTCACGCGCGCGCGTGACGAGGCCTCGCGCCTCACGCAGAAGCTCGAGGCGCTCGGCGCAAACTGCCTTGAAGTCCCTGCCATTCGCATCGAAAGGCCGACGGACGGCTTTTCGGCAGCGGACGCGGCAATCCGGGAAATCGGCCGCTATCATTGGCTCGTATTCACGAGCCCGAACGGCGTCCACCGCTTCTTTTCGCGCCTCTTCGCTGCGGGCAGGGACGCGCGTGCGCTCGGCTACGCGAAAGTCGCCGCCATCGGCTCCTCGACGGCAGGAAAGCTAAGGGAATACGGCATCGAAGCGGACTGCGTGCCGAAGGAATTTCGCGCTGAGGGCGTCATCGAGGCCCTGCAGGGGAAACTTCCGCCGCACGCCAGGATCCTCTTGCCGCGCGCCGAAGAAGCGCGCGAGGTCCTGCCCGAAAAACTGCGTGAGCAGGGTGCGGACGTCGACGTCGTGGCACTCTATAAAACCGTTGCCGCCGATGCCGACGCCGATGCCCTTCGCGATAGGCTCACGTCCGGCGGGATCGACCTCGTGACCTTCACGAGCTCCTCGACTGTCCGAAACCTCTGCAAAATCCTCGGCGGGGCAGACGCACTGAAGGGCATCCGCACCGCCTGCATCGGTCCCGTGACCGCAGCTGCGGCAAAAGAGCTCGGCATCGCGCCCGATATCGTCGCCGGGACGTACACGATCGACGGGCTCGTCGCGGCCATCCAAAACGCATGGAATCGTGCTGAGCCAATGGGCTTGACGGGATGCGATAAAGCCTAGGCAAGGCTCTGCTAGGACAGCACGCGAACCGTTCCGCTCTGACATAAGCTTGCCTTTTTCAATAGGAGATGTTCATTATGACCGAACAAAAACTTCGCCCCCGCCGCATGCGCATCAGCCCCGCGATGCGCGATATGGTGCGCGAGAACCAGCTCTCGCCGAAAGACTTCGTCTACCCGATCTTCGTCGTGCCCGGTGAGAACGTCTGTGCGGAAATACCAAGCATGCCGAACTGCTTCCACCTCTCCGTCGAAAATGCCGTCAAGCTCGCCAGGGAAATCCATGCGCTCGGCATTCCTGCCATCGAAGTCTTCGGCCTTCCCGCCTACAAGGACGAGGACGGCAGCTCCGCATGGGATATGGCGAGCCCCGTCCAGCGCGCGATTGCCGCCATCCGTGAAGCCGTGCCGGAACTCGTGATCGTCGGCGACGTCTGCCTCTGCCAGTACACGACGCACGGGCACTGCGGGCATCTCACGGGTCACTACGTCGACAACGACAAGACACTCGCGCTCCTGCAGAAAGTCGCCGTGAGCCAGGCGAAGGCGGGCGCGGACATCGTCGCGCCGTCCGACATGATGGACGGGCGCGTCGCCGCGATCCGCGAGGCGCTCGATGCGAACCACTTTGAAACCGTCTCCATCATGAGCTACGCGGTCAAGTACGCCTCGGGCTACTACGGACCCTTCCGCGACGCGGCGGACAGCGCGCCCCAGTTCGGCGACCGCCGCCAGTACCAGATGGATCCCGCCAACGCGCGGGAGGCGCTCAAGGAAGTCGACCTCGACATCGAAGAAGGCGCGGACATCATCATGGTCAAGCCCGCGCTTGCCTACCTCGACATCGTGCGCCGCGTCCGTGACCACATCCATCACCCCGTCGCCGTCTACAACGTCAGCGGCGAATACGCGATGGTCAAGGCGGCCGCCGCCAACGGCTGGATCGACGAAAAGCGCATCGTCCTCGAAACGCTCACGGGCATGAAGCGTGCCGGCGCAGACATCATCATCACCTACCATGCCATCGACGCGGCAAAGTGGCTCGCGGGGTAAGAAACAGGAGATCGGCATAGCAAATGGCAAGAAAGAGCATGGAACTCTTTGCAGGTGCGGGCGGGCTTGCGCTTGGATTGGAACGGGCAGGCTTTTCGCCTGTTGTTTGTTGACGATGAGAGGACAGCGCAGAGGTGTGAAAATGGGGGTTGAATTCATCCGTGATTCCTTAGAGCAAAAGGATAAGATACGCAGAACCTTATGATGGAGGAAAAGAAATGGAGTGTGACCGTAGATGAATCTCGAAAAATCCCTTGCCGCCTTCCATGAGGCGAAGCGCATCATGCCGGGCGGCGTCAACAGCCCCGTGCGCTCGTATGCGAACGTCGACTGCAATCCGCCGTTCATCGCGCGCGCGGAGGGCGACCGGATCTATGACATCGACGGCAACGAGTATATCGACTACGTCGGTTCGTGGGGACCGATGGTCGTCGGGCACGCGCACCCGCAGGTCGTCCGCGCGCTGCAGGAAGCGGCGGCGCGCGGCACGAGCTACGGGGCGCCGACGCTTCTTGAGACGGAGCTCGCGAAGCTCGTGCAGACCGTCTATCCTTCGATGGAAGTCATGCGCATGGTCAGCTCCGGCACGGAGGCGACGATGAGTGCGATTCGCCTTGCGCGCGGCTTCACGGGGCGCGACAAGATCGTGAAGTTCGTCGGCTGCTATCACGGGCACAGCGACAGCCTGCTCGTCAACGCGGGCTCGGGGCTTGCGACGTTCGGCGTGCCGAGCTCGCCGGGCGTGCCGCGCGCCGTGGCGGCGGACACGATTGCCGTCCCGTACAACGATGTGGACGCCATCACGCGCGTCATGGAGGAGCAGGGCGATGCGATCGCCTGCATCATCGTCGAGCCGATCGCGGGCAACATGGGCTGCGTGCCGCCACGCCAGGGCTACCTTGAGGTACTGCGCCAGCTGACGGAAAAGCACGGCGCGCTCCTCATCTTCGACGAGGTCATGTGCGGCTTCCGCGCGTCCCTTGGGGGCGCGCAGGCGGCGTACGGCATCACGCCCGATCTCACGTGCCTCGGCAAGATCATCGGCGGCGGCATGCCGTGTGCGGCGTACGGCGGCCGCCGCGATATCATGATGCACATCGCGCCTGTAGGACCCGTCTATCAGGCAGGCACGCTCTCTGGCAACCCGCTCGCGATGACGGCAGGATTGGAGACGCTCAGGATATTGACGGCAGAGCCGGAAGCGGGCGAGCCGGACAAGAGCCGCATCCTGACGCTGAAGACGAAGAAGCTCTTGCTCGGCTGGCAGGAGAAGGCAGGGGAAGCGGGCGTCGCGATATGCGCGCATCAAGCGGGCTCGATGTTCAGCATCTTCTTCAGCGAGAAGGAAGTATTCGATTACGAGGACGCCTGCGCCGCCGATCAAAAGGCATTCGCCGTATGGTTCAAGGCGATGCTCGAACAGGGCATCTACCTCGCCCCCTCGCAGTTCGAGACGCTCTTCCTGTCGCTCTCGCATACGGACGAGGATATTGCGCGCACGGTTGCGGCAGCAGGCAAGGCATTTGCTGCCGTTGCGCGGCAAAGAAGGGACCTTTTCTAAAAGTTTCTTGCAAAAGGGTTTCCTTATGCGCATAAAAATAGTAGAATAGAGCCATAGGGGACTGTTCCCTTGCATTGGAAGGCGGGAAGGCATACCTTTCGCGTCAATGGTTTTTAAGAACAGGTGGGGATTTGCAAATGCTAAAAAAGACGAAGATTATCTGCACGCAGGGTCCTTCTACGGATAAGCCGGGTGTCGTTGAGGCACTGATCGAAAACGGGATGAACCTCGCACGCTTCAACTTCTCGCATGGCACGCATCCGGAGCACCTCGAGCGCATCAAGCGCGTTCGCGAGGCGTCGAAGAAGACGGGGAAGGTCGTTTCGTACGTCCTCGATACGAAGGGACCGGAGATGCGCCTTGGCGAGTTCAAGGACGGCTCGGTCATGCTCGAAAAGGGAAAGCCGTTCACGCTGACGTATTCCGACGAGCCGGGCGATGTGACGCATGTCTCCGTCAACCATAAGAAACTCTACACGGAGGTCAAGCCCGGCGATACGCTGCTGCTCTCCGATGGCCTCGTCGCGCTGAAGGTCGATGAGATCAAGGGCAAGGATATCCTCACGACGATCCAGAACAGCGGCAAGATGAGCACGAGGAAGCGCGTTGCTGCACCGGGCGTCTCGCTCGGCCTGCCGCCGATCTCCGAGCAGGACGAGAAGGACATCATCTTCGGCTGCGAACAGGACATGGACTTTGTTGCGGCTTCGTTCATCCAGCGTCCGGAGGACGTCATCGCGATCCGCAAGCTCATCGAGTCGCACAATGGGCGCATGGAGATCCTGCCGAAGATCGAGAATCTCGAAGGCGTCAAGAACTTTGATGCGATCCTCGAAGTTTCCGACGGCATCATGGTCGCGCGCGGCGACCTCGGCGTCGAAGTCCCGGCAGAGGATGTCCCCATCATCCAGAAGGACATCATCCGCAAGTGCAATGAGGCGGGCAAGCCCGTCATCGTCGCGACGCAGATGCTCGAGTCGATGACGACGAATCCGCGCCCGACGCGCGCAGAGGTCTCCGATGTCGGCAACGCGATCTTCGACGGCACGGATGCGATCATGCTTTCGGGCGAGACGGCTTCCGGCGACTACCCGGTCGAGGCGGTTGCGACGATGAACCGCATCGCGCATCGCATCGAGGATTCGCTTGAATACAAGAACCTCTTCGTCGAGCGCGGCCTTCAGCACCTGAAGTCCCGTACGCGCGCCGTTGCGCATGCGACAGTCCAAATGGCGTACGAGCTCGATGCCGCAGCGATCATCACGCCGACCGAGAGCGGCTACACGACACGCGTCGTATCGAAGTACCGTCCGAAGGCGGCGATCATCGCCTACACGCCGTCTGAGAAGGTCGTCCGCCAGATGAACCTCCGCTGGGGCGTCCTGCCGATTCTCGGCAAGGAATGGTCCGACGTGCACGAGATGACGTCGAACGCGGCGGCGGCAGCCGTCAAGCAGGGCTATGTCGAGCGCGGCGACTGCACGATCATCACGAGCGGCATCAAGACGGGCGACGGCAATACGAACGCGATCCGCGTTTACACGATTTGATCCATCCCCGCGGCCACTCCATAGGGAAGGGGCTGCGGCAAGACGCCTTTGCGTTTTGCCGCAGCCTCTTTTTCTGCCTGCTTTTTGCCGGCGATCCTTTTGGATCATGCCGAGCATGCCTCTTGCCTGTCGGTTTCATGGATGGCGAACCGACAGAAAGGCAATGAGGCACGGCAAAATAGTTCTTGCGCGAATCCCGGAAACCCGATACAATAGAGCGAGAAGCAGTTTAGTTAGGAGGATGGACGATGAAGCACATCAGGACGGTCAACAAGCCTTCGATGCAGAAGACGGCAAAGACGGGCGGCTGCGGCGAGTGCCAGGCATCCTGCCAGTCCGCGTGCAAGACTTCCTGCACGGTCGGCAACCAGGTTTGCGAAAAAGCGTGATGGTTCGCAAAAAGAGCCTTCCCTTTTGGGGGGAGGCTCTTTTTGCATCGGAATCAAATAGCAGGGGGCATAGGGAAAGCAAGATGAAAGAGAGAATCCACAAGTTTGAGCAGGGCGGGTACTTTGTCCTCCTCGACGTGAACAGCGGCGCCGTTCACGTCGTCGACGAGATGGTTTACGCTATGATGGACATCTTCGACGGCGAAAATGACGAAGCGGTCATCGCCGCGCTGACGGGGCGCTACGATGCGGCAGAGCTTCGCGAGGCACTCGGCGAGCTGCACGAGCTCATAAAAGCGGGCGAGCTCTTTGCGCCCGATATCGACGTGCCGCCGACGTTCGCGCAGAAGGGACTCGTGAAGTCGCTCTGCCTCATGGTCGCGCAGGACTGCAACCTGCGCTGCAAGTACTGCTTCGGCGACGGCGGCGGCTACGGCATGGAGCGTGCCGTGATGCGCGAGGAGGTCGGCCGCCGCGCCGTCGATTTCCTCATCGAGGGATCGGGCCCCAGACGCCACTGCGAGATTGACTTCTTCGGTGGCGAGCCGCTCCTGAACATGAAGACCGTAAAGGCAGTGACCGCCTACGCGCGCGCGCGCGAGCGCGAGACGGGCAAGAAGTTCAAGCTCACGCTGACGACGAACGGCATGCTTCTAAACGACGCGAATATCGCGTGGCTCAACGAGAACGATTTCTCGCTCGTGCTCTCCCTCGATGGGCGCAAGGAGACGAATGACGCCGCGCGCCCGGATGTCGGCGGGCACGGCACGTATGACCGCGTCGTGCGCAATTTCCATCGCTGCGTCGCAAGCCGAAAGGGCGGGAACTTCGACTACCGCGGCGTCTACACGTACCTCAGAGGGACGTACACGCACAACAACATGGACTTCACGAAGGATGTGCTCGCGATGCACGATGCGGGATTCGATATCCTCTCCGTCGAGCCGGTCGTCATGAAGGACAGCCCGCTCGGCTTTACGGAAGCGGATCTTCCGCGTATTGCGGAGGAGTACGATCGCCTGACGGAGGCGTACCTCGCGCGCCGCCGCGAGGGGAGAGGGTTTTTCTTCTTTCATTTCAATATGGATCTCTCGAACGGGCCATGTGTCGCAAAACGCCTTTCGGGCTGCGGGGCGGGGCACGAATACCTTGCCGTCGCCGAAAACGGCGATCTTTACCCGTGCCATCAATTCGTCGGCCGCGCGCGCTACAAGCTCGGCAATCTATACGACGGCGTGACGAATGAGGAGCTGCCGCAGTATTTCCGCGAGAGCCACGTCCTCAACAAGGAAACGTGCCGCAACTGTTGGGCGCGGTTTTTCTGCTCGGGCGGCTGCCACGCCAATGCGGATCTCTTCCACGGGGACATCCGTAAGCCGTATGAAGTCGGATGTGAAATCCAGAAGAAGCGGCTTGAGTGCGCGATACTCGTTCAGGCACGCATCGCACTCGAAAAAATGGACGGGAAATAGGCGGGAAACAGGCGCGGGATTTGCCTCTGAGATCGGTTTCGGATTGATTGCAGAGGATTCTGCAGAACAGTGCTTTGCTTAGGCTGGAGTTGCTATGACTTCGGCTAAAAAGATTGACATTTACACGGTATTTATTGTATGATTAGAACTGTAGAAAGGCTCATCTCTAATGTAGTTTTAGGGGGTATTTTCCAAATGGCAGTAAAAGTTGCTATCAATGGTTTTGGCCGTATCGGTCGTCTCGCTTTCCGCCAGATGTTCGACGCAGAAGGCTATGAAGTCGTCGCAATCAACGACCTCACGAGCCCGAAGATGCTCGCGCATCTTCTGAAGTACGATTCCACGCAGGGAACGTACAAGTATGCGGACAGGGTGGAAGCTGGCGAGAACAGCATCAAGGTCAACGGCAAGGAGATCCGCATCTATGCGGAGAAGGACGCAAAGGACATCCCCTGGGGCAAGCATGACGTCGACGTCGTGCTCGAGTGCACGGGCTTCTATACGTCCAAGGAGAAGGCATCGGCTCATCTCACTGCCGGCGCCAAGAAGGTCGTTATCTCCGCTCCTGCCGGAAGCGATCTCCCGACGATCGTCTACAACGTCAACCACAAGACGCTGACGAAGGCAGACAAGGTCATTTCGGCTGCATCCTGCACGACGAACTGCCTTGCTCCGATGGCGAAGGCGCTCAACGACCTCTCTCCGATCCAGAGCGGCATCATGGCCACGATCCATGCCTACACGGGCGATCAGATGACGCTCGACGGCCCGCAGCGCAAGGGCGACCTTCGCCGCAGCCGCGCCGCTGCCTGCAACATCGTCCCGAACTCTACAGGCGCGGCAAAGGCAATCGGCCTCGTCATCCCCGAGCTCAAGGGCAAGCTCATCGGCGCTGCACAGCGTGTCCCGACCCCGACGGGTTCCACGACGCTGCTGTTCGCGGTCATCAAGGGCGAGCACACGGTTGACGAGATCAATGCACAGATGAAGAAGGAGTCGACGGAGTCCTTCGGCTACAACACGGAAGAAATCGTTTCGAGCGACATCGTCGGCATGCGTTACGGCTCGCTGTTCGATGCGACGCAGACGATGGTCAGCCCGATTGGCGACGGCAATACGCTGGTACAGGTTGTCTCTTGGTACGATAACGAGAACAGCTACACGAGCCAGATGGTTCGCACGATCAAGTACTTCGCTGAGCTGAAGTAATTTCATACCCTAGCAGATCTCTTGAGGTCCGGCCGTTTGTTTGGGCCGGACCTCATCTTTATGATAGACGATGGAGGGTTTAGGATGAACAAAAAGACAATCAAAGACATCGATGTAAAGGGCAAGAAGGTATTCGTCCGCGTGGACTACAATGTGCCGTTCGATGCGGACATGCACATCACGAACGACACGCGCATGGTGCGCACGCTGCCGACGCTCAACTACCTCCTCGACGACGGCGCGGCACTCATCATCGCCTGCCACATCGGCCGCCCGACGGAGGCGCGTGAAGACAAGTTCAGTACGAAGCACCTCGTCAAGCACCTCTCCGAGCTCCTCGGCCGCGAGGTCAAGTGGGCGCCGGACTGCGTCGGCCCTGAGGTGGAGAAGCTCGCGAAGGCGCTCAAGCCCGGCGAAGTCCTCCTGCTGGAGAACCTTCGTTACCACAAGGAAGAGAAGAAGAACGATCCGGCGTTTGCAAAGCAGCTCGCTTCGCTCGCCGACGTTGCCGTCGACGACGCATTCGGCGTCTCGCACCGCGGGCATGCCTCGAATGCAGGCGTTCCGAAGTACATCGAGACGGTCGCAGGCTTCCTCATGGAGAAGGAAATCAACTACATCGGCAAGACGCTCGAAGCGCCGCAGCGTCCGTTTGTCGCAATCATCGGCGGCGCAAAGGTCTCCGACAAGATCGGCGTCATCAGCAATATGATCG
>ERZ772945.1363-NODE-1363-length-17345-cov-3.454656_pt1 | contig 17345 bp, 16 predicted proteins | sample MGYA00511681_ERZ772945 | MGnify/ENA primary metagenome ERZ772945 (study PRJEB29015, sample SAMEA2737943) | human oral metagenome | biome: human oral; feature: human-associated habitat; material: dental | place: China | collected 2143 ...
ATGAACTCATGGCAATATTGACAATGTTATCAGCAGGTAATTGACCTGTGTACTCATCTGTCAGACCAAAACGAGTTGGCACCCCAAACTTAAAGCGGTTAAGGTAGTCCAGCCAGGTTGCATCCCCCATCTTTTGCTCAAGCAAGGTCATCCCGATATTACTTGAGTGGGCAAATCCTTGAGAGAAGGTCATAGTGCCACCACTGGTCAATCCTTCATTGACGTCCCAGTCTCGAATGGTCGCATCTGCTATTTTCAATTCACTGCTGTTAAAGTATTCGCCACCAGGGAAGGTATTGTTATCAATGGCTGAGGCCAACATCATCACCTTCATGGTCGATCCTGGCTCATAGTTACTTTGATAGAGGATATCACGCCAGACAAAGTCTTTTGTGATGCCATCCTTGGTATCTGCGTTAAAGGTCGGCCGTTGGGTCGTAGCCAGGATTTCCCCTGTTTTAGCGCTAACCAAGGTAGCCGTCATATACTTGCCTTTTACCTTTTCCTGAAAGGTATCCATCTGGGTTTCCATAAAGGATTGCAAGGGACTAGAAAGGGTTGTGTACACATCCTTTCCATCTACCGTTTGTTGAGAAGCTTGATCTGTACCCGGAACAATATTTCCCAGACGATCTTTCTCATAGGTGATGATCCCATCTGTACCCGCCAGAATGTTATTTAAAGAACTCTCCAATCCAGATGTCCCAATCAAACGTTTGGTGCCATCCTCATTTTCATGGAGTTGCGCCAAACCGATAAAGGAAGAAGCAAACTGTCCATTGGGATAACTGCGGTTAGGGCTAGTTGTAAAGTCAACTCCCTCAACACCAGCAGTTTTGAGGTCATTTTTAATAGCCATCATATTGGCATAGGTGATCCCATTCCCCTTGGTCCCAAAGGATACCTGTTTTAGATCTGGTTGAGAAAGCTGTTCTTTGACATAAGACTCCTCCATATCCAGATACTTATGGAAAATTTCAGCTACCTTATTAAATTGAGAATCCTCTACATAGAGAATTTTGCCTGTTGCTGACTTGTAGGTCTTGTCAATAACGGCATAGATATTATACGAAGTCGCATCCTCAGCAATAGGCGATCCATTACGATCGTAGATGGTTCCCCGTTTTGCAGGAATCGTCTTGGTTGTTTGATGGACCTTGTTTGCTTCTTGAACCAAGTCCTTACCAAATTTTTTACCCGTTCCGATAATGACCGCAAAGTTGACCAAAAAGACAGCGAAGAGTATGACAGCCAATAAACTCAGGCTTTTCCCTACTCTTCGACGATTTTCTTCTGGAGATTTACGGTTACGAACGGCATAACGGATGATTTTTTCTTTCCACTGTTTCATATCTTACTCCGCTGCTCGGATATTTTCGTTATTCAGCTGCAAATCCTTAGAATTTGCAATTTCTTTCAAACGTTCTGAACGAATCAATTCATTGACCTCTTGCTTGGCATCGTCGAGCTCTGTTTTCTTTTCTTCGATTTGAGCATTGACCTTAGTCAATTCATTCTGAACTTGTAATAGCTTGGTCTGCATAAACACAACGCTAATTGCCAGGATAATCATTGTTGCAGCAATCGAAACATAGAAGGCCTTTTCCACACGTGAAAAACCTTTAAACTTCGTTTGCAATAACTGGCTTGTTTTTTCGATTCTTTCTGCCATGTTTTTCCTCTTACTTGTGAATTTTTCTAGCCACGCGCAACTTGGCTGAATGCGAACGATTGTTGGCTTCTAGCTCTTCGGCACTTGGCAAGATTGGCTTACGGGATACCAATTCCATCTTAGGCTTAAGATCGTCTGGAATGAAGGGCAAGCCTTTCGGAACCTCCACTGTTGAAGCTTCCTTGAACAGTTGTTTGGTCAAGCGGTCTTCCAACGAATGGAAAGTAATGACTGAGATTCTACCATCCAGAGCCAGCATGTCCATGGCCTGCTGGATGGATTCATCTGCAGCGCCCAGCTCATCATTGACTTCGATTCGGATAGCTTGGAAAATCTGCTTGGCAGGGTGTCCCTTTTTCTTGAGTTCCTTGGCAGGCTTGGCCGACTTGATAATCTCTGCCAACTCCGTCGTTGTCTCAATGGGTTTCACCTCACGCGCTTGCTCAATCTTACGAGCTATCTGTTTAGAAAACTTATCCTCACCATACTTGAAAAAGATCCGAACCAAGTCATGATAGTCATAATGATTGACCACCTCATAGGCCGTCAGACTAGCTTCCTGATTCATCCGCATATCCAGTGGCGCATCCTTTTTATAAGAAAAACCACGCTCACGCTGATCTAGCTGAGGACTGGACACTCCCAAGTCATAACAAATTCCATCAATTTCCTGGACACCAGCCTCCTGCAAACGTGCCTGCAAATGACGGAAGTTATCCTTGATAAAGGTTACCATCCCCTTTTCGATATAGGGTGCCAACCGTTTTTGCGCATTGTCAATGGCATTCTGGTCCTGGTCAAAGGCATAGAGATGCCCTTTTTCGCTCAATTTACTTAATAAATATTCGCTATGGCCTGCTCCGCCCAAAGTCGCATCAACGTAGATACCGTCAGGTTTTACGTCAAGCATATCAATCGTTTCATGAAGCAAGACCGTTACATGATGAAATTCTTTTGTCATATCTTATCTATTTTACCACAAATCTGACCAGCTTGCACTTGTCAGACAAGGCTAAGTTTCTTCGAAAAAAATTCCCAAAAATATGTCATATATACTTGACATCTCATCCCCGAAAGAATATAATATAGTCAAATATATACGACATATCAGAAAGGAGACCCTATGAATCGTGTCAAAGAATTCCGCAAGGAATTGGGCATTTCTCAGCTCGAGCTCGCCAAAGATATCGGTGTCTCGAGACAGACCATCAACATGATTGAAAACGACAAGTACAATCCAACCCTGGAACTCTGTCTCAACCTCGCCCGCAGCCTCCAAACTGACCTCAATAGCCTCTTTTGGGAAGACGATTTTTAAAAAAGGAGCAAACAAATGAAAAAAGAAACTCTCACTGAAAAACTCATCAAACGCATATACGGTATTTCTGGTCCCCTTGACGAACACAAACGGCGCGAGGCCGATCGTATCGGGAATCAGGTCTTTATTGTCCTCTTTTATCTGATGACATTTGGCAATCTTATCCCGCTCGTTCTTGCTTATAAATACCCGCAAATTGTCGCTATCGGCTATCCTCTCGTGGTTTTTGGCATTTCGATGGTAGCTGCCCTCTATGTGGTCTCTCAAACCAAGAAAACGGGCATCACAGCTATTGATCCCGAAATGCTGAGTCAAAAAGAAAGTAAACAGCTACATTTTCCGGGTCTAAAAGCCGGTCTGATCTACGGCATAGCGATATTTTTTATAATGCCACTCATCGATACCCTAACCAGTGAAAATCCAAATTTCATCAGTTCTCTTCTGAATTCAAAACATATTTTAAAAACTATACTGGGAGCGTTCTTTTTTGGACTGATGATGCAAATTGTTGTCTCTCTTCGCATTCGAAAAGCCAAGAAAGAGCAAGAAGACGACTAGGAGGTACCTTATGAAATCACTAGCTAAACTACTGATCAGTCATGTTTTTATCAGTATCTTTGTTACCTTTTTCCTACTTTCTGGACATATTGAGCATCCTTTCTTGATTATCTTTCTTTTATTCCTTCCTGTATTGAACAAGGGACAGAGATTCCAGAAAATCCAATCAAAAAAAATACGTCTTCTAAACGCATCTCTCTGTTTTATCCTCGTATCCTTTCCACAACTTTTAACAAATCCTATGGATTGGAGATACCTGGTATTTCTAATAATCTGTATCATTTTTAGTTTGGTTTACTTCTATACTCTCTATCAACTCTTTAAAGAAGTCAATCAAAAATCGCTCATTTAGGAGGTTACTCCCATGAAAAAAGAAGATTTCACCACTCGCTTACTCAAACTATTCTTTCACATACAAGGGCCTTTTGATGAATGCCGTCAAGAGATGATTTACAAGGCTTGTGCTCGTTCCTTGATCCAAATCATTTACTCCTCCCTCCTACTCTTCTTGTTCTATCTCCTATTTGGACGCTTCATAGAGTTGGTTCGAGATGCCATGCCCTACCTCTATTTTGGACTTATCTTCGTCCTCTCATCTAGGGCGAGACTAGCAGTTCGCGACTTACGTTTGGATAAGGATGACCAGTCCGAAATCCCTCACAAAAGCTACAGCAAAAGCCAAATCAACCTTCGTAGTTGGGGTGTATTCGTCAGTATTCCAATTGGCTTGTTTGTCTTATCAGCCTTTCACAAACTCTTTGTTCAGCATCTTCCCCTTGATACCTTTTGGGACAATCTCTCCCAGTTCGATAAAACGCTCCCTTTACTAGTCTTGGGTTTGGGAATTGGAGCTATCTTTGGAAGCATGACCTATGCCTTTTTATCGGAACACGAGGTGAAACACTCTGAATCTGGAATGCATAAGGAGAATATAGAAAAATGACTAGTATATATGATTTTTCCGTTTTAAACCAAAACAACCAAGCAATCCCACTGGAGAGCTATCGTGGCAAGGTTCTCTTGATTGTCAACACTGCTACAGGATGTGGTTTAACGCCCCAGTACCAGGGACTTCAAGAACTCTATGAACGCTATCAAGATAAGGGCTTTGAAATCCTAGATTTCCCTTGCAATCAGTTTATGGGACAAGCACCCGGCAGCGCAGAGGAAATCAATAGCTTCTGTAGCCTACACTATCAGACAACTTTCCCCCGCTTTGCCAAGATCAAGGTCAACGGCAAGGAGGCAGATCCTCTTTATGTTTGGCTAAAAGACCAGAAATCTGGTCCGATAGGAAAACGAATCGAATGGAATTTTGCTAAGTTTCTCATTGGTCGAGATGGGCAAGTCCTTGAGCGCTTCTCCTCCAAAACAGACCCCAAAACCATCCAAGAGTCTCTCCAAAAAATACTCTAATTTCTTTTTAAAACGTATCCTTTCATTTAGTTTGAACCCTGAAAGGATGCTTTTTTTCTTTAAAAAGTAACTGATTTTCTTTAATTTATATTTATTTTTTTGCTTTTTGCTATTGCAATTATTTCATTAATTTAGTATATTTGTTATATTAAAAGTTTTCAGTCATTTTAAGGGAGAAATGACCTTTTAAATTTTTTTATCTTAAAATGAAAGCGCTTTATAAACAGGAGGTAAGGTGGCTTACAAATTATCAGAGAGTTTTTTCATTAAATCAAGTTGTAACCAAGTCAGACTTGGGCTTGGGCAGTAGCTGACTGCCTTTCTAAAAACTAGGAGTATATTATGAATCGATACCTTTTTGAAAAAGGGCAAACATTTAGCATTCGGAAGTTGACTGTAGGTGTGGCCTCTGTCATCGTCGGACTGGCGTTTTTTGCTTCTGGAACCGTACGTGCAGACGAAACGTCTCCTACCGCAACATCCAATTTAGATCAGCAAATTGAACAAGTCGCAGATATAGAAGAAAGCAAGGCTGAACCAGTCAAAAAAGAAGGCCGTTTAGAAGCTGAAAAACAAGAAACACCTGCTACCGATACCAACAGTGCTGACTTGCTCCCTGAAGAAATTCAAGACCGTGCCTATCCAGACACACCTGTCAAAGAACTCGACACGACAACTATCGTTGACAAGAAAGCTAGTCCAAAAGTAGAAACTAAGAGCATTCTAAAGGATAAGGAAGAAACTCCAAAAGAAGCTGAGAATGGAAACCGGGCTATTATTAACGGTGGTCAAGACCTCAAACACATCAACTACGAGGGACAACCTGCAACTGCTGCTACTATGGTTTACAGCACTTACAATGCAGGGGAGCAACGCTACCTCGTTTCAGGCTCAGGTATCTTTGTAGCCCCTAACCTGATCCTTACCGTTGCTCATAACTTCCTAGAAGCAAATAAAGAAACTGGCGAAGGTCACATTCGTGGTGGGAAATCTGCCCAGTTCTACTATAACGTTGGTTCAAACAGCGAAAAGAAAAACTCACTGCCATCTTCTGGAACTACGGTTTTATTCAGAGAAAAGGACATCCATTTCTGGAATAAGAAAGAGTTTGGAAAAGGCTATAAGAACGACCTTGCTCTTGTAGAAGCTCCTATTCCTCTTCCGATTGCTAGTCCAAACAAAGCAGCAACCTTTGCGCCTTTAGCGGATCACAAGACGCATCAGCCGGGAGAAGCCATCAGTACGATTGGCTACCCAACTGACTCGAGCTCAAAAGAACTGAAACAACCTATCCTAGCCGGTCAGCTTTACAAGGCAGATGGGACCATCCGAACTGTTGAATCCTATGATGATAAGGGAACGACCGGTATCACCTACCAAACCACTTCTGTATCTGGTTTGTCTGGTGGTGGAATTGTGGATAGCCAAGGAAAAGTTCTGGGGGTTCACCAACACGGAACCGTTGACAATGGTGTTCCTGAAAAGGATCGCTTTGGTGGCGGACTCGTCCTTTCACCTGAACAACTGAAATGGGTGAAGGACTTGATTGCCAAATATGGTGTGAAAGGCTGGTACCAGGGAGACAACGGAAATCGTTACTACTTTACTGATGAGGGGCGTATGCTTCGGAATGAGAAAGCTGTTATCGGAAGCAACGAATATTCCTTCAACCAAGATGGGATTGCTACCTTGACCAAGGGAGTTGAATACGGTCGTGTTGTTATTCAACACGAAGACGAAGAAGGAAATCCTGTCAAAGATAATGATACCTTCATCGAACAGACAGCTGTTGATTCGCCATTTGACTATAATTTCAAAAAAGAAATCGAGAAAACGGACTTCTATCAGAAGAATAAAGACAAATACGAAATTGTATCCATTGATGGCGTAGCAGTCAATAAACAACTAAAAGATGCTTGGGCTGAAGAGCACAATGTTGTCAGCAAAGCGCCTGCCGGTACACGTGTCATCAAGGTGGTCTATAAAGTCAACAAAGGCTCCTTCAAAGTTTACTACCGTCAAAAAGGAACCACTACTGAACTAGCGGAAGCGACAGTTGATAACAATGACGGCCAAGAGTATGACGTTTCCTTTGTCAACACCTTCCATGCAAAAGACATTGCTGGCTACCGTCCAGTAAAAGTTAGCTTGGAAGCAAGGATCAAGCAAAAAGGGGTGAATGAGGTCGTCTTTGAATATGAGCCAGTCGCTAATACAGCTAATCCAACGACTCCAACACCACCAGTAGCTCATCCAGAAGATAAGGAAACCGAGATTGGCAATCATGGGCCTCTTCCAAGCAAGGCTCAACTCGATTACCACAAGGAAGAATTGGCGGCCTTCATCCACTACGGAATGAACACTTATACCAATTCTGAATGGGGAAATGGGAAAGAAGACCCCCGATACTTCAATCCAACCAACTTGGATACTGACCAGTGGATTCGCACTCTGAAGGAAACAGGCTTCAAACGAACCATTATGGTTGTTAAACACCACGACGGTTTCGTTGCTTACCCTTCTAAGTATACAGATCATACTGTAGCTGCTAGCCCATGGAAAGATGGAAAGGGTGACCTTCTCGAAGAAGTTTCCAAGTCTGCTAGCAAGTATGACATGAATATGGGTGTTTACTTGTCACCATGGGATGCCAATCATCCAAAATACCATGTTGCAACCGAAAAAGAATACAACCAATACTATCTCAACCAACTAAAAGAAATCCTTGGAAATCCAAAATACGGAAATAAAGGGAAATTTATCGAGGTTTGGATGGACGGAGCGCGTGGTAGCGGTGCCCAAAAAGTAACCTATACCTTTGATGAATGGTTCAAATATATCAAAGAAGCTGAAGGAGATATTGCTATCTTCTCTGCTCAACCGACAAGCGTTCGCTGGATTGGAAATGAACGGGGTATCGCAGGTGACCCTGTCTGGCATAAAGTCAAAAGGGCCAACATCACAGACGATGTGAAAAACGAATACCTCAACCATGGTGACCCAGATGGTGATATGTATTCTGTAGGGGAAGCTGATGTTTCGATCCGTTCGGGCTGGTTCTACCATGACAATCAACAGCCGAAATCACTCAAAGAGTTGATGGATATCTACTTCAAGTCTGTTGGTCGTGGAACGCCACTTCTTCTCAATATTCCACCAAACAAAGAAGGAAAATTCGCAGATGCAGATGTAGCTCGCTTGAAGGAATTCAAGGCAACTCTAGACCAAATGTATGCGACTGACTTTGCCAAAGGCGCGACTGTAACAGCAAGTTCTACTCGTCAAAACCACCTTTACAAAGAAAGCCACCTCACAGACGGTAAAGATGACACCAGCTGGGCGCTCTCAAATGATGCCACAACCGGTAGCTTTACAGTCGATTTGGGACAAAAGAGACGCTTTGACGTTGTCGAACTCAAAGAAGACATCGCCAAAGGTCAACGTATCTCTGGTTTCAAGATTGAAGTCGAAATCAACGGACGCTGGGTGACATATGGTGAAGGTTCGACCGTTGGTTACCGTCGCTTGGTTCAAGGCAAGCCTGTAGAAGCACAAAAAATCCGTGTGACCATCACCGGTGCTCAAGCAACTCCTATCTTGACCAACTTCTCTGTCTACAAAACACCAAGCAGCATTGAAAAGACAGATGGCTACCCTCTTGGACTGGAATACCACTCAAACACAACAGCGGATACAGCCGGAACAACTTGGTACAATGAATCTGAAGGTGTTCGTGGCACTTCTATGTGGACCAATCAAAAAGATGCCAAAGCAAGCTATACCTTCACAGGAACAAAGGCCTATGTCGTCTCTACAGTCGACCCAGGTCATGGAGAAATGTCCGTCTACGTTGATGGCCAAAAAGTTGCGGATGTGCAAACTAAGAACGCAAGCCGTAAACGCAGCCAAAAAGTCTTTGAGACAGGTGATTTAGCACCAGGTCAACACACTATTACTCTTGTAAATAAAACAGGCGAACCAATTGCTACAGAAGGGATCTACACCCTAAACAATGATAGCAAGGGAATGTTTGAACTCGAGTCTACTAACTACGAAGTCGAAAAAGGAAAACCAGTCACTGTTAAGATTAAACGTGTTGGTGGAAGCAAGGGGGCTGCTACTGTTCGCTTCATCACAGAACCTGGAACTGGAGTTCACGGTAAAGTTTACCAAGATACAACTCAAGATGTGACCTTTAAAGATGGAGAAACAGAAAAGACTGTTACCATCCCAACGATTGACTTTACAGAACAAGCCGACTCTGTCTTTGACTTCAAAGCCAAGCTCACTTCTGTTTCTGATGGTGCCTTGCTCGGTTTTGCTACCGATGCAACCATCCAAGTGATGAAAGCCGAATTGCTGATCAAGGATCAAACAAGCTATGATGACCAAGCTAGTCAGTTGGATTACAGTCCTGGCTGGCACCATGAAACCAATTCGGCAGACAAATACCAAAAGACGGAGTCTTGGGCTTCCTTTGGTCGCTTAACTGATGAACAAAAGAAAAAGACAACTGTCACAGCCTACTTCTACGGTACTGGACTTGATATCAAGGGCTATGTTGATCCAAATCATGGTATCTACAAGGTATTCCTCGACGGCAAAGAAATTCCTTACCAAGAGGGTATGGGAAATGCTTCAACTATTGATGGTAAGAAATACTTTAGCGGTCACGCTGCCCAACGCCAAGGCAATCAAACTCTGGTTAGCCTAAAAGGTCTGGACGAAAACTTGCACGCAGTCACCCTTCAACTCGATCCTGATCGAAACGATTTGTCTCGAAATATCGGTATCCAGGTAGACCAATTCATCACTCGTGGCGAAGGTAGTGAACTCTACAGCAAGACAGATATCATCCAGTCTATCTCTAAATGGAAAGATGATCTGTCAAACTTTGATCCAGCAGGTTTGAAAAATACGGCTACTGCACGCCAAGCTTTCCAAGCAAATCTAGAAAAATTGAGAAACCAACTCAGTACCGAAGCTGTGGATGTTCAAGAAGTCATGTTGACTGTCAGCGCCTTACAAGATATCCTATCCAAGGACGAGAACTATCAAAGAGGCCAAGAGGAACCTAGTCCAGAGCAACCTGAGCAGCCTGAAGAACCTTCTAAACCTGAACAACCGGAACAACCTGAACAACCAGCTGAACCAAAACAACCGGAAATTGAGTATGATAAAGCCATGGCTAGCTTGACTGAAGCTATCGAGAAAAAAGTCGGTGAGCTTGGTTCTAACAACGAAGCTAAGAAGAAATTAGTTGAAATTGCAGATCAAGCCATTGCTGCGATCCAAGAAGCTAAGACTCAGGAAGCAGTCAACAAAGCACTAGAAACTGCTCTCGAACAAATCAGCAAGCTCGAAGCAGCTCAGCCTGAAAAACCTGCTCGTCCGGAAACTCCTGCTCAACCGGAAAAACCGGCGCAACCGGAAAAACCAGCGCAACCGGAAACTCCAGCTCAGCCTGAACAACCAGCTCAACCGGAAAAACCAATTCAACCGGAAACTCCAGCTCAGCCTGAGAAACCGGCGCAACCGGAAAAACCAACTCAACCGGAAACTCCAGCTCAACCAGAAAAACCAATTACTTCTTCAAGTCCTGAAGAAGGAGTCAAGGATCTTGTCTTTACACTTCCAAGTTTGGAAATTGTCAATAAACCAGTACCGTTCAAGACTATCCGTCGCGAAAATGCCCAATTAGACAAAGGAAAAGAGCATGTTCTATCAGAAGGAAAAGACGGTCTTTTAATTGAGTATGTTGAAGTGGACGGTGACAATCGCAAGGTTCTCCAAACAGAAGCAACTCCAGCTCAAGATCGAGTGATTGAGGTAGGTAGCAAACAAAGCTCAGTTGGTACAGAAGCGCCACCAGTTGTGACTCTTCCTGAGTATGTTCTACCAAGAGAGACTGAAAAACCGACTCCAGCCGTAACAGATAATTCATCAGCAAAAGATGAAAAAGCTCCTGTTACAGCTACAGTCAAAGAAAACAAGGAAAGACTACTCCCTGCAACTGGGGAACAAGAAGCAACTGCCTTCCTCTTCTTGGCAGCCATTACTTCAATCTTGTCTCTCCTCATCTTCCAAAAGAATTTCAAAGACTAATAACCCTCTTTGATTGATTCTTTCTAATTATTCAGTTCCCCCGTTGAGAAGACCAAATGGTCTTCTCTTTTTCTATCTATAAAATAAAAAAACATCCACAAATGTACATGGATGTTTTGGTATGACTCTATAAAGTGAGATGATCATTGAAGATAGCTGTTCTCAAATCCAACCACGTTTTCAAATAAACGCTCATCTAAAAAAGTCAAAGCCTCTTGTCTAATGTCTTCAGGAATGCCATAGTAAGCTTCAGCGATCCCTCCACAGATAGCAGCGATAGTATCGCTATCTCCTCCGATGGAAATCGCATTTCGGATAGCATCCTCGAAATTTTCAGACTCAAAGAAGGCCTCTAAGGCCTGGGGAACAGAGCCCTGACAAGTCACGTCAAAAGTGTAATCCTCTCTGATGTCGTCCAGAGTAAAGTCCATAGGATAGTAATTCTTATCAATATGGTCCCTGATTTCATCCATACTAGCACCATTTCGTGCCAAGAAAATTGCTACAGCCGTCGCTTCAGCTCCCTTTATGCCCTCAGGATGATTATGAGTCACTGCTGTAACCGCTTGTGACAAAGACTTGGCTTGCTCTATACTTTCTGCCGCAAAACCGACAGCACTAATGCGCATAGCGGCGCCATTACCATAACTACCATAGGATTGAGGATCCTCAGAAAAAATCCAATGGAAAAAGTGACCTCCATAACCACAATCGGGATAATGACGGCCGACTTTCTGCATATACTTGACAGAATTTTTTGACAGTTGACTCCAGTCTTCCTTACTGGCCAATAAGGCTTTAGCAACCGCCAAAGTCATAATACTATCATCGGTCGGGCAAGAATTCTGGGTGAACAAATCAAACTCTTTGCTTTTATGATTATCCGCCTCGAATCGAGAACCAACAATATCTCCAATAACCGCTCCTAGCATGATTTACCTCCTGCAATATTCTCTACTCTTATGAAAATAGAATCAATTAAATTCTTTTGAAATTTATTTTATTATAGCATATTTAGACATTTTTCAGAGACTTGGACAGGCTCTATGCTTGCAGTCCCATATAGGCATAGGTTCGATTTCTGGGGCACTCTTTTTCTGTCACTAGCCTAAAATAAAAGCGATGCTCCCGCCCATCCTTGGCATTTTCCTTGTTCAAGACGAAGTAGTTCTTCTGATTCATTGCCATGGTTCGTAGGATATCATCGATCAAAAAAGTCAAGGGAACATTCATGGCAGAGTATTTTTGGAAATCCTCTTCAAAGCGGATATAACTATCTGAAAAATAATCCATCTGTAGTTTGTTTTCATACAGCTCTTTTCTAGTCATACACTCCCTCCTCCCACAGTCGAATTTCGAGGATGTCTGTAAGCTCTATCAGCCTATAGCCCTCACTTGTTCTAATAGATAGAGTTTGAGGTGATAATTCGCTCACCTCACCGATGATCGTCATTTTTTGCTTTCTTTCCTTGACAACAAAACATCCCTTCAGTTGCCCAACATAAAGCTGAGAAAGCAAGAGTAGCTTCTCAACTGAATTCAAATTCGTCGAAAAATCAACACGATTTTTTTCTTCACTGATCGAACTGGTGTGTTCTGAAAGGTAAAATCCCATCCACTTCTGCATCCCTGGATCTTGATAGTCTCGCGCAGATTGAAAAGGTAAATAAGAACGATCAATCATTGTAATCCATCTAATCCTCCAGCAGAATGCCCACCAATCAGCTTGCTTCTGGCAAGACTCCTAGAGGCTTCTTCCAGTGCATTGGCCTTTAAGAGAGAAGTGAAGCCAAATTGTTCCCGAATGGAGTCAATAGCCGTCTGGAGCCTTTCTTCTTTTTCTAACTTGTCAACATCATCAAAGAGGGAAATCAAACCAAAGGACTCGTCTACAAATCCTGAATAGTTGACTCCGACACTTCTGACCGCTCCAGAAGTGTATTTATTATGAAATAGCTTCAAAACATAATCCGTTAAGATAGCTGTATTATTGGTAGGTTCGACCTTCATTTGTGTGTGAATAGACGGCCTAACCTCCTCTTTAGAGAAACCGACATAGATAGAGACAAGGGTTGTTTTCTTTCCCGCCCTTCTCAATCTAATAGCCACCTGCTCTGCCATTTCTCGGAGAATAATTTCAATATCCCGTAGCTTCACGTAGTCTCTCGGCAAGATTTGAGAATTTCCCAACCCCTGGGACTTGGCTTTATAGGGCCTGTGAACATTGCTTTCATCAATCCCGTTAGCATGAAACCACAAACGCAGGCCAGCCTGACCCAGAGCTTTCTTTAGCTGGTCTGGATTGCTGGTGGCCAATTCCTTGATGGAAAAAATCCCCAGAGCATGCAAGCGTTTCTCCATCCGCCTGCCAATCCCCCAAAAATCCGTCATCTTGGGAATGGCCCAGACCTTCTCTTCCACATCCTGATAAGACCAGTTGGCCCTCATGGTCGGAGTGTGCTTGGCCTCATTATCCAACGCCAACTTGGCCAGTAAGGGATTAGCATTAGACATACCTACTGTAGAGTAGATCCCTGTCTGCCTCCAAATATCCCTCTGGATACGAGCAGAAAGAATATCCAGCTTGTCTTTGCGAGAAATCTGCCTGTCTGAGATGAAATAATTGAGCGAACTAGTCAGGTCAATAAAGCCCTCATCGATAGAGTAGGGATAAATATCATCTGGACTACCATAGTTTTGAAAGATTCGCTGGATTTCCATATTGACTGCGATGTACTCGTCCATCCGAGGTGGCACAATCAAGGTGACTTGGGCCCAATCTTCGATGTAGCGAACATAGTCCGAGTCGGTAGGTAACCCTTGCTTTCTGGCATTATAATAGGAAAATTTGCGGGTCTTGATATCAAAAGGCAGATCATAGGCCCGACCAACATTGGACTTGCCAAAAGTCTTCTTAAACATGGGAGAGGAGGCTAGGATAAGGCCAGTTGAATTATCCGCGCGACTCATGACACAAAGTGAGGTCTTCAGCGGATGCAAGCCTCTTTTCACACACTCGACACTGGCATAAAAGGATTTCATATCGACAAAGGCAATATCACTTTTGGGCTCTCTGGAATAATCAAAGTAGCCCATGAGCTAGCCCTCCATCGGCACAAAATTCCCAACGATAATCCCCACAATCCGAGGATCTTCCTCATAGGAGATGAAAATATCCTTGTATTTGGGATTGATAGAGACCAGACGCAAGCCATCTTCCTCACGATAGACCCGTTTGATATAGGTCTGGTTGTTGCAAACCACTGCATAAACCGCCCCATCATAATCAAATCCGGTCTCTCGAATCAAAGCCACGGAACCATTTTGATATTTAGGTTCCATGGAGTCCCCAGCCACCCAGGAAGCAAAATCGTGGGCTAGTTCCTCATTAAAGTAAACCGTATCAAAATTCCGATTATCATAGACCGAAGCCCCGATCCCTGCTGACATGCGTTCATAGACACGGTACTCGTAGAGGCGCTCTGGCATGGTCGTTACTTTCTGAGTTTGTTCTTCTTTAGCCAGGTTGCGAGCATAGAGCACAACCTTGTCCTTCCCTTGCTTGGAGAGGCTATTGTAAAGACGAACAATCTCAATCTGAGTAAAATAGCCTTTTGCCACTTTTAAAATCTTCTCCAGCTGAGCAACTTTCTCCTGGGACGGTTCCTTGATGCCACGCTCCCAAGCTGAATAAGCCTGAAAGCTAATCCCAAGTTGGTCTGCAATCTCTTTTTGTGTCAGTTTTAGCTCTTTCCTCCGAGCTTTGAGTTTTTCTGGTTGGTACATGGTTTACCTCCTAGTGTGATGCTTTAATGGACATTATCTCCCTTAGAAAGACATATTGATGGTTGAGCTTACATTTCTGAAATTCAACCAATTCGGTTTAGTTTTATTATATAAAAAAAGTGGACGATTGTCCACTGGGAAAATCAAGTTTAAACAGCAACACTTATCTATTTTTAACAAAAAAGACATCCAAGAGTAAATTCTTAAATGTCTGGAAAGATTGATGCCTCCATTAACCTTGTTAATAGACCGGAATTGATGATATTATGGTCTCCTTATCTCAAATACTGCTGTATGAACCCACTCATTATGAATTTGTAAGTCATTTTCTATAACCCTACTAAAGGTGAAGCCATTTTTTAAAAGCACCCTCTGAGAGGCTAGATTACCTGTTGCCGTTCCTGCAATGATTCTATTGAAACCATAAGTCGTGAAGGCTTTTTCTAAAACGAGTTTAACCGCTTCGCTGGCATAACCTAAATTGTTAACATTTTCCCCAATCCTATACCCAAGTTCTGCTGTATTTCGATCACTCTCTAAGACACTTAAATTGATTCTCCCAACCATAACACCTTGCGAATTTCTAATAAGATGCATGTAAACAGCACGATTCCTTTGTCCCGTTAACAATTCCCTTGTAATTTCTTTAAAACCTTCTAAATCAAAATAGTTAGCTGGTCTAGGAGGTAAATTTCGCTCAAAATACTCCCGATTTTCTTTTTCAAAAGAATAAACATCTATGCTATTTTCTTCAGACATCAACTCTATACTTATCATTGTAAACCACCTCCTATCATTCTATAAATTCAAATGTAGTCATGTTCACACAAAGTGATATTTACAGAATTTACAGAGCTATCTTAATTTATTCATATCGCATCTACATTATAACACAACATACTATGAAGAAAAATAATATCCAAGGTTAAAACACATTTCACCTCATAAATTACGCCATACCGATGCTACTCTTGCTAAACAAGCAGGTGTTTCTCTTGAAGCCATTTCAGAAGCTCTGACACATAGCGACACAGGTACAACACAGATTTATGTCAATGCTCCTAGCAGAACAAATGCATCGCTTATCCTGCCATTTAGTCACCACCCAAACTTTAACTTGACATCTAGAAATTCCAATCGTGGGTTTAGCAAATTTCAAAGTAAGATGAAGTTTTCAAGGGTGCGACCAGTTATCTTTGTAAAAACCATTTAATAAAAATCACTCGTCCAGAAGGGCACTGGATTATAGTCTTTTAAAGACAGAGAAAGTTCTCTATTTCCAAATTCAATCTCAAAATAATCGTATAAGTCTTTGCCATAATAAATAATATCTAAATCCACTACTGATAAAATCGGCATCTCCTGATTCTCATAACTAGGAAGAAAACGATGCCCATATAAGGGGATTAAGCGAGGTGCTGATTCTAACATTTTCCTGATTTGTACATTTCTGTCCAACAGTGTAGTCGGCTCGTTCCCCCAAGAGGCATCCCACACCAGCTCATCCAAACTGTTCAAAATTCCATCATAGGGATCAGCTAGGTTCCGTTTTATATGTTCTATATTTTCAGCTGAGAAATCTCTCCAGTTATAAAAACCTTCTGAAATAGGCAATAATTGTTGATAGACTGCCAACCACTGCTCAGAAAATTCAATTCCATAGATTGTCTCGACTTTTTGTATTTCTTCATCACTTAGACCTGGTTCCAAAGAAATTCCATTCTCGAGCAATAGCATCTTAATCCTATCGATTTTCAAAAGATCTCCAACCATTTCCTCTCCTTCTATTCACTCCCTATTTTATGGAGATTAGAGCACATGTCACATCTGAGCTAAATTAAAATGACTTCAAAAAATCAGTAACCCCATCATGTAATTGTATATTCTTATTTAAGACTTCCTTGCTCTCTTTATCAGATAGCTCCAAGCTCATGTTACGATAGCCATCCAACAATTCCATCGTCAAAACCAAAGTATCATAACTAACATTAAAAAGCAGATCTTCTTTAGTTAAATCACTTTGATGGAGATTCATATTTACAGCTTGTTCCTGGATGATTTTTAGTTCTTGAAAAAATAGTGCTTGCTTATCTGTCATGCTTTATCTAGTCTTTCTATTTTTATTATGGGTATGTTAAACTTCCTTATCGCATAGGATGAAGATTCAAGTTACCAAAATTCTCTCTTTGACAAATGAAGATTGTTCCTGTCATAAGATAAATTTCCTGAATAATTCTGGAATTCCACCTTCCTGTGTAAATAAAGTCTTTACAGCAAAATCATTATCGCAAAAAACGACTTCTTGAAAGACATTATCAATTCTCCACTCGATATCTGTATAGAGAATATCATTATTTTCGACACTAACTATTTCAAACCAACCTATTGTCACTCCATAAAAAATAATCTCTTCCAATATCTGAGTTGAATATCCTTTATTTTTAATAAAAAACGAAAATAAAGTCGAAATAATAGCATCTTCTTCAGCTA
>ERZ772945.1366-NODE-1366-length-17322-cov-6.999768_pt1 | contig 17322 bp, 17 predicted proteins | sample MGYA00511681_ERZ772945 | MGnify/ENA primary metagenome ERZ772945 (study PRJEB29015, sample SAMEA2737943) | human oral metagenome | biome: human oral; feature: human-associated habitat; material: dental | place: China | collected 2143 ...
GGCCAGCCATACACGCGCTCACCGGTACTGCCAAGGCCAGCGCATAGACCGCGTTATTGCGCAAAAGGCAGCAGGCCAGGGCGACGGAATGGTCGCATGAGCATGTATTGTACCTATATGCGAGGGTCCACGAGTGCGATGAGGATCCTCACCATCTGCGCAGGTAGCGTCCATTCGACAAGGTCAGGTGGCGAGCCACGCCCTTCTCGACAGGTCGCTTCTGCTCGTCTCGGCAAACGCGGCACGTGCCATGCGAAACGGCTCAAGTACGCTTGGAGGTGCTCCACATGACGCCTGGTCCACGGGCACGGTGGCCTACGGGCACCCCACTGGTCCTTGTGGCTGACGGATTGCCCTTCCCGCCAGTGACGAACATTACCAGCCCGTGCGGGCCGGTCGCAACCGGGGATGATAACCGTCCGCACGCCTCTCGCAACCCCAAACATCTCTTTTATGATCCGCGCAAGCCGGATGGGACCCGCCCGTCACGGGTAGCCAAGGTGTAAAATCGCGAAGAGGAACCACACGGCAGGCGCGGGCGGTCTCACTTGCGCCACGATGACGGGAGGCACCCATGTTCTGCCCGGGCCGCAACATGAGAAACTCTGACAAGGGCGGGTCCTGCGGGGCCGACCTGTCAAGCACAAGCACGGGTGCGCCCGGATCCCAGGTGACCGCCCAAGCTCCGGCATCCGGCGCGTCCACCCCGTCTAGGCCCACAACCGCAACGCACAGGCGTGTTGGGCGCGTCATCGCGGGAGTCATTGCGGTCGCCATCATCGTCGCGGCGGGACTGAACACGAGCTGGTTCGGCCTAGCCGGGCCCCACCTCGTACCGGGGAACTACACCCTCAGCGGCTCGTCGGCATCGAACACGATAGTCGCCTCCGTCACCCAGGGCAATCACGTCAACCTTGAATACGAGGGGCACAGCTGGGTGGGAGACGCGCAGGTCAGCCGAGTGGGGAAGGACCATCTTCACGTGCGGGTACCGATCGCAGAGGAGGGTGGCCAGCTCTCGGGCTGCATGCTTAACCTCGTGATCCCGCAGGGCGTCCCTGGCAGCGTCATTGGAACATGGGCGATGTGGTTCACGGACGAGAATGGCTTTCCAAACCTTGGCGGCATTGCGTGGGCGGTGATCGAGGATGGCGACACCCTCAAAGGCGGGGTAGTCTCGTCTTCCGATGCGCCGGCCGCAGCTAGGTCCCTTGGGATGGGCACCTTCCAGGGCGACTCCGGCGCGAAGCCAGGCAGCTGGGCCAGGCAGGATGACGGCAGCTTCGCGCTAACCTTCCCTGACAGCGACGGCACCCTCACGTTCCGATACCACAGGTGAACTAGACGCCCATGGCGGCGCTCGACGACATCGGATGCGTAGCCGCGTGAGGGCGCGCCGCACCAACTTCGGTCGGCATACGAGCGGGATGGGGAGCCTGCCCGTTACAGGCGGCCGGGATGTAGAATTGTGGACAACGATCCACATGGACGGCGTGGGCGGCGTCCCGCGCCGCGATACGGGAGGCACCCATGTTCTGCCCAAGCTGCGGTACACAAATCCCCGACGGAAGCAGGCTCTGCGGGTCCTGCAGGGCCGACCTGTCGGCAAGAGGCACGGGCGCGCCCGCAGCACCGGCGCCTGGACAGGTGCCAGTGCTGCGCGTCCCCATCCCCGCCAAGCACGCGTCTGCGGCGCGCGGCCGCGTCATCGCGGGGGTCGCCGTAGCCGTCACTGTCGCCCTCGTCGTCGCGGTGGGGCTGCACACTGGCTGGTTCGGCCTCGCCGGGTCCCACCTCGTACCAGGGACCTACACCTTCAGTAGCTCATCGGTATCGTACGAGATGGTCCTCTCCGTCACTGAGGGCGATCACGTCGGCCTCACGATAGGGAAAGACAGCTGGGTTGAGGGAGACGCACGGGTCAGCCAGGCGGGAAGTGACCACCTTCACGTACAGGCGCCGCTCACAACCGCAGTACTGCATGAGCCTGGGGCTACCACTACCACATTCGAAGAGATGGGGGTCAGCCGGGCAGGCATCGCGGCGCTCGGACTCGGCGATGACCAGCCCTCGGGCTACACGCTCAACCTCGTGGTCCCACGAGGCGCCCCTGACAGCATCGTCGGGACCTGGGCATGGTGGATCGAGGACGAGAGGGGCTTGCCACATGAGAGCGAGGACTATTTTGGGTGGGTGGAGGTCGAGAGCGACGGCAGCTTCAGAGTCGGAGACGTTTCGTCCTCCGACGCAGCGGCTGCGGTCGAGTCCCTCAAGGCGGGCAACTTCCGGGGCAACTCTGAATTTATGTCAGGCAGCTGGGCCAGACAGAGCGACGGCAGCTTCGTGCTGACCTCCTACGGTAACGCCGTCACATTCCAGTATCGTAGGTGAGCGAGTCGTCACCGTAGCGCGCCATAGATCCCATCAGACGTACGAGCGGGATGGGGAACCTGCCCGTTACAGGCGACCGGGGTGTAGAATTGTGGACAACGATCCACATGGACGGCGTGGGCGGCGTCCCGCGCCGCGATACGGGAGGCACCCATGTTCTGCCCAAGCTGCGGCACGAGAAACCCCGACGGAGTCCGGTTCTGCAGGGCCTGCGGAACCAACCTATCGGGCAGAAGAGCTGGTACGACCCAAAGGCCAGTGCCCGCCGCGTCGGCGACACCCACGCCCGCAGCCCAGGCGCCCACTCCTGCCGTACCTACGGGCAGGGTCATCGGACAGGGCAGGCGCAGGTCTAATCCCTTCGCGGCAGTGACGGCCATGGTCGTGGTAGGCATCTTCGTTCTCGCGGTGGGATTGCAGGTAGGATCGAGCACAAGCTGGTTCGGCCTCGCCAAGCCCCACCTCACGCCGGGAACCTACACCCTTAGCCGGAGCTTGTCGATCCTCTTCAACAGCTGGTTGCCGCCAGCCACAATGACCGTCTCTGTCGCCGAGGGCGATCGTGTCAGCTTCACGGTCGAGGGAGCTAGCTGGGTGGGAGACGCACAGGTCAGCCAAGCCGGGAAGGACCAGCTTCACATACAGGTACCAATCGCAGCGAAAAATGGCCAGCCCTCGGGTCACTCGTTCAACTTCGTGGTCCCGCAGGGCGCTCCAGACAGCGTCACTGGGATCTGGGCATCATGGACCACAAATGAGAATGGCCTGCCAGATAACGGCGTCGCATGGGCGATGATCGAGGACGGCGGCACCTTCAGGGCGCAATCCGTTCCAAACCCCGACGCGGCGGCTGTAGCCGAGTCCCTCAAGGCGGGTAACTTCCGGGGCGATCCCGACAGGAAGCCAGGCAAGTGGGTAAAGCGAGAGGACGGCAGTTACAAGCTAACTCTTAACGATTACACCTATGTGTTCCAGTACCAAAAGTGAACAAGAACCCATCGACACGCTCGGTAAGGTCGGGCGCAACGCCATGGGAGGCTCGCGCGTCGTCGACTCCGATTGGCACGCAAGTCGACGGGACCTTGCTCTCCGCAGGTGGTCCCAAGTGTAGAATCTCAGAAGAGACATCGCGCGGGCGGCACGGGCGGGGCGCGCATCACGACGACGGGAGGCACCCACGTTCTACCCGAGCTGCGGCACGAGAAACCCCGACGGAGTCCGATTCTGCAAGGCCTGCGGGGCCGACCTGTCAGGCAGAGGAGCTGGTGCGCCCGCACCCCAGGCGATCGCCCAGGCTCCGGTACCCGGCGCGCCCGCCTTTGCCAGACCCACGACTGCGGCGCATAGGCACATCGGGCGCGGGGGCGTCATCGCAGGGATCGCTGCGGCCGTCGCGGTCGCCCTCGTCGTCGCGGTGGGGCTGCGCACAGGCTGGTTCGGCCTCGCCCAGCCACATCTCATGCCGGGAACCTACACCTTCACCAGCAGCCTCGTGGACAGCTCGCTAGCATCGCATACGACGACGATGGTTCTCTCCGTCGCCGAGGGCGATAGTGTCGTCTTCACGTTTGAACGAGGGCAGAGCTTTGGGGGAAACGCATGGGTCAGCTGGGCCGGGAGGGACTACCTTTACGTGCAGGTACCGATCACGCGTGCGTCGCTGGGTCTTAGAGAGAACAGCAAACCCGAATTCACCAATGTAAAGGATAGCCTGAAAAGCGTCACGGCACTCAGTCTCGGCGACGACCAGCCCCTGGCCGGCTCGATCCACTTCGTGTTCCCACGGGGCACCCCAGACAGCATCGTCGGGACCTGGGCAATGTGGATCACGGACGAGAATGGCTCGACGTTGCCATATGGAGATATGAACCTTTTCATATGGCAGAGGTTCGAGGGCGACGGCAGCTTCAGGGGCGGGTACGTCTCACCTTCTGACACTGCCGCTGCGATCGAATCCCTCAAGGCGGGCACCTTCCAAGGCAACTCCAATGTGGCAGTGTCAGGCAGCTGGACCAAGCAGAACGACGGGAGCTTCGTGCTGAACACCCCCGTTGGCAGCTCCATCAACACGTTCCAGTACCACAGGTGAGCGAACCTACGCGACCGCGCACTCGGTAGCGTCGAGTGGACGATTGTCGTGCCACTCGGTGACGCCAAGTGGCACAAAATAATGCCATACCTGCACGTTTACGACTTTCCATACCACTCGGTGGTACCGAGTGCGCGGTCGCTCTGCCACTCGATGCCACCGAGTGGCAGCGCCGCAGAACGGTACGACATTGGCCGCCGACTGCGCGAGCCCGCGTCATACGCGAGTCCACGCCTCACCCGTCACGAAGCCTTCTGCTACTCCCCAGTCTCCTTGGCCTTCGCGTTGTAGTCGCCGACAGGCGCGATGGCCTTCATGGCCTCGAGCACGGAGGCGAGCAGGTCGTCGAGCTCCATATCGTTGAGTTCGGCACCCATACGGATAACGTCGCGGTCGCAGCCTGCGGCGAAGCGCTTGTCCTTGAACTTCTTCTTGAGGGACTTGAGGGGCATGTCGGTCACGGAGCCCGACGGCCTCATACGGGCCGCCGCCTGGATGAGGCCCGAGAGCTCATCGGCCGCAAAGAGCACCCGCTCCATCTTCTTCTCGGGCTTGGGAAGGTCTGGGTTCCTGTCAGAGGTATGGGTCTGGATGGCGTGCGCAAGCTCGGGATTAGCACCCGCCTCGGCCAGAAGTTCGGCGGCCTTGACGGTATGGGTCTTCTCGTCCTGCCACTTCTCCCAGTCGAGGTCATGGAGAAGACCAACCTGACCCCAGAAATCGACGTTCTCGGGATCGTAGGTAGCGGCGTAGTAGCGCATGAGACCCTCGAGCGTCTCTCCGTGCTGAATGTGGAACTCGTCCTCGTTGTACTTCTTGAGCAGCTCGAAGGCCTGCTCTCGGGTAAGGCCGCTCTCCAGCTTCTTAGCCATGTCACTCTCTCCGTCTCTCTCCGCGCTCGCACCGGCGGCGGAGTCTGCCGCAATTGTGTCCACGTCCGTCACGCCCAGGCCACATGTGCCAGCAACCTGCTCCGCGATCTGTGCCCTCGTGATCGTCTCGGGCTTCATCTGCGGAAAGAGCAGCACGTCGCGGATGGACGGCTGATCGCAGAAGAGCATGACCATGCGGTCGATGCCGTAGCCGATGCCACCTGTGGGGGGCATGCCGTACTCGAGCGCACGCACGTAGTCGTAGTCGTAGCCCATTGCCTCGTCATCGCCAAGACCCTTGGCGGCAACCTGCTCGGCAAAGCGGCCGGCCTGGTCGACGGGGTCATTAAGCTCCGAGAAGGCGTTGGCGTACTCATGCCCGCCAATGACCAGCTCGAAGCGGTCCGTGAGACGCGTATCCTCGTCCTTACGCTTGGCAAGCGGCGAGACCTCCTCCGGGTAGTCACACACGAAGGTGGGGTTCACGAGCGTGGACTCGCCAAGCTCGTCATAGAGCGAAAACAGCAGCTTTCCCGCACCCCAACCCTCCTGCCACTCGATGTCGTGCGCCTCGCACAGCTCACGCAGACGCCCGATGGGCGTATCCATATTGACGCACTCGCCGACACGCTCAGACACTATCTCGATGAGCGAGCGAGAGGCCCAGCTACCGCTCATGTCTATCGTCTGGCCTTGGTAGCTGATGAGCTCGCGGCCCTCCTCACAGCCGCAGATGCCGCGCGCGATGGCCTTGAAGAGCCCCTCGCTGAGCCGCTTCATGCCCTCGAGATCGGAGTAGGCGCAGTAGGCCTCCATCGAGGTGAACTCGGGGTTATGCGTAAGGTCCATGCCCTCGTTGCGAAACTGCCTTCCGAGCTCGAAGACACGCTCCATGCCTCCCACGATGAGGCGCTTGAGCGGCAGCTCGGTGGCTATGCGCAGATAGAAGTCGCGATCAAGCGCATTGAAGTGCGTCGCGAACGGCTTGGCGTTGGCACCTCCCAAGATGGCGTGCATCATGGGCGTCTCGACCTCGAGGTAACCCGCAGACTCCATGTAGCGGCGGATAAGGCTAATGATGGCTGAGCGCTTGCGAAAGACCTCGCGGACCTCGGGGTTCATGATCAGATCGATGTAGCGCTGGCGGTAGCGGACCTCTCGGTCCGTGAGGCCATGGAACTTCTCGGGCAACGGGCGCAGGCTCTTGGAGAGAAGCCTCACCGAGCTCGGCGCAATGGAGAGCTGCCCGCGACGCGTACGCAACACCACGCCCGTCGCCTCTATGATGTCACCGAGATCGAGCTGGCCGAGCAGTCCCCAGTCAACCTCTGCCATGTCGTTGACACGACAGAAGAGCTGGATCTGTCCTGTTGCGTCCTCGAGCACGATAAAGCGGGCCTTGCCCTGCTTGCGCAGCGCCCTCACGCGTCCAGCGACGCTGTAGGCATCCTTGGTGCTCGCACCGTCCTCGAGCGAGGCGTAGCGCTCCTCGAGTTCTGCCGCATGCACTGTGACCGTACTTGTGGCGGGATACGGGTTCACGCCCGCGTCGATGAGCGCCTGACGCCTCGCCCGGCGCACAGCCCGCTCGTCGTTGATGTCTATGTTTGCGTTTGGCGCACCCGCGTCCACTTGTGCCACCTGACCCTCCCTGCTACGTTCTGGCCTGACGGCGTGGTGCGCCGACAAGGTCCAACCTGTCAAAAAGAGCCTCTTGTTAGTCCGCAGACCCTCTGGCTGCCAGCGACCTTGTCACCTAGAGGCTTCTGTCGTCGCCCTGATCCCTATGCTTGATGGACACTATCTTGACGCTCTCCCGCTTGCCCGAGGGCATAACATACGATACCGTGTCGCCAACCGAGTGGTTGAAAAGGGCGGCACCGAGGGGTGAGGCATTGGATATCCTGTTCTCGAGCACGTCAACCTCCGCCGTGCTCACGATGATGATGGTCTCCCTCTCGCCTGCGCCATCCTCAAGCTCAACCTCATCGTCGAGAGACACGGCGTCTGCGTTGCCCTCGATGATCCTGGCGTTGGCAAGCTGGCTTCGCAGCTCGCTGATAAGCGACTCGTTCTGCCTCTGAGCCTCCCTGGCAGCATCGTACTCGGAGTTCTCAGAAAGGTCACCGTGCTCGCGTGCGCGCTGGATTTCGGCGACGATCTTGGGACGCTCGACATCCTCAAGCTGCGCGAGTCTCTCCTCGAGGCGCTTGTAGCTCGCCTTGCTCATGATGTTCACATCTGGTTCCACGTTCTCCATTGCGCGTCTTCCCCTCGCTATTGGGACTGAGCCGAGTTGCCACCTCGCACGCACGCGTGCAAGGTGGCCTCCTGACCGCCGTCACCTACCTACTGAGCCTGCTCAATCTTGGAGCCACACTTGTTGCAGTACTCTGAGCCAGCGACGTTCTTGGCGCCGCACTTGTTGCAGAAGACCGCATCGTCCGAGTCGGCGGGCTCCTCCTCGACGGTGTCGCTCACGTCGGTGACATTGGCGTCCTTGTCCTTACCTTCACCCTCGTCCATGCCCTCGCGGATACTCTTGACCGTCGCCCCCAGCGACTTGCCCAGCTTCGGAAGGTTCTTGGGTCCAAAGAGAAGGAGGGCAATGGCCAAGATAACGAGGAGCTCTGGAACGCCCATGCCAAAGATTGACATCAATAGCCTCCTAAGGAGTCGAGAGAGCACGTGGCTTGTCGTTCGGTTTTCGCATATGGTAGTATATGACGATGAGTGTGTGTACTCACAATCTCTATCACGGACCGCCCCACAGGGCGCCTGCGGGAAGACCCTCGTTTGAGATGGGAGCCACGCAACAGATCGATCCGGCAAATGCCCAGTCCCCATACCCTCGTCCGGCGGGTCATCCAAGGATCCTTACTTGACACCGATAGCTCCGGTTGTTGCCTTGCGTGAGGACATCCGCCGCATGCGCAACGTCCTCAAGAGCGCGTCAGGCGCCGATAGCCCCCGCATCGGCGCCTTAGGCATCTACGGCGACAGTAGGCACACGCTGGACGCAACCTAACCTGACACCCGTGTGAAAGCCTGCGCCACCCTGTCCACGCTCAACGCGGGACGCACACGTCGCCTTGGCTCAAGAGAAATTGAGTATAAGTGTTCTCGTAATAGAAGAAAAGTCATGCATCCACGCCGAGCAAAACAGTGTACACAAACCGTCGGATTTCAAGAGAGCAAGCCCAGAAAGCTGATTTGTGTACACTGTTGCAGGCGACCCTGTGCGACCTGTCTATGGCGGCGAGTAGCCGCGCGAAGGAGTATCACGAGCTGCCCTCCGGGCAAACCTTCCAAGCGATGTCGTACCGGCAGCAACCAGACCGGTCGGGATGCAGGAGCTTCCCCTACATCCCGTAACTTTCCTACGTCCGGTAGCTCTCGCCAACGGCAAGCAGCGCGAAGAGCCTCTCTGCCGCCCTGGCGTAGAGGTCTTCGGCGCGGTTGGCAGCCTCATCGAGGGACATGGGGGCGTCAACGGCGGGCATCACCGCGCTTAGTCCACGCACGCCACTCGCGCTCGCACCGTCCCCGATGCCGCCCACGATGGCAACACAGGGAACGTCATGCTGCTCACAGGCACCCGCGACGCCGGCAACGACTCTTCCGCTCGTCGAGCGGGCGTCGAAGCGCCCCTCTCCCGTTATGCACAGGTCGGCCCCCTCTAGAAGCTCGTCAAAGCCTACGATGTCAAGAACGCTCTCGATGCCGCTCTCGAGACGTGCCGAGAGGAACGCCGCACATGCGGCACCAAGGCCACCGGCCGCGCCTGCCCCCGGGACGTCACGGACACCCGCGAGCCCCACGCCACTAAACTCTCCCTCGAGCACACTGGCATAGCTCTCCATACCACGCTCAAGCGCCTGTACGGACTGGGGGTCGACCCCATCGAGGCTGGCGCAGCTGGACACGGCACCGTTTGGGCCCAGCAGAGGGATCTTCTCGTCGCACATCACGCGAAAACGGGCAGTGCCCACGTAGAGCCTAAAGAGGGTGAGGTCGACGGAGTGCACGCGGGCGAGGTCACGCCCACCGCCAAAGAGTTCGGATCCGTCCTCGTCAAGGAAGCGGACCCCCAAGGCGCGCATGCACCCCATGCCGCCATCGATCGCGACTGAGTCGCCAAGGGCGACCGTGATGTCGGAGCAGCCTCGCGCCAACGCGTCTGAGATGAGCTCTCCCGTGCCATAGGATGTAGCGGCGAGGGGGTCACGCTCCTTTGGCGCAGGGAGTCGGTCACCCGATGCGGCGGCCATCTCGATAACGGCGCGCTCGCCGCTCAGAAGACCGTACGAAGCGCGGATCGACCTGCCAAAGGGGTCGTGCACGCTCACGTTTCGCTTCTCTCCACCGCAGGCAGCGATGAGCACGTCGACGGTGCCCGTCCCACCATCCGCCATGGGAACGCCCACGCAGTCGCAGTCGGGAAAGCGAGCGCACGCAGCATCCTCGAGCAGAGCGGCAGTCTGTGCGGAGGACAACGTCCCCTTGAAGGCGTCAGACGCAAAGACGAAGCGATGAGGTGAGGCCATGGGTTCTTCCTTTCATCGCGCGGATCGTGCGACGCACGCACGTGGCTCCCCGCACTTACGTATCGTATCGTATCGAGACGCGAATCGCGCGATGCCGTGAGATGGCGGTGCAGCTGCCGCGACCGCACGTCATGGACGCACATTCACCTATGCACTATAGCGCACTCTGGCGACGTGCTCCCGCGAGACGGTACTATTCTACCTCGCGAGGCGAAACGGATGCCCGAGGTTAGAGACCAGCGAGGAAGGTCACGGCACGAGCTCGCCCTCCTGCGCCTCCAAGGCCCCGGGGTACTTGAGCAGAGACGCTTGAACAAAGATGGGTACGATTACGCACAGAGCTATGAGCGACACAACCTACGGACAGAGAGACGGAGACACCTATGCCCACAAAGCGCACGGTCGACTACAGCGACTACGCCAACCAGATCGTAAAGGCCATCCCCAGAGGCATCCTGCTCACGACCAAGGCCGACGAGAAGGTCAACGCCATGACCATCGGCTGGGGCACCTTGGGCACCAACTGGAGCAGGCCGGTCTTTGTCGCCTACGTCCGCAGGCACCGCTCGACCATCGCGCTCCTCGACCGAAATCCCGAGTTCACGATCAACGTCCCCCTTGAGGAACGGCCGTCTGACAGGAAGATCATCGGTATCTGCGGTAGCGAGCGCGGAGACGAGGTGGACAAGGTTGCGCTGGCAGGCCTCACGCTCGTCGACTCGGATATCGTGAGCGTACCCGGCATCGCCGAGCTACCACTCACGCTCGAGTGCAGGGTCATCTACCGCCAGGACCAGGAGCTCTCGCTCTACTCACCGGACATCATGGCCTACTACCCGCAGGACGTGGACGGCCGCGCGACTGGCTCCAACAGAGACCCCCACATCACGTTCTTTGGCGAGATCGTGAACGCATACGTCATAGAGGGCTGAGCTAAGAGGGACCGGGTCTGAGGACGACGACCCCGGCTCACGGTCGATCGTGGGCGCCACGTTGCACAGCCACGGGGCCCTAGGCCTGGCGGTCGGCATCGGCCGAGATCGTCGTTCTGGCTCGCGTCGCCACCCCGCTTCGCCCCGTCTCTGTCTTGTCCGTGCCGTGTTCCGCTCCTCGCGGAATGGTGAGTACAAAGCGGCTGCCCACACCCTCGCACGACACGACGGAGATGCTGCCACCGTGGCTGTCGGCGATCCACTTGGCGATGGAGAGGCCCAGACCAGAGCCCGCGGCGTCCCTGCGCGCGTCCTGCGCTCGGTAGAAGCGCTCGAAGATGTGTCTTACCGTCTTGGCGGACATGCCCCTGCCCTCGTCCTGCACGCTGGCCGAGACGCTCGTCTCGTCCTGCGTGAGCGAAAAACCTATGGTCGTCTGTTCGGGCGAGTACTTTGCCGCGTTCTGCACGATGATGCGCAGCGCCTGCTTGACGAGGACGGCGTCGGCCATAAGCAGGAAGCGCGGGTCCTGCGCCTCGGCGGCGGCCTTGGCTTTCGAGCTCAGCTCGTAGCGATGGCCTGCATCGATCATCTGCGACTCCTCCGCAATCTCCGCTACGAGCGTTGCCACGTTGCACGGCCGCCTGTGGAGCTCGTTTCTCCCCGAGTCCCCTCGGGCTAAGAACAGCAGCTGCTCCACAAGCTCCTGCATGTGCTCGCCCTCCAGCTTGAGAGCGGCGATCGACTCCTCAAGCACCGCCTGGTCGTCCTTGCCCCAGCGATCCAGCATGTCCACGTAGCCGCGAACCACGGCGATGGGCGTGCGCAGCTCATGGCTCGCGTCATTCACGAAGCGCATCTGCTGCAGCTTGGCGTCCTGCATCTGCCGAAGCAGTCGGTTGAGCGCAACCTCGATGCTCTCGAGGTCCTTGTCACCGGTCCTCACGCGCGGGGCGTCGACGCTTGCCCGCTCGATGGCCTGCTCGAGGCTGGCCATCTTGTCCTCACCGGATGCCGTCGACCCGCGCGTCGCGGCTCCCAGGGTGTCCGCGCTCACGAGCGCGTCCGCCTTCAGGGCCAGGTCGTTCAGAGGCTTGAGTTGCCTGCGCACACGGCGCATGTCAGGGAAGAAGGACACGAGCGAGAAGAACTCTGTGACCACCAGTGGGGCGAGGGCGCAAAGCAGAACGGGAAGGAGCGTGCCTAGCGTAAAGGTCGCATTCCCGCCCTCGACCGCGACATGGCAGCCGAAGTCGAGGGGCTCAGGGCCTCTCATGCCAAGCTGGACGGAGCTCGGAAGCGGCCATATCCCTGAGGCGACATCGGCCGAGCGCACGGCTGCGGCGTAGGTCTGGACCATGAGCAGCGAGATCACCAGCGCAAGGTCGAGGCAGACCATGGCGAGCACTCGCCGCCACCAGAAGCCCCAGCTGATGGAGCGGACGATGGAGGGAACGAGGACGCGTGTGGGCCGAGGTCGGGACGTGCGTGCGTCCAGCTTGTCCGTTCCTTTGTCCGCCCTCCCTGCGGATCGGTCGCCTACAGGTCGGGTTCGCATTTTCCCCGCTCCTCGAGTACCTTTGGCCTCATCTCTCGCGGATGACATAGCCCACACCCCTGACTGTCGCGATGAGCCTCTCGCCCAGACGATCATCGATCTTCGCACGCAGGTGTGCGACGTGCACGTCCACGTTGTTCGCCTCCCCCATGAGCTCGTAGCCGAGGGCGTCTGACGCGATGCGCTCGCGGCTCATAACCACGCCCACATGCTCCATGAGGACGCGCAACACCTCGAACTCGCGGTTCGTGAGCTCCACGGGATCGCGCCCCACCAAGAGCTCACGCCGGTCCAAGTCGAAGGAGACGCCCCTGAGGGAGATGACCCGCGTCTGCGGCGGATGCGGGAGCGGATCCGCGCCGGTGGCTAAGGCCGCCTCGCTGGCCTGCGTGGCAGACAGGGTCGCCTCACGCCGCTTGAGGGCCACACGGATACGCGCGAGCAACTCCTCGATGGCAAAGGGCTTGGTCACGTAGTCATCGGCACCGGCGTCCAGGCCTGCGACCTTGTCCATCACAGCATCCCGGGCCGTGAGCATGATGACGGGTGTGTCCTTCTCGCGGCGTATGCGCCTGAGCACCTCAAGGCCGTTGAGTCCCGGGAGCAGCACGTCGAGCAGGATCAGGTCGTAGTGTGACGAGAGCGCCTTGTCCACGCCGGCGCGGCCGTCGGCGGCCTTATCGACCTCGTAGCCCTCGTGGAGCAGCTCGAGCTCCACGAAACGCGCGATCTTCTCCTCGTCCTCCACGATCAGAATCCTTGTCATGACGCGCTGCTTCCTCTCCGCCACCCGCCCCGCTCGCTGCTACTTTGTCGTAACATCCTGCTTTATGGTCTCTGCCGCATCGGCTGCCGTGTCCATCGCATCGTTTATGCCATCGGTCATGGTACTCGCGTCACCCTCGATGCGGTAGCGCAGCCCAAAGAACAGGCCGACGATCAAGATCCAGATCGTGGCGCCCCAGAAGAAGAGGCCGCAGATTGGCACGAGCACTGGTACCCTGACGATCTCCTCGTCCTTGCTCAGTACGATGAACTTATAGTCTATGCTCTTTCTGAACACGTTCTTGACACCCTCCCAGAACTCTGACGTCTTCACCGAGCGCCTATAGGCCTCCTGAGCCCGCCCCATCTCGGGCGAGACCGGCTCCGGCTCCGGCTGCACCTGCGTACTGTAGCTGGCATAGCCCGCACTCGTCGTGTGCGCCTTGCCCGAGCGCTCCAGCTCGATGATGGCGTCCAGCATGTTGCCATCATGTGCGTCCAGTGCGGCCTTGGCGTCCTCATAGCTTACCTGCGTCTTTTCGCAAATCCGTTCGACCTTATCGAGCTCGTCCATGATCATCCACTCCCTACGTCGTACGAAGGCGCCTCTCGCCCTCGCTTGATTGTATGGTCGCAGGGCAAGATTAAGCAATCCTTGGCGCAGGATTAAGCTTCGGTGATGGTTTGGCACCAAAAAAGGGTTTGTGCCGGATATTGTGCCGTGCCGGGCGCTGCCGCATCGTGCAAGGTGCTGCCGCATCGCATCAGGGCCGTCGCACACGGCGCCCGCGTATTCGGAACGGCCTCTAAGGCAAACGGCCAAGAAATGCCCGTATCCTGTTGACAGCTACATGCACGAGGGTTACACTTATCATATAGTATGAGCAGTTGCTCATATGTTCATAGGCGAAGGGAGCTGGACATGGCCTGTAAGCACTGCCACGCCCACGCGGATCACGGACATGATCATGGGCGCGGACATGACGAGCACGAGGTCGACGGCAGCGAGACGGCCGAGCAGGACAGGGAAGAGGAGGAAGAGGATCCCAAGCGAGCCCTGCACAAGGTGATCGTCTCAGCCGCGTTGCTGCTCGCGGCATACCTTATCGAACGTTTCTTTAATCTGCCGCTTCCAGGACAGCTCCTGCTGTTCTTGCCGGCTTACGTCGTCGCAGGTGGAGACGTGGTCAGGGAGGCAGCCGAGAACCTCATGGCAGGAGACCCCTTTGACGAGGACTTTCTGATGGCCGTAGCGACGATCGGCGCCTTGCTCATCGCCTTCATCCCAGGAGGCGAGCCGATGTTTGCCGAGGCCGTCTTCGTCATGCTCTTCTTCGAGGTGGGCGAGCTCTTCGAGACCATCGCAGAGAACAACAGCCGCAGGTCCATTTCTGAGCTCATGGACATCCGCCCCGACTTCGCCACGGTCGAGCGCGCGGGTACGCTCGAGCGCATAGACCCAGCCGACGTCGAGATAGGAGAGACCATCGTCGTGGCCCCAGGCGAGAGGGTACCCCTGGATGGCACCATCGTCGAGGGCTCAACCAGCCTGAACACCGTCGCGCTCACGGGCGAGAGCGAACCGCGCGACGCCTCCGTCGCAGATAAGGTCATCTCGGGCTGCGTCAACCTCTCGGGCGTCATCCGAGTCCACGTGGACAAGTCGTTCGGGGACTCCACGGCCTCGAAGATCCTGGAGCTCGTGGAAAACGCCAGCGACCGCAAGTCCCGATCGGAGAATTTCATCACGCGCTTCGCCAAGGTGTACACGCCGATCGTCGTGTTTCTTGCCATCGCGCTCGCCATCGTCCCGCCCCTCGCAAGCGGCGACTTTAGCGCGAGCTTCGCCACCTGGCTGCTGCGCGCCTTGACCTTCCTCGTGGTGTCCTGCCCCTGCGCCTTGGTCCTCTCCGTGCCCCTCACCTTCTTTGGCGGCATCGGAGGCGCGTCCAAGCAAGGTATCCTGATCAAGGGGTCGGGCTTCATGGAGACGCTCGCCCGGTCAGACACCGTGGTCTTCGACAAGACCGGCACGCTCACCAAAGGCGTCTTTCAGGTGATGGCGGTACATCCTCACGTCGAGGACGAGGACCAGCTCCTGCACCTTACAGCGCACGTCGAGCGCCACTCCACGCACCCCATCGCGGAGGCGCTGCGAAACGCCTTCCCCTGCGAGGGCGATGACTGCTCCGTCTTGGAGACGACCGAGGTCGCCGGCAAGGGCATCATCGCGACCGTCAACGGCAGGAAGGTCGCCGTGGGCAACACCATGCTCATGGACGAGCTGGGGGTTGTTTGGCACAGCTGCAAGAACGACGAAGGCACCGTGATCCACGTGGCCATAGACGGCCGCTACGCAGGCCACATCCTGATCTCCGACGAGGTGAAGGGTGACGCGGCGCAGGCCATCTCCCAGCTCAAGGCAGAGGGCGTCACCAGGGTCGTCATGCTCACGGGCGACCGCGACGACGTCGCGCGGCGCATCGCGGGCGAGCTCGGCCTCGACGAGTATTGCTCCGAACTCCTTCCTGCCGACAAGGTCGAGCACGTCGAGAGGCTCATGCGCGAGAAGGCCGAGGGGCGCTCGCTCGCCTTCGTGGGCGACGGCATCAACGACGCCCCCGTGCTGGCGCGCGCGGACGTGGGGATCGCCATGGGCGCCATGGGCTCGGACGCGGCCATCGAGGCGGCAGACGTGGTCCTCATGGACGACATGCCCTCGAAGGTCGCCGCATCCGTCCGCATCGCCCGTCGCACCCTGAGGATAGCGAGGCAGAACATCGCGTTCGCGATCGCGGTGAAGGTCGCCGTCCTGCTCCTCGCGGGGGTCGGCCTCGCCCCGATGTGGCTCGCCGTCTTCGGCGACGTGGGCGTCATGGTGCTCTGCGTGCTCAACGCCACCCGCGCGCTCAGGTGAGGGGCGAGGCCACCCCGTCCCCCGCGTAGCCGGAAGCTTTAGTAACGCCCCATAGGGGCTCATCACGACAGCGGCATTGCCGCGACGGGCCGGTGGCCGCTGCCGCCGGGCCCCCGTCGGGGGCATTCCCGCCACCCCGTGCGGCCCCCGTCGGGCTGCCGCCGGACGTGCCTCCCGGTGACCGACTCGTCAGGGCCGACGGTGCCCACGCAGTAGCCCCTCGCCCACATCGTCCGGTCCCTGCCCGTAAGGGCCCCCCGCTCATGGTGCCGCTCGCGCGGTGTGACCGCGCTCTTACCCCTCGACCTACCCACCACGTCGCCCGCGCCGCGCTTGGGCGCAATCCGGAAGCAGATGCGTGTGTGGTCGGGGCAGGCGCTCCCCTCCACTATCTCGACACCGCCCGTCCTGCCGGCCAGCATCCCGGGTATCTCGCCGACCTCCCTCCTGGTCTCGCCGCACGGCGCCTTCCTGCGATACTTCGGTATCCACACCACATGGCACGCGCAATACCGGCTCGTGTGCGATAGGCTGTCCTTGTCCATAGTTCCCGCCCTTCTCGGACGGCGCAGCCGCCCCGCCGCGCCTCCATGGTAGGGCGGGAGCCGCTATTACGGAAAGACGATAGGGGTGGAACCACCACTGGCACAGCCAGTGGTTTTCTCACCGGAATAACAACTGACTCCAAAAACAAAGCCTCCCAACGACCCCATCCTCCAACCGCGTCACAAATCCGCCACGCAGCCCACCCCACGCCCCATGCCAGCGGGCATCCCCTGGGTATAATTAGGTAAGACCTAATAGGGAGGACGGGACATGGGAGACGTGGTGATCCACCCGCGCGTCTTCGAGCAGCACCTGGACCTGACGGAGGACGACGTGCTCAGCGCATGGGACAACACCCTCCGCTGGGTCATCCGCTCGCGGAGCGCCTTCGACGAGACGGTGGCCGTCGGGATAGCCGGCAGCGGCAAGACGCTCGAGATGGCGGCGGTCTTCCGCGAAGACGGCATCTGGCTCGTGTACCACGCCATGTGCCCGCCCACGAACGGGACCTTGAGGGAGGTTGGCCTGAAATGAAGGAGAACGAGAGGAAGAAGTTTGACGCGGGAACGGCCTACAACGGGGCCGAACTCGACGGCGCTCTGCTCGACGCGATGGCCAAGGAGTACGAGGAGGGTACCTGGTCCGGCCACAAGGGCGAGGTCCACACGGGACGCCCGCGCTTCGGGGTAGAGAGGCTCGTCCCCG
>ERZ772945.1368-NODE-1368-length-17294-cov-44.334532_pt1 | contig 17294 bp, 14 predicted proteins | sample MGYA00511681_ERZ772945 | MGnify/ENA primary metagenome ERZ772945 (study PRJEB29015, sample SAMEA2737943) | human oral metagenome | biome: human oral; feature: human-associated habitat; material: dental | place: China | collected 2143 ...
GACCCCGCAGGGCTTCGCCGCTGCGACGCTCCTCGCCGCGCACCGCCTCGGCGCGGACCGCGCCTTCGACGAGGCCCGCGCCGCCTCCGACGACGCCGGACTCGTCGAGGCCGCGGGCGGCGCCGTCGCCGTCGTCGCGGGCGATCCCCTGGCCCTGAAGATCACCACACCCCTCGACGCCGCCCTCGCCGAGGTGCTCGCCGCGGGGGGCCCGTCCGCCCGGACCCGTCATGGTCCCAAGGACCCCGCATGATCGTCCGCGGCGCCGTAGGCTCGCCGTTATGGCCCAGACCTCCCCGTCGCCGGGCGGCCCCCGAACCGCCCGCAGTCCCTCGCCTGAGAACGACCCTGCCTCGGCCGTCCGGTCCCCGCTGCTGACGTGGCCCGTTCTCGCCTGGGGGCTGTGGGATTGGGGGAGCGCGGCGTTCAACGCGGTCGTCACGACGTTCGTCTTCACCGTCTACCTCACCAGCTCCGCCTTCGGCGAGAAGGCGACCACCGAGTCCTCCCTGTCGGTCGGCCTGGCCATCGCCGGAGCCTGCATCGCCCTGCTGGCTCCGGTCACCGGGCAGAGGGCCGACCGGGCCGGACGGACCATCTTCTGGCTCGGCGCCTACACGGCCGCGGTGGTGGTCATCAGTGCGGCTCTCTTCTTCGTCCTGCCGCATCCGGGCTACCTCTGGCTCGGCATCACGCTGCTCGGGGCGGGCAACGTCTTCTTCGAGCTGGCGAGCGTCAACTACAACGGCATCCTGTCCCGGATCACCACCAAGGACCGGGTCGGCGCCGTCTCGGGACTCGGCTGGGGCATGGGGTACATCGGCGGCATCGTTCTGCTGCTCATCCTCCTCGTCGGCTTCATCAGTCCCGATGTCGGCTGGTTCGGGGTTACCAAGACCGACGGGCTCAATATCCGCGTGTCCATGATCGTCGCCGCCGGCTGGTTCGGCCTGAGCGCGATCCCCGTGCTCGTCAGCCAGTCGGGACGACGGGGCAGGCTTCTGCGCCAGGCGGTCCTCGACGAGGCCCGGCGCGGTGAGGAGCGGGAGATGGCCGGGCTCGAATCCGAGCCCACCGAGCCGCTTCCGCGCGAGGGCTCGGCGGTCCGCCGCCTCGACCTCCTGCGCAGTCCGCACAGACGACCGCTGCGCCGGCTCCTCGGGGCGACCCGCCGGGAGGCGCTGTCGGTTCTGGACTCCTACACACGACTGTGGGGCACTCTCGTGGCATTGCGCCGGGCCTGCCCCCAGGTGCTGTGGTTCCTGCTGGCCGCCGCCGTCTTCCGCGACGGGCTCGCGGGCGTGTTCACCTACGGGGGCGTGATCGCCCAGAACACCTTCGGGTTCACCGAGGTGGAGGTCCTGATCTTCGCCGTCGCCGCCAACGTCATCGCCGGCGTCGCGACCATCGCCTCGGGCTGGGTCGACGACCTCATCGGACCCCGCAAGGTGATCCTCGGTTCGCTCACGCTTCTCGTGATCGTGGGCATCGGCATCTTCATGCTGCACGGCGGCGGGGCCGGGGTGTTCTGGGTGCTCGGTCTGCTTCTGGCCGGGTGCGTCGGTCCGGCCCAGTCCGCGGCGAGGTCCTTCCTGGCGCGTGTCATCCCCGCAGGGCGCGAGGGCGAGATCTTCGGCCTGTACGCGACGACGGGCCGCGCCGTGTCCTTCATGGCCCCGATGATGTACGGGGCGTTCATTCGGATCGGCGTTCGCGTGATCGGTCAGGAGGCCTCCTACTGGGGCATCCTGGGGATCGTGGCGGTCCTGGGAGTCGGCCTGCTGCTCATGACGCGGGTCGAGGATCCCGACGGGCGCATCACCGGCCTCGGCTGAGGAGACGCCGGCCGCAGAGCCGCCCCGCGCGGGCCTCGCGCTCGGCGCGCATGCGGGTCATGTCCTCCTCGGACGCCGAGCCCTGGGCGGAGCAGGTCTCGCCGCCGTCGCGGGTCCGGGCGTCGACGACGCGGGTGATGCAGGTGATCGAAGACGGAGGGGGCCGCGGCTGAGGCTACCCTCATTCACCATCCGCTGGGCCTGACCCGTCTGCCGGTGCTGCGGATCATGACGGCTCCGTTCACGCAATGGTCGCTGGGGCGACCCGGCTCCCATGCGGGCGGGCACGGCCACGCTACCCGTCGGGAGACGGCCGCGGTCGACGGTTGACTCGCGGGTGCGACGATCCTCAACTTTCCTTGCAATTGAAAGCAATTTATTTCTTCCGTATGAAGTCTTGCGTGAGCACCCGAGCAGGCCCGCCTCTCCTATCCTCCCGACCGTTGGCTGCTGCGACAGAGCACATGTTCATCCGCATGGGCCGTACCGTCTCCCGCCGCCCCGTGAGCGTCGTCGTCATGTGGCGCTGCTCGCCGCCGTCGTAGCCTCGCTGGTTTTCCGGGGCTGAGGCGTCGAAGGCCTGTTCGATCGCCTGGCCAGCGGCGAGGCCACCGCGCCGGACACTGTCCGACCTGGAGGGCGTCGCCTCGGTGACGGACCCCTTCGTGCTGCCCGACCCCACCTCCCAGCAGGCCCGGGCGTTGGAGTCGACCGCCGGCGACGGGTACGTCGCGGTCGTCATGCTTGAGGCGGCGCTCAAGGACGAGGAGGTCGACGCCGCCGGCCAGCGCGTGGCCCGAGGCGGCCGAGGGCCCCTACCTCGACACTCTGCGCGAGTACGAGCCCGGCGCGGGGACGGCGCCGATGCCCGTGCCCGAGGCGACGCCCCGCCCGCCAGCGCGGACATGAGGGGGCTCGTGCGTGACGCCGTCGTACGCACGGTGGCGACGGCGGGGCGCACAGTCTCCTTCTCGGCGCTGACCATCGCCTGCTCCATCGCCGGTCTGCTCGTCATGCGCTCTCCAATGTTCGAGACGATCGTGGCCGGGGCGACGAGCGTGGCGCTGATCGCCGTGGCGTGCACGATCACGCTCGTACCGGCCGTCATCACGCTGCCGAGCGGGCGCCCTGGGCCGCGCTCATCGTCGTCGTGGCCGTCTTCGTGCTGCTGTTCTGCATGACTGGCTCGCTGGTGGTGCCGCTCAAGGCCCTGATCATCAACGCCTTGTCGCTCATCGCCTCCCTTGGCCTGACGTCCTGGCTGTTCGAGAACGGGCATCTCGGTCTGCCGCAGACACCCGGCCTGCAGACCTTCATCGTGGCCTGCCTCGCGGCCTTCGGCTTCGGGCTGGCCATGGACTACGAAGTGTTCCTGCTGGCTCGCATGACCGAGTACTGGGAGGCGGGCCACGACAATGACGACGCGGTCGCCCGAGGCCTGCAGCGCTCGGGGCGCATCATCACCTCGGCGGCGGCGATCATCATCGCGGTTTTCCTGGGTTTCGTGACGGGCGAGATGATATCCATCAAGGAGATCGGCGTGGGTCTGGCGATCATGGTCGCGGCCGACGCCACGCTCGTGCGACTGCTGCTCGTGCCCGCGACCATGACGGTCCTCGGCCGGTGGAACTGGTGGGCGCCGAGTCCGCTGAAGCGCTTGTACGGGCGAGTCCGACAGCGGAACTGACTCTCCCCGCGCTGCGATCGACGCGCCCGGTGACACGGACGCCGAGAGCGTCGATCACGGTGCGGGGCGACGAGGTCGCGGTTCGAACGGCGGGACTCACCTCTTGCATCTACTGTACATGTACTATATAAATAGTTAGGTGCACATCATCCTGTCCCGGACGTCCGGGACGCCCATGTATGAGCAGATCGTCGCCCAGATCCGTCAGGCCGTCTGGTCCGGCGAGCTGCCCGCGGGGGCTCCACTGCCCTCGCTGCGGCGACTCGCACGGGATCTCGAGGTCTCCCTCATCACCACCACCCGCGCCTACAACGAGCTCGCCGCGGCCGGCCTCATCGCCAACCAGGCGGGTCGCGGCAGCTTCGTCCTCCCGCAGGACGAGGCCGAGACCCGCATGCGGCTCCTCGCCCGGCTGGAGACCCAGCTCGACGACGCCGTCGCCACCGCGCGGCTGGCCGGAATAGATCTGCCCGACCTTCAGGAAAGGACCGCACAGCGATGGACCGCCACGAAGGAATGAGTCGTCCGGCGCCCCCGCCCGCCATCCGGCTCGACGACGTCGTACGACGCCAGGGCGCCTTCACCCTGGGGCCCTTCGACATGATCGTGCCCGCCGGCATGGTCACCGGTTTCGTCGGCCCCAACGGGGCGGGCAAGACCACCGTCATCAAGGTGATCCTCGGCATGATCGGCGTCGACGCCGGTTCGATCAGCGTGCTCGACGGCGCCCCCGGGGCCCGCCACGAGCGCATCGGCGTCGTTCTGGATACCGTGGCCCTGCCCCGAGACTGGACGGCCGTCTCCGCCGCTCGCAGCCTGGAGCGCTTCTACCCCGACTGGGACCGGAGCCTCCTCGACGAGCTTGTGGACCGGCTGGACGTGCCGGCCCGGGTCAAGGTCAAGGACCTGTCGCGAGGGCAGGGCGTCAAGCTTCAGCTCGCCCTCGCCCTCGCCCACCGCCCCGAGCTCCTCATCCTCGATGAGCCGACCTCGGGGCTGGATCCCGTCGCGCGCCTGGAGGTCCTCGACATCTTCCGCGACTTCCTCGTCGAGCAGGGGCGGACGATCCTCTTCTCGACTCACATCACCTCCGACCTGGAACGGATCGCCGATCACCTTCACGTGATTGACGCCGGTCGCACTCGCTTCGCCGGACCCCTGCCCGACCTCTTCGAGCAGTGGGTCGCGGCCCGCGGCCCCGTCTCCGCTCTGACGCCCGAGGCCGAGTCCGTCCTCGTCGGAGCCCGGCGCAATGGGGAGGGCGTCTTCTCGGGGCTCATCCGGATCTCCGACACCGCAGTCTTCGGCCCCGATGTCCTCATCGAGACCTCGTCCGTCGATGAGGCCGTCGCGGCGATGACCCGCGGCCCGGAGCCCGACCGCGGTTGCACTCATCCCACCGCCGCGCCCGCGGCACTCGCCGAGAACCACCGGCAGCATTGAAGAGAATGAGGAGCATCGACATGCGCACCATCTGGAGCCTGCTGCGCACGGAGCTGTCCGCCCATGCCGCTGCGCTGCGCACTTTCGCGGTCGTCGCCGTCATCATCTCCACGGCGAATCTCGCCATGGGCGGGGCGACGTCGGCCATCACCGTATGCGTCTTGACGGTGGCGTTCCTGCCCAGCATCCTCTTCGCCCAGGACGAGCGCATGCACCTGGACGCCATGTACTCGATCCTGCCGGTGACGCGCTCTCAGTTCGTCGTCAGCCGCTATCTGCTCGTCGCCCTGGTCACTGCCGTCATGGCCCTCGCGAGCCTCGTCGTCGCACGGGTGGAGGCCGCCGTGCACGGGCCCGGGGAGGTCCGCGTCCCCGTGTCCGTGCCGGCGGTCACGGGCATGGCCGTGGCGGCGGTCGGCGCCGCCGTCGCGGTCCAGCTTCTCCTCTTCTTCGCCCTGGGCTATGCGCGCACGGGAACGTACGCCTACGGCGCGACCATGGTTCTCATGGTCGGCGGCGGCTTCCTGGTCGAGCGGTTGCCCGGTTTCGCCGCCGCCGTCATCCGTTGGGCGGCCTCGTCGTGGACCGGACCGGCCGGGCTGGGGATCGCGGTGGTGCTGCTCGCCGTCTCCGCCGTCGCGTCCGTCGCCGCCTATCGACGTCGGAGTCTGTGAGAGCACCGGGCGAGCGCGCCGTTCCCACCGGACTCACAGCGCCCTCATGGCTGACGGATGCCCCGCTGCTAGGCGGCTCGCCGAGTGTAGGCCCCGTCCACGGAGCCCGGGAGCCCCGGGCGGCGGCCGTCCGGCGCCGCCCGCGTGCCTCCCTCCACCGAACCGAGAAGAAACGCCATGACCTCGTTGAAACCGTCCCCGCCGACCCGGCCGATTCCGCCCGTCCCGACCCGCTCCGACGCCCTGCCGGGGTGCGGGCCCGTGTCCGCCCCGCCCGACTGCGGGGCCCCCTTCGCTCTGCGGCGCCGCAGCCTCCTAGTAGCGGGCCTCGGTCTGGCGACCGCCGGCGCACTCGTCTCCTGCGGCTCCTCCGGCGCCTCGGGGACGACCGCCTCCTCCGGGCGGGACTCCTCGACCGGCTCGCCCGCCGCAGCCTCCGCCGACGCGAGCGCCGCCGGTCCGCAGTACCACGAGGCGAGCGCCTCCAACACGCCCCTGTCACCCGGGTCGTGGACCGGCACGATCGGGGACAAGGAGGTCACCCTCTCAGGCGCCTTCCTCGTCGACGGCGTCACCGCCACCATCGACGGGGGCACTTTCGAGTCCACTGCCGCCGATCAGACCGTCTTCCTCGTCGTGGGCGGGGGCAGTCTGTCGATCACCAACGCCAGGATCTCCAAGTCCGGCGACGCCTCCACCGACGGGGAGCACGGCGTCGATGACTCCTACAGCTTCTACGGCCTCAACTCCGCCGTCGTCGTCGTGGGTGAGGGATCGACCGCCGCCGTGGACGAGACCGCTGTGACCACTGGCGCTTCGGGGGCCAATGCCGTCCTGGCCACCGGTGGCGCCGCCGCGACCGTCACCGGTTGCACGATCACCACCACCGGCGAGTCCTCCCGCGGCCTGCACGCCACCTATGCGGGCGTCATCAACGGCTCCGACCTGACTATTGAGACCCGAGGCGCCCATTGCGCCGCCGTCGCCACCGATCGCGGCTCGGGCACCGTCACCGTCGACGGGACCAACACCTTCACCACCGAGGGCGACGGCTCCCCCTGCCTGTACTCCACCGGCCGGATCACCGTCTCCGGCCTGACCGGCGCGGCGGGCGCCGCGCAGGCGATCGTCGTCGAGGGCAAGAACCACGCCACCGTGACCGATTCGACCCTGACGAGCGCCTCCGACAGGGGCGGCGTCATGCTCTACCAGTCGATGTCGGGCGACGCCGCCGACTCCGACGCCGCCGCCGAGGTCTCCACCCTTGCCCTGACGGACGTGAGTCTGACCTGCACGCGGCAGGCTCCCGCCGTCTACGTCACCAACACGTCCTCGCAGGTGACCCTGACCCGCTGCGAGCTGACCGCCCCCGGAGGCCTGGCCACCGCCGACGAGGACCGCTGGGGCGCGTCCGGTTCCAATGGCGGGACTCTCGCTCTGACCATGGATGCCACCAGTTCCGAGGGCGCCATCACCGCCGGCTCGTCGTCGACCATCACCGTGACGAGCGCCGACGGCGGGACGGCCACCGGCACGACCTCCGGCAGCGTCACCGTCTCCTGACGGCTCCGGCCCGGCTCTCTCCGAACGCTGCGCGGTGCAGCGTGCTCACAAGCGCGGCTCGACGGGCGCGATGCCCGCGTAGGAGGCGGCGGCGCCGGCGGACAGGACCGCCGTCGAGCCCGCGCGCATGCCCTCATTCACCGCATCCGGGAAGTCGTGGCCCGCGGCGAGCGCCGCCGCGAGCACGCCGACCGCGGCGTCTCCGGCTCCCGTCGTGTCGACGACCGGTCCCAGGTCGATCGCCGGGACGTGCACCGCGCCCTCGTCCGAGGCCCGCGCGGCGCCGTTCCCGCCGAGCGTCACGAGCACGCGGGGGATGCCCCGCTCGTGCAGCGCCACCGCCGCGGAGACGGCCTCCTCGGCCGTCTCGGGCGCCGGAGCCCCCAGGACGAGCCCGCACTCGCCCTCATTGACGACCAGGACGTCCACGCTCGCCAGCGTCTCCGCCGGGATCGGGTAGACGGGGGCCAGGTTGAGGACCACCCTCGCCCCGGCCGCATGCGTCCAGGCGATGACGGCCTCGTTGACGGCCGGGGGGATCTCGCCCTGCAGGACGACGACGTCGTCGGGCGCGAGCTCGACCTCCGCGGCCGCCTGCTCCCCGGCGACGCGGCCGTTGGCCCCGGCGTCGAGGATGATCGTGTTCTCCCCGACGGCGTTGACGGTGATGAAGGCGATTCCGCTGGTGGTCTCCTCGTCCGTGCGCAGGGCGGAGACGTCCACGCCGTGCTCGCGCAGCTCCTCGCGCAGGGCGATGCCCGACGCGTCGCCGCCGACGCGGCCGACGAACAATGCGGTGGCCCCTGCGTGGGCGGCCGCCGCGGCCTGGTTGGCCCCCTTGCCGCCCAGGCGGTAGGTGGTGGAGGTGCCCGAGAGGGTCTCTCCCGGCTGGGGGAAGCGGTCGACCGTGACCGTGATGTCCTGGTTGATGGAGCCGACGACGATGACGCGTCCCATTGGTGCGCTCCTTTGCTTCGATGGGGTGGATCAGGAGATGGATTGTGATGGAGGTTAGCCGATGCCCGCGCCGGGGGCAGCGCCGGGGCCGTCTTCCGTCGTTCTCCGGTGACGTCGTGCGGACGCTTACTACGCTCCTTTGTCCCTTACTACGCTCCTTTTCCTCGTACAGTAAGGGACAAAGGAGCGTAGTAAGCGCTGTGGCGGCGCCGGGACGGCCCGCGGCGCCGACCCGAGGCCCGACGGGCGATGCTGCGCCCCGGAAAGTGATCATCCCACGCACTTTTAAGGTGTCCGGTGGTCTCGGGAGCGACGGGGATCGGCGTGATTACGCGGTTCCGTCGTGTAGCCCGGGCGGCTCGGAGGGTTAAAAGTGCGTGGGATGATCACTTTCCCTTCGACAGCCCGTCCTGTATCGGAGCCGCTCATCGCGGTTGACCCCGGGGCAGCAGGAGGAGGCCGGCCGTGCAGCTGGTCATCGCCAACGGCTCGGAGATCGTCCAGGGCGGCGGGCGCCCGCACGCCCGGCCCGCCGGGTGTTGCACATTCGTTTGCGGTCCGTGGCAAACAGAACCGCGGAATCACGCGGAATTGCTATGCCGTCCGCCGAGGAGGAGCCGCTCCCATGTGCGCAGACCCCCCTCGGCGCACATGGGAGCCCGACGACTGATCGTGACGGTCGTCAAGTATCCGCGGAATATCAACGAAAAACGGCATCGTCCTCATCGAGTCCCTTCTCTCCCATGTGCAAGATCCGCGTCCGCGCCTGAGCGGGCCGCCCGGACCGCGCAACAGAACCTCGGAATCACACCGATCCCCGCCGCGCCCAAGACCGTCGGCCGTCGTGAAAGCGCGTGAGACGATCACTTCTTCCACCCCGGAGCCGGTCGTCTAGGGCTGGGGCGCCAAGGTGGCCACGGAGTCGCGGCGGATGAGTGAGGCGGCCACCCGCTCGGAGGCGGGGCGGCCACCGTCGATCGCCTCGCAGAGCATGTCGACGGCGCGCTCGGCCTGCCGCTCCGGGTGCTGGGTGATGGCCGTCAGCCGCGGGCGCAGGAGATCGAAGACCTCGAGGTCGTCGTAGCTGATGACTGAGACGTCCCGGCCGATCCGCCGCCCCGTGTCCTGAAGGTGGCGGATCGCCATGAGGGTGTGGGGGGAGTAGCCGAGGACGAGCGCGGTGGTGCCGGTCCTCAGGTGCTCGTCGAGCTCGTCCAGCCACTGCGCCCCGGTGCTCTCCGCCCTGATGACGCGCGCCGACCCGTGCGCGAGCGACGAGGCGGCGGCCTGCTCGAACGCGGCCAGGCGCTCTCGCCCCGTGGGGGAGCCCAGCAGCCCGGCGACGTAGGTGACCGAGCGGTGCCCGTGGTCGGCCAGCTCCTCGACGGCTGCGTGCAGCCCGGGGGCGGGGTCGGAGTCGATCGAGGGGACGTCCGGCGCGGTGATCGTGCGGTCGACGAGGACGAGCGGGATCCGCCGCTCCACGAGCGTGCGCAGCCCCGGGACGGCGTCGCCCTGCGGGGCGAGGATCACGCCGTCGATGCGCTGCTCCAGCAGGACCCGCAGGTAGCCGTCCTGCTGCTCGGCGTCCTCGGAGGCCGAGCCGATGATCGTGGTCAGCCCCCGCGCGAACAGGGCGGCCTGGACGGTGTGGGCGAGCTGGGCGAAGAAGGTGCTGCGCACGTCGGGAACCAGCAGGGCGACGACGTCGGAGCGTGCGGCTCGCAGTGAGCGGGCCCGGGCGTTGACGGTGTAGCCGAGCCGGGCGGCGGCGGCCGTGACCCTCTCGCGCGAGCGCGTCGAGGTGGAGGGGTGGCCGGTCAGGACGCGGGAGGCCGTCCCCAGGGAGACGCCGGCCAGCGCGGCGACATCCTTGATGGTGGGGGCTCCCACGGCGGTCTCCTCGGCTGCGGGCGGTGGTGCGGATCCATCATAGGAAACGTTTCCATGCCGAGTCCGCCGGACCGGGCCGCGGGCTCGACGTTGGGGCGCGTTCGGGCCCTGCGCGGAGCCGCGCGCCGTCGCGATCGGTGCTCCCACCTGCGCGCGTCGGCATTTCGGCGGCTGCGAAGGGGGTTGAGTGAGCGGGGCGGGGGTCGGCGGTGGTGGCGAGTCCGCGTTCCGGCGGTGGCGAGGAGGCGCGGGATCCGGACGGCCGGCCTGCTGCGCTGGAGGGCGGACGACGGCGCGGGGCCCGGGAGCTGCCGGGAGCTGCCGGAGCCCGCTGGACCCGGGGCCCATCCCTCGGACAGGACCGCGCGACCGGCAACGGGCGGGGCGGCCCGCCGGACCCGGGCATGTCTCAGGAGCAACTTCCCACCCTCTTGTGGAAACGTTTCCACATGTGATATTAGTCGTGTGCGGTGCTTCATGCAGCTCAAGGCGCCGCCCCTGCGCGTCGACTCGTCGGTGCGCGAAGCCCCTGCCGGTCCTCGCCGCGGCGATGAGGCCGCGCCGTGGGCCCCGCCCCTGAAAGCACGTCCACTGTCACAGTCACGAAGGAGTCGCATGTGGCAACCAAGATGATCCTCGACTGCGATCCGGGTCATGACGACGCGATCGCGATCCTCCTCGCGCTCGGGAGCCCGCAGGTCGACCTCCTGGGCATCACGACCATCGGCGGCAACCACAGTCTGGAGAAGGTCACCTACAACGCCCGGGCGCTGTGCGAGCTCGCCGGTCACCCCGAGGTGCCCGTCCACGCGGGCTGCATGAAGCCGCTCGTCCGCGAGGCCATTGACGCGGCCTACATCCACGGCGAGACCGGCCTCGACGGCGTCGAGCTGCCCGAGCCGACCCGGCCTCTGCCCGACCGGCACGCCGTGGCCTGGCTCATCGAGACCGTGATGAGCCACGAGCCCGGTACGATCGCCGTCGTCCCCACCGGCCCCCTGACCAATATCGCGGTGGCCGCCCGCATGGAGCCCCGCATCGTGGGGCGCATCAAGGAGATCGTCCTCATGGGCGGGGCCTACGGCGTCGGCAATGCGACGCCCGTCGCAGAGTTCAACATCCTGTGCGACCCCGAGGCCGCGCACATCGTCTTCAACGAGAGCTGGCCGCTGACCATGATCGGCCTGGACGTCACCCACCAGGCCCTGTGCACCCCCGAGGTCCAGAGGGCCATCAGCTCGGCCAGCCCCAGGCTCGCCGACGCCGTGGACGGCCTCATGGACTTCTTCCGCTCCACCTACCAGGACCAGGAGGCCTTCCCGGACCCGCCCACCCACGATCCCTGCGCCGTCGCCTACGTCATCGACCCCTCGCTCGTGAAGACGCGGCGCTGCCCCGTCGACGTCGAGCTGCGAGGCGGGCTCACCTACGGGATGACCGTGGCCGACATGCGGGCCGCTGCCGGGGGCCCCGACTCCGGGGACGCCTGCACCACCCGGGTCGGAGTCGGCCTGGAGGCCGATCGGTTCTGGGCCCTTGTCGCCGGCGCCCTCGCCAACCTGGGCTAGCCGGCGCGGGCCGGGTCCGCCTCGTGCACCTGTTGCACACCTGCTTCCCAACCGCACACCTCCCGTCTCACACGAAGGGTCGCCTCATGCTCTTAGCCGTCAATATCCTGGGAGTTGTCGTCTTCCTCGCCGCAGGATGGCTGTTTTCCCACAACCGCAAGGGGATCCACTGGCAGTCGGTCGGTATCCTCACCGCGCTCAACCTCGTCATCGCCTGGGTCCTCACGAGCTTTCCGTGGGGCCGCGCCGCCGTCCAGGGCGCGGCCGCGGGCTTCAACGAGCTCGTCTCGGTGGCGTGGAAGGGCATTAACTTCGCCCTGGCGAACTGGGTCGGCGCCGAGGGCGTGGACCCCGCGCCCGTGAACTTCATCGTCAGCGCGCTGCTCCCGATCCTCCTGGTCGTCCCCGTCTTCGACATCCTGACCTACATCGGCCTCCTGCCGTGGGTCATCAAGTGGGTCGGGCGGGGCCTGAGCCTCATCACCCGCCAGCCCAGGTTCGAGACCTTCTACTCGATCGAGATGATGTTCCTGGGAAACACCGAGGCGCTGGCGGTCTCCAAGCTCCAGGTCCAGAAGATGAACCCGGCGCGGAACGTCGTCATCGCCATGATGTCGATGAGTTGTGTGACCGCGTCGATTCTCGCCGCCTACATCCAGATGGTCCCCGCCGAGTTCGTCCTGACGGCGGTGCCCATCAACTGCCTCAACGCCCTCATCGTCACCTCCCTGCTCTACCCGGTGGATGTTCCGCCCGAGGAGGATGTCATCGTCACCTACGAGAGCCCGGACGAGGACGGGCTCGCTCCTGCCGCAGCAGGTTCCGCGGCCGCCTCCGGGGTGCAGGCCGACGGCGGGGCCGGCGGCGAGACGGGAGGCGCGGCCGATGGAGTCACGGCCCAGAAGCAGGACAGGGCCGGCTCCGGCGGACTGGGCGCGCTGGTTTCCAAGGTCTTCAGGAGGGATGCCGGCAGGCCCGCCAAGGAGCCGTTCTTCTCCTTCCTCGGCGACTCCATCCTCGGCGCGGGAAAGCTGGTGCTCATTATCACCGCCAACGTCATCACCTTCGTCGCGCTGGCGGCCCTCATCGACAAGATCCTCGGCGCGATCTGGGCCCCGCTGTCCCTGGAGTCGATTCTCGGCGTCATCATGTTCGTGCCCGCCCTGCTCCTCGGCCTCGACCCGTCCACCGGCTGGGACATGTCGCAGATCATGGGGCTCAAGCTCGTCACCAACGAGTTCGTCGCCATGGGGCGGGTGGCCGACGAGGTGGGCGGCTATGCGCGCCACTACCAGGCTGTTCTCACCGTGTTCCTCACGTCCTTCGCGAACTTCGGCACGCTGGGCATGATCATCGGCTGCTTCAAGGGGCTCGTCGACAAGGAGCGCAACGACCTGGTCGCCAAGAACGTCGGCCGCATGCTCCTGTCCGGGATCCTGGTATCCCTCATGTCCGCCGGCATCGTCGGCATCTTCGTCTGGTGAGCTGAGAGAAAGACAAAGACTAAGAGATAAGGAGAAATGCTCATGACCAGGAAGCTCATCCTCGACCTGGACACCGGCATCGACGACGCCCTCGCGATCGCCTACGCGCTCGGCAGCCCCGAGGTCGAGCTCATCGGCGTCACCGCCACCTACGGCAACGTCCTCATGAAGGACTCGGTGCGCAACTCCCTGGCGGTCCTCGACGCCCTCGGCGCGGACTCCGTGCCGGTCTACCCGGGCCTGCCCCACTCCTCGACCGCCGAGGACTTCGCCGTCCTGGAGATCTCCGCCTTCATCCACGGCCGCAACGGGCTCGGTGAGGCCGAGACCGCCCCCTCCGGGCGCAGCGCTGCGACCACCGGCGCCGTCGACTTCATTATCGAGGCCTCGCGCCGCTACGGCGAGGAGCTCGTCTACGTCCCCACCGGGCCGCTGACCAACCTCGCCGCCGCCCTGGAGCGGGACCCGGCCCTGGCCGGGCGCCTCCGGGTCGTCCTCATGGGCGGCGCCCTGACCGTGTCCGGGAACGTCAGCCCCTGGGCCGAGGCCAATATCAACCAGGATCCCGACGCCGCCGACGCCGTGTTCCGCTCCGGCATCGACGCCACCATGGTCGGCCTGGACGTGACCCTGCAGACTCTGCTCACCTACGAGCACACGCGCCGCTGGCGCGACCTGGGGACGCCGGCCGGCGCCTTCCTGGCCGACATGACCGGCTACTACATCAGGGCCTACGAGACGACGGCGCCGGGTCTGGGCGGCTGCGGCCTGCACGACCCGCTCGCCGTCGGTGTCGCCGTCGACCCCGGCCTCGTCACCACCCTGCCCATCAACCTCCAGGTTGATGTCGAGGGCCCGACCCGCGGGCGGACCATCGGGGACGTGGCCCGCCTCAACGACCCCCGCAAGACCAGCCGCGTCGCCGTCGGCGTCGACGTCGACCGCTTCCTGGAGGAGCTCATGGCCCGGATCACCTCTGTGCTTCGGGGCCGCTGACGCGCGCAGGGGAGAGGGCCGCGTACTCAGCCGGGGCGCCGGTCGTGGTCCGACGGCGCCTCGTCCTCGCGGTCGCTCGTGGCGGGCGCTGTCGTCCGGGGCTTCTGCCGGTGCTGCTGCGCGCACTTCTCGTCGGCGATCATGCGCTCGGCCTCCTCGCGAGCGGCGTCCGAGGCGAGGGCGAACAGCTTCTCGAGGAACATGGGGCTTCCTTCTGGATCGAGTCCCCGGAGCGTTCCCGCCCCGGGGCCGGAACAGGGGAAACGCACGAGCAACGGTGCCCGTCGTCGTGCGTCGCCTGCGAGTCTAGTGCCATGACGCGCTCGACGGCGCCGTCGGGCCCCGGCCGGAACCGATCTCGGTGCGGAACTGGACCGATCTCGACGCGGAAGTGAACCGATCTCGGCGCGGAATACGACCGATCTCGGCGAAGGGGGAGGCGTCGGGCGGGCGTCAGAGGGCTGCGGGGTGGGCGCCCAGGTCGATGAGCGGCAGGAGCAGCGCGCTCGGGCGGGCGGCGTCGTGGTGCACGATGATCTCCACCGGCGCCCCGTCCGCCGGGTCGGCCACGTCGTAGCGCGGCCAGCACGAGCCCGCCAGGTCCAGGCGGAGGCGGTGCCCGGCGGGCACGTGCACGCCGGTGGCCCACATGTCCACCTCCACCTCAACCGCCTCGCCCGGGGTCAGCGGGTCGCGCCGGTCCGTCCCGCGGCGGGCGGACAGGCGCAGCACGCCGTCGGTGAGCAGGACGGAGGTGCCGTCGGGCAGGACCTCGGTGAGAGCGGCGTGCAGGTGCGCGTCGACGGCGTCGGCGCTCACCCAGGCGCGCAGCCGCACCGGCCCCAGGACGGTGACCGGCTCGGTCAAGGGCGGCCCGGTGAACACGGCGACGTCGTCGCGCGCCTCGACGCCGCGCTGGTCGTGTGGCCCGGAGTTCTCCGGCGAGCCCATGAGCATCTGGCCGCCCTGCGCGGGGACCGGGTCGGCGGGGTCGTGGATCCAGGAGGTGGCGCCGACGGCGGCCTCCGCCTCGTCGGGCGCGAGCAGGGCGCCGCCGTCGGCGAGCCTCCAGGCCGTCTCCTCGGCGTTCGGAGCCGGCCAGGCGGGCAGGTCGACCCAGCGCCCGGCCCCCATGATGTAAACGCGCACCGGGTCGCGGGGCAGACGCGCGGCGGCCTCCCCGTCCCCCAGGGCCGCCCTCCAGAAGTCGACCGTGAGCTCGCCCAGCCCCGACTCCCGCGTGCCGCCGCCGGGGAAGGAGCGCCCGACCAGGTGCCCGTCGAAGGTCAGGTGCGTCCACGGGCCGATGACCAGGCGCTGGCCCGCTCCGGCCGGGCCGTCGGCCATGGCGCGGTAGTTGCGCAGGGTGCCGCCCAGGAACAGGTCGTACCAGCCGGCGACGTGGAGCGCGGGCACGCCCAGGCCGGCCAGGGCCCGCCAGGGGTAGGCCAGGGACTCCCAGTAGGCGTCGTGCAGCGGGTGGGCGACCCAGTCGGCCGCGTGGCCTCCGGCCGTGTGCGCCCGCGCCAGCCTGCGGGCGGCCTCCGCCATGCCCACGCGCGCCAGGAAGGGCGTGAAGTCCTCCATCGGCTCGGGCAGGAGCTCCTGGGGTGCGTCCTCCTGCCCGTCGTGCACCAGGCCCGCGCGCACCTGCTGGCGCGTCCACTCGTAAGAGGTTCCGGCCAGGAGCACGCCTCCGCGCATGGCCAGGTCCTCGTCGTAGGTGGAGGGGGCGACCCAGGCGGTCATCGCCGCCAGGTGCTCGGTGGAGGCCAGGGCCGCGGTGAACTGGGTGGTGGTCAGGTAGGAGTTGCCGAAGGTGATGACGCGCCCGTCGCACCAGGGCAGGGCGGCCAGGGCCCGGCGCGCGGCCACGCCGTCGGAGGCCTCATCGGCGTGGAAGCGGAAATCGCCGTCGGAGATGTCCGTGCCGCGGCAGGCCTGGGCGACGACGGCGAAGCCCTCCTCGACGGCCCGGTCCAGGCCCACCGCCGTCTGCATCCCCAGGCAGGCCGCCGTGAGGCCGGGCGCGGCGGGATCCTCGCCCAGGTCCTGGGCGATCATGGGGCGCCAGGACCCGAAGTAGGGGCAGCGGGTCAGCAGGACCGGGTGGGCGGCGTCGTCGTCGGGGCGCACGACGTCGGCCCGCAGGATCGTGCCGTCGGGCATCGGGATCGGCAGGATCTCGTGGACGGCGCGCGAGGCGGCGCCGCCCGGCTCGGGCATCAGGAGCTCCTGGTGCAACTGCTCGGGGCTCTCGGGAGGGGCGATCTCGGTGCCAATGTCGTCGGCGGCGGTGCTGGTGCCGGCGTCGGCGATAGCGTCGGCACCAGCGTCAATGTCGGTCATATCGGGTCCTCTGTTCCCGGGGCGATGACTGTGCTACGAGACTACAGGGCCGGGGCGGTGTCGGCGGCCGCGCAGACCTCGACGGTCCGCCCCCCGCGTAGCTCGCGCACCCTGCCGTCGGGCGTCATCAGCTCCCCGCTCACCCCGGCGGGCAGCTCGATCTCGTAGCGCACGCGGGAGTGCGCGCCGACGGCGTCGGCACCGGTCCGGTTGACGCCCGCGCCGGTCCCGCCGGCGTCCCCCGGCGCCGCCGGACCGGTGCGCTCCCAGGACACCTCCACCCGCCCGAAGGGCGTGTCGCGGTGCGCCCGCGCCCAGGACACCGGGCCGTTCGTGAGCGGGGCGACGCGCACCCGCCGGTACCCGGGCTCCAACGGCGCGATCCCGCCCAGGCGGCGGAACAACCAGTCGTCCACGCAGCCGAGGGCGCAGTGGTTGAAGCTCATGGCCCCCACCGTCCCGTCGGGCGCGACCGCCGCCCAGGACTCCCAGATCGTCGTCGCCCCCTCGGCGACCTCGTAGAGCCACGACGGCACCGCCTCCTGCATGAGCACCGCCCACGCCTCGGCCTCGTGCCCGCTGTCCACCAGGACGTCCAGGAGGAAGGGCGTGGACAGGAACCCCGTGTCCAGACGGCCCCCGGCCCCGCGCACCAGCTCGGCCAGGCGCTCGGCCACCCGGCCGCGCAGCGCCCGGTCGGCGACCAGGTCGAAGGCGAGGGCGAGGACCTGCTCGCCCTGCAGGCCCGAGGAGACGACGCCGTCGGCGCTCACGTACTCGGCCGCGACCGCCCCGCGCACCGCCTCCCAGCGCTCGCGCAGCCCGGCGGCCTCGCGCTCGTGGCC
>ERZ772945.1370-NODE-1370-length-17286-cov-4.631014_pt1 | contig 17286 bp, 17 predicted proteins | sample MGYA00511681_ERZ772945 | MGnify/ENA primary metagenome ERZ772945 (study PRJEB29015, sample SAMEA2737943) | human oral metagenome | biome: human oral; feature: human-associated habitat; material: dental | place: China | collected 2143 ...
TTACAAGGGCGCACTTATACACCCTAAAGGGTGTGTGCGTTCTCCGAAGGCTCTTAGCAGAGAGCATATCAGCTAAAGCTGATACAGGGGAGGTACACTCCCCTACGGAAATAAATTTCCTACCCCTTATGTACTTCCCAAAAGAAATCGGATAAAAGTTATCCGATTTTTTTAGGAAGTCTTATCCATCGCCACCATACCCATATCAGAAAAGAGAGGAGGTTTTCTCTTATGGCGATATATCATCTTTGCATAAAGATTATCTCAAGAAGTAAAGGCAAAAGTGCAGTAGCAGCTTCCGCTTATCGAAGTGGCGAAACAATAAAAAATGAGTATGACGGAATAGTACATGACTTTACAAGAAAAGGCGGAATAACCCATACAGAAATTTTATTGCCGCAAAACGCACCACAGGAATTTTCAGACAGAGGAACATTATGGAATAGCGTCGAGAGAATAGAAAAAAGTAAAAATTCTCAGCTTGCAAGAGAAATAGAAATTGCCCTACCAAAAGAATTAGACAATGAAAAACAAATTGAACTTGTACAAGAATATGTAAAAGAAAATTTTGTAAAAGTCGGTATGTGTGCCGATATTGCCTTACATGATAAAAATGACGGAAACCCACACGCTCATATCCTACTTACCATGCGACCGTTAAACGAAGATAAAACATGGGGAGCAAAATCAAAAAAGGAATATATCCTTGATAAAAATGGCGAGAAAGTAAAACTCAAAAACGGAAATTACAAAACAAGAAAAATAGATACAGTAGATTGGAATGAGCAAGACAAAGCAGAAGAGTGGCGAAAAGCATGGGCAGATATTACAAACAAATATCTTGAAGAAAACAGCATACATGACAAAGTGGATCATCGCTCTTATCAAAGACAAGGCATAGAGCAAATACCGACCATTCATTTAGGAGTATCAGCAAGTCAAATGGAGAAGAAAGGCATAGCCACCGACAGAGGAAACATCAACCGAGAAATCAAACATCAAAACAAGATATTAAGAGAAATTGCAAGAAGAATAAAAGCCTTAATGAGATGGATAAGGAGTTTAACGAAAGATAAAAATAATGATGCGTCAAAAGACAAACAGTACGATATATCTTTACAATCCACCACCCCACCAAAACAAAATGATTTAACAGATATACTCTCCCATATCATAAAAGAAAATGCAGATAATAGTAATATAAACTTAGAAAAATATATTGAAAGCTATCAATTTCTTAAAGAGAAAAATATTACATCAATACCCGAATTGAAAGAATGTATATCAGCATTAAGAGATAAGAACTACAAGACTACAAGACTACAAGAGCCATAAAAGATACCGAAAAGAAAACCAATGACAAAATAGAGCTTATCGAGCAAGCAGAAAAATATTTGAAACATAAAGACACCTACAAAGCTTATACCAAGTTAAAGAAAAGCAAGCAGGAAGATTTTTATAACGAACATACAGCAGAGATTATTTTATTTAAGAGTGCCAAGAAATATTTGAAAGAACATTTAGGAGAAAGTAAAACTTTAAGTATATCCAAATGGGAATTAGAAGTTGCTACTTTGAAGAAAGAGAAAAATAGCCTATATAATCAAATATTGGAGATACGAGAGGAAGTAGGACAAGCAGAAAAAGTTAAAACCTGTATAGAGCAGTTACAGGAACAAGAAAAGCGACCATCACAAGTAAAGAGTAATGAGTTGGAACTATAAAACTTGGCTTAAATATGGTATAATATTGTAAATATTAAGGAAAACAAATTGGAATTTGTTTTCCTTGAGTTCCTTGATTTTCACTTTTGTCCAATTTTTGAATATATGGAGGTAATTTATGGAATATAAAGAAATAAAATTAAACGTTTCAAATAATAAAATCAGAGAATATAAGCAATTTGAAGGCATGAAATTATATTCTGATTTTTTCAAATCTGAAGACGGAAGAAAATTAACTAATAAAAGAGTATATGTTACAAGAAAACAAAATTATGTTTATTATGAAAGAACGGATGTAAATTGGAATTATTGGTCAAATAAAGATAGTTATAATCCAGATTTTATTCCAGATAATGTTGAACATGATATTATTTTTGAGATTTCTTCAGAACTAAGCACCTTTAGTAAACATTTAGGAAAAGAACTGATTGAAAAAATAGAGTTAAAATATAAAAATGGAGAGATTTTAGAAATATTAGACATTTAATCCACTGGTTTAATTAGAGTAATTATTAAAATATAAGATCTTTATACTCATATATTCAAATCTCCGTTTGTCGAAGTAAAACAATTAAATATAAACAATAATATAGCAACTTACAAAACAGTAAATCAAATTGGTTTACTGTTTTTTCTTTGCTCAAAATTAGAAAGAAAGGAAAACAGATAAAATGAAAAACATAGAAGAAAAAATTTTAATGGCAGATGAAGAAATCAAGCAGTTACAAAACAAAAGAAAAAAACTCATCAGCCAACAGAAACAGGAAGAAAGAAAAAAGAGGGATAAAAGAATATATGAAAAGGGAGCAGTCTTTGAAAGTATATTTACAGAAAGCAAGAACTTAACCAAAGATGAATTTTATCAGCTAATCACATCACTAATTCATAAAGAAGAAGCTAATCTCAAAATACAAAAATTCATAGAGAAAAGAGAACAAATAGAAAATCAATATATAGAAAACCAAGATGAAGAAACAGAGATAGAAGAATAGTCCCTTGTTTACAAGGGCGCACTTATACACCCTAAAGGGTGTGTGCGTTCTCCGAAGGCTCTTGCAGAGGGCATATCAGCTAACGCTGATACAGGGGAGCTACACTCCCCTACGGAAATAAATTTCCTACCCCTTGTGTACTTACCAAAAGAAATCGGATAAAAACAATCCGATTTTTTTAGTAAGTCTTATCCATCGCCACCTTGCCCACATCAAAAAGAGAGGAGGTTTTTTCTTATGGCGATATATCATCTTTGCATAAAGATTATCTCAAGAGGTAAAGGCAAAAGTGCAGTAGCAGCTTCCGCCTATCGAAGTGGCGAAAAGATAAACAACGAGTATGACGGCATAGTCCATGACTTTACAAGAAAAGGAGGAATAGCCCATACAGAAATCCTATTGCCACAAAATGCACCACAGGCATTTTTAGACAGGGGAACATTATGGAATAGCGTAGAGAAAATAGAAAAGAGTAAAAACTCACAGCTTGCAAGAGAAATCGAAATTGCTTTACCTAAAGAACTAAATCGAGAAAAACAGATTGAACTTGTTAGGGAGTATGTAAAAGATAATTTTGTAAATGTTGGTATGTGTGCCGACATTGCCTTACACGATAAAAATGACGGAAACCCACACGCACATATCCTACTAACAATGCGACCGTTAAATGAAGATACAACATGGGGAGCAAAATCAAAAAAGGAATATATCCTTGATGAAAACGGAGAAAAAGTAAAACTTAAAAACGGCAATTACAAAACAAGAAAGATAAATACAACGGACTGGAACGAGCAAGAAAAGGCTGAGCAGTGGAGGAAAGCATGGGCAGGTATTACAAACAAATATCTTGAAGGAAACAGTATACAGAACAAAGTGGATCATCGCTCTTATCTAAGGCAAGGAATAGAACAAATACCGACCATTCATTTAGGAGTATCAGCAACCCAAATGGAGAAGAAAGGCATAGCGACGGACAGAGGAAATATCAACCGAGAAATCAAACATCAAAATGCGATTTTAAGAGAAATCTCAAGAAGAATAAAAGCCTTGTTAAATTGGATAAGGGGAATTGGCAAAGAAGAAAAAACAGAAACAGAAAATACAAAGTCCGCCCTCCCACCCAAAGAAAACCTATTATCTGTTTTTGAAAATCTTATCCGTAACAATGCAGATAACTATAATGCAGACTTAGAAAAATATATTGAGAGTTATCAGCTACTTAAAGAGAAAAACATCACTTCATTATCGGAGTTAAAAGGAAAGATACTTGCTTTAAGAGATAAGAACTACAAGACTACAAGAGCCTTAAAAGATGTTGAAAAGAAAGTGGATGATAACACCAAACTTATCGAACAAGCAGAGAAGTATTTGAAGCATAAAGACGTCTACAAAGCCTATACAAAATTGAAGAAAAGCAAACAGGAATATTTTTACAACGAACATGTCGCAGAGCTTATTTTGTTTGAGAGTGCTAAGAAATATCTGAAAGAGCATTTAGGAGAAAACAAGACCTTAGCCATCAGTAAATGGAAATCAGAACTTATCAATTTGAAGAAAGAGAAAAAGAGCCTATACAATCAAATATTAGAAATACGAGAAGAAGTTGAACAAGCTGAAAAAGTTAAGAACTGTATAGAGCAGTTACGGGTACAAGAAAAACAACTATCACAGGTAAAGCGGAATGAGTTAGACATATAAAACTAATTAAAAATATGGTATAATATTATAAATGTCGAGTGAAACAAACTTGAATTGACCGAGCTCTTTGAGTGAGGGATACTTTTTGTCCGAAGGGCAAGAAGGTGGAACTGAGAAGAATAAAAACAATCGAGATTGTATGCCCGGACAAGGAAAAAATAGTCTGGCAGGTGGAATGCCTGTTTGGTAAGCCTACGTGCCTGTTTATTTGACGAGAAAGAACGAGCGCCCTTGCTTGAGACATTTGATGTGGCTTATTTTTATGCTATACTTAAAGTGAGTAGAAACTAACTGCGTAGCTCGATATGGATAGAAGGTGGGATTATGGTATTCAAAGCAATAGGTGACAAAGCAAATCCAGTTATCCTTTTTTTCCACGCAATGGGGGTGACTGGGGAAAGCAGCATGCCAGTTGCAGAGAAAATGTCAGATAATTTTTATTGCGTTATGCCGACGTCAACAGTGTATTGTTCCAGGCAGAAATATCGCGGTAAAAAAGACGAGGTACAGCAAATTGTACGATTTTTGGAAAAACAGGGAATTAAAGAGATAGAACTTGTAGTTGCATCTTCGATTGGTGCAGATCTTGCACTGGCATTCCTGACAGATGCAAAAATACCGGTGAAATATATATTTTTTGACGGCGGGCAGTTTGCACAGATCGGAAAGGTGACTCGCAGGATTATGGTTCCGTTTTTATATCTGGCAATTAAAAGCTTGTACTGGTCAAAAGGAAAGACATTGAAAAAAATCATGTGGTGCGATGATGAAAAAATCAAGCCTTACTTTATAGTTGCGGGAAAGAATCTGACATATGGAAATCTGAGAAGGCAGTTGACAGACAGCCTGGAAGATAAACCACTTCCGAAACTGTCAGAAGAATTGCAGAAACATACATTCTGGGAGTTCGGAAGTAAAGAAGAACATTTTAAATACAGAAATGTAGTTATGCAGACCTATATACACGGTAATTTTCCGGTTTTTGAAGGATTCAACCATATGCAGTATCAGATTCGGGAGCCGGAAGGATTTGCGAGAATGCTGGAAACGATTATTGTAACAGGTAGATTTTCTAACCCGGTTGTTAAGAAGGCATAGAAAAGGAGAAATTGATAATGGTTATTCTTACAGAGCAGATAGAGATTCCAGCTCTCTATGAGAAAATGGAGGCATGAACCGCTAACTTTGAGGAAGAGTTTGTGAAATGGAGTCCCTACCACATCGAATGCAATCTCTATAACGGGAACTATCAAGTGGGAAGCAAGATCCGCTTCCGCGAGATTGTTATGGGGCTGGACTATGATGTTACAGGCACGATTACGGAATGCGAACAGGATGAGAACCATTTCCGCATTGTATTCCGGAGCGACAAGAAGACGGCGTTCATCACCTTTGAAGGAAAAAGAACCGAAACAGGATGTCATTTTTCTCACACAGAGGCTTTCGGCATGACAACGCCGGTAATTGGGGCGATCATGAACTTCCTGATCTTTAAGGTGTTTTTTAGGAAAAAGGCAAACTGGCAGCTTATACGGGATGATATGATTTTAGATAACAGGTATTTATACGAGATTCTGACTGAAGGAAAATACCCGGAAAGAATTCCGCTGGACAAGCTGATGGCAGAAAGTGAAACTTGATAATATGAATTTGGAAAAATATCTTAGAGAAACACGTATGCTTGATTATTCAAATTCGTCCATTCAAGAACTCATCAAAAGCAGAGGATGGAAGGAAATAGAGGACTTTGAACGAATCAAAAGCATCTACAATTTTGTTAGAGATGAGATTTTATTTGGATACAATATGGATGATGATATCCCCGCTTCCAAGGTTCTTTCTGATGGTTATGGACAATGTAATACCAAGGGGACATTGTTTATGGCACTGCTTCGTGCCTGTGATATTCCGTGTCGAGTACATGGGTTTACAATCGATAAGAAATTACAGAAAGGTGCTATGACAGGACTTGTTTATAAAAGAGCACCGCAGAATGTCTTCCATAGCTGGGTTGAGGTTTATTTTGAAGAAACCTGGTACGAACTTGAGGCGTTTATATTAGATAAGCAATATCTTGAAAAGCTGCAGGCTATGAATACAGACTGCGTCGGTGGTTTTTGTGGTTATGGTGTTGCAGTTAAGAATTTTCAACATCCGATTATTGATTTCAATAGGAATAATACATATATACAAAGCGAGGGAATCAATCAGGATTTTGGTGTCTATGATTGTCCCGATGATTTGTTAAAAGAACATAATCAGGAATTATCACTGATAAAAAAGGTTGCTTATAGGTATTACGGCAGACATATGATGAATAGAAATGTGAGAAAAGTCCGAAACGAATAGTACAGATTCCAGTTTGTAGAATTAAGAAAATCGGGAGTTATAAGGAAAAGATATGAATACAACTGTACAGTTGCTTCCTCTTGAATGCAGTGATAGAGAACAGTTTATTTCGGATAATCAAGAAGCTTTTAATTATGGTGCGATGGAAGAATTCGGTCTTAGAGACAACCATTTCGAGGAAGAGGGACAAATCATTTCACGGGATACGATTGAGCAGTCCATTGACGGTGGCGAAGCCTACCGCATTGTATTGGACGGGCAAAAAGTCGGTGGCATAGTAATCAAAGTTGACGGCGAAAAAGGTGATCTCGATCTTCTTTTTGTTTCTCCGGCTGTCCATAGCAAAGGCATCGGATATGCCGCTTGGTGCGCTGTCGAAAAACTACATCCGGAAGTGAATGTGTGGGAAACGGTAACACCGTATTTTGAAAAGAGAAATATTCATTTTTATGTTAATCGTTGCGGCTTTCACATTGTGGAGTTTTTTAACAAATATCATCCAGATCCAAATGATCCGGAAATGTGTGCCGAAGAACTGGACGAGCAGTTCCCAGACGGAATGTTCCGGTTTGAAAAGGTCATTCGGTAACTTCCAGTTTGTCAAAGTAAAACAATTAAATAAAAACAATAATATAGCAACTTATGAAACAGTAAATCGAAAAAGGTTTACTGTTTTTTCTTTGTCTAAAAATGGAAAGGAGGACACATGGAAGAAGAAAAAAGAGATATAAAAAAACTACAACATAAACAGCTAATAATGGATATTGGAAAAACAAAATATACTGTAAATCTACATTTTAAGCAAGGCACAGGCGAAACATACAAAGATAAAATACTGAAGTTAATCAAGAGAGAAACAGAGAAGATATAAATTTATCAAAGAAATTTTGTTTATGTCCTTGACAAATCTTCCCAAATGAATCTGATGACTCATATCCAAATTTGAAAGCAACATCAATAATTTTTTCATCCGTATTTCTTAATATAACGGCTGCTTCCGTCAATCTTCTGCTTCTTAAATATTCTGAAAGCGTTGTTTCAGTCAGAATAGAAAACAAGCGACTGAACATTGAATAAGAGTATCCGGATAACTGAGTTACTTTCTTTTCGTCAATTTCGTCATCAAGAACTGTTTCAAAATAATCAATCGTATCGTTAAACGACTTGATAATATTCATTTCGATTTCCCCTTTCCTTCCGTTTATTTTAGTATATAGGAAGATTTCTTTTCTTACCCTACAGTATTCATACAAATTTTATAGGTTTCATTTCATAAAAAATTAGACCTTGCTAATCTCGCCAATTAATTGTTGTCCAAATGCATAATTCTTTTCGCCAAGATGGTATCTCTCCATCCTTATGTCTTATAAAAGTTGTTACATGGCATGAGATAGTATAGTGGCTCAGCTGTCAAGACAAAAAATTCAGATTTTTATAATGATATAAAATCAAATTCCATTTAAAGAATTTCATCTCTCATAGATTCACTCATTATAAAATACTCCATATCCCCGCTGTTCCAAATATACATAATAGCGGATACAGGATTTTTCCCTTCTTCCCAAAGCCATCCTGAATAAGTAGTTGAATTTCCAAAGTAACCTTCTGTAATAATCTCAAACTCACAATTTTTATGACTTTCCATAAATTCCTCTAAAGAAACTGCATTACCCATAAAATGTCCTTTACCTAAGGTTTTATTAAAAATCAACACACTGCAAAGCCTTAGATCACAATCTTTAAAACAGACTTCACCCTCGTGTACTACTTCTTCGTTGTTTACATATTGAAATAATGAATCAACCTTAAGGTTAAGCATTTTATTATGGAATTTTATTTCCTTTACTCTGCTACCGTTAAGGCTGAAAACAATATTTTTTTGTCTGATAAATTTATACATGGTCCTCCATCGGTTAAAAAACTATATTACATGCACTCCTATACACCCAACAAACACTTTCTTTACAAAAGATTTGAAAGTGACCTCATTACAAGGTCAATATCCTGATTTTCCAGCTCCTGTATCACATGTAAATATGTTTTCTGAGTAGTAGTCATACTTGCATGTCCGAGCCTTCTTGCTACACTGGCGATAGATACTCCTGCATATAACAAAATAGAAGCATGTGTATGACGAAGCCCATGCACAGAGATAACCGGAATATTCAGCTTCTTACAATACCTCACCAAAATATCGTTAACTGTAGAATTATAGACATTATTGTCCCTTACAAATATAGGCTTATCTGCAGGCAGATCCTTTACAAGTGTTGCAAATTGCATCACCACCTGCCAGTCAATCTGTATCTTTCGCACTGATGATTTGTTTTTTGTAGGTGAAAAACCTCCACCCTCCTTATAATTCCAAGTCTTATTCACCGATACGGTCTGATGTGCAAAATCAAAATCATTCGGTGTAATCGCAAGGCCTTCTGAAAATCTCATTCCCGTCTTTGCCAAAAGTAAAATGAACCAATCCCAACTCACTTCATCTGAAAGAGTCAAACTCTTTAAAAGACTGTGAAGTTCAAATTGGTTCAAATACTTAACCTTCTTTTTTGACGGAATCTTCCCCTTGATAATAACCTTCCTTGTAGGATCTCTCGGCACAAGCCCCTCATCCACCGCATCCAGTATAGCTCCCTTTAGCTGGTGATGAAAATCCATAGTCGTCTGACGCTCATGCTCCTTGGCATAATCATTGATAATCTGCTGATATTCAACTCTTGATATATCACATAGTCTAAGCTTCGGTGCCAGTTTCTCCACCCATATAAGACTCATCTTATACTTTGACAAAGTTACATCCCTGATAGCACCTTCCTTATATATTGCTATCCATTCCTTATAAAAATCCTTCAATAAATCTGTTGATTGAAAATCCTTAGGCATATTTCTCCTTCCTTACGATGAAGGACCTGTCTAAGGATACTATAAATATTTGATATTAAGTTAGGTCTTCACCGTCAGGATCTTTAATATCTATATCATATAAAATATAGTCTCTCAATAATTTTTCAGCATTATTTCTGACTACAAACGGCGGAAGCTTCTTTCCCTCAATCTTAATATAATATTCCGTTGCCGGCTCATTTGCTATTGACTTTTTCAATGCATCATATCTTCCGAACTCATCAAGATTTGACTCGGTCACCTTTGATTTTTTTATATCAACAAGTAAACTTTCTTCAACCCCCAGATATTTTACAAACTTTTTTATTTGTGACATTTCCTTATTCTTTGCATACATCACGATATAGTCCCTAAAAGTCATATCTTTGCCAAGCTTTGCATCTCCGGATTGTATATCATGAAGAAAAATATTTGCATACTTTTGTTCCTCCTGTGAAAGCATTGCAAAAGATTTATGAAGCTCCTCAAGTGTAGCCTCCCTCTCTTCCTTACTTACATTAGGATCATAAAGCTGTTTTTGCCACTTCTCAAATCTGGAGTTCATATAATCATTATCTATAATACCTGTATTTTGCTCGCTTAGATATGGATCAACAGTAAATGTAACATCATTATCATCTCCACCTGTAGAATCTGTAGGTTTACTTAGTTCCTTATATCTTTGCAAAAGTATATTATAATCTTCTTCACTTGTAATTACTGTGATAATACCTTTACGATTATCCTCATCATCAATCTTGACAGAATACTCTTTTATATCCCAGCTAAATCCTTGTATTTTTGCAGCCTGTAAATATGTGGAAAACTCTCTGAAAAGCTTTGCAAACTTTGCCTTGGACTCCGTATCATCAGGAAGCTTTTGCATATCGGTAATATTTGCCTGCTTAAACACAGCCTCCATATCCTTAAACGATATATTCATATGCTCTATATTATCAGGCAGATGATCCGCAAAAAGTCCTTGAGGCCTGTCTCCGGAATAAAGCTTCATGGCGTTTTCTATATTATTTTTCATTGTATGCGGCATTCTATAGTATTTTATAGAGCCGAAAGGTTTTTCATTTATATTAAAAAGTCTGTTTGTTCTTGAAAATGCCTGTATAAGATTTTGATATTCCAAGATCTTGTCAAGATACAATGTATTTACCCACTTTGAATCAAAACCTGTAAGCATTTGATTTACAACTATCAATAAATCAAGCTGAGATTTTTCTTTCATGCGAACAAACTGTCCCTTGTGAGCGAGTCTGTCTGATACTTCCAACTTGAATTTTGCATATCTTGCAATATCCCAGTTTGTAGAATACCAATCATTGTAATCATTAAGCATTTCTACAATACCGTCCTCTTTTTCCAAAGCCTTATCACCGCTTGCATTATCAATAGTCGGATCAAACAGACCCGTTACCTTCAAATCAGGATATATTTTACGAAACTTCCTGTAATAACTTATTGCTTCAGGTATACTTGAAGTTGCAAAAATGGCATGAAACTTATTATTTCGGCTCAAAGTAAGCCAATTTTTCTTTATATTATCAACTATACTGTACTGATACTTGTCATTTTCCCAAGCATCTTTCTTTATATAATCCTCAATACCCTTTTGATATGTGCCGTCTTCAAGTAATCTTCCTGCCATAGGAACTTCCGATGCAGTCATAAATCTATAATATATCTTTTGCATCTTCGGATCTGATATAGCTTCCTCCTCAGAACTTGCACCGGCTTGCTCTATAGCCACCTTTTTTCTAAGTTCGATATAAGGATATACACACACCATAGTAGGATCAAATCCAAGTACATTCTTGTCACGAATACCGTCTGCAATGCTGTATCTGTGAAGTTCATCACCGAAGATATCTGTTGTGGTACTCAAGCTCTTTTCATTCTCAGAAAATACTGGTGTTCCTGTAAAACCGAAGAACAGAGCATTTGGAAAAGTACTCTTTATTGTTATAAGCATGTCTCCAAATGTGGAACGGTGGCACTCATCAATAATAAATACCACTCTTTTATTACGCATATCTTCAATATCCTTAGCACGCATCCTGCCAATCTCATCTTCCTTAATCCTACTCATCTTCTGAATAGATGAAACTATTAAAGTATTCTTAGGATCGGTACTCTTCAGCTTTGAGATAAGCATATTTGTGTCATCAGTACCCTGAACATCATCTACATTATCGGCAAATCCTTGATATTCTGTTAAAGATTGTGTTCCAAGCTCCTTACGATCCATCAAAAATACAACCTTATCGGCATCTTTTGAATTAGCTATAAGCTGTGCCGACTTAAACGATGTCATGGTTTTTCCTGAACCTGTAGTATGCCAAATATATCCGCCTCTTTGATTATTATCCTTCCAATCATTCCTTGATACTCTGTCGGAGATCTTATTTGATGCATAGTACTGATAACTGCGCATTACCTTAAGTACACCGTCACCTCCGTCAGCTACAGTGTAAAAACCTATAAGCTGATGTGCCATAGGAATTGACAAAAGCCTTTCCACAACATCTTTCCAATAGTTAATCGGTTCATTATTGGCATCAGCCCAATGGAAATAAAAATCAGGCTTGAAATCACCATCCGGTCCCGGATTTGCAAAATAAAGTGTTTCATCAGGATTCATAGCCACAAATACCTGAACAAGTGCAAATAATCCCGTAAATACACCCTCATAGGCATACTTTTTGATTTGATTTGCCGCCTCCGCTACAGGAACACCTGATCTTTTCAGCTCAATATGAAAAACAGGCATACCGTTGATAAGAAGCATCAAATCTCCACGCCTATCCTGACGAACGCTGTCCTTTCTAAAAAACTTAGGCTGCTGCACTATCTGATATCTGCTCTGTCCTGCCGCTATCTCATTTCTGTCATAAATTTTCAAACTGACCTCTTTATTGAAATGAAGTTTATCTTCAGGATTCTTTCTCGTGATGGACACAGTTTTTCCATTGATAAAACTGTTAAGTGCCAACGGAGTCTTAAGCTCTCTGATTTTTTCTATCAGTTCATCCATCTCCTCATCTATTAGAGGAATATTGTTTAACCTGTCAATATCTCTGTTATTCTCAAGCAGTATATCAGCCCAGTTTCTTATAAGCTCTTTTTCAGTATAATTTTTAAGTACCTTCTGTTCCCAGCCGTAGTTTTGCAACAAGGCAATGACTGCACTTTCAAAGTCTGCTTCTTTTGTAAAATAATCCATATTTACTCCAATAAGATTTATCGTAAAATTAAATATCCAAGCTGTTTTTATTCAGCAAAAAATCATATATGCTCATGTTAAGTATTCCCGACTCATTATAATGCGGTACCGGTGTATCCCTTGTTATTATAATTCGTTTAAAGAAATCTCCCGTAAGCATCAACGGCCTTTGTTCCTGCATCAGTTTAGCCTCATCAGGTATAGCATATGCAGATTGTATATAATATCTCTTCGAAGCCTTATTACATACAAAATCAATTTCAAATTGCTTGCGAATGCTGCTTCCGTTTTCATCTTTACCGTTTTGCACAATCACCCCTACGTCCACATTGAAACCTCGTATTTTTAATTCATTGAATATAATATTCTCCATACTGTGAGTTTCTTCAATCTTCCTGAAATTGAGTCTTGCATTTCTTAATCCCATATCATTAAAATAATACTTTACCGGACTGCCTATATACTTTCTTCCCTTTATATCATAACGAAATGCAGTATCAATCAGGAAAGAATCACTGAGATATTCAATATAGCGTTTAATAGTATTGCTACTGATATTTTTATTTTTTACCGACTTAAAGGTTTTCGACAATTTCTCCGGATTGGTAAGTGAACCTATTGCTGATGAAATTATATTTAATAAATCTTCAAGCTCGGCTTTATTTCTTACATTATGCCTACCTATAATATCCGATATGTAAGTCTCCTCAAATAAAGATTTAAGGAATGCAACCTTTTGCTCTGGGCTTGAAATATTCAATACCAAAGGAATACCTCCGTATAACATATATTCATTCCAACCGTCAAGCTTTTCACCCTGATATACAGACATAAACTCTGCAAAGCTTAACGGATACATATGTATTTCATCGCCTCTACCTCTAAATTCTGTAATAACATCCTTTGAGAGAAAGCGTGCGTTACTTCCTGTAACGTAAATATCTATATTCTTCATTCTGATAAGACTGTTTAAAACAGCCTCAAAATCACTCAGCAATTGCACCTCATCCAACAATATGTAATACATCTTTTCATCTTCTATAGACTCTTTCAGATGTGGATATAAAACATTAGGATCGCAGAATTTCTTACTTTCAAAAGTATCAAATGATATTTCTATTATATGGTTTTTCTCTATTCCTTTGGAAATAAGGTATTCTTTAAATATATTAAATAACAGATATGATTTACCACATCTTCTCATACCTGTCACTACCTTGACCAAGCCGTTGTGCATCTTACTAATCAGCTGCTCCAAGTAATGATCCCTTTTAATCTCCATACCGCCTCCTATTTTATATTATAATTTGCATATATACGCACTTTTTCATCAATAGTATTATATTCTTGATATAATATATTTTCAAGGAGCATACGTAAATATATTGCGTATATACGCAGTTTTTATACATAGCATTTTGTAAATCATATTATATCTTCATATTTTATATACCTTGGAGGCTTACTCTTAGCATAATCTATAATCCTATAAGCTATTGCCTTGAAAATTAGCTGAAAAGGCTCCAGTTGATGAAGGGTGATAAGGTGGTCGAGACCATTAAAAAATAGTCCAAGCACTTTTTGTTCTTCGTATTTAGGAATTAAAACATCAATCTCATTTATAGCTGCTTTTGATAAACTCGGAACACCTGTAGACTCATCTTTCTTTTCCCAGTCGATATTTTGGAATATACCAAAAGCAAAAATCAATGCAATCTTATCTTTTGGAATAACATAAAATAGTGTATCTACAGTCCAAAACGGTGCATTCAAGATATATGGTTTATCAATTGTACCTTTTCTTCCAATTCCAATTGCATCTCTATCATAAGACAAAGCTTTATTTACACTAATCATATATCCACCCGTTCCATAAACAGGTATATCACCTTCTAAGAGATGTTTGTAATCTCTACCATTGCATACATCAACTATCTCCCCCAGCTTACGCTGTTCCCAATATAAAGTGCGACTAGCTACGGTCTTCAAAATATCTCCTAAAGACTTACTCTGATGAAGGGTGATAAGGTGGTCGAGGAATATAAAAAAGTCACCAACTTTTTTCTGTTCAGATACATTAAGCGGTATTGATAGCATTGTCTCAAGGAAATCATTTGGTGCAATATTTAACAACCCATGATTTCTTGCACCTTCTGTTGCTATTGATCGTATCCCTTTATGCCATAAATCTGTGGAATAATATGTAACTAAGTAATCTGAACTAGTACTAGTATCATCTATAATCTTAAAAAGTATGTATAATGTAGATAATACACCATTCTTATATTTATCTAAACGTTTAATTGCCCCTAACGGAGCATCGACAGATGTACTCTTATTATAAGCAAATTCACCTTTTTTTATAAGATAATAGCCTCTAACATCTTTGCTTGCTATTCGTTTATCAAAAAACTCATTTTGATCAATCAATCCACATTGTGCTGAAATTGTAAGCGGCAGTGTCGATTCCAGTTTTTCATTTTTTCTTACAATCCTTTCTGCTATCTCCCCCAGCTTACGCTGTTCCCAATATATCGTGCCTTTTATGCAAAATATTTCTTATTATTTTTACGAAATAACAGGAAATGAGACTTGTATGACTTAATGTTGGGTAAAGTTATAGTTTTTCTTCTCTAAAACACTTTGTATGCTTAATAATTCTATTTAACAAACTATACAAACATACTTTCTAGCATGGATTTCTTTATTTTTTGCAATTTTTCTAACTTACTTTGATGAAGGGTGATAAGGTGATTTAAACAGTGTAAAAGCTTTCCAATTCTAATTTGTTCATATAATGATGGAATAGCAATCAACTGATTATTAAGTATACGCCAATCTATATTTTTTCTACATTGACTTGCCCCTTCAGTAGTTGCATCTAAGAAAAAATCTTTAGTGCTATCTTTTTTTACCCAAGATTGTACAAAATATTGGTCACATTTATTTAACTCATATACTTTATAAGCTGGTGATATTATGCCATGTTCAAACAATAAATTTACATTTGCATTACCTAAATGTAAGTTTTGGGCAGATAATATCAAATCATTCTTCTTTATTTTTAAATAACCAATATTTGAAGTCCCTCTAAAATGACTAAACAGTTCAGAATTAAGATATATTCCTGTAATCGCACAAGAAAGCAGAACATCTTCATCCTCTCTCTCTGTCTTATCTCTTTTTTCTAAGAATAGTTCTCCAAACTTACGCTGTTCCCAATCGTTAGTAAATCCTGAAAATCTGATTTTTGGAGTTTTTTCTCCATTTTGTGGAAAAAGATTTTCAAGCATTGATTTTTTAATAATTTTTAGTTTTTCAAGCTTTCGTTGATGAAGGGTGATAAGGTGATTTATTGAATCAATCAAATAGCCTATATGCCTTTGCTCTTCAAAAATAGTGTATGGAATGTTTATTGATTTCATACCTTCTACATCAATACTCCTACCATCTCTAATTCCATAAACATGAGGCTTTAAATCAGATTCAATAAATTTTTCAGATCGAAAATATGTATAATAAAAGGTTGTGTCAGTATTTTCTCCACTAAAAGTATGGTATGCAGGACTTATAATTCCTTTAGAATTGGCTTTTTCTAACCCACCTTCAAAAGAACGTAAATGTACTATAAAGTCATCCTTATTTACCATCTTATAGTTGGATAAACTATTCATATCATATTGTACAGCTCTGTCAGATTCATCGCGCCTTATTGTTCCACCACCTTGGATTATTGTAAGTGGTGGTAATTCAGAATGATTCTTTTCAGAGTATTCTTCAAACACTTCCCCCAACTTACGCTGTTCCCAATCTTCTTCAAAGCCCTTAAATCTTATTCTTGGTACTCTACTCATCTATACCTCCCAATAGCTTTATCAGCTCATTGATACCTTCCATATCTTTCTCCGATCCTGTAAGTTCTGAGAGCATACCGGCAAGTGACTTCTCCGTTTCCTTGATTTCTTTTTCAAGATCATCCATGGTTACAGCATATTTTGTAGAAAGTGCTTCTACATCCTTTGTGAAGGCTTTTAGCATATCATCTGATAAATCAAGTATTCCGTTATAAATAGGGCTTGACCATTTTTCGTGTAATATATTATTTACCTCTTCCTCTGATAAGCTCTCTATCTTAGCCTTTGTCTCCAAATGAAGTTCATCTTCTCCCTGCTTTATTTCAGTCTTCAGCTTTTTCTCTTCGTTATTAAGTTTTTCAGCTTTTTCTAAGGATTCTATAAGCTCTTGTGACTCACTGTCAGCCTTTAAAGACTTTACAACAGCCTTTATATTCTTGAATACAAAAGAGTCATTGGTATCATTTAATGCTTCCGATATAATTTCCTTATCATCTTCACTCAATGATTCCAGAATCTCCTCATATGAAGACGGTATTTCA
>ERZ772945.1373-NODE-1373-length-17221-cov-10.268146_pt1 | contig 17221 bp, 12 predicted proteins | sample MGYA00511681_ERZ772945 | MGnify/ENA primary metagenome ERZ772945 (study PRJEB29015, sample SAMEA2737943) | human oral metagenome | biome: human oral; feature: human-associated habitat; material: dental | place: China | collected 2143 ...
CAGTTTGGTTTCTTGATGAATGCCTTCAAATATGGAGCACCACCTCATGCAGGCCTTGCTTTCGGCTTAGATCGCTTTGTAAGTATCCTTGCCGGACTCGATTCTATTCGTGACTGCATTGCTTTCCCAAAGAATAATAGTGGACGTGACGTGATGCTTGATGCTCCAGGAACGTTAGATCAGAAACAATTAGACGAGTTGCAGCTTAAGCTCGATATCAAAGAGTGATGTTGATATATGTCAAGAAAATAGCTCTCTATGATAAGGGCTTGCAAGTTTTCTTACATAAGCTTAGCCGATTTAAAAAATAATAATTACTTTTGTGCTGTCAACTTAAATGTTTGACATGATACGCTCACATTTATGATAAAGATTAATTAATTTGTTAGTTATGGCAGAAAAGAAAGCAACAACAAAGGCTGCGCCTGTAAAGAAGGCTGCAACAAAGAAAGCCGCTGCGCCTAAGAAGGCCACAGCAAAAGAGTCTGTATTGGTTATCAGTGCTGAAAATGTAGGCTTCCGTGCCGGTGATGTTTATCAGGCTTTGGCAGCAGCAGGTAAGGCTCTCTCTGTAGTTGAGATTGCTAAAGCTGCAAAGATTAGCACTGAAGAAGTTTATCTCGGTATTGGCTGGCTCTTCAAAGAGGGCAAAGTTAAGGACGAGAACAATTTGATGACACTCGCATAATATTCACTGAAGAGAATATTGAGTCAAGAGGAAGGGGAACTGACTATAAGCGTTCAGTTCCCCTTTTTTTCGATTGGTTATGCAAATCTATAATAACGAAATATTAAAAGTTTTAGCTGAGGCTGGCAATGATGGATTGTCGGTCAAGAAGATTGCACGCCATGTTCACAATGCCCATAACACCTTGTTTTCTAATGTCAGTTTCGAAGAGGTCTATTCTTATGTAGGCCAATATTTGAAACGCAATTCTAAGTGTGTTGATTCCATTATAGAGCGAACCGATTTGCGCGGTGTGTATCGTATTAATTTGCGCAATGAACATTCTCAACAACTAATGTTGCAATTTCAAGATGAATATAATGAAAAGGAGAGTTCACAGGAAGCTGCTGTTGACCAATCTTTGTCTTTATTTGACGATTTTTAGGCTCCAAAAACAAGATGCTTAAACTTGCCTGACACCTCCCTTCTTTTCACACTATATCGTAACAGAAAGTTATGCGCTAACGGCAATTCTTCTTTTTTAAGTCTTTCTGAAACGTTCAGAAGCATGAAAAACTTCATTTTGGTGTTTCTGAAATGTTCAGAAGCGTTAAAAACTTCATTTTGGCCTTTCTGAAATGTTCAGAAGCATGAAAATCTTCATTTTGGCCTTTCTGCAGTGTGCAGAAGCATGAAAAATCTCTCTTTTGTCTTTCTGCAGTGTGCAGAAGCATGAAAAACTTTATTTTGGTCTTTCTGCAATGTGCAGAAGCATGAAAAACTTCATTTTGGCCTTTCTGCAGTGTGCAGAAGCGTGAAAAACTTCATTTTGGCCTTTCTGAAACGTTCAGAAGAGCGAAAAACTTCATTTTAGTCTTTCTGAAATGTTCAGAAGCGTGAAAAAGTTTCATTTGGCGTTTCTGACGCGAGCAGAAGCGCGAAAAAGTTTCATTTGGTGTTTCTGACGTGAGCAGAAGCGCGAAAAAGTTTCATTTGGTGTTTCTGACGCGAGCAGAAGCGTAAAAAAGCTCCATTTGGTGTTTCTGAAACGTTCAGAAGCGCGAAAAACTTCATTATGAACCTATGTTCTGCCCTAACAGCCTATTGCTTTTTTGATAATAAACCTGAGGCACTACCCGTTTATGCCGGAAAATCAAAGCAGTTAGAACTTTTTCCATGCTGAACTTATCCCGAACTCGCGTATGAATATGTTTGTTCATCCCCTTTCCCTTGTGCACCAATCCTTTTTTGGGTGTGTTCTACAATTTTTTTCTCTATTTATTTCTTTTTCATAAAAAAGTATTAACTTTGTCGCTAAATAGTAGAAATGTGTATACGAATGAAAAAGAATTTTTCAAACGATGTGATTTTTAACATCTTTTATTTGGATAAACCAAATAAAAGTATAACACACACACACACACACACACACACACCATATATATAGGGTAATACACGTCCTCTCTTCTAAGCGAACGGAAGAGTGTGTTGCGTGGGCAGGTAGCCATCATTTTGTTTGTGACATAAAGGCCTGCATAGCATGTATTTTTCATGTTGTGCGGGCTTTCTTTGTGTCTGTTTCTGATGTTTTTATAGTCTATATTTCGATTTTATTTCAAATAACTCTCAAATGTTTCCTAAATGAGTAAAAGATGAGGATAGTTCTTAAAGAACGGAGACCTTATGTGTCTCCCGCGGCAGAAGTGATTCCTTTTATGGGCGATTGCATGATGCATCAAGGGTCAAGATTTCAAAACCCTGGAGGGCACCATGCTGCAGAGGATGAGGACTTTGTTCCATCGGTTGTTGGTGGCGGTGGTCATACGGCTGCCGAAGATGAAGACTTTACATCTTCGTCGCAAGGATGGGGTGGCCATACCAGTGCCCAAGATGAAAACTGGTAGCAAACAAGTAATTAACGAATAAACAAGCAGATTAAAAATGAAGATGATGAAACGATTCGTAAGTGCCCTGTTGCTTGCAGCAGGAGTAATGACATGGGCGGCATGTTCTACAGATGAAAATATGCCCCAACAACCTTCGGCCGGCAACAAAACGGCCTTTATGATGACTAACGCTTCGCCAACGGGTAATGCCAAGTCGCGCACGGCTGGCACACACACTGGCACGCAGTTAGATTTCTATTGGACGGCTGGTGACAACCTGTGGCTCAACAATCCGGCTGGAACGCCTCAACTCGTGTCCAGCTCGTCTTCGGACATTGCTGAGCACGTTTCGCCTACCTCGCCCAAAATAGCGACAGCCAAGTTTTGGTTTGATGGAACCTATACTTTGCCCAGCTATGTGGTGCGCTACACAGGAAAGCAGAGCACGGCTGGCGACAAAGTGAGAATTTCGCCCGAACAAGAGCAGAAACTCCCTGCCGAGCCTGCGCTGATTGGTGAATATGGTGATTGTGGCACCGCTACTGCCGTGAAGAATGGTGACCATTACGACTTCACGCTCGATCACAAGGCGGCTTATATCACCTTTGTTCCTTTCTGTTCAACAGGTGCTGGCCAAGTGAAAATGACCGAGATAAAGGTTTTGTCTGGGGGTATACCGCAGAAGCCCATTGCAGGTACATTCGATTTTACCGATGGAGGAATAAACACGGCTGTGCAACCCCAAAATCCCGCGAATGAAATCACCCTTCGCACATTGGGAGCTGACAACGCGGGTTTTACTCTGCCCACCTCGGCCTCTTATGCTGCCACGTCTTGCACGATGGTGTTGGCACCCGGAACTTATAACGATTTAACCATGCAATACATGGTGAGCCACCCCATCAGCCACATACCAAGCCCAGTGACGAAGAGTTATCATAATGTGACGCTCACAGCTGGCATAAACAAGAAATTAGCTTATGATATTCCGCAGGCTATCGTCTCTGGTGTGCGCTATCTTTTCCAAGACGGCACCACTGGAACCATTGCCGAGCGGGGCAGTCGCACACCCATTGCCGTCGTGGTGGTCGACAAGACGGCAACAGAAGACGGATTAGCCATGGCTTTGAAAGATGATGCAGGTGGGTATGTGTATGTGGCATGGGGACCCACCGCAGGATTGCCGCCACAACAATATAATGATGTGTTGAAAACGACTGTTCCCGAAATTGTTGCCGATTTGGATGGTTACCACTACACGTGGGAGGCTTCGGGTAGCTTAGATGGGGTGACGGTCAAGGCTACCGATGTAAACTATCCTGCATTCTATAAGGCTGCCCATCACACGTCTCCTGCTCCCATCACCTTTGGTGGAGGCAAGCGTGGAAAATGGTTTTTGCCCAGTGTAGGACAATGGATTTTGGCCCTCAAAGTGTTAGGAAAGACCACCACCCTCCCTACAGACCTCGTTAGCAGTGGTGGCTCGACAACTCATGGCGATTGGGATAGAGACTATATAAATGGTTTGTTCACGGCTCTGGGCGTGGGGGGTGAAGCGTTAGAACATTATTGGTATTGGTGCAGCACACAATACCACACGTTAGAGGCTTGCTCAATCGATATCACACGTCCAAATAGTTTTTACTTCACATCAGAACCCACATCTCAAGTTGGTGAGTCTGTTCGTGCTTTCATCTATTTCTAAGTAGGAATTGACCGCAATGGCTAATCTGTTTTGGATGCCATGTGTGTTTTGCAGCCCTTCCATCCCTCGGAAGGGCTGTTTTTTTTGATAAAAAACCTTGTTCCCGGGTGCGGGAAAGGCTGTTATACGCCTTTCCGTGCCGCGCTTAAGCATTAAAAAAAATCCATTTCGTGCTTATGTCGTTGTCAGAAGTATTTGGAAAACTTTTTTTATCTTACTGAATAGTGTTGTAGCTTGAAATTCTTTGTGTCGTTTTCTTCAAACAGAAAATATCGTTTTCAAATCCTATTTTTGAAGTCTACGGATGGGGTGGAGGCAGGCTGTGATGATGTTTCTATTGGTATGATGATAGAATAAAAAGCCCATTCATAAGAGTATGAATGGGCTTTTTTATATTGATAAGAACGATTTAATTAAATGTTCTTTCCGTGGCAGTTTTTGAACTTCTTGCCACTTCCGCATGGACATGGGTCGTTAGGGCGTGGCATTCGTTCAGCAACATAAGGCGTGTGGTTTGCCTGGTCTGCATCTTCGCGCGTGTCTTGGTGAGCAGCTGCCTGTTGTGCACGCTCTTCGAAATCTTCTTTTTGTTCGTGATAGCGTTGTGCGTGTTGCTCTGGTACAGCATCTTGAAGTTCTTGAACGACAGGAATCTGGCAGCGCATCAATACACTGGAAATGCGATTGTTCATGTCATCTATCATGTTGTCCCAAAGCTTAACGCTCTCTAATTTGAAAATCAATAGCGGGTCTTTCTGTTCGTAGGAAGCATTCTGAACGCTATGACGCAATTCGTCGAGTTGGCGCAGATTCTCTTTCCAGTTGTCGTCGATAATTCGAAGCATGATAGTCTTTTCAAATTCCTTAACAACACTGGCTGCTTCACTGTTGTAGGCTTCTTGCAGGTTTGCAGGAATCTGATAGAGATTTCTGCCATCTGTGATAGGCACAAGAATTCGCTCATACATTGCGCCCTGTTCTTCTTGAACTTTCTTGATGACAGGGTAGGCGTCGGCCTGAATGCGGTCGGTGTGGCGCTTGAATGAAGCCATGGCGTCTTGGAATGCACGTTCTTCGAGTTCAGCCTTAGTGTTGCTGTCAAATTCTTCTTCGGTGAATGGCATCTCCATTGCTAAGATTTTCATGAACTCTTCTTTAGCTCCGGCATAATCATTCTTTTCGATGATGTTCACAACTCGGTCCCAAATAACGTTTGTGATATCCATTCCGATGCGTTCTCCCATGAGGGCATGGCGACGCTTTTCATAGATTACCGTGCGTTGTTTGTTCATGACGTCATCGTATTCGAGAAGATGTTTACGGATACCGAAGTTGTTTTCCTCAACTTTCTTCTGCGCGCGTTCGATGCTCTTAGAAATCATCGGACTTTCAATTCGTTCGCCGTCTTCAAAACCTAAGCGGTCCATGACTTTAGCGATACGTTCTGATGCGAAAAGACGCATCAGCTTGTCTTCCAATGAAACATAGAAAACAGATGAGCCTGGGTCACCTTGACGGCCTGCGCGACCACGCAACTGGCGGTCTACACGACGGCTCTCATGTCGTTCTGTACCGATGATGGCCAAACCGCCTGCGGCTTTAACCTCGTCGGTAAGCTTGATGTCGGTACCACGACCAGCCATGTTGGTCGCAATCGTTACGGCACCTAATCCATTTTCAGAACGTCCTGCTTCAGCAACAATCTGTGCTTCGCGCTGATGGAGCTTCGCATTTAAGACGTTGTGAGGAATGCGGCGCATCTTTAACATCTTGCTCAACAACTCACTGATTTCGACAGAGGTTGTTCCAACAAGTACAGGCCGGCCTGCATTTCGCATCGTCTCAATTTCGTCGATAACGGCAGCATACTTTTCGCGTGCTGTCTTGTATACACGGTCGTCGAGGTCGTGTCGAGCGATAGGACGGTTTGTTGGAATCTCTACAACATCGAGTTTATAGATATCCCAGAACTCTCCGGCTTCAGTGCTTGCTGTACCAGTCATACCAGCCAGCTTGTGATACATACGGAAGTAGTTCTGAAGGGTGATGGTTGCAAAAGTTTGGGTTGCAGCTTCCACCTTAACATGTTCCTTAGCCTCGATGGCTTGGTGAAGACCGTCACTCCAGCGACGCCCCTCCATAATACGTCCGGTTTGTTCATCAACAATCTTAACCTCGCCATCCATAACGACATATTCGTCGTCTTTATTAAACATGGTGTAAGCCTTCAGCAATTGTTGAAGCGTATGCACACGTTCGCTTTGAACGCCATAGTGAGACATCAATTCATCTTTCTTGTCTATTTTCTCTTGATCAGAAAGATTCTTTTGGCTTTCAAGGTCAGACAATTGAGAGGTGATATCAGGCAATACGAACAAGTCTTCGCGTCCTGTTTGCTTTGCCAACCATGCAGTACCCTTATCTGTTAAGTCAGCGCTATTGAGCTTTTCGTCAACAACAAAATATAAAGGCTCAATGGCTTTAGGCATCTCACGGTTGTTGTTTGCCATGTAATACTCTTCTGTTGAAAGCATACCAGCTTTGATACCATCTTCAGAAAGATATTTAATCAAAGGTTTATTCTTTGGTAATGCTTTATATGAACGATAGAGTGCAAGGAAACCTTCTTCTAAGAGTTGTTTGTCATTCTTCTCTTGGCCAGCAGTAATCTTTTGCTTTGCCTCAGCCAAAAGTTCGGTTGCCTGCTTGCGTTGAACCTCGTATAAACGTTCTACAAGAGGTTGATATTCCTCAAACATTTGGTCATCTCCCTTCGGAATCGGACCAGAAATGATCAATGGAGTACGTGCATCGTCAATTAAAACAGAGTCAACCTCGTCGACAATCGCAAAGTTGTGTTTGCGTTGAACAAGATCACTTGGGTTGAGAGCCATATTATCACGCAGGTAGTCGAAACCAAATTCGTTATTTGTTCCGAATGTAATGTCTGCTTGATATGCTTTTCTTCGTGCTTCAGAGTTTGGCTGATGTTTGTCTATGCAATCAACAGAAAGGCCGTTGAACATATAGAGTGGCCCCATCCACTCAGAGTCACGTTTAGCCAAATAGTCATTGACTGTAACCATGTGGACACCATTTCCTGTTAAGGCATTCAGGAAAACGGGAAGGGTTGCAACAAGCGTCTTACCTTCACCCGTTGCCATTTCAGCAATCTTTCCTTGATGAAGAGCGATTCCACCGAATAATTGTACATCATAATGTACCATATTCCATTTGAGTTTGTTGCCTCCAGCCGTCCACTCATTGTGATAGATAGCTTTATCACCATCAATCGTAATGAAGTCATTTGCAGGATTAGAAGCTAATTCTCTATCGAAATCGGTTGCAGTGACAATGGTATTTTCATTTTCAGCAAAACGTCTTGCAGTATCTTTCATGATACTGAAAGCTGTTGGAAGAACTTCATTTAAAGCTTGCTCATACAAATCGAGAACTTCTTTTTCAAGTTTATCAATTTGATTGAAAATATCCTCGCGTTCATCAATTGGTGTATTTTCAATCTTCGCTTTTAGTTCCGCTATTTGTTGCTTTTGCTCTTTTGCGGAGTCTTGGACATACTGTTGAAGTTCTTTTGTCTTTGCACGTAATTCGTCATTGCTCAATTTCTGAATCTCGGGATATGCAGCTTTAACTTTTTCAACGATTGGTTGTATCAGCTTCATATCACGGTTTGATTTATCACCGAACAATGATTTCAAAAAGTTATTGAAATTCATTTTATTATGTTTTTTATTATATACCTATTTTATATAAGTGGTGCAAAATTACGAATTTAATTCTTATTTATCCCACAATATTTATAAAAGTTGAATGAAGTCATTGTAAATAAGACTATTGTTTCCTCTTTTATACTTCATTCTATATATCTTTTTTAGAAAAGAGGAGCTGTAGAGCAGGCATTTGGTGCTCTGATATTAATGCTCTTACAAATTGTAGGAGCAATACGATCTATAGTTGTAGGAGTAAATACACGCTCTGGCTTAATATCCATTCCATAAAATATAATGGGGAATAATATTAAGTTATTGCGGCTGGTATAGTTTTCTTGTGTGTCTTCATTTATCAATTTCCATCCTGGTGATACATTTACGATAATGTCGCCACTTACCGATGGATTATATCCTTTCAATAGTTCTTGAACTTCTAAGTTCCCAGATAATAGACGTTCTGCGGTATATACATCGCTGACTCCTTCGCTTTCAAGTAGCAGTTCCTGACAACGTGAAAGAACTTCATGCATGTTTAATTGCTTTTGTTCTATTATCTTATGATTCAAATAGATTTGGTTATTACATGTTGCATCAATGTATGTACCTTGTCCATAAACTGCACTAAGATATACATTCAAAAGCTTTGATGTACGGTTTATATAAAAGTTCCCTGTAGGAACACGATAAAGGCTATAATCATTTTCTGTATCATCACTTGTACCTGTCCCTGTAATAACGAATAAAACATGATTTTTCCCAACTTGATGTTCTATAGAACTTATAAGTTTGGCTAAGGCCTTATCTAATTGAATATAGATTTGTTTTTGCCAGTCATCACGATTATAAAGTTGAATGTTATCCTTTTTAGAAACAGAAAGAGTAACATTTAACATGTCTGCAATGTCATCTTTCCCCATATTGCTCTTTGAAACGATGCTTATGGCTTTATCAACAATCTCATCATTATCAATAGTTCGTGGTGTAGCAGGGGTGTTCAGCCATTGTGGTGAAGCACCATAGAAAGCTGTTGTCCTCCATTTTTTTAATGCATTATCATACCATAGCGCATTATCTGCAGCGTGTCCTGCTGACAGAATGGCAGCGTCTTTGCTTGCGGCAATACTATAAATAATGCTTTTTCCATGTGAAGAAACTTTCATTTCATCACTGATAGTAGATGTCTTTAGCTTAGATGGACCATAAATATATTGTTTGTCGTCAACGCAATACGAGGGGCGAAGAGATGCATGATCAATCCATTGGTTCCCAATTATGCCATGATAAAATGGAGTTGTGCCCGTTGCTATTGTTGCAATAGAAGCTGGCCGCGATACAGGTACAGACGGACAAGTACCAGTTTCATACATTTTCCCCTCTTGCATCAATTTCTTTAAGCCTGTACTACTAAAGAAGGGGAGGAAAGTATCAATACTATTATTATTCAACTGATCTATTGTTATACTTACAATTAATCGAGGTGCAAGATCAAATGCTTGCATCTCTGCTGTAGTTAGCGCAGCTATAAGTATGGCAATATATCTATTCACGTTATAATTTCGTTGTATTGACTTGTTGTGTAACTTTGTATGAATATATGCTTGTTATTAGCAAAACAAATGCCAATAGTTGAATTCCGTCTGCAAATGATTGAAAGAAACTTCCGATAGTGCCCAATAAATAACAAGTAATCATAAGAAGTCGGAAATTCTTGGCTTTTCTAATTTGAGGGAAAAGCCATAAAATGTTGAAGGGATTGAGGATTAATATTTGTAGGTTAAAGCTCACAGTAGGATGTTTACTGAATATCATTGCTGTAAGAACTAAGCCACATAATCCTGTGATGAATGATAAAATTGAATTAATAGAGATATGAAATACCTTATATTTCTTTTGTAAGACTCCTGATATAATCAATAATATTGATATGCAAATCATGAGACACCGAGGAGTTAATACATTAAAGAAACTGCAACTTTTTTCATTGTAAGTAGAAGTTGGTGCTATGATGTAATGACTGCTACTAACCAAGTTCTTCACTTCATTGTGGTTATACTTTACTACAGCATGCTGGAAATAAATACTCAAAGAGTCTGGAAGGAATTGTCGTTCTTCCATAGAAAGCGGGCAATCTGCCTTATACCCAAGCAATAAATCATTGCCCCATCTGGCCCATAAGTGCTGAGAATTCCATTGATGAATCTCTTTTCGATACGAGGAAGTCGCTTGTTCAAGACCATGGAAATTTACAAAACCATTAATATTGTTAATGATAATATCTCGTGCTCTTGTTGTACAATTGTCATAAAAATAATTGTATCGATAAGTTCTGTTCTCCGGTTGATAGTTCTTGTCAATGGCTAAGGCAATGTTCTCCTTATCTTTTGGAGATAAATTCAGAACCTGTTCTTTTACCCATCTCCCTTCATTCTTGTATTCTTCATAAAAACTCTCGAAAGGAATAATACCCATTTCGTAGTCTGTTAATCCAAAAACAAAGCGTAAGATAAAATATTTTTGTTGAAAGGAGAACATTCCATAGTTGATAACGAGGTCCTGATGATTCCTCAAATCCTGGAATCTGATAGCCGTATGTCCATAATAAGAATAGACTTCTTGCCCAGGTCCACAGGTGAGTAAACTAATCTTTACAGAATCACCATAAATATTTGATGAAGTTTGTGATGCTTGTGAATAACACTCTACAAATGTTATAAATATAACAAGGATTACACTTCTAAAAATATATTGAAAACGTTTCACAATGCAAAAATAGCTTATATTTCCGAGTTATCATGCATTTGTTTCTAATTTTTTTGATAATTTTGCAAGCAGTTATATAGTAATTATGAATAAAATAATATTAAGCGCTGCCTTGTTGACTGTGATTTCAACAACTGCATTAGCTCAAAGTGGCACTAATTCACCATATAGTCAGTACGGCTTAGGTTTATTGTCTGATTACGGTACAAGTCTTAATCGTGGAATGGATGGCTTGGGCTTAGGATTTCATAAGCATAATCAAATTAATTATTTGAATCCGGCTTCCTATTCTTCTTTGGATTCTTTGTCTTTCATTTTTGATGCTGGATTTTCTGGACAAATAACTAATTTTCAGGAAGGAAAAGATGTAAAGAAGAATGTAAAGAATGGAGTCTTTGATTATGTTGTAGCTGGTTTTCGCGTAGCAAAACACGTTGGAGTCAGCTTTGGTGTAATTCCTTATACTAATATCGGTTATAGCTATGCAACAACAGGCGACTTAAATAGCAGGCAATCGGCCTTTCATCAAACTTACTCGAATACATTTGAAGGAAAGGGTGGACTTCATCAGGTTTATCTTGGTGCAGGTTGGCAACCTTTTAATGGCCTTGCTATAGGTGCAAACATAGGTTATTTGTGGGGAAACTATACGAGATCTGTTATTAACTCCTATAGCGATGCTTATGTAAACACAATTTCTAAGTATTATTCTGCAACAATCAATAATTATAAACTTGATGTTGGATTGCAATATACAGCTCGGTTCTCAAAGAAGGATGATTTGACCATAGGACTTACTTATGGCTTAGGACATAAGTTAGGAACTGATCCAGAGTGTAGTATTATTTCGAATAATTCACAGACAAATGTTGCTGATACAACTTCTTTGAAGATAAAGAATGGATTAGAGTTACCTCACTCTTATGGGGCAGGCTTGATGTTTAACCATAATAATAAATGGAATATCGGCGTAGATTATTCGTTGATGCAATTCAGTAAGGTTGGTTATCCTGAATATACAGTAGAGAATGGTTTCTCAAAGTATGCTTTGTCTAAACAGATTTACAAGGATCGTCATAAATTTAGTGTGGGCGCAGAGTTCTGCCCTAATGAGAATGGTCGTAAATTTGTAGACCGTATTTTCTATCGTATAGGTGCATCCTATGCTACACCTTATTATAAAGTTAATGGGGTTGATGGACCTAAAGAATATGGGGTAAGTGCTGGCTTTGGTATACCAATTATTAATGAATGGAATAATCGCTCTATGCTCAACATTAGTGGTTCGTGGGTTAGACGTGATGCTCCTGGATTAATTAAAGAAAATATATTCCGTATTAATATAGGCTTTACATTTAACGAACGTTGGTTTGCTAAGTGGAAAGTTGAATAAACTAATAGGTTTGTGTTATTTTCCATGCTAAACCATTTAAAAAATATTGGATGTGTATTGGTGCTTGTAATGTTTTTCTTTGCTTGCGAAGAACAGCATGAGCATACTGCACCTGCAATTCATGCACGAGATTCCGTACCTGTAATGGTAAGTTATGGAGTTAATACCTTAGTTTCTGATTCTGGGGTAGCCAAATATCGTATCGTGACAGAAGAGTGGGAGGTTAATACCAATCTCCGTCCTTCACGTTGGATATTTAATAAAGGTGTGTTTCTTGAACAATTTGATGAGAAATTCCATGTTCAGGCTTACATACAATGTGATACCGCATATTATTTTGATCAATTAAAACTATGGGAGTTACGATCAAGAGTACGTATTCTCACAAAAGGTGGGCTGCATTTCTCCAGTGAACAATTATTTTGGGATGAAGGGAAACATGAACTTTATTCGAATGTTTTCTCTAAGTTGGTTACCCCCGACCGTACACTCGAAGGTACTTATTTCCGCAGTGATGAGCGAATGACAAAGTATTTTATTTCCAATACAAAAGGTTCATTTGCAAAGGATGATTTTGATTCGTCAAACAATGGTTCTTCTGATGCAAATCTTACAGACTCAGCACGTCGTGCTCAAGACTCTATTGCAAAATATCAGCATCCAATTGCTACACCACAACGTAAGAACACATCAATTCCATTGATGCATTGATTAAGTTATTTGAAAATGAATGAATCCATAGATATATCTCTGATTATTGGCATATTGTTAACAATGGCATTCTCTGCTTTCTTCTCTGGCACCGAGATTGCTTTTGTTTCAAGCAACCGAATGCTTTTTGAAGTTGATAAAGAACGCCATGGTTTGTCAACGCGATTAATCAATTTTTTCTATCGGCATCCTAATGATTTTGTAAGTACAATGCTTGTTGGAAACAATGTTGTACTTGTCATATATGGTATTTTAATAGCTCGTCTTTTTGACAATTCTATCTTTTCTGGCTATGCTCCAGCCTTTACGGTTCCTGCAGATACAATTCTTTCAACTGTTATTATGCTCTTCACAGGAGAATTTCTGCCCAAAATCTTTTTTAAGAGCAATCCTAATGGTTTGATGACCCTCTTTTCTCCAGTTGCTTTCCTGTTTTATATTATTCTTTGGCCGATAAGTCGTTTGGCCACGTTCCTCTCAAAATTATTGTTGAGACTGTTTGGTGTAAAACTCGAAAAAGAAGACAATGATGAAGAGTTTTCTAAAGTGGATCTTGATTATCTTGTTCAATCAAGTATTGACAATGCAAAGTCAGGAGATGAGATTGATGACGAGGTGAAAATCTTTCAGAATGCATTGGAATTTTCTGATACAAAAGTTCGCGATTGCATGATTCCAAGAACCGAGATTAATGCAGTTGAATATCAATGCACGGTAGAGGAGTTGATGCAAAAGTTTGTTGAAAGTGGTAATAGTAAAATTATAGTCTACAAGGAAGATATAGACCATATCGAAGGTTATATACACTCTTCAGAAATGTTTAAGTCGGCAGGAAAGGATTGGCATCAGTCTATTCGTACGATGCCTTTTGTGCCTGAAACCATGGCTGCTCAAAAGCTAATGAAGACATTTTTGCAAAGTAAAAAGAGTTTAGGCGTTGTTGTTGATGAGTTTGGAGGCACAAGTGGTATTGTGTCATTAGAGGATATCGTGGAAGAAATCTTCGGCGATATCGAAGACGAACACGATAGTAATAAATATGTAGCTAAAAAGATTAATGACAACGAATATCTTTTGTCGGCACGTTTAGAGATTGATAAGGTAAACGATATGTTTAATCTTGATTTGCCCGAAGATGACGATTACAAGACTATTGGCGGCTATATCTTAAATTTCTATCAGAGTTTTCCAAAGCTCAATGAGGTGATTAAAATTGATCATTTCAGTTTTAAGATTATCAAGAGCACAATGACAAAGATAGAGTTGGTTAAGCTGACCATTCTCTAATTGATTCTTTCAACTTTGGATTTGAAGCATAATTATCATGAAAAGAACTGTTGACTCATGTTTTTTGTATAAAGTCTTCTGTTAAGTTGGTCTTGCGCAGGGCATAAAAAGTAATTTTTACATGAAAAATTGCGTTATATGCTTTTTTATTCGTATTTTTGTGGGCAATTTAATTTATACAAAGAAAGAAATAACTAAAAAATAAAAAACAAATTAAAGTAATGGCAGCATTAGGAAAAATCAGAAGCAAAGGAGCTCTGTTGATGGGAATCATCGGCTTGGGTCTATTTGCATTTATTGCTGAAGAGGCTTTCCGCTCGTGTGAGTCTACGCGTAACAATGAGCGTCAGCAGGTCGGAGAAGTCTTGGGAGAGAAGATAAGTGTGAATGATTTTCAGAAACTTGTTGATGAGTACAGTGAGGTTGTGAAGATGCAACAAGGTGCAGATGCATTGAACGACGAGCAACTCAATCAAGTGAAAGACATGGTCTGGAACACTTTCGTGCAGACAAAGCTTATTGAAAAAGAAGCAAAGGAACTCGGACTTCGTGTCACTGACACTGAGATGCAAAATGTGCTCAGAGAAGGAACAAATCCAATGTTACTTCAAACTCCTTTTGTTAATCAGCAAACTGGACGCTTCGATGCTAACGCATTACAGAAGTTCTTAGCTGAGTATGACGCACAACGCACTGCAAATCCACAGATGGCACAGCAGTATGAAACCATCTACAAGTACTGGACTTTTATTGAAAAGACACTTCGCCAGCAACTTCTTGCACAGAAGTATCAGAGTCTTTTGGCACATTGTCTCTTGTCTAATCCTGTAGAAGCTAAGATGGCTTTCAATGAAGAAAATCAAGAAAGTCAAATCCAACTTGCTGCTTTCCCTTACACTTCAATCCAAGATGATAAGGTGAAGATTTCTGATTCCGACTTGAAAGCTAAATACGACGAGCTTAAGCCACGTTTCCGTCAATATGTAGAGAGCCGCGACATCAAGTATGTTGACGTTCAGGTTACTCCTTCAGCAGCTGACAGAAGCGCACTTCAGAAAGATTTTGCTGGTTACGCAAAAGATCTCGCTGCGGCAGAAGACCCTTCAACTGTTGTTCGTAAGAGTTCTTCACTCGTAAACTATCTCGGTCTTCCTGTTGGTAAAACGGCTTTCCCAGCTGATATCGCTGCAAAGCTTGATTCAATGGCTGTTGGTCAAACTTCTGGGGTGATTGAAGACAAGCTTGACAACACACTGAACGTTATCCGATTGATTTCAAAACAACAATTACCTGATTCTGTTCAGTATCGTCAGATACAAGTTGGCGGTGCTTCTGCAGCTGCTGCTCATAAGTCGGCTGATTCTATCTATGTAGCATTAAAGGCAGGCGCAGACTTTGAAGCACTTGCTAAGAAGTATGGTCAGACTGGACAGAAGGCATGGATGACAACTCAGCAATATCAGAGTGCGCCTTCAATGGACAATGACACAAAGAACTATATCAACAACTTGAACACAATGGCTGTTAACGAAACAAAGAACATTCCATTGAGTCAGGGCAATATCATTGTTCAGGTACTTGACAGAAAGGGTATGACTGAAAAATATGTTGCTGCAGTCATTAAAAAGAATATCGTATTCTCTAACGACACTTACAGCAAGGCTTACAATAAGTTCTCTTCTTTTGTCAGCGCTAATCAAACTGCTGCAGACATTGAGAAGAATGCTGCAAAGAGTGGTTACAGAGTGCAAGAGGCTAAGGATGTTACAACCGCACAGCATTATTTGGCTAACATCCATGGCACACGCGACGCACTGAAGTGGCTCTTTGATGCAAAACAAGGCGACGTTTCTCCAATGTATTCTTGTGGCGACAACGACCATCTCCTCGTTGCTATCTTGACAAAGATTAATCCTGTTGGTTATCGTTCTTTGGACGATGCTCAGGTGAAAGACATGGTTAAGGCTGAGGTGATGAAAGACAAGAAAGCAGAAATGTTGATGAATAAGGTTAAGGGGGTTAACTCTCTTGCAGCTGCAAAGGCCAAGGGTGCTAAAGTAGCCGAAGTTAACCAGGTAACATTCGCTGCTCCAGTCTTTGTGACACTCACGGGTGCAAGCGAACCAGCACTTAGTGGTGCCGTATATGCAACTGCTAAGGGTAAGTTCTCTACCAACCCTGTCAAAGGTAACGCTGGTGTTTACATGTTCCAGGTGGTGAACAAAACAATGCGTCCTGGCAAGTTTGATGACAACGGCATGGAACAAAAGATTCGTCAGAAGATTATGCAGTATGCAGGAAACTTCATGAACGAACTTTATATTAATGCAAAAGTTGTAGATAATAGATATCTCTTCTTCTAAACGAAGAACAAAAACCATAAAAAAGGGCAGGCTGTTTCATACAGGCTGCCTTTTTCTTTTCCTGAAACGTTTTGGCGCTTGCGGGCCTCCCGCAAACCACTTTTTAAAAGGTTTGGCATTTCCGCGCTTGGCGAAAGTCGTTTCCCGAAGGGTTTGACATTTCCGCGCTTGGCGAAAGTCGTTTTCCGAAGGGTTTGGCATTTCCGCGCTTGGCGAAAGTCATTTCCCGAAGGGTTTGGCATTTCCGCGCTTGGCGAAAGTCGTTTCCCGAAAGGTTTGGCATTTCCGCGCTTGGCGAAAGTCATTTCCCGAATGGTTTGGCATTTCCGCGCTTGGCGAGAGTCATTTCCCGAAAGGTTTGGCATTTCCGCACCCTCGCATACAGCTTCTTTGCTATGGATAGAAAGAAAAGTTGAGCAAATTTGTGATTCCAAGTTTAGAAAAGTTATTGTAAAATAAGGTTTTAATTTGCCACTCTTGCGTTCGGCTCATGTTATTTTACATACAGACCTTTTTTTCTTCCTTACTTTTTTATTATCTTTGCAAACGATAAGCGGCATGTCGTTGCAAGCAGTTTGTGATTAGAAAAGCTATCACATCTGATGCATTTATTCAGAAGAACGTTTGTTTTAATCATGTTGTTTATCTGCTGTTTATCATCAAATTACGTAATTATGGGAATTTTCGGACTGTTTAACAAGAAAAAGAAAGAGACGCT
>ERZ772945.1375-NODE-1375-length-17204-cov-3.035279_pt1 | contig 17204 bp, 20 predicted proteins | sample MGYA00511681_ERZ772945 | MGnify/ENA primary metagenome ERZ772945 (study PRJEB29015, sample SAMEA2737943) | human oral metagenome | biome: human oral; feature: human-associated habitat; material: dental | place: China | collected 2143 ...
AGCACCATCTCCGCCATCGAGTCGATGTAGCCGTCGGCCCCGAGGTCGTGGTACTGCCGCCACTCGGCGTGCCAGCTGAGCTTCTCCTCGGGCGTGGCCCACCTGATCTCCCAGACATACTTCTGCGCCTTGTGTATGAGGTCCGACCTCATGACGGACGCGAGCGCCGAGCTTGCCTGGCGCTGCATCGCCTCAAGCCCCGAGAGCCTCGCCATGACCTCCTCGTGGCGCTCGCCGAGCTTGGAGGCCCCCCACACCACCGCGACTATCAGGGTCCCCACCATGTAGGTGACGACGTCGTCGGCGACCTCCGGGGAGGCCACCGCGCGGTTGAGCGCCGTCGTGGCCATGAGGGTCACGAGGGAGGCCGCCAGCGTCACGAGGCGGGTCCTCGCCTCGCCCGTCACAGCGCGGCCAGCGCGGCCAGGAAGGCCGCCCTGTACTCGTCGTCCGTGGCCCAGGGCGACGGCGAGTGCTCGACGGAGCAGGTCTGTACCCAGGTCTGCCTGATGTACGAGCGCCTCCCGTCGGGGACGTCGTTATTGCGGAACCGGTAGATCGCGGTCCCGGAGAATCCGAAGGACATGCTGCAGGCGAGACCGTCGTAGTATGAGATCTTCCCCGGCAGGAGGAAGCTCAGGATGAACGTCTCGTCGGCGATCTGCATCTCGTTGCGGTCCGTGACCACCCCGTACCCGGCCGGGTCGTACGGGTACTCGTAGCCGGTGGTCTCCGCCGTGTACCGGGACTCCCGGTCCTCGCCCTCCCCGGTGGCGCCCACGATCCACCGGTTCGCGCGACGCGCCCCGGACGCCCGCGAGGACTCGATGAGGAGGTCCCGGCCCGTGTACTCCGCCGCGGAGACGGGCGCGCCCGGCGCCCAGGCGTGCAGGCGACCGTCCGACCGCACCGCCCACAGGAGGCCGTGCGCCTCGCACAGCTTCCCCACCGCCTCCACGCGGCTCGTCCCCCACTCGTGCTCACGGGACACGGCCGCGTCCGGGGCGTCCAGCACCACGGGCACGCCCCCCTCCTCGGGGGACGCGGCGAGGCGCTGCAGCTCGGACTGGACGGTCGCCCCGTACGGCGGCGACGAGGGCCACGCCATCGGATTCTTCTCGAGACGCTGGAGCAGGTCGTAGGCCTCCACCTTGACAGTCCCATCGGACTGCTCCTCCCACGTCTCCACCTGGTACCAGCCGATGGGCACCAGGGCCTCGACGCCCCCGATCGTGAGGGTCTGGGAGACGTGGAGGCGCTGCCCGTAGTGGGCCAGCGGATCCCCGGGACCGGTGGGGACAAGGCTGGGCGCCGCGGTGAGGGTGAGGCGCTCGCGGGGCGCCCGGTCGGCTGTGGCCTCGATCTGCACGTCCCACACGTCGAGGCGGTCGGCGATCATGCGGCCCGCTCGGTGCGAGGAGACGCGGGCGCCGACGCCGACGGACCCGGTGAGGACTTGGACTGTGGGGCCGGCCCTCATTGCGGCATCCCCGTGATGTCCCGAGCGCACTTGAGGTAGGAGCCGACGGACCCCCACGTGCGGTAGCGTGCCTGGGCCTCACCCCAGGTGACCGCTGGGGTGGTGAGGTCGGGTACGGGCTGCTCGTCGACCGGGATCTCCCGGTAGTCGATGGACCAGTCGCGGCGGACGCGGTCGCGTCTGCCGGTTCGTTTGCTCGTCGCTTTGGTGACGGCGAGCAGTCTGATGGCTGGTACGTCGCAGCCTGGGATCTGGCAGCGGCCGTGGCCGTGAAGGGCGATGAGGGGGTGTCGGTCGTTGAGGATCTGCTCGATCTTCTCGCTCTCCCCCGTGTAGCTCAGCAGCTCCAGCGTTCCCTCCACGCTCGCTGGCGCGGTGGCGTAGCGGGTGGCGGGACCGCGGCGTGCGGGGGTATCGAGGACGCCTGCACGCGGGTCGTAAGTGCGGGGGTCGTCGCCTATCCACGTGACAGCGGCCTGGGTGCGTCCGTCGATGGTGGTGAGGCCATGCTCCACGCCGACCCGGGTGAGGGTGACGGTGGTGGCGCCCACCTGGTAGGTGGTGGGTGTGGAGGGCGGCGCGAGGGGGTCGGAGAAGATGGGGGTGGTGTGGGTGAGGACGCGGCCCCCGGGAGCGGTCACCGTGTCGGCGGCGTTGGCGCCGTCGAGGTGGAATGTGGGGAGGCCGGTAGCGCGGCTCACCCATGCTCGGACGCTCATATCGCCTCTCTCACTACTCTCACGGCCTCGGTCCGGGCGGCGGCCCGCACCTGTTCTCCTGTCCACGGGTTCTCCACGATGGCCGTCACGTGGATCGTGGGGGCCCCTGGAGTGGACGTGGAGGCGTTCGCGCCGCCCGATGCGTACGCCACGGATCCTGGCGGGATGTAGGCGCCGCCGAAGATGTCAGCGATGCGCGAGAGGATCTGCTCGCTCCTCCGTCTCTTCCCGCGCGCTAGGGGGATGTACCCCTCGCCTCCGGTTTCGGGCTCGGCCCATACGCGGAATGCTCCGGCGGGGGCGATCTGCGCGACGTGGTCCTCCTTCTTCCGAGCATTGAGCCCACCAGAGCTGTAGAAGGCGAGCACGGACCCGTCCTTCTGCGCCGACCCAGAGGGGCCCCCGCTCTGCGTGTAATTCCCACGGATGTTCACGTTGAACGTGATGCCGTCCCACTGCGCGCGCAGATTGTTCATGATGCTGCTCACGTACTCGTTTGCACGGATGTTCACGTACGGGTGGTAGTCCCCGATGGCGGCCTTGATGTCCGCCAGCTTCGCGTTCGCCGCCTCGTTGTTCCCGTCGATCGTCACAGTCCCGGTTGACTGGTCGATCTCCCCCAGGGCCGCGACCATCTGCGCGACCGCCGGGTCCTTGTTGGCGTCGATCGTGATAGTCCCGTCCTGGTTCTGCACGTACCCGAGCGTTTCGAGGACGGTGCTTATCGCGCTGTCGTTCGTGGCGTTCACGGTGATCGTCCCGCCGGTCTGGGACTGGATGTAGGAGATGAAGGCGTCGACGGCGGCCTGCGCCGGCAGGGTGTTCGCCACCACCTGCGTGTCCACGTTCGCCGGTATCAGGTGCAGCTTGTCCGCGAGCGCGTTCGCCTCATCAGATGACAGACCCATGGCCTGTGCGACGGCGACGAAGTTGTCTCGGGTGGTTTGGAGGGCGCCCTGCATCTCCGCGATTGTCGCCCCGTTCTTCTGCATCGACTCCACGAGCTTCCATCCGGATCTCGCGAGGTCGTCGAGGGCCGCTTGGTTGTTCCGCCCGGCCTCGGTGGTGATATCGAGCGTTTGCCCATTCTTCAGCACTGCGGCGTTCGCGTCGTCGATGGCGTCGTAGAGGTCGCGCCAGGATCCGCGTTCTCCGAGGACGATGTTCTGCAAGTCCTCCTGTGCCTTGATGAGCTTCTCCACTGCGTTGACCTGCTCGTCGACGGCGTTGGTGGCCTCCTGGGCTGCTCCTGCGAGCTTCCCCTGTGCGTCCGCGTTCTTGAGGCCGGCCTCGGCTGCAAGGTCGTTCTTCTGCTTCGCCTGGTCGAGGGCGCCGATCTGCTCCTCCAGGCCCTTCTTCGCATCCCCGTACGCTACGGACAGGTTGGTCTTCTCCACGCTCCTCGGCATGTCCTCATAAGCCTTGAAGACCGCCTGGACGCGGTCGAGGGCCTCTGACGATCCAGCGGCGGCGTCGACGAAGTCCTTAACGGAGCCTCCGAGCTCCTTGAAGCCTTTGATCGCGTTGCGGCCGGTTCCGTTGGAGGCGAATCCCATATCCATGTTCTGGGACAGCTTCTCGAAGACCTTGGTGCGGGTGGCCTCTGTGGCCGCTCCGGTTACGGTGTCGAGTGTGCCCCGGTACTCTTCCGCCAACTGTGTAGCCTTCTTCTGCGCAGCGGAGTACGCTCCCAGGGCGGTGGTGAGGGCTGCGATTCCAGCGGTGGCGGCGAGTCCCCAGGGGCCGCCGAAGGCGCCGAGGAGCGCGGTCCCCACGCCGCGGGCCGCGCCTCCGATGCCTGTGAGGACTGGGGTGACGGCCTGGCCGAGGGCGCTGATGCTCGACGAGCCGACGGTTCGGGCGGAGACGAAGGTGAGTCCGAAGTCGCGGATGCCCGCGCCGGTGGTCTTCAGGCCGGAGAGGATGTCGGAGAAGCCGGTGGAGATGCGGGTGATGAAGGGGATGCTGCCGTTCAGGGAGGAGAGGGCCTGTCTCACCTCGACGATGGAGGAGAAGATCTTCATGCCCGCGCCTGCGGCGAGGGTGGCGGCGGATCCGAAGGCGAGGATGCCTAGTGCTCCTTGCTGCACGGGTCCGGGGAGGGCCGAGAAGGCGTTGACGGCCTTCTCGGCGAATTGCACGATGGTGCGGAGGAAGTCGTTGCCGCCCGACCCTGATTTGATGAAGAGGGTCTCGAAGGATCCTCCGAGGCGCTCCACGTCCCCAGCGAGATTGTCCATCCTGGTTTGCGCTGTCTCCGACGCGTATCCCGCGTCGTTGACATTGTCGATCCAGCGCTGTATGCCCTCGGCGCCCTCCTTGTAGAGGACGTTTGCCGCGCGGATCGCGTCCTGGCCGAACATCTTCTTCATCTTCGCTTGACGGTCCTCGTCCGTCAGCTTCGACAGCTTGCTGTGCAGGAGGCCGGCGTACTGGGCTAGGCCGATGAACTTCCCTTGGGAGTCGTAGGCCTTGATCCCCAGCTCGTCCATGACGTTCGCAGCCGCCTTGGACTGCGGTGTCAGGTTGAGGAGCATGGTCTTGAAGCTGGTGCCGGCGTCGGAGCCGAGGAGGCCGGCTGAGGCGAAGGCGGCGAGGGCGCCGGTCGTCTCCTCAATCGACAGTCCGGTCTGGGAGGCGACGAGGCCCGACTGCTTGAGCGCCATCCCGAGGTCCTGCACGTCCCCCATCGCCTTCCCCGCGCCAGCGGCGAGGAGGTCGGCGACGTGGGCCATGTCCGAGCCTTTGAGGCCGAACTGGACGAGGGCGACGGAGGCTATGCCCGCTGCCTCAGCGACACCCAGGCCTCCTGCGGCTGCCAGGTCGAGGGCGCCGGTGAGGCCTCCGTCGAGGATGTCGGCCGTCGACACGCCCGCCTTCGCGAGCTCCTCGATGGCCCCGGCGGCCTCGGACGCGCTGTACGCGGTGTCGGCGCCCGCCTGGATGGCTGCGTTGCGCAGCCTGTCCATGTTCTCCGCCGACTCGTGCGTCGCGGCCTGGACAGCGCTCATGGCGGAGTCGAAGTTGCTGAACTGCTTGATCGCGATCCCCGCGGCGGCCCCGGCGGCCGCGCCGTATCCGAGGAGTGCTGTTGACGCAGTCGCCCAGGCTTGCTGCTGGAGCTGGGCGGACTGGGCGAGGCGCCCGAAGGTGGTCTCGGCCGCGCGGCCGGTCGGATCGCCGGATTTGGCGAGCTGTTCCAGGTTCTTCGACGCGGACGTGATCTGCCGGTTGAAGTCGGCGACGTTCGCCCGCAGGGTGACCTTGATACTGCGTTCCGCCACCTGCTGCTCCTTTCCCAGCGCGTGTAGGTGTACGATCAAGGGGACATTGGCGTCGACCACAGGGGGGTGCCGCAATTGAGTGAGAACGTTCCGCAGGGCGGGGGCGGAGTCGGGGTGGGCACGGTCCTGTGGCTCTTCTTCGGCATTCCCCTGGCTGGTCTTGTTGCCCTTTTCTTCCTTCTCGGCGGCTCATGCTCGCCCCGCCACGCCACGGTGCCTGCGGCGTCCCCCACTGCGCGCGTGACGGCTGCGGCTGGTGCGGCTGATGAGCGGGACGCTCCCGCTAGCCGCGAGTGCGCGGAGGCAATCGCCGAGCGCATCGCCGATGACGGCGGCGAGTTCGCCTGGTGGCAGGACCCTGTCCGCACTGCGAGCGATGGTGGAGGGTGGAACGACCAGGGGAGCGTGTACTACGGGGTTGGCGGGGAGTTGCGCGCCCGCGCGTACACGTGCGACACCGACGCCGACGGGGCTCTCACCCGCGCTGCGTGGCTCGGCGAGGCGGCTACTCCTCCCCGGTGAAGACGACGCGGGGGACGAGGCCCGGGGCGGGGCCGTGCTGGTTGCGGCGGCGGTAGATGTCGAGCGCCAGCTGGGCGTTGTCCTGCGTCTCGATGACCTCGAAGTGGCCCTCGTAGTCGCCCTCGGTGAGGCGGCGCGGGTAGCCGTATGAGCCGACCCGTGTAACCTCGTACATGTCCAGTGCGCCAGCGAGGACGCGGTCGGTGTCCGTCCACCCGCTGGAGTGCCTGGCTGGGACGCCCAGGAACTCGGTGGGGCGCACCCCCCAGCTCTTCGCGGATCGGAGTGCCTGGACCAGCCACGTGTGCCGCGCCTGGTCCAAGCACTCCGTCACGAAGGGACCGAGATGGCCGGCTTCGTGGCGTTCACCGCCGCCACCGCGGACACGAGATCCACGATCTGCGGCTCGATGCGGTCGCGGAGCGTCCGGAGCAGCTGGGGCGTGAATCCGGGAGGATCGATGATCTGCGCAGCGATCTGCTCCATGACGAGGTCGTCCTCGGTCTTCCCCTCCTCCGCGTGGTCGGCGCGGAAGCGGGTGATCCAGTCGGTGGACCGGCCCTGCACGGTGACGGCGAGGCTGGAGTCCTTCAGCTCGCGCGTCACTGCGGAGATCTCGTCCCTGATCCTCCTCTTCCTCTCCGTGTCCACTGCGGCCTTCGCCTCTGTCAGGTCCGCCGTGAGGCGGGAGAGGGTGCCGAAGAGGTCGCCGCGGGCGTAGAGGACGACGGTGCGGGTGGCGGGGATGACGCCCTCGACCCATGCGGCGAGGTCGAAGGTGGCGGGGTCGGGGGCGGTGTCCTGGGTCTGGGGCGTCGCGGTTTCGTTCATCGTGAGTTCGTCGTCGACGGCTGCCATGCTCGTGCTCCTATGCGGTTGTGCGGCTGCCTCGTGCGGGTGGTGGGTGTGTGCCGTCCTGCTGGGCTGTGGCAGCCTGGTGGAGAGCCCAGCAGGACGGGGATTGTGGCGGGTTACGCGGCCTTCACGGCCACGTCCTCCTTCGCGTCCATCACGTTCAGCTTCGCGGTCCTCTTGATGTAGCCGCTGAAGCGGTCGGACGGCTTCGTCGGGGTTCCGAGGACGACCTCGTACACCGAAACGATGTCGCCCTCTTCGATCTCCTTCGCCTCGTCCGGGCCCTCGCGTTCGACCAGCCACAGGCTGGTGCCCTTCTTCTTGATGAGGTCCCATACGAAGTCGTCGGCGACCACGGGCTTCCCCTGGTCGTCGAGGTAGCGGAAGACGGTGATGTTCCCCGTGTAGCTCGTCGGCCCCGGCGCCTTCCCCTCCCCTTTCTTGCACATCTCCTGCTCGGTGATCTCCGCGTCGGAGTCCGCGCCGAGCGCGTAGTCGCTCTTCATGATCCGGCAGGAGATCTTCTTCCCCGCCTTGATCTCGTCGACCTTCGGCGCCGCCATGTCGGCGGGCGCGCTGGTGAGCGCCCACAGGCTGATGCGCCCATCGGCCAGGGTCTTCACTCCAGGTGCCATTTCTATTCTCCTTCGTCCGTGTTGGTGCCCCCGCAGCATGCGGGCTCCGGGGTGTTGTCGGGGGCGTCGAGGGTGTAGTCGGCGCCGAGGACGGGATGCCCGATCCAGTGCTCGGGGATCGTCTGCCACGCGCCCGTCCGCGCGTTCCATGCCTGTACCATGCGTCACTCCTGTCTCTGTGTGGCCTGGATGCGCAGGCCGATGGACACCCATCGCGGGTTCCTGTTCGTCTCCGCCACCACGGTGCTGTTGTCCGACTGGACGTTCGTGGCGTCGGTGACGGTGAGGGGGAAAACGCGCCAGCCGGGGACGGTTGGCGCCCATCCGGCGAGGGCGGTGATGATGGTGTCGGCGAGGTCGAGGGCGTTGGCCGCCGTGCCCGCGACTGCTTGCACGCGGATCACCTGGTTCACGTCGCGCCCGCGCCCTGCGATGTCGGAGGCGCGCGGGATGGCCGGGGGGCCCCAGGTGAAGGCGTAGGGGAGGGGCGGGTTCGCTGGCGGGTCTCCGAGGTAGGCGCGGACCTGCTTTCCTCCCGCGTGCAATCCCCCCACTTTCTCCACGATCTCCTGCATCACTGCGCGCGTCACGCCGGCCATAGGTCCTCCACGATGCTGGTGATGGCCGCCTCGAACGCGGCGGCCTCCTCCTCCAACGGCTCACGGGGATCTCGGGTGTGCCCGCCACCGCGACTGGTGCCGAAGTAGGCGATATTGGCGAGCGCGCCCGTCGGCTTCGATGGCCCAACCTCCGCCTCGATGCTCGGGCCGTCGTGGTGGATGTCGTAGGAGACCGTGGCCGCGACGGCGCGTATGCCGCCGTTGGACGATGCTTGCAGGTCGCTTCGCATCGCCTTCTTGATGTTCACCGCGCCCTTGTTGACTGCTGGCAGTAGCCAGCGCGCGAGTTCCCCTGGGAGGCGTGTTGCGTCCGCTGCTGCCCGCCGCACCTCGCTTGTGTCGATCTCGATGCCGGTCACGGGCCGACCCCTTCGTCGATGTCGTCCCGGTTCGTCTCGACGTCGACCTGGAATCGGCGGCTTGTCGCGTAGGTCTTGTCGAACAGGCCGGTGACGCGGAAGACGGAGAGGTAGCCGGTGACGCGGATGAGGTCTCCGACTCGGACTGCGCCCACGTTGTGGGGGATGTGGATGCTGTACCGCTGCATGACGACGAGCGCCCCGGCGGACTGGGCGGCGGTCTCGTGGGCCTCGTACGTCTGGACCTTGCAGCGACCCGCCCACACCGGCACTTCTGTGATTCGGTCGAGGCCGTCGGGGTCGGGGGTGGTGGTGGGGCGGGTGATGGTGCAGGTGTCTGTCATGAGGGCCTCTGCGGCCCGGCGCCCTGCGGCTAGCGCTGTCTGCGCGGTCATGCCCATCCGCTCCTCTCCAGTGGGGCGTTGCGGTCGTGTCCTCCGTACCAGGGGTTTGGTGTGGCGATGGGGAGCCATGCTCCTGCTGTGCCGCCGTCTTCGGAGAGACGCGCCCACTCCGCTTCTGTGAGTGCCAGCTCCGCGCTCGCGGCTGCGGCCTCCAGCGTGTAGCTGTAGTCGTCGATCCTCTCGTTCCGTTTCCCGTCCGGGTTGCGGACTCTGCGCGCCACGACCTCGGTGATGACGTCGGAGAGGATGGCTGGGTCGAGTCGGTGGAGGTCGCCGAGGCGTGCGGCGATTATCCTCTCCACCTTCTCGATCCAGTTGGTGATCTGCTTCTGCTCTTCGGGGTCGGTGATGGGGCGGCCCAGGGTGACCGCCACCTCCAACACGGTCGCGTGGTCAGCCACTTGGGCCGCCTCCTCTCACTTCTTCCCTGTTTTCTCGTCTTCGGCCGTCTTCTTCTCGTCTTCGGCCGTCTTCTTCTCGTCTTCGGCAGGAGGCGGCGCGTACCCGTGGGCGGTCCACACGTCGGCCTGTTCGGCGCCCACAGTCACCGTGATCCCGTTGGGGGACACGAGCGTGACCACATCCTCGATGCCGGTCACTTCGTCACCAGCTTCACGAACGCTTCCTTGTCGGCGAGGACGAAGCCGAACTCGGCCTCCGCCCGAAGGGCGACGAGGTTGTTCTCGTAGAGGGACACCAGCTGTCCGCCGATGGTGACGGTCGCCTCGGTCGAGATGTCGTACTCAATGCCCCCGATGGCGCCCCATGCGCCCTTCGTCCAGTCGCCGGCGAAGCCGACGGTCTTGTCGTTACCGACGTTCTCGTGCATACGGCTGACCCGTCCCAGGACAGAGCCGTAGCGGATCACCGGGGCGAGGCCCTCGTAGTGGGCCTCGGCGAAGAGCGGACGGCCGTTGCTGTCCTTGGCGCCGAGGAACGCGGGCTCGAAACCCGTGTCGAAGGCCCATCCGGTGACCTTCTTCTTCGGCGTCCCCTTCACGTTGAGGGTGATGGCCTGCACGAGTTCGTCGTACAGTTTCGTCCCGTCGCCGCTCACCTCCACCGACTTCGTCGTCTCCGCGACGTGGTGGTCGAAGGGGCCGGTCCCAGTGCCGTCCCCGCCCTTGTTGTGGAAGACGGCGAGGTCGAAGGCGACTGCGAAGGCGTCCGCAAGGTGCGTGCGGAGCGTTTGCGCGTAATCCGCAGGGTTCGCGCGAACGACTTCCTGGGACATGACCGCGATGGCGGCGATCTTCTGCGGCTTCATGGTCACGATTCCGACGTCGGCCTGGGTCGTCGGCTTCTTTCCTGCCTCAGCGACCCAGTTGGCCGTGGGCTTGTTGGTGAGGATGGGGAAGCTGACCCCAGCGGGGCCGAGCTCCTGGCGCTGGAACATCTGCATGGCGACGGAGCCTTTGACGGCGTCGTCGAAGATGGATGCGGCCTGCTCCGGGGACAGGAAGTTCTTGTCGAAGTCCTTGAGCTGTTTCGCGGCTGTGATAGCCATTGTGTTTTCCTTCCGAGCGGTTCGGGGTGAGTCAGACAGTGCCGCCGACGGCGGCGGCGAGCGCGGCGGCGATGGGATCGACGTCCGGTGTGGTGGCCTGGGCTCCGCCCTGTGTGGGGTCGGGGCGCATGCGCAGCGGTTCATCCGCCTTCTCGTCGTTGTCCCCTCCGGTGGTGGGGAGCGCAGCGAGGAGCTTGTCGGCGGATTCAGCGAGTTCCTCGCGGGTGTTGCCGCGGAGGAACTCGGCGAGGGCGTCGGGGATCTTCTTCTCGTGGATCACCTGGCTTCGCGCCAGGTCCGTGGTGAGGCCCGCGATCTTCTGGTCCTTCGCCTTGAGCTCGTCCGCCTGCTTGGACTTCAGGGCCTCCACGGCGGCCGTCTGCTCGGCGAGGAGCGTCTCCGCGGCCTTTGCGCGCTGGTCCGCTGCTTTCCTCGCCTCCCTTTCGGCCTTGAGTGCCTTCTGCCCGGCGGTGCCGAGCTGCTGGTCGCCGTCGTTCGTGGCGTCGGTGGTGTCGGTGCTGTCTGCCATGGTTTTCGTTCTCCTTCATCCGAATCGCTCGGGGTCGGGTTGGTGGGCCGTCGCGGCCCGGGTTGTGTGTGCCCGGCGCGTCCTGCGTCGGGTCGCTTGCGTGTAGCCCCTTCTGTTCTCAGTGGGCCATGCGGAGGAGGCGGCGCATCTCCGTGAGTTCTCCTCGGGCCGCGACGGCCGCGTAGTAGCGGGCCTCGACATGGGCCGCGATCTGCGGCGTGAGGGGCGTCTCCTGCGCGCCGATGCGCGTCCCGCCGTGCCTCTCCTGCGCGCGGCTGCTGTACGGGTTCCTCCCCGCCAGGACGTCCTGCCAGTCGCGGGCCGCCTCACGGACGCGGCGCTGCGCGGCCGTCTCGCTCGTGCTGGCCTGCCCTGTCTGCTGCCCGTGCAGGGATCCGGTGGGGACCTGCCCGCCTGGGAGGATGTACCCTTGGTCGCGCAGGGCGCGGATGGCGTCCTCGCGCTTGGGATTGAGCCTGTAGATCGTGTCGGGCGTCATGCGGCGCTGGCCGCGTCGGAGAGTGGTCGAGGCGTGTCCACGGCGCGTTCCCTCGCGGGTGAAGGGATCGCCGGGGGACCGCATGCCCCTGCGCGCGTTCACGACCTGCCCCATGTCGGCGCCGTCACGGATCGCGCGGGCTGCGGCCCGGCCGAAGACTCTGTCCTGCTCAGCCTCGGAGAGGTCATTGAACGCCTGGTAGGGGTCGTCGATGAGTCCATGGGCGAACGCCTCGGCCTGGCTGGTGACCAGGGTGGGGACGTGGATGCAGTCGCAGCGCGGATGTCGCTGGAATCCTTGGTTCCAGCGGAAGAACTTCCCCGCTAGGATCATGCACCGGCCGCACGACGGAGGATTCAGCATCCGCACGTACCCGGTGCGGGGTCGGGCTGCGATGCCGACGGACGCTGCAGCCCGGCCGGCGTCGGCGACTGCGGTGGTGATGAGCATCGTCAACTGGGATCCGGCTGCCCGCATTGCTGCGTTGGTGGCCCAGCCGTCCCCTATCAGCTCCTTCGCCCGCACGGCTGGCGAATAGAGGAGGCCCTGGAGCGCCCGTCCGTCCCCCGCTGCGCCCGCGACCGCTGTTGGGTCTGGTATGCCAGTGGGCGGCGCCCACGCGCCCTGAGCGGCGAGGGCGAGGGGAGCGGACATGACTGCGGATTCGGCGGCTGTGCGCTGCGCTGTGGCGACGGCGCTGACGACGTCCGCCAGGCCCTCCTCCCAGGTCTCGCTGATCCAGTCGGGAGATACCCGGCGCCAGGCGCGGCGCCCTACGGCCGCCGCCGCGGCCTGTGCCCGTAGGACCCGCCGGTAGTGGTGGATCGATGCGTCAGGGAGCGCGGTCGGCATCGTCAGTCAGTCCCCGTGTCGGCACCGCTCATGGTCTTCGCGAGCAGACGCTCGAGCTCTGGGTCCCGGTCCTCACGGTCGAAGTACTCGCGCTCCTGGGCCTTCCTGGCGTCATCCCATCCCAGCTCGTCCCACGCGCCCTCACGGCTGATGAGGGGCTTCCCGCCAGCGAGCTTCTGCAGCGCATCGGCCTTCTGGCTGAACGTCGGAGTGGCCGGGTCGTGCCACACGACGTTGACGGCGCCCATCGGCACCGTGTGCCCCATGAGGCGCGCAGCGAGGGTGAGGACGCGGCTCAGGGCCGCCCCGCACTCCGCGTTCACCCTCTCCACCCTCTTCACCAGCTTCGCCTCCTCCGCGCGGATGGCGCCCTCGGCCGGCGGGTTCGTCGTGATGAGACCGAAGTAGCGGGCCGGGAAGCCCGTCAGGCTTGCTGCGAGCTTGCCGTAGAGCTCGATGGTGTTGTGGAAGTTGGTGAGCTCGCCGGGCGATAGCTGTGTGACCCGCGCCGATGGGTTCTTGAGGGCGACGAAGGGCGAAAGGTAGTTGAACCACGCGTCGGGGCTGGCGAAGTCGCTCTTGGAGGCGCCCGCGATGATCCTCTTCGGCACCGCCGTCGTCTCAAGTGCGACCTGCATCTCCGTTACAGCGCGGACTGCTGCATCGGTGATGCCCATGATGTCCGCCATCTCGCTATGGCCGAGCGTCTCGCCGGTCATCTGACGGTTGAATGAGGCGACGACGGGGACGGCACCGAGATTGTGAAGGTCGCGGTCGGCGACCGTCCACTTCCCTTCTACGGTCACGAGGGTCACGGTGCTGGTGGGCCTGTGGATCACTGCGTACCGTGTTGTCCGGCCGTCGTCGTCCTCCACCTCCCACATGCGCACCGCGTACTCGATGCGCTGTCGCCGGGCGTCGTAGTGGACGGTCATCTGCCTGGGCGGTTCGACCCGGATCACCGGGTAGTCGTCCGGCGTGTCCCCGGGGCCGACGGAGAGGTAGCCGCGCCCGAAGATCAACCGGTCTCGGCGCCACATGCACAACTCCGAGTTCAGGTCGTTCGCGTCCATGAGGGCTTGCAGGTCCCCGGCCGCCTCCGGATGCGACGGCACCAGGATGCTCTTCACATCCTGCCTTTCCTCGATGGTGTCGACCACGATACGTGGCCAGTTCACCACGGTCTCCAGGGTGCGGAGCGAGGAGGGGAGGGCGAGGCCGAGGTGTTGGACCGTCTGCCTGCCCTCGTAGTACTGGAGCGCCGTCTTGTCGCTCCGGGCCAGGGCCGCGAGCGCGTTCCCGGCGTGGCGGAGGATGGTTTCCTCTTCCGACGTGACCGGGTTGATTATGGTCGGACGCACGCCCGTCCCCCTTTCCTTACCAGGTGAATGCGATGGGGCCGCTGTCGTCCCACCCCTCTGCGTGCTCGTCCGCTGCTGCCTCGTGCGCGAGGACGTCGGCCATGAGCACGTCGATCTTCATGTGCTCAGCGGGCTTGCCCAGGATGTACTTGTCTCCGGGTTTGGCCACTCGGCGGGCGTGTAGGGCGTGGGTTTTCGCTGTTTCGTCCCTTGTGTGGGTGGTGAGGCCCTCGGCGAGGTCCTCCCTGTAGCGGGTGAGGGCGGCGAACATCCGTTGGATGCTGTTGGTCGGCCACTGCACGACGACGTCGTCGCCGTACAGGGTCTCCCAGTGGTCGATCTGGGTCTCCCAGTGTCGGGGGTCGCAGTAGAAGCGTTGGACGTCGTAGCGGTCCATGATCTCGGCTACGGCGGCTTCCACTTCTCCGCGTGGGATCCGTCCGTCTGGCCATGCTTGGGGGTCCCACACGGTGTCGCGGCGGTCGGGGCCGTAGGTGGGGGTGAAGCGGAGGCCGTTGGCTGTTTCGGCGCGGATTGCGGTCCAGTCGCCGGAGCGGGACCCGTCGAAGCCGAGGGTGATTTCGGCTCCGTCTTCGGGCTGCTCGTCCCGTGTAGCCCCCTCCCATACCTTCTCCGACAGGTACGATCCCTTGCCCTGCACGAGGCGGTTCCCGAAGAACCTCTCCGCCTGCGTCGGGTCGCGCTCCATGAGCTCGTCCGCCTCCGCATCGATCGCCTTGGGATCGACCCACGGGCTGGAGGCGTAGACGAAGCGGTGGATCTTCGACCTGTCCGCTTTCTTCGAGTAGTCCCACTCCAGTGGTGGGCGCTCGTAGAAGCGGAAGATGTCCCGGACACGGGCCTGGTAGGTCTGCTGAGCGCTGCTGTTCTCCATCGGGTCCCACGGGTTCGTGAGCTCGATGGTGCGGCCCTGCATGCCTGCGACGGCGCGGCGGATCGTGTGCCACGTCGTCATGACCCCGGACTGCTCCGTGTACAGGCCTGATTCGTCCGCGATTGCCGCGGTGAAGGGCTGCCCGAGCTTCGACCTCGATGCCGATGTGACCGGCACGATCTTCCCGCCGTTCGGCAGGCGGATGAATCCCTCGCGGACGTGGACGAAGTCGCTGAGGGGGCCGCCCGCGATCATCGTCTGCAGGGGCTCGTACACGTTCCGCGTCTGGTCCTCGGCGAAAGCGAGGAGGGCGATCAGCGACTTCGTCCGCGGCGCGCCCATTGCTTCGCCGGGCTCGTACTCCCTCTCCCATCCGCACCCGCACCCGTGGTCGCTGCACCTGTAGACCTCGCCGCCCCGCGCCCATCCGGCGAAGATGGTGGGACCGACGCCCTCAGCCAGCGCGTCAGCGGCCGCCAGCGGCGACTTCCCCGACTTCTGCGGTCCTACCCACAGGCTGCGCCGGTAGTAGAAGGGGGCGACTAGGCGCGTTGGATCCGGCTTCGCATTCGCCTTCACCCTGTAGTGGTTGGCGTTGCAGTACAACTGCCATCCGTTCAGCTCCAGGGGCTGGTCGAAGTAGACGCCGGAGGGGACCCGGCAGTGTTGCTCGATCCAGTCGGTGACGAGGAAGCCGAGGGTGTGCAGGGGGTTGAAGTCGAGGACGAGGGGCGCGGGCGCGAACTCATCCTCGGCCACCGGTCACGACCTCTAGCGCCGCCATCCGGTCCCTCGACGACTTCTTCTTCGCCTTCTCCGGCGCCGGTTTCGGTGCCAACGTGGCTCCGTCGCCGATCTGCCAGCGGTTCATCGCCAGACCTGCGGGGGTCATGCCGATCTGGTCGGCGAGGCGGAGCATCGCTGTCTTGTCCCCCGCCTTCGCGTTCTCCTCCTCGCACGACACGGCGAGCCGCACCCACTGGGCGACGAGGTACTGGAACCAGGGCTGCTCGTGCCACACCTCGGCCTGGGGCTGGGACCACGCCCACGCCCACAGGGCGAGCTCGCGCTCGTACCTGACGCGCGTTGGCTCCTCGCGGAAGCGGCGTCCGCCGCCGGGGAGCGGCTCCCACAGGGCCATCGGTGGGAGTGAGAATCTGGGTGCGGGCTGCGCATCGGTGTCGATGCCTGCGAGGACGCGGAATTGGACGCCGCGGGCGTCCGACCGGGCAGAGTTCGGGTTGGCTGCGGGCCCGCTGCGGGCCCTCGCTCCTCCGCTTGCCATTGTCGCCTCCGTTCCTCCGCCAGGCGTCGCGCCATGGCGGAATGTGGTCGGAGGCGTCGCGCCCCCGTTTCTGGTGGCCTTGGGATTTTTTGAACCCTCCGCACTTTTTTCGCCCCTCACCGGCGGTCTCTCGAGGGGGCCCCTGGGGGTACCCCCCTGGGACCTTGGTCACATTTCAAACGTGTGGCGAGTCATTTCCGGTGGGCCGCTTTTCCGCCTGCGCGGCGATTACAACTTCGATGCTCTGGTCCGCGAATGATCGACCGATCATCGTCATCGTGACCTAAGTCGAACGGTTCGTCTGGCCTGATCGCCTGGCCGCACCGCCAGCACACGGCGTCACCCTGCGCGACCTGGGCGGCGGCCCGGCGCCGGGCGTCGTCGCGCCGGGCCCGGCGGTAGGCGGCGTCGTATCCTCGCGCTGCTGCTGATCCGCGAGCGCGCTCGCGTGCTCGTTGGTGGGTGGGGCAGTAGCGGGTGCCGGCTGGGATGAGGCAGGGGCATGATGGTCCTGCGCATCTGCGTTTGCTCATGGTGTGGGTGTTCGTAGGGCGTCGGCAGTGCGGCGCGGGTGGTGGTGCCGGTGCGGTTGGTGCGAGCTGTGCTGCATGTGGGATGTGAAGGGTGGATCGGCGATCACCCGGCTGGTCGCACCTGGCGCCCCGCCACACTCCTGCTGGATGTGGTGGGGTAGGGGGATGCTGGTGTGGCTGGGGGTTGGGAGGTGTGGGAAAGGCGGGCTGGGGGAGGCGTCCTTGTGCGGGAGTTAGCCGCCTGCGTCCTCTTGGAGTTGCACGATGGCCTGGTGCGCCCGGTGGTAGTCGTCGTCGTATCCGGGCTGTGGGGTGATCGCATCTCGGCGCTCCATGATGCGGAGGACTGTCTCCGCTGCCTTCTGGTCGCCCTGCAGGACCTGCGGCCATAGCTGCCGCTGCATGGTGTCGAGGCGTTGTGCTTCTAGGGCTGGGTCTGTGGTGGTGTCCGCGTTGCGGAGGGCGGCGGCGATGTCGCGGCGGGTTTGTGTGGGGGTGGTGCCAAGTTTGTCTGCGATTTGTGTGGCGGTGAGGCCGGCGGCACGGAGGTCGAGGGCGCGGCGTCGGCGGTCTTCCACGTCTTTGTTCGCCATGCGCGCTCCTGGTGCTGTGGGTGCACGCCGCCCCCGGGTGCTTGGTGGGCGGTCCGGGGGCGGTGTGGGGACAGTGGGTCTCCTTATGGGTGGGACAGTAGCACAGTTCGCGCAGTGGCGCGCGCTGGGCTGTCGGCGTGTCAGCTGATGTGGGCGAGTGCTGTGATGGGCAGCCAGGAGAGACTGGCCCATACGGTGCCCGCCACGAGTGCTGCGGCGGCGAGGATCTCCTCGTCGTCGGCGGGGCGCGGACCCCGCGGGTGGTGGTCCGG
>ERZ772945.1376-NODE-1376-length-17203-cov-5.505773_pt1 | contig 17203 bp, 9 predicted proteins | sample MGYA00511681_ERZ772945 | MGnify/ENA primary metagenome ERZ772945 (study PRJEB29015, sample SAMEA2737943) | human oral metagenome | biome: human oral; feature: human-associated habitat; material: dental | place: China | collected 2143 ...
TATATTCCAGAAGATAGAATCAATAATAGTAGTACCTCTTTCCAACATGAATTGGTTCATGCGGCACTTAGAGACTACTTAAACAACGCTGGTTCCACAAAACAAGTTATGAATTTTGCTAGTTCAATAGCGGATTATATTAAGGAGGAAATTGATGGATATCGAAACTTTAGTCAACCGAATGCTAACAGAAATGAAATGTCCGAAGGACGAGTTGCACAAGATGGCACTCAAAGTGGTGGATTACATGAACGAGTTCTATCCACTCAACAAAACGAAGCACTTCTCTCTAGGGAGCATGCAAATGAAGATAGCGATATGCGTGGCACGAATATGCTTAGCAGAAGTAGCGGAGAAAGAGTTCAACGCCAAGGTAATCGATTGGAATCAACTCAAATGGGACATAATCGTGGACGGACGGAGCTTCATCGACAAGGACAAACAGTATCATACGATAGAGGAAATCAAGGACAGATTTCGCAGACAAATCCCATTTCGCAGCGACGTAACTTTACTGGGGGATTACTTCGAGCGTGGGATTCTGCAAAAAATAAAGTAGAAGGTGCTACCTTAGAAAACCTGTTTGATATCAGGGATAGAACTATAGAAGAGGTTGTAACAACTATAGATAGTGATAAACTATCTGTCAAAGACAAAGAGGATATCATTCTCTCTTTGTTATGGCAAGCAAAAGAATTAGACAAAAAATTTAATATTCCTTACGAAGGTAGTTTAATGCGAGCAATCTACGAAGGTGATATCCGTAATCTCGAAGAAACGTTAGCATATACCTTGCAAGGCAATTTAGCTCCTGTTCATACAGGGGCTTTATTTGAGTCTGCTTCTAAAGTCACAAATCCAAAACCATTAATTGAAGATAGGGAAGAACACCCAGAAGAACACTATGCTATTATGCTACATAGAGAAAGTACAGGGTATCTTCGTAAATCTTTCCACCAAGGTAAGATTATCGAACCTAGTGTTTCGTATTCTTTAGGTAAGGACGCATATGATAGTGTTCTTGATGGGTATGGTGAATACGCACTCGTATTAGACCCTAAACAAGTTGTAAATGATAGTTACGTACTTGGTACACAAGATATGTACACGAAGACAATTAACAACTATGGTTCACCAAACGAATACGGTGGTATGGCTATTGATGGTACTCGATTAGTAAACAAAGCGTTAGCATTTGTTAGTGATGAACCTAAGCGATTATCAAGTAATAAAATTTCTATATCAAATGCTCGTAATAAGCCAGTCAATATACTTGACGCCATGAAGGTTATTGATAAGCATATCAGACCAGTACTTAAAGAACACGAGTTACGTATATTAGAAGATTCGTACGATAATGATATTTTATCATTTTACGATGATATGGATAAACCACGTACAACTATCAAACCTATCATTGATACTCTATATCGTATGAGAAAAGGAGATAGCATTGAAGAAGGATATAGAAAAGTAACACGTGGTCAACAGCTAGATGAGCAAACAAAGAAAGCAATTGAAGGATTAAGACAAGACTTAAAACAATTTGGTACTGGATATGGCGAAGCTAAATTACACGAATTAAACATCAACGATATTAAATATATTGTCTTAGATGAAACGCACTACAAACAATTAGATTCATATATTGAGCGTGGTGCGAATATGCGTGGTATTCCTATCATTACCATTACTGATGACGTAGACAATAAAGCTCAATATGTCATGAAAGAAATTGTAAAATTAGAAAAACAAAAAGCACCAGAAGACGTTATCTTATATCAAAAGGGTAAAGAAGTTAACCCCATTGCTAAGGCATTGCCTTCCTTTTCTGAAGCAGCGGCAAAACTACTTAAAAAAGAAGACGACAATATCACGTTTGAAACACGAGATAAAAAACAAGGTAATATTTCTGGCTATACATTTAAAAAGTGGTTGCGTTCTCCAATCAAAATGATTGAAAAATACATTCCACAAATGAAGCCAATTATCCACTGGGCAACTGAAGCAGAAGTAAAATCAGATAAATTGCAACGAGTATATCTTAAAGCATTGGATAAAATCAAAACTAACCTTGGTGAAGATAACATCGAGTCTTTTAATAAATTGGCTAAACAGATTACTGACCTTGGACGTGAATTTGTACAACCAGTTGGCGTAATGGTTCGTGATAAAGAAGTATATATCAATCTTGATATGAACGACACCTTCAGAGAATTCAAAGACGAAGTAGACGCAAAAAATCTATACGACGAACTTAAAAATCAAGGTAAACATGCTTTCATGGATTACAAAGATGGTAACTTCCGTGTATTTGCCAGTGATAAAGCTATGAAACCATTCGCTACATGGGAACAAGCTCATAAAGTTTCTCTTCCATTACGTGATAAAGCTATCCGTGAGCAAGGCTATAATAATAAAGTATTACAAGCTTATAACGCTTGGCGTAACTTAGACGACAAGGTATTTAACGATTCTGTTAAAGCTTGGCAAGCAAGCGGTGCTGACCCAGAACATAAGCCACGCAAATTATGGGGTCACGTACCTATGTTGCACAGTCGATACGGCGTGTACTTAGCTAGAGAAGTCACAGACGATAAAGGTGACGTATACGAAAAACGTGAAAAGATTGCTTCTTTCCATACATATCGTGACGCAGAACACTACGTAAAAGATAAAAAACTTAATAAAGATTTACGCATTATTATTACAGAACGTAATCCTCGATACGATGAGAATGTAAGTTCTGATATCTATGAAGGTTCAAACGAATCTGCATATGACGATATCGTATACGAAGGCGAAAGTAGAGAGCAACAAGAAAAACGCTTCGCACGTATTTCACATTCTTACCCAGCCTTAAATAAAATCATTGACGAATTCGTAAATAAAAAAGATGGCGTAACTCGTGAAAAATTAATGGACCTAATCCAAGACAAAAAGAAACAAAAAGATTTGGATATTGATAGTAAACAATTAAACCAAGAGTTACAATATGCCAACTTAGACGAATTGTTTAGACGCCGTGACGTAATTACACGACAAGATTTAATTGGTCATCTATTACTTGGCTATGGTAATTTACGTAAAGATAAATATAACAATGTTCGTACTAATGCCAAAGGTGCTAACCCAGACGTATTTGGTAACATTGAAAACTATCTACGATATAAAGCTCATTTTATTCCAACAAATGAGTTCTACCACAAGTCTACATCATTATATCGTGATGTAATTGGCACAGATTATGCTTCTCAATTCGGTCGTAATGGCGAAGGTGCTAGACGTGACGTAGAAGATGTATTACACAACTTCATTTCCTCTGTAATTGGCGTTCCTAATAATGCAGATAAAACAATCAACAGAACAGTAAACGAACTCATCGGCGATGGCTGGATTAAGCAACATTACGGTGAAACATTTGCCACTGATTTAATGAATCGTAGCATGGAAGCTGTTACAGTTGCTAAACTTGGTTTATTCAGACCTACAGCGGCACTTGCTCAACTTGGTGCATTGATGAATATTGTAACTAAAACAGGTTACACTAAAGACTTTGCACAAGCTGTACGTGACGCTACGATGTTTGGACCTAGCACCAAAAACATTACAATGGCTGAACGTAGAATGTTCAATAACATTGGTTTAAATTTACAAGATACGGCCATGGAAACTCAATCACTAAAAAATAGAAAAAGTATTTACAATATGAAAGTTGGCAAAGTTAAATTAGGTAAATTATTCGAAAAGTCAATGGATATGTTTAACCGAATGGATAAATATACAAGACGTGTAGCCGCACTACACGCATTTAGAAAAGCTATTGCAGAAGGTAAATCACAAACTGAAGCAGAACATATTGCTTCTGATTTTGTACGAGAAACAAACTTTGACTATTCAGATAAAGACGCTTCTCAACTATTTACTAAATACGGGACACTAGGTAAACTTATTCTACAATTCAAGAAATACTCAATAAAAGAATTAGAATTTATGTATGACATTGTTAAGAGCGGACATAAAAAAGAAATGGCTCGTTTCCTAGGCTCTTATATGACAATGGCTGGTCTCATGGGTATCCCTGGTATTTCATTAGCTGACCCATTCGCTGAATGGATTCGAAATAAAAAAGCTACAGATAGTATTAAAGAAACAATTATGGAATGGGCTGGAAATGACAAAACTAAAAAACAATTAGCATTACTCGCTATGTACGGTTTACCAGCTCCTACTATCGGTGCAGACTTTAGCCGTAACATTGGTGTAGGTGACTTAGTGCCAACAGATAATTTCTTCGGTCCTACATTCGGTACATTAGGTAATATGATGGAGTCATTTAAAAATCATAATACAGCGAATAATGTACTTCTTGGTATGGCCCATGATTTATCTCCAGCATTTGCTAACTACTACCAAGGGGCTACTGGTAAAAAACACGACTGGACTAAAGGGGTTGATACTCGTGATTACAGTGATAAAGAACGAGTACTTAAAATGTTAGGTTTTAGACCAATCTTAGATTCAGTTAATAGCGATATGAGTTCTATCAATTATGCTAACTCACAAAATGAAAAATCATCTAAGAAACAATTAATTTACCAATACATTAATAACCCAAAATCTGTTAGCGTAGAAGAACTTAAAGCTATGAATATTACAAAGAAAAATATATCTGACGCTAAAAAGGCATTGGATATGTCTGCTTCAGACAAATTGAAACATTACGGAACAAAAGCAAGCAAAGCTAAAAATAAAGAAAAAGCAGATAAATTTGCTGGTTTTGAAGAGGAACTCGATTAGGGTTCCTCTCTTTTTATTGGAGGTTATATGGAATATACATTAAACGATATTGAATACATGGCTAGTGTATGCCATGCAGATAAAATCACTCTGCATTGGGGGGCTAATCACTATGAAGACACTTCTGACCACTATCATATTAACATTCTTGGCGATGGTACAATCTATTCTGATTACGATAATCTTGATGTGTATTGCGAGCATACTTGGCATAGGAACACTAATAATATTGGTATTTCATTGTCTTGTTGCTTTGATGCTGGCGTTTGGGCGGACGGCACGGTTAAGTTTGGTACAGAGCCACCAACTGATGAACAAGTGGATACGATGGCTAAAATCGTATATAAGATATGTAAAGCTAAAGGTTGGGACATCGTATACGATTTAGTAAAGTGACTCCTACAGATGATATAGAAGTATTCCATTTTGAACTGAACGTTAAACCAAATACTGACATTACAGCCACACTCGAAAATATAGGCGTTGATACAGATAGTATAACGAATAAGACTGAGAAGGACGGCAAGGTGTCATTCGACGCAGAATTAATGCTTAGTTCGACTCCATTTGACGGTAAAAGTGCTTCCAACCTAAAAGACTACGCTACAAAATCAGCTGTGCAAGAGGCACGAGAACAAATTTTAAAGGCTGCTATATCTAACTCAGATACAGGTTCCTTATTATTCTACACAGATTCTACAGCTGGTTTGCAAAAAACACTTGACCAATTGTACGGAAAAGGTGAATATGTAATTGATGAACTTGACGGACAAGTGTTATTGCGACCTAAAAATATTTCAGTAGACAAAGCATTAGAAGACACTTTATCCTACCAATTCGGTATTGATAAAAGCGGAGATACAACCTTACGGAAGAATAGAACGAATGATTTAGAGTTAGATTTAATGAATAAGCTTATTAGCAATAAGGCAAATAGCTTTAGAAATATACAGATTAAAACGTTAATTAACAGCCTAAAAAATACGTCAAAATCCTTTGGTAAAACATTTGAATTTTTACATAAAATATCTAACGTACTCGATATTAAAAAGAGTAAAAGTAATTCATTTAATGGTATTACTGACTTTAATACTGGTTCTATCTTTTTAACTAATAACGCTTTAAAACCGTACTCTTCTACACTAACGCATGAGATTACACACTATGCGGTCAATGTGCTTGGCGATGAAGGCACAATGGCTCATGGTGGACATACAACATGGAAGGTGCTAGATAATACACTTAAAGACTGGAGGAAACACAATGAAAGACTTAGAAGCGAATTTAGACTTTCTGTACAAACTAATCAACGAGGAAGTTTATTGGCTGGACGCAGACAAGATAACTCCACAAATGATAGAGGAATTCAAACCACACTTGAAGGAAGTGATGGAAGTGCAATGCAAGGACCACACTCTGTTGGAACTAGCGGAAGAGGAACCTTACTTCGCAAAAGTGAAAATGGCAGAAATAGTGACAACAGCACGAGAAAAAATGTCAGCGGAGAAAGCGGGATACAAACTACCACATCTCAATCGTTATCAGAATTGGGGGACCATTCCAGTTGGGGGATTGAGCTTGGAATTAACTCCATACACGAAGCCGATGTCCAAGATGAGTTTAAGAATCTTAAAAGCGACACCTATCAACTCTTAAACAAAAAAATTGACAATGAAGAATACTTAGAAGGTATAAAAAGGGTTTTTTCTGTAATTGAATCCAATCCAAATATGTACATGTCAGATAAAGCAAATGCTTTAATGTCTATTATTGACGAAGTCGCACATGTGGACATTGCATTAGGACTTAAAGGCAAAGATAGATTATCATATCAATTATTGACAACTGATAATAGGAATAAAAGACTCGTTGGCAATGTAACGCCTAGCCATGAGTATCAAGAAGCTATCGCTTATGCTTCTCATACATTTATGAGCAAAGAGACATATGAACATCTTATAGATAAAGCGATACAATCATTCAACGAAGCCAAAAGAAAGATAGCTAAAGACCACAACTCTAACCAACATGTAATCGCTGGTTCCTTTAACGCAAAACGATTAGAGGATTTATTATTTGGCGATGGGGTTGCAAAGAAAAGCTTGGCGGTTACACCAGTAAGTTCTAATGAAAATTCTGTTGGTATCAACGAATTACGAAAATACAAGAAAAATATTGGTCTATTTAAAGCGACCATGCTTGATGGTAAAGAGTACTATATGTATGATTCTGACATTCTTTCTATTACCGATAGAGTGGCTGGGATTAAACAAAAGGGAACTGGTTTATCTAAAGAAGACCTCATTAGAATTAATAACGCAAGATTAGGAATAAACCCCAAAAAAAATGGTTCAGCTCTAGCTTTTACCGCACTCATGGCTAATCGAACTTATACGCCAGAAGAAGCAAAAGAAAGAAATATTATTAACCGTAACTTGCCAGATACGTCACAAGCTATCGTTAACGAATTTATTTCATTGGCCGAAAAGTTTTCACACAAAAAAACTAGAACTGCATTAGCTAAACTAGATAACGTAAAAGATAAAGAAAATTACTTGTTAAATTATATTACAGCAGATAAAAAAGAAAAGACAGTTAGAATAAGCGTCCTCAAACGAAATGATTTCGTTGGGGGCGTTTTTAATGCTGTAGATTACTTGAGTAAACATAAAAACGGTATTCAAGGTGCCATGAGAGTGTTTAAGCAACACTCTGGCATCCAACCAAATAAAGAGTTAGCCAATGGTATTGAACATATTGCATATTTAGCACAAAATAACTACAGAGCAATGAATGAAATTAAAATGGTTGACAAAATTCGTCCAGAACATATCGCCTCTATTATATTAGACCCAAAAGATGTAGGCGAAAACTTAGAACGATATAAAAACCGTGCCGAAGAGCTTGGGATTAAAGTGCAAGTTTTACACAATAGTATGAATACCGAAACCGCTTCTTCTAAAGCGTTAAATCACAGAGCAACAAGCGAGCAAGTATTGTTTCAACGTGGTAAAGAAGAAAGCCCACTCCGTAAGGCGATGTCTACATTCGAAGAAGCGTCAGCCAAACTACTCAAAAAAGAAAATGATAATATTACATTTGAAACACGTGACGCAAAACAAGGTAATATTTCTGGCTATACATTTAAAAAGTGGTTGCGTTCTCCAATCAAAATGATTGAAAAATACATTCCACAAATGAAGCCAATTATCCACTGGGCAACTGAAGCAGAAGTAAAATCAGATAAATTGCAACGAGTATATCTTAAAGCATTGGATAAAATCAAAACTAACCTTGGTGAAGATAACATCGAGTCTTTTAATAAATTGGCTAAACAGATTACTGACCTTGGACGTGAATTTGTACAACCAGTTGGCGTAATGGTTCGTGATAAAGAAGTATATATCAATCTTGATATGAACGACACCTTCAGAGAATTCAAAGACGAAGTAGACGCAAAAAATCTATACGACGAACTTAAAAATCAAGGTAAACATGCTTTCATGGATTACAAAGATGGTAACTTCCGTGTATTTGCCAGTGATAAAGCTATGAAACCATTCGCTACATGGGAACAAGCTCATAAAGTTTCTCTTCCATTACGTGATAAAGCTATCCGTGAGCAAGGCTATAATAATAAAGTATTACAAGCTTATAACGCTTGGCGTAACTTAGACGACAAGGTATTTAACGATTCTGTTAAAGCTTGGCAAGCAAGCGGTGCTGACCCAGAACATAAGCCACGCAAATTATGGGGTCACGTACCTATGTTGCACAGTCGATACGGCGTGTACTTAGCTAGAGAAGTCACAGACGATAAAGGTGACGTATACGAAAAACGTGAAAAGATTGCTTCTTTCCATACATATCGTGACGCAGAACACTACGTAAAAGATAAAAAACTTAATAAAGATTTACGCATTATTATTACAGAACGTAATCCTCGATACGATGAGAATGTAAGTTCTGATATCTATGAAGGTTCAAACGAATCTGCATATGACGATATCGTATACGAAGGCGAAAGTAGAGAGCAACAAGAAAAACGCTTCGCACGTATTTCACATTCTTACCCAGCCTTAAATAAAATCATTGACGAATTCGTAAATAAAAAAGATGGCGTAACTCGTGAAAAATTAATGGACCTAATCCAAGACAAAAAGAAACAAAAAGATTTGGATATTGATAGTAAACAATTAAACCAAGAGTTACAATATGCCAACTTAGACGAATTGTTTAGACGCCGTGACGTAATTACACGACAAGATTTAATTGGTCATCTATTACTTGGCTATGGTAATTTACGTAAAGATAAATATAACAATGTTCGTACTAATGCCAAAGGTGCTAACCCAGACGTATTTGGTAACATTGAAAACTATCTACGATATAAAGCTCATTTTATTCCAACAAATGAGTTCTACCACAAGTCTACATCATTATATCGTGATGTAATTGGCACAGATTATGCTTCTCAATTCGGTCGTAATGGCGAAGGTGCTAGACGTGACGTAGAAGATGTATTACACAACTTCATTTCCTCTGTAATTGGCGTTCCTAATAATGCAGATAAAACAATCAACAGAACAGTAAACGAACTCATCGGCGATGGCTGGATTAAGCAACATTACGGTGAAACATTTGCCACTGATTTAATGAATCGTAGCATGGAAGCTGTTACAGTTGCTAAACTTGGTTTATTCAGACCTACAGCGGCACTTGCTCAACTTGGTGCATTGATGAATATTGTAACTAAAACAGGTTACACTAAAGACTTTGCACAAGCTGTACGTGACGCTACGATGTTTGGACCTAGCACCAAAAACATTACAATGGCTGAACGTAGAATGTTCAATAACATTGGTTTAAATTTACAAGATACGGCCATGGAAACTCAATCACTAAAAAATAGAAAAAGTATTTACAATATGAAAGTTGGCAAAGTTAAATTAGGTAAATTATTCGAAAAGTCAATGGATATGTTTAACCGAATGGATAAATATACAAGACGTGTAGCCGCACTACACGCATTTAGAAAAGCTATTGCAGAAGGTAAATCACAAACTGAAGCAGAACATATTGCTTCTGATTTTGTACGAGAAACAAACTTTGACTATTCAGATAAAGACGCTTCTCAACTATTTACTAAATACGGGACACTAGGTAAACTTATTCTACAATTCAAGAAATACTCAATAAAAGAATTAGAATTTATGTATGACATTGTTAAGAGCGGACATAAAAAAGAAATGGCTCGTTTCCTAGGCTCTTATATGACAATGGCTGGTCTCATGGGTATCCCTGGTATTTCATTAGCTGACCCATTCGCTGAATGGATTCGAAATAAAAAAGCTACAGATAGTATTAAAGAAACAATTATGGAATGGGCTGGAAATGACAAAACTAAAAAACAATTAGCATTACTCGCTATGTACGGTTTACCAGCTCCTACTATCGGTGCAGACTTTAGCCGTAACATTGGTGTAGGTGACTTAGTGCCAACAGATAATTTCTTCGGTCCTACATTCGGTACATTAGGTAATATGATGGAGTCATTTAAAAATCATAATACAGCGAATAATGTACTTCTTGGTATGGCCCATGATTTATCTCCAGCATTTGCTAACTACTACCAAGGGGCTACTGGTAAAAAACACGACTGGACTAAAGGGGTTGATACTCGTGATTACAGTGATAAAGAACGAGTACTTAAAATGTTAGGTTTTAGACCAATCTTAGATTCAGTTAATAGCGATATGAGTTCTATCAATTATGCTAACTCACAAAATGAAAAATCATCTAAGAAACAATTAATTTACCAATACATTAATAACCCAAAATCTGTTAGCGTAGAAGAACTTAAAGCTATGAATATTACAAAGAAAAATATATCTGACGCTAAAAAGGCATTGGATATGTCTGCTTCAGACAAATTGAAACATTACGGAACAAAAGCAAGCAAAGCTAAAAATAAAGAAAAAGCAGATAAATTTGCTGGTTTTGAAGAGGAACTCGATTAGGGTTCCTCTCTTTTTATTGGAGGTTATATGGAATATACATTAAACGATATTGAATACATGGCTAGTGTATGCCATGCAGATAAAATCACTCTGCATTGGGGGGCTAATCACTATGAAGACACTTCTGACCACTATCATATTAACATTCTTGGCGATGGTACAATCTATTCTGATTACGATAATCTTGATGTGTATTGCGAGCATACTTGGCATAGGAACACTAATAATATTGGTATTTCATTGTCTTGTTGCTTTGATGCTGGCGTTTGGGCGGACGGCACGGTTAAGTTTGGTACAGAGCCACCAACTGATGAACAAGTGGATACGATGGCTAAAATCGTATATAAGATATGTAAGGCTAAGGGTTGGGACATCGTATACGATAGAGTAAAAACGCATGCTGAATGGGCTGATATTGATGGATATGGTATTCATGATAGTGACCCAGATATGCGTTGGGACTTATTAAAACTTCCACAGGAGGACGGAGAAGGTGGTGACATTATTCGTGGTAAGGCAATTTATTTCCAATATCACCCAGAACTATGTGAAGCCTAATTTAAGGTTAATAGTTTTTATAATTGCGATTCTAGGGGTCTGTGTGGCTCTGTATGGTGGGTATAGAATGTTCTATAGGGAAACTATCATGGACCAACCTAAAACGCCCGTACAGACGAAAATAGCGAGTGTAAATAGTACGCAACAAACAAAAACTACATTTGCATATGTTCCAAAAGAAAAAGAACTTGTATATAAAAACAATATACCAACATATGTTACCGAGGATACAGATGTTGAAGCTAATATCGAACAACCTCACGTAACAGTAAAAGTAAATGGTAAAAAACAACAATTTAACTTACAACAAAACGAAACACAAAAATTTGAAGATGGCAAAGTAGTCATGAATCAAACATCGGAAGTAACATTTGATGTAAAAGTACCAGATAGACATGAACTTGATGTTTATGCTCAAGAAAACTTCCGTGCTGATAAGTTCCATCACGAAGTAGGTGTAGAAAAACGTAATGGTAAATTTATATATGGTGCTAAATATGACATTACTGACAAGGACCCAACGTACTATGCACGTTATAACCTAGTCAAAATGTATACCAACTAATGGGGGCAAATCGCCCCCTTCTTTTTTTATGTCTAAAATCAAAAATTGAATTTGACTTACAAGTGAAATTGTGGTATAATAAGGCCATAGATGAAGAATGAAATTTTCTTCATCAAATTTTCATAAAAATATTCACTTATAAGTGTTGACAACGTGGAACTATGTGTGTATAATACGAAGTAACAAGTCGATGTGGCCGTAGAGCATATGTCGAAGACTTGTTTTATAATTGAATATAACTTCACTTATAAGATTAAAAAAGTAAAAACAAACATTAGTAAACAAAAGAAGGTGAAGAAAATGGCAAGATACAAAGGAATACAAGGCGTTTCTATGTGTGGAACTATAGAATACATACGTAGAAAGAAGAAAAAAGAATACTGTAAAGGCTGTAAATTTTGTTCTTATTCAAAACATGGCACACAAATGTTTTGCAGTAAGCATAAAAAATTTTCTGACGTATTAAAAACAAAACGTAGAAAATGTTATACAGCATAATTATAACTCAATACAATCGTAGCTAGCATACGTATTGCACGAAGGAAGACCAGTCTTGAAAACTCAGGTTGCCCTATGTATGTCGAATGTATTGGATATATATTTTGCTAGGCAAAATACAACTACATATTGAATCTGTTGAGGCGAACACCAACTAAAAACAACGGAACCGAATTTGCGACTCGGTAATCTGGCCGTTAGAGGGGGGCTATTCGTCGTGCAAGTTTCCCAGATTTTGTCCCGTCGTAGAAGGCTGTCGAAACAAACTCATCTGAGTGGTAGGTAAAGCTACACCTGGGCTACCTTAATAGATTTATTATGAAGTTTCGATTATGTACCAAATGTACTAGCTCCCAATATAATGGGGGCTGTACCTTCTCCTATAATGTATTTTAGTTTACTTAGTTAATATAAAAAAATCGTATTTACGAAGTAAATATCATGAACGAAGTGAATGAAATATAAGATACTCACCAAACAAGTTTGGTTCGTATTCTCACTCAACCTAAAGGTTGGTTCGAAGTATTTGTTAATACTACTAAATAATATAATCAACATTAGTTATGAAGTAGTGAAGCGAATACGTCAAAAAGTATTCACTGAACGGATGAATAGTAAAACAAGAAGTTTTACCCGTAATTGATTAATGAATTAGATGATGTTAGATTATCTAATTACATATAAAGTATAAAGAAAAATATGTAATTACGAAGACTTTAGTCGAAGTAATTATACGAACAAAGTGAGTAGAAGGAAGGAATAAAATGAAAGATAAAAATGAAATACAGAAGAAAATTAAATTAGTAAAATCTAAAATCAAAGATAATGAAGAAATGATATATCTTTTAAGAAAAGAAAATTCTTCATTATTTGGTAAATTTTTAAAATTAGCCAGTAAATTACATAAACTAGAGGAGGAACGAGCATGATACGTAGATGGGATATAGTGATTGATGTTGGAGAATTGTTATTAGAAGCTGGTGTTGTAGAAATTAAAGTATTGTCGGATAGGTATGTGCTATATGGTCACAATCAAACAATACTTGATGTTATCGTTGATGGTGCATACAAGGTTATTAAAGCCTTTTTAAAAGGTCAAAAAGTAACTGATAAGCATAATACTTTTAAGGTCACTGATGTTATCAATGAAGCGTTTAAAGAAAGAAACAAAGAAATAGACTTAGCTATAAGCAAGATTAAAAGTCCTGTAGTTAATAGTGTACCAGACGAATATAAGGATAATGTTTCACGTACACTAGATAAAGAACTACTAGCTAGGTTGTAAAGGAGTTGAAGTATTATGAGTTTCTGTGATTTACACAGCCATAGCGATTTTTCGATATTTGATGGATTTGCTACTATAGACGATAAAATAAAAAGGGCTAAAGAGCTTGGCTATACTGCCTTAGCCATGACAGAACATGGTACTACTACTGGTCTTATGGAATTTTATCTGAAGTGTAAGAAAGAAGGCTTAAAACCAATCTTAGGCTATGAAGGATATTTTGCCATCGAGCCAGAAGTAAAAGGTGGTCAAACTTATCATATTCTGTTATTATGTAAAAATCTTACTGGGTATCGTAATCTCATGAAGATTGCTACATATGGTACAGAACATTTTTATCGAAAGCCTAGAATTGGTTTTGAAATATTAGCAGAATGTCATGAAGGGCTTATTTGTAGTACCGCATGTGTCGCTGGTGTGTTAAGTTGCGAAAGTCCAGATAACATGATTCATGACTTACACAAAATATTTGGTAAGGATTTTTATTTGGAAATACAGCCACATGATTTTCCAGAACAATATGAATACAACAATAAGGTCCGTGAGCTAGGTGATAAATACAACATTCCTATCATTATTACTGGTGATAGTCACTATGTATTACCATCTGATACCGATACTCATCGTGCATGGCTTGGTTTAGGAGAAGATAGTGAGTATTACGCTTCTGGTGATTATCATATGATGAGCCAGGAAGAAATGGCTAAATTCTTTAATTACGATACGTCGCAAGACTTCAAGAACGTATCTAACATTATAGACCAATGCGATGTTGAAATCCCTATGGGAGAAGAAAACTTCCCTGTATTTGATTGTAAGGACCCATTACGTTATCTAAAAGATAGGTGTAACGAAGGGTGGAAACATTTAGGTATTGCTAAGAAAGATAATAGTCAGCAGTATAAAGAGCAAGCACTACATGAATTTGATGTGTTAGAACAATGCCATTACACAAATTATATGTGTATCATTCATGATATGTTAGAATTCTGTAAGCATAAACATATACCAATTGGGCCAGGACGTGGTTCTGTTGGTGGTAGTTTAGTTGCGTATTTATCTGGTATTACACAAGTAGACCCTATACGATTCAATCTAGTGTTCGAACGGTTTGCAAATCCAGAACGTGTGACAAGCCCAGATATTGACGTTGATGTTTCTTCCGAAAGACGTGAAGAAGTTATCGATTATATCCGTGAAAAGTATGGCTTAGTATATCAGATTAGAACAATTAGTTATATACAACCTAAATCAGCGTTGCAACGTGCTGGCCAAGCATTAGGCTATGCTCCAGCAGATATAGACGCTATATCAAGTAAAATTGATGATTTAGCTGATGTAAAAGATGATATGCTTCGTGATTTAGCTGAAAAGTTTTTAGGTCACATAGAAAAGTATAGTACTCATGCGTCAGCTGTTGTAGTTTTCCCTAAAGATGTAAGTAATTGGTGTGCAGTAGAAAAGAATAAAGATATTCTAGTAGCGGCACAAGATTTCCACCTACTCGAAAAACAGGGAATTATGAAGCTGGATATTCTAGGTCTTAAAACGTTAGATGTACTAGATGGTGCATTAGAACGTATTGGTAGACCAGATGAATTATTAATCAATAACATACCTTTGCAAGATGATTACACGGCTCGTATGCTTAGAGCTGGATTTACACAAGGTTGTTTCCAAATTGAATCTGGTGGCATGACAGATATAGTCAAAGCCATTAATACTCAACGAGTAGAAGATTTAATTGATACTGTAGCGTTGTTCAGACCAGGGCCATTAGATTCTGGTATGGTCCGAGTCTTTGAACGTCGTAGACAAGGAGAAGAATCAGTTACGTATCTCCACCCTAAATTAGAGCCTATCTTAAATGATACAGAAGGTGTTATTTTATACCAAGAACAAATCATGAAGATTGCTCGTGAACTATGTGGTTATACATATGGCGAAGCAGATAACTTACGTCGTATTATTGGTCGCAAGATTACAGAAGAAATGCAACCAGTTATTGACGATATGTTAGAAAGAGGATTGAAGAATGGAATTCCTAAAGACATTATGCAAGAGATATGCGATGAGATTATCACTTTTGCTAACTATGGATTTAACAAGGGCCATTCTGCGGCGTATGGGCTTTTAGCTTGGTACACAGCTTACATTAAGGCACATTATACAGCAGAGTATATGGCCTCATTAATTGATATTGTAGGCCAAGATACAAGTGGCCGTGATAAATTATCTCCACTAATTGAGCATTGCAAAAAGATTAACATCAATGTGCTACCACCAGATATTGGTGTCAGTCAAATGAAATGCGTCGGTAAAAATCGTACAGTGACATTAGGGTTTAATTTGATTGCTGGTGTAGGCAATTCAATTGTGCCAAACGGAAATAATGCGGAACAGTTTTTAGTAGATAATGTAAATTTGAATAAGACTGTTCTTAAAAATATTGTTCGTTCTGGTGCGTGTGATAATTACACTAGCAAAACCAGATGGGAATTATTGGAATATATAGACTGGCTTAAAGATAAACGCAAGTCTAAAGGTGAGTTTGTATATTCTGGCGAACAAGAAGAAAGCTATGGTCAAATGGAGTTTGCTACATTGCGATATACGTTTACTGATATGTTTGCTGACTACGACAACAGTATTGTAGATGGCAATACAAATATTCTCGCACTCATAACTAAAATTAAGAATACGAGAACAAAGAAGGGTAAACCTATGGCTTTTGTTGAAACGTTGTCTAAAGACAAGGCTAGAAAGTTAGCATACTTCGGTGACAAACTTGAAGAACTAAAAAAAGGAAATATGTATATCATGCAACTGGACAATACAGTTATACGTGATTTTATTACAGCAAAAAAGAGGGCTTAATTGCCCTCCTTTTTCTTTTTGTAATTTTCCTTTAATTCTTTGAGAATCTGTTCTTTGACAAATATGTCAATGAGTTCTACATTTTTCGGATTCATAATAAACCTATAGACTTCTTCTGTATATAGGTTATTAATATTTTCTCCGTACATAATGTATTCTGGAGTTACATCAAATATTTCCGCTAGTTTTTGTGCCATCGGTATACGCATTTCTTTAGTAACTCCGTTTTCGATACGTGAAAGTGTTGTGGTACTGTTTGCTCCCATTCGAGCTGTTAATTGTGCTTGTGTCCAACCTCGTTTTTCTCTTAGTCTTTTAACTCTTTCTCCTATAGTCTCCACATAATTCACCTCCTATTAGTTATATTATAATATGTTTTGTGGTATAAATCCACCTAAAAGTAAAATAATTTACTGTAATTATTACTGCAATATAAACAATTTTAAAGTGGTTTTGTCTATTTTATGTGGTTTATTTGGCGTATTATAAATACAGAGACCACAAGGAAAGCAGTATTTATGCGTATTCTTGTAATTTGTGAACCGAATTATACATGATTTTGGTAGTTATGACCACTAAATTGTAGTATAATGAGATTTC
>ERZ772945.1377-NODE-1377-length-17194-cov-2.980862_pt1 | contig 17194 bp, 20 predicted proteins | sample MGYA00511681_ERZ772945 | MGnify/ENA primary metagenome ERZ772945 (study PRJEB29015, sample SAMEA2737943) | human oral metagenome | biome: human oral; feature: human-associated habitat; material: dental | place: China | collected 2143 ...
CATGCTGCTAAGATGGAACAGTTCCTTTCTCAATTCAAGTTTAATGAAAATGCTCGAATGCTGTCTGTTGTAGTTCATGATGACTTGGATGGTCAATCTCTCTTTATCGGTCATGTCGGCATACTTGTGCCAAGCGAGGACGGTTATCTCTTTGTCGAAAAGTTAACCTTTGAGGAGCCTTATCAAGCTATCAAATTTGTAACCAAGGAAGATTGCTACAAATATCTAGATACAAAATACGAAAACTATACAGGTGAAGGTCTAGCGAAGTCTTTTATTATGGATAATGATAAGTGGGTTCAACTCTAAAAATAGTATTTTGGGGATGTTTTGCCTAAAGAGTGGGATAAGAAGTTACCAACCGAATGATAGTTAAATTGATACGATTAGAGGACAGCAAGCATGGATGAATATACATTAAGAGTTGTAAAAATTGATAAGGAAGCTATTTTTGAGTTTATCTACGAAACTTTTATATCGCAAGAGCAAGAACTACTGGATCTGTCGCCGGTGGATGTTATCAATGATTGTGCTATGGATTGGGAAAAGGGGGAGTTTATCTTTGTAGCACATCTTCAGGAAAATAGTCTGGGAGAATTGAATCCTCTTCCCAATGATATTGATATCCAAAATTTGCTGGAAAAACTACCTGTTACAACAGATTCTGTTCTTGGGCAAGAGAGGATTTATAGAGATTTTTCATTCGACCAATTAAAAAAATAATATAATAGAAGTAAATAAAATACTCATAAGGAGACACAATGGATATTAAAGATTTTACAGAAAAAGAACAAGAGATGATTAAAAAGGGACTCACTTTCTCTAAGCTTAACGATAAGGAAACTGCCGATAAGATTATCGCATTAATTCCTCAAGATATGATTAAACGGATTCCATTTTTTGTTAGAAAACATGCCATTACACGTACTGTTAAGAGAATCTCGCTTGAGTATCCAGAGTTGTATGCTGTAGCTGAACAAGAAGGCCAACTTCCTGAAAAGGAAGCTCAAGAATTGCGACAAATTCTTACAGATATTTTCCAAGAGAAAATGAACAAGCATAAGATTAAATAAGTTTTGAGATTTATCAATAAGATGTTGATTGAGCATTAGGAGTTGAGTATGGCTATTGATGGCGTTAAAATCATTGACAGTGATCAAGGGTATGACATTTACAATGAGGTAGTTGGTCGCTATAGAGATGGTGAACATGTAGCAAATATCATCAAGGATATTCTCGATGCGGAAAAAGATTACTGTCAAACAGACTTTTTTACAGAAATTTATTGGACAGCTCTTGCCTACTCACTGTGGAAGATTGGTCACCTGACAGACGACATCAGAGATAAAACATTAGAGCTTATCAAAAAAGGGGCTGATCCATTTTGGTTGGAAATAGATCCAAAGGCTTTGAAGCAAAGGCAAAAGGTCTTGGAAAAACTTGCAGTTCAGTTGCAAACTGAAAATCCTAGACCTCTAAAGGTCCCTAAAACCAAAACTAAACGCAAACCTTATTTTGAAGAAGGGGATATCCTTGCTGTTAAGTTCCAAGATGAGTATGGTCTTGTCTTTGTATCTATGGTTGATCAGAGTCCTAGAAAGCTTGAGTACCATCTGGCTTGCACGCGCCTCTTACAAACAAAACGGCCCACCATCGATGATTTTTTGACCAGTCATATCTCCTGTAAGATGGACAATACAAAGTTTGCTCTCGTTACAGATTGCTGGTTCAATCACAAAGATTTAGGGCAATTATTAGATAATATTGAAAAAATTGGACAGGTGAAACTTAGACCTTTTAGTCTTTGGATGCTAGCACCAGCCCAAAATTTAGAAGATATTTATGAAGAAATCACTAGAGATATGGGCTCTTCTGGCCTTCGCATCGAAACCTATAAACTTGTCGATGATGTTTTTTCAGTTTAATGCTTATGTGATAAAGGGGAAAATGGTCAATCATTCCCACATACTGTGTTGAGCTCTAACACCATAACTATCTATGGAACCATCTGAATTGAACTTGGCTTCAATCCTGTATCTTTTCCAGAGGTCGTAATCTGCCGTTTGAATGGTTAGGATGTAGTTTGAGTCAGTCTCAGCGACATTGTAATCAGCAGGATTGACTTCAAAGATATCGATTAATTTTCTTGTTTGAAAATCTTGGAGCTTGAGATTTGCTAAACTGACATGATTGATAGAAATTCCCTGCAATTGATGGGCATCCTTAGGCGTTCTATAGTAGGTAATGACACAGTTTTTGAGTTGATCAGTATCTTTGCCAGTAGGAGTAAGGATCATAAAACCATAGGACTGATCTTCACGCTTGATTTCGATAAGCTGGCCGTAGTAGAAATGGTCGTTTTTTGGATTGGTGATAGGACTATTTGCACCTTTATCTTCGAAGGTAAAACCTTGCTCTAAAAGCTCGGAAGCCTTGCTCTCCCCGATAATGACAGTGGTATCTTGAATGGTTACTGGAACAGGTTGAGCTGGAAGACCACTCATCATCATGCAAAACATAAAAACATAACTCGTTAAAAAGGCTGTCCCGACAAAAGCGTTGGTTGATGCATAAGCATGACTGTTATGAAAGTTTTTTCTTATAGCTAGTACAATAAATTTACCAATACTTTTTAAAACCATACTAACAAGTACGATAAAAAATTGTTTTTTCAAACATTCATAAATTGCTTGCGGAAAGCTATTGCCATGATAGTAGAAGCCAGCCAATACCAGTAGATTTACGATTAAATAGATCAGCAAGAACCAATGAATCTCTTTAAGGGCATTAGCATCTGTGATTTCTTCATAGTCAACGTGAATTCTACCTTGAATGGCATGGCCGAGTTTATAGATCCATTTTGGGACATCTCTCCCTTGTCTGACCGCAACTACAAGTCTGATATAGAGATAGATAGTAAAGGACAAGGATAGAAAGAAAAGAGCATAAAAACCCAAAACAATACTAGTGAACATTACTATTTCCCCCTATTTAACATTCAATAAAACAATTTCTTAGCTCCATTATAGCATTTTCTAGGGAAATAGAGCTAGAAAGATCCGTATAATACTAACTGATTCAAAGGAGTAAAATCATGGGAATGATTGCCAATTATCAATATTTACCAGACGATGAATTAGATCAAATAAAAGGTCTTTCCAATCAAGAAGATGACTTGTTAGATTTTGCAGAGGATTCCGCTGATAGTCATGATATCTTACTAGATATTGACAAAATGTGGGATGCCTTGGTCTTTGTCTTGACAGGATTTAGTAGTTCAGAATTTTTGGACGACAATCCCTTGAGAGAAGCGGTCTTAGGAGTGACTCCTCTAGAGGAAGTATCTGAGTACATAGCCTATACTGAAAAAAACAAGATAGCCGAGATTGTAGAAGCTTTAGAAAGTTTTGACATGGACAGGGCTATGACTAACTTTAGTATGGAAGCCTGTAAGAAAGCGGACTTGTATCCTAATATTTGGGATTATCTTGAGGAAGAGGAAGAAATCAAGGATGAAATTCGAATCAGTTTTGTAAATATGAAAGAGTTTTACAAAAAGATTCTGGAGCTCAATGGAAATGTCCTGGTCACTATTTGTTAGAAAGTTTATTAAACATTCCTAAAAGAATAAAACTGCTTGAGGTAATAAATGAACAAAGAAGATTTATTGGCATTATGGAAGGGAATAAGCTGGGAAAAACATGATTCGGGGATCTATTTTCTAGGGCGATATCTAAATAAAGACATAAATATTTATTTTACAGGTTACTGTGAACAGGATTTGGTCTTATTATCAGATGATTTGATGACTAGTTTATATAGAAACTTGGAACACCTTGATAAAAAAGCTCAAAAGGTTATCCATGATAATTGGCCTGATAAAGCAGTTACAGAACTGGAATTAAGGGAGTTAATCTTGGATAAAAGTAGTTCTTATGGCGAATTTGCTCTAGGTTATGATGCCGGTGTCTCTCCAGCTGGATCCCTTTATCTTTTAGTGAAATTCGACAAATATTTTCAAGTTGATAGAGAGCTTGTGTATGAAATTTACTAACTGTCTGACAATAAGAGGTTAAAATCAGGTGATGAAATGAAAGATTTATATAAAGCAATGTTAGGCTTAAATGGTATTGCCCTCGTCACCATTTGTTAATCAGAATTTATCCATGTAAGAAAAGGTAGTCAGATGAATCCATTTCTAGAAAAGTATATTACTTTTAAAAAGCAATACATGGAACAAGATGAAAATTCTTCCAGTGTTGCGGCACTCTATGATTTGGCTGATGAATTAGCTAAGTCTGATGATTTAGAAGCTAAGAAAGTCTTAGCTGACCTCTATGACTAATTGGGTTTCTACACTAGTGCCTATAGCTTATTGACCGAAATCTTAGATAAACCAGACCGAAAACAGAAAAAGAAACTGAGCCGTTTACAAGAAATGAATCAGAGTCATGGTGATCGTTATGCCCTTCCTCGTCCCCTAAGAAAAGAAGATAAAAAGCAGAGTCAGGAGTTATTACAGTCTTTGCCACATTTTCTCTATCATCCAGATCCCTTAGCTACAGGTTCATTTGTTGAAGGAGAAGCCAAGCTTTGTCCATCTTGTGGGAAAGAAAGCAATATTTATTATGACTTGATCCCTTATTGTATTGACAACATAGAGAACCTTTGTCCATTTTGTATTGCAAATGGTCAAGCAGCTAAAAAATTCGATGCAGAATTTATCCAAGATGCCGAGTGGCAGGGTGAATTGGATCCAGAAAAGAATCAGCTGCTTTTTTGTCAGACCCCAGGCTACTCTAGTTGGCAGGGAGAATATTGGCTTTCTTGTTGCCAAGATTATTGTGCTTACTTGGGTACAGTTGGAACTCGAGAATTGAAGGATATGGGAATCGCTGAGCAAGTCTTGGAAGACTATGAAGCGCGTGAAGAATATCAAGAGGTAGAAGACTACTTGGTCAAAGACGGGCCTATCTGTGGTTATTTGTTTAGATGTCTACATTGTCAAAAATACCATATCTGGGTTGATGCAGATTAAATCGAAATGTGATTAGCTATGAAAATTAAAGAGAAGACTATGGAAGAACTAGAATTATTCGAAGCTGCCTCCAAAGATTTATTTGATACTATGCAGGGATTTAAAGACAGTCTATCTGTTCAATTTCCCCTATTAGATAGTGATAACTGGCAGTATGATAAGGGATCCATAAAAGTTTGTAAGGCTGATGAGTCAGGATTCAAAAAAAGATGTAGAGTCGGAATCAGCTACAATTTGAAAGTCCCCCTATTAAACGAAGATGCCGAGCAAATCTGGCTACTGTTTAAAGACTGGTTCAATACTAGCAGATTGAGTCAAGTTGAAAGAAATCTTAATAATGAGGATTTGGAAAGATATGTCTTCTCAGCAAGTTCCCCTCTAGGTGATCAGGTAGATTGTTCCATTTATTTGCCTAATGAGTGGAATATCCCTCAGATTAGCTTTTCAGGCTATCTAACAGCTCGTTATAGGGCTTGTGATCTTGATAAATTGCAAGAATAAGATGGAGGTTTTTAGAGATGAGAAAGATTAATTGGGACAAGATAAAAACTCGCTTAGATGCCTTGCTAGTCATTGACGAATATCTAACAGATCCGAGTGAGGATTGGCTCAGACTCGTGATTAAGACTGAGGAAGACTATGGAGTCCGATATCTTATTGACAATGGCTCTGGTGATTCTTTAGATGTGATTTTGGCTGATAAACTGATCCTCATAAAAGGCTTTGATCATGAAAGTAGTTTAAGCCAGTTTGCTGCTGACGAGTGGAATCAAGATATCATCGATAGTTTTTATAAAGGACTGGATGAAAAGTATGTCTCACTTTATTCAGAAGAACAAAAAGATGAAACAACCTTCTTTATCTGGTATGATGGTCACTCGCATCAACAGACTTACCAAGATCAGGATGGCGGAGAATGGTTGCTCTCTTACCTTTATGATAGCTTTGAGAGATTTCATGAGTTTGTGACTGACTATTATGAAATTACCGTAGATAAAGATTTACTTAGGAAACTCTACATGGATGGACAACTTTCAGACATAGAAGTAAAGCAATTAATCCAGGAAAGTTAAGAGAGTAATCATGAGAGTGAACTATAAAAATACCCCTGAAAACTATCGAGCCATGGCGGAAATAATCATCCCACCCTTGCTTAATTTACTCAAAAGTTTAACCTTGTTAGAAGAGGAAATTTTTGAGCGTAACAGAGCACTGGATAAGGAAAAAGAAGCCCTTAGCATCCCAGCCAATCAAGTTCATCCCAAGTGGAATGATCTTATGGATGACTATTTTCATAGACAAATCCAACTTATGACTGGACAAGTGACTCGAAAATGCTTGGAAGGAGGAGTTCGAAATTCTTATGGCTCCCCAAGTGAGTATAACTATGTTCAAACGAATGATTTTTCTGTAGATTTTATCATGACAAAAGCTGAAGAAGCAAGAGTCATCACCCATTATCAAGAAGCTTTAGAAATGAAGCATCAGTTTGTACTTAGATTGGTGGATGGAAATTGGCTACTTGATGAGAAATTCTACGGTTTTGAGGATGAGGAAACTTGGTATGACGACTCACTTTAAGCAAGATAGCTTTGCTTCCCAACTGATATGAGAAAAAGGAGAAGTCCTATGAAATTTTTAAAAAATCTATTTGCTAGGAAGAAAGAAAAGTCAGAGAAGAAAAAACAACTGATCTTGTCCATGCCCCTCTTCAAAGGCAAGCAGGCCTATTCTTTAGACCAGGTCGTTCAGGAATTGAAATCTCACTGGGCGCTTGAAATTTCTGAAGTTTCTGGGGATGATTCTAGTGCAACATTTGTGATTGATGGTGCTCTCGTTGCGCTGGCTTTAATGGATTTGCCTATCCCAAGTCAAGAATTTGAAGAATTGTATGCCTATTCTTACCTCTGGCAGGATGTTGAGAAGGAAACACAAGAGCACACACAACACGCCATTGTTTCTATCCTGTCTGACAATCTTTCGCCAGTAGAAACTTATTCCCTATTAACTAAAGTCAATGCCTCTATCTTAAAAACTAGTCAATCAGCTATTGGTATTTATCAGGGTTCTACCACCTTGCTCTTACCCAAAGATCTTTATCTAGACCTGACTGACCTTTTGAAAGAAGAAATGCTTCCACTTCAACTCTGGATTTATATAGGAATTATCAACCAGGGAGATAAAACTAGTATTTACACTTATGGTTTGAAAGAGTTTGGAAGAACTGAGATTGAAATTATCGAGTCTCCTATGAATAGCGATGATTTATATTATTTCCTCCTGTCTATTCTTCAGTATGTTTTAGGCAGTGATGTCACCTTAAAGGACGGTGAAACCATTGGCTTTTCAGAAGATCAAAAAATCAAAATCACTGAGTCAAAAGCCGTCTATTTGGAAGGAAATTCCTTGAAATTAGATGTTTAAACCATGATTTATAATTGAGTGTCTTTCCTAGATTGGGGGTTTTATGAAGCGTGATATAAAAAAATATTATCTCTACCGATTTCTGGACTATAGATTTGAAAAACTCTCTTGTAAGAATCCAAGTCTCAAGGAAATAAAACCAGAGAAGAGAGAAAAAATCGTTCTAGAGGCTACTCGAACTAGTCAAAAGATTATTCTAGTCCTTGGAATTCTTTATGTTTTGCTATATTCTGCTATGTTCATTTACCTAAGGCTCAATAATTTTCAAAATCCCTTATTGACTTGGTTTACTGACTACATCGACTATTTAGGGGCACTGATAAACGGAGAATGGGGCAGTAGTTGGCGTCAAAAGAAAGCTAGTTTTTTGATGATTGCTCTAGTGGCTTTACCCATTGTGCTGATAGAAGGCGGCCCCTTCTTCTTGCTGGTTTTATTGATTGGGAATTGGGTACTAAAGAGTAAGATAAGATTTGAGAGAGAACATAAAGGAGTAGAGAGCCATGGGTAGAACAGTGATTATAGGTACTTTAATTGCTTTTGCAATCTTTAATCTGCTGCTAGGTCTGGGTTTTTATCTCTTTCTAAAAAAGAGGAAAGAGAATGGACAGTCATTGTACGAAACTCCTGTAAATCAACAAACTCGAACAGAAAAACTGGGTCTAGGCGAGATTTTGGTCTACCTGACCCTGATTGCCATCGCAGGGATCTTTGCCTTTCAGACCTTAAATAGAGGCGGTGTGGGGAATTCTATTTTAGCCAAAATGATCCTCCTACCTGCTCTAATGGCCCTTTTCAATGCAAGAAAACGAACTGGGAAGTCTATGCTTGCACTCCTTATAACTTTGATGGTCTTTCTAGTAGGAGTCACGTTTAATCTCACGATTGGTTTGCCACCTCAAGCACCGATTTTACAAATTAATGAAAGTAAAATCATTTTAGCTGAAACTAAATCCAGTGAGCTGATGGACGCTGGATTTGACATCTATGTAAGACAGGGCGATGGTGGTAGCGACTATGAAGACCTCCTGACAAGTAACAGTTTCCAAAAGTATCCTGGAGATAAAACAGTTACCATCGAAAAAGGCTTCAGGCTTGATAGCAATGCTGTTCCTTACGCTCCCTATCTCCTAGCAAAAGATGGCATAGTACTGGGCAGTATTTCCTTTTACGGTGCTGAGGACCATGATGTGGCTATAGAAGATTCTAAGGTTATTCAGGTTCGATTTAACAAGGACAGTATTGAGGCAGCGAAAAAACATTCTATTACTTTCAAATTAAATGAACTTGACTTGACTACACGACTAGATGTTCCGCTTGTTCAAGAAATTTTCAAGAAGCATCTATGGTCAATTCCACCATCAAATACAAGTGATGTCACTCAACTATGGTATGGATTAAAGTGGTCCAGCAACAGTGATTCGCTATTTTGGAATGAGTACTATGGTCTCCTCCGCCTAGATGAAAATTATATGATGACTGATTTTGAACTAGCTGTTCAAGTAGCACGAGATAAGTAGATAAGATTTTGAATAACTGACTATACTTACGATTCAACAAAGGAACTAATCGATTTAGTTCCTGTTTTTGTTTTTTGATTTCAATTTTAAACGATTTCTTTTTATTGTTGAGTAATATTTCACGAACAAAAAAAGAAATTGTTTAAAAAAGTTTCTCAAAATCCTTTACAAGCTCTTGTAAACATGATATAGTTATAAGGCTTAGAAAATGAGATGATGTTTTCTAGCAAATATAAACCCGAGTAAAAAATGCCTACGGACAGGCAGGGTTGAATGCCGAAGCGTGGTTGAAAAGCCACATTATTGATAGGGTTAAAAGCCTACTTTTATAAGTTGATGTTAGGACGCTTGTCCTAATTCATAAATTTTAGTGTGGTGAGAGCACACGTCATCTTGTGAAACGATCAATAAAGTACGTAATATTTGCTACTAGAGAGTTAGGAAACATCAGGAACAGACATACTCAACAGAAACCAAAATACACACGTCAGAAGATTGCAGAGCAGGTGAAAACCTGCTCTTTTTTCATAAGTCAAGCTTTGGTCGCCTTCATTTTTTTAGGCGCTAAAAATATGGTAAAGGAGTATGTCTTGATAAAGTTAGATCAGAACCAGGCCCCTATTTATGAAGGTCTGATTAAGTTACGAAAGAAAAGGATTGTCCCCTTTGATGTGCCAGGTCACAAGCGTGGACGAGGAAATCCAGAACTTGTCGAACTGTTAGGGGAAAAATGTGTTGGTATTGATGTCAATTCGATGAAGCCCTTGGATAATCTAGGCCATCCCATTTCGATTATTCGAGATGCAGAGGAGCTGGCTGCGGATGCTTTTGGAGCAGCGCATGCCTTTCTCATGATTGGTGGAACAACATCATCTGTTCAAACCATGATTCTTTCCACCTGCAAGGCTGGAGATAAGATTATTCTGCCGCGAAATGTTCACAAATCTGCTATCAATGCGCTGGTTCTATGTGGTGCCATTCCCATCTATATCGAGATGAGTGTAGATCCTAAAATTGGCATCGCTTTAGGTCTTGAAAATGACCGTGTTGCACAGGCCATTAAGGAACATCCAGATGCCAAGGCCATTTTGATTAACAATCCTACTTACTATGGAATTTGTTCAGACCTCAAGGGTTTAACGGAAATGGCTCACGAAGCTGGCATGATGGTTTTAGTAGATGAAGCCCATGGAGCGCATTTGCATTTTACAGATAAACTTCCAATTTCTGCTATGGATGCAGGTGCTGATATGGCAGCAGTTTCCATGCATAAGTCTGGTGGGAGTTTGACCCAGAGCTCCATTTTACTTATTGGTAAGAAGATGAATCCTGAGTATGTTCGTCAGATTATCAACCTGACCCAGTCAACATCAGCATCTTACTTGTTGATGGCTAGTCTGGATATTTCTCGTCGTAACTTAGCCCTTCGTGGGAAAGAGTCTTTTGAGAAAGTCATTGAGTTATCCGAGTACGCTCGTCGTGAAATCAATGCTATCGGTGGTTACTATGCCTATTCAAAAGAGTTAATAGACGGTGTGTCGGTCTGTGATTTTGACGTGACCAAGTTGTCTGTCTATACTCAGGGAATTGGGCTAACAGGTATCGAGGTTTATGACCTCTTACGAGACGAATACGACATTCAGATTGAATTCGGGGATATTGGCAATATCTTGGCCTACATTTCCATTGGTGACCGCATCCAAGACATTGAGCGTCTGGTCGGTGCTTTGGCGGATATCAAGAGACTCTACTCAAGAGATGGAAAGGACTTGATAGCTGGAGATTATATCCAACCCGAGTTAGTGCTATCTCCACAAGAAGCCTTTTATTCAGAGAGAAGAAGTTTAACCTTGGATGAATCCGTTGGACAGGTCTGTGGGGAATTTGTCATGTGCTATCCTCCAGGGATTCCAATCCTAGCACCAGGTGAACGCATTACACGAGACATTGTGGATTATATCCTATTTGCCAAAGAACGTGGTTGCTCCCTCCAAGGGACGGAAGATCCAGAAGTCAATCACATCAACGTCATTAAGAGAAAGGAGAACTAGATGGATTTATGGTTTTCTGAAGTTCATACTCCAGATGTGAAACTGTCCCTGAGAACAGCCAAGCAACTTTACGCTGGTAAAAGTGAATGGCAGGATATCGAAGTCTTGGATACGCCAGCTTTTGGGAAAATACTGATTTTAAATGGGCATGTATTGTTTTCAGATGCGGATGATTTTGTCTACAATGAAATGACAGTTCATGTTCCAATGGCTGTCCATCCTAATCCAAAGAAAGTCTTGGTTATTGGGGGTGGTGACGGTGGTGTTGCTCAAGTTTTAACCCTCTATCCAGAATTGGAACAAATCGATATTGTGGAACCAGATGAGATGTTGGTTGAGGTCTGTCGTGAGTATTTTCCAGACTTTGCTGCAGGGCTAGATGATCCTCGTGTCACCATTTACTACCAAAATGGACTACGATTTTTACGAAACTGTGAGGATGATTACGATATTATCATCAACGACGCGACAGATCCATTTGGACATACGGAAGGGCTCTTTACCAAGGAATTTTACGGAAACAGTTACAGGGCCTTGAAAGAAGACGGAATCATGATCTATCAGCATGGGAGTCCCTTCTTTGACGAGGATGAGTCAGCTTGCCGAAGCATGCACCGTAAGGTCAATCAAGCATTTCCAATCAGTCGGGTTTATCAGGCCCATATTCCAACCAGTCCTGCGGGCTATTGGTTGTTTGGATTTGCATCGAAAAAATATCACCCTGTCAAAGATTTTGACAAGAAAGGCTGGAAAAAACGTCAGCTTTTCACAGAATACTATACTGCAAACTTACATGTGGGTGCCTTTATGTTGCCTAAGTATGTAGAAGACATTTTAGAAGAAGAGGAAGGAAAAAAATGAGTCGTTTATTAGTTATTGGATGTGGGGGCGTTGCCCAAGTTGCTATTTCAAAGATTTGCCAAGATAGCGAAACGTTTACAGAGATTATGATTGCTAGCCGTACCAAGTCAAAATGTGATGACTTGAAGGCTAAACTGGAAGGTAAAACAAGTACAAAGATTGAGACAGCTGCCCTTGACGCTGACAAGGTTGAAGAAGTGATTGCTTTGATTGAAAGCTACAAACCAGAAGCTGTTTTGAACGTAGCTTTACCATACCAAGATTTGACCATTATGGACGCTTGTTTGGCGACAGGAGTCCACTATATCGACACAGCTAACTATGAGGCTGAGGATACGGAAGACCCTGAATGGCGAGCTATTTATGAAAAACGTTGCAAGGAACTTGGTTTTACAGCCTACTTTGACTACTCATGGCAGTGGGCTTATCAGGAGAAATTCAAAGAAGCTGGCTTGACTGCTCTTCTTGGTTCTGGATTTGACCCAGGTGTGACCAGTGTCTTTTCAGCATACGCCCTCAAACATTACTTTGATGAAATCCACTATATCGACATTTTAGACTGTAATGGTGGTGACCACGGTTATCCATTTGCGACAAACTTTAACCCAGAAATCAATCTCCGCGAGGTTTCTGCGCCAGGTTCTTACTGGGAAGATGGAAAATGGGTTGAGGTCGAAGCTATGTCTATCAAGCGAGAGTACGATTTCCCTCAAGTTGGACAAAAAGACATGTATCTCCTTCACCATGAAGAAATTGAATCATTGGCGAAAAACATTCCTGGTGTCAAACGCATTCGTTTCTTTATGACTTTTGGTCAATCTTATCTAACGCACATGAAATGTTTGGAAAATGTCGGTCTCCTTCGTACGGATACCATTAACTTTAACGGCCAAGAAATTGTTCCAATTCAATTTTTGAAAGCCTTGCTTCCAGATCCTGCAAGCCTTGGTCCACGCACGGTTGGTAAAACCAATATCGGTTGTATCTTTACAGGTGTCAAAGATGGTGTTGAAAAGACCATCTACATCTACAATGTTTGCGACCATCAGGAATGTTACGCAGAAGTTGGTTCACAAGCTATTTCTTACACAACAGGAGTTCCAGCCATGATTGGGACAAAATTAGTTATGAACGGAACTTGGAAACAACCTGGAGTTTACAACCTTGAAGAATTGGATCCAGATCCATTCATGGAAGCTTTGAATGAGTATGGTTTGCCATGGGTTGTGGTTGAGAATCCGCAAATGGTGGACTAATGAAGCTAGAACAAGTACCAACACCAGCTTACGTCATTGACTTGGCAAAGTTAGAAGCCAACTGCCGCATTTTGCAATATGTACAAGAAGAGGCCAGTTGCAAGGTTTTGCTAGCCCAGAAGGCATATTCCCTCTACAAAACCTATCCCTTGATTAGCCAGTACCTATCTGGTACAACTGCAAGTGGTCTCTATGAAGCTAAGCTGGCTAGAGAAGAATTTCCGGGGGAAGTCCATGTCTTTGCGCCAGCTTTCAAGGATGCGGACTTGGAGAAATTGCTTGAGATAACAGACCATATCGTTTTTAACTCTGAGAGACAGTTGCGTAAGCACGGTCCTCGTTGCCGAGATGCTGGTATCAGTGTCGGTTTGCGTCTCAACCCTCAGTGTTCCACTCAAGGAGATCACGCGTTCTACGATCCTTGTGCACCAGGTTCTCGTTTTGGTGTAACACTTGATAAAATTCCTAGTGATTTGTTGGATTTAGTGGACGGACTTCACTTTCATACCCTTTGCGAGCAAGGTTCAGAGGATTTAGAGACAACCTTGAAAGCAGTAGAAGAGCAGTTTGGTTCTTACTTACATCAAGTTAAATGGCTCAATATGGGTGGCGGACACCACATCACAAGAGAAGATTATGATGTAGATTTGCTGATTTCTGAAATCAAGCGTATCCGAGAAACTTACAACCTTGAAGTCTATATCGAGCCGGGTGAAGCCATTGCGCTTAATGCGGGTTATCTAGCAACTGAAGTATTGGATATTGTCGAAAACGGTATGGAGATCTTGATTTTAGACGCCTCTGCGACCTGCCATATGCCTGATGTACTTGAGATGCCCTATCGTCCACCTTTGAGAAGTGGATTTGAGGCGCAGAAAAAAGCCCATACTTATAGACTTTCTTCCAATACCTGCCTGACGGGAGATGTGATTGGCGATTATAGCTTTGAAAGTCCAGTTCAAATAGGAGACAGACTTTATTTTGAAGATATGGCCATTTATTCTTTTGTTAAAAATAATACCTTTAACGGTATTGGCTTGCCAAGTCTCTATCTTATGAACGAGCAGGGGGACTGCAGCTTAGTCAAAGCCTTCGGCTATCAAGACTTTAAAGGGAGATTATCATGATAGAAACTCCGAAAAAAGCAGGCTTTCGTATGCCAGCAGAATATGAACCCCATCATGGTACCCTCATGATCTGGCCGACTCGACCAGGTTCATGGCCCTTTCAAGGAAAAGCTGCCAAAAGAGCATTTACTCAGATTATCAATACTATAGCAGAAGGAGAAAGGGTTTATCTTTTGGTGGAGCAGGACTATCTATCTGAAGCCCAGTCCTATCTAGGAGACAAGGTCGTTTATTTAGATATTCCTACCAATGATGCCTGGGCGCGTGATACTGGGCCGACTATTCTCGTCAATGATAAAAGAGAAAAGTTGGCAGTCGATTGGTCTTTCAATGCCTGGGGTGGTGCAGTCGATGGTCTTTATCAAGACTATGAAGCAGATGACCAAGTAGCTAGTCGTTTTGCTGAGGCCTTGGAAATGCCTGTTTATGATGCTAAACCTTTTGTACTGGAAGGAGGCGCGATCCATAGCGATGGTCAAGGAACCATTCTTGTGACTGAAAGTTGCCTACTCAGTCCTGGACGCAATCCTCATCTCAGTAAAGAGGAAATCGAAAACACCTTATTAGAAAGCCTTGGCGCTGAAAAAGTTATTTGGCTACCTTATGGTATTTATCAGGACGAAACCAATGAACACGTTGATAATGTAGCAGCCTTCGTTGGTCCTGCAGAGCTTGTTCTAGCTTGGACAGACGACAAAAGCGATCCTCAGTATGCCATGTCTGCAGCTGACCTTGCCCTTTTAGAGAAGGAAACGGATGCGAAAGGTCGCCCTTTCACTATTCATAAGCTTCCGATCCCAGCTATTCGTCAGGTTGTCTCTAAGGAGGATTTGCCAGGCTACATCTATGAAGAAGGAGAAGAAGAGCGTTATGCAGGTGAACGTCTTGCAGCTTCCTATGTCAATTTTTATATTGCCAACAAGGCTGTCTTAGTGCCCCAGTTTGAGGATGTAAACGACCAAGTGGCCTTAGATATTCTCAGCAAGTGTTTCCCGGATCGTAAAGTTGTCGGAATTCCAGCCAGAGATATTCTCTTAGGTGGTGGCAATATCCACTGTATCACCCAACAAATCCCAGAATAGGAGAAGAAGATGAGAAATGTAAAAGTTGCAGCAATCCAGATGCAATGTGTCAAGGATGTGGCAACAAATATCCACACTGCAGAGCGTTTAGTACGTCAGGCTGCAGAACAAGGTGCACAAATTATTCTCTTGCCGGAGTTGTTTGAACGTCCTTATTTTTGTCAGGAGCGTCAGTATGACTACTACCAGTATGCAAAGTCGGTGACAGAAAATACAGCCATTCAGCATTTTAAAGTGCTTGCTAAAGAACTAGAAGTTGTTTTACCAATTAGTTTCTATGAAAAAGATGGCAATGTCTTGTATAACTCTATCGCTGTCATTGATGCTGATGGGGAAGTACTGGGTGTTTATCGAAAGATCCACATACCAGATGACCATTATTATCAAGAAAAATTTTATTTTACGCCTGGTAACACAGGTTTCAAGGTCTGGGATACTCGCTATGCTAAGATAGGTATCGGTATCTGTTGGGATCAATGGTTCCCTGAAACAGCGCGCTGTCTTGCATTGAATGGTGCTGAATTACTCTTTTATCCAACAGCCATCGGTTCAGAGCCAATTTTGGATACAGATAGTTGTGGTCACTGGCAACGTACTATGCAAGGACACTCAGCAGCAAATATTGTTCCAGTCATTGCAGCCAATCGTTATGGATTAGAGGAAGTCACTCCATGTGAGGAAAATGGTGAACAGAGTTCTAGTCTTGACTTCTACGGTTCCTCCTTTATGACGGACGAAACGGGAGCTATTCTAGAGCAAGCTGAAAGACAAGGAGAAGCTGTGCTGTTAGCAACCTATGACCTTGATAAGGGAGCAAGTGAACGCCTAAATTGGGGCCTGTTTCGAGATAGAAGACCAGAAATGTACCAACGAATTACGGACTAGAAGGTAACTTTCATAATAAACTTTTGATATTCACGCCTGTCTTACAAAAATGTAAGATAGGCTTTTTAAATGTAAGATAGGTGTACGATTATACGTGGAAATGTATGCTATACTCTATGTAGATCAAAAAGAAAGAGGTTTATTATGAAAAAATGGAATGCGACACAGTTGAAGTATCTGATGGCGGCAGTAATGGTTCTAGACCATATCCCTCATATCACCGGAATCGTTTCTCCTCTGTGGGAAGGTATCTTTCACGCCTTGACCCGTTGCGTGGGAGTTTGGTTTGCCTATATGGCTATGGAAGGATTCATCCATACTCGAAATTTGAAAAACTACCTCATTCGTCTCTGGAGTTGGGCGCTTATCATGTTTGCTGGAAATAGCCTCCTCAACGCCCTATTTGTATCCAAAGGAGTAATGATCAATAATAATATTTTCTTGACTTTGGCCATCGGTGTTACCATGCTTTGGCTTGGCTTTCCCAGAAAAGAGTTGGATAAAAAGGAGAGGTTGTGGCGTCGAATTGGAGTTGCTGGGCTCTTGATTTTCGGTTGTCTTTTTACTGAGGGTGGAATCACCATGCTACCATTTCTCTTGATTAGTTACTCTTGTCGAAATCGCAAGGGATTGAGAAATCTCATATATGCCTTTCTGTGGGCCTTCTTGTTAGTAACTTCCATCCAAATTTACGACACATGGCACCAAACACTAGAAATGATGCTTTACAATTCTGACTGGCTCTTTATCACCGTATTTCCTTTTATGGCCTTGTATAATGGACAGCGAGGACAAGAAACTAGTTGGAGTAAATATTTCTTTTATATTTTCTACCCGGCTCATCTATGGATCATAACTTTAATTGCTTATTTGGTTAAGTAGTAAAAAAGCAAATAGCAGCAATTTCTGTCTATTTGCTTTTCTTTTTATAAAATATACTTTTCAATGGC
>ERZ772945.1378-NODE-1378-length-17191-cov-10.464286_pt1 | contig 17191 bp, 17 predicted proteins | sample MGYA00511681_ERZ772945 | MGnify/ENA primary metagenome ERZ772945 (study PRJEB29015, sample SAMEA2737943) | human oral metagenome | biome: human oral; feature: human-associated habitat; material: dental | place: China | collected 2143 ...
CGACCGTTCTGGACTGCTGCACGAAGAAAGCAGTCGGGTACGCGATTGGGGCGACAGCACGCGGCACCGACTCCGTTGTGCGAGGCGATCGATATGGCGGCCCGCAGGTGCCCGTACACGACAGGAGAGACGATCTTCCACTCGGACCGGGGGTGCCAGTACACCTCCGAGCAGTTCTCCCAGCATCTGGGGAGATATGAGATCATCGCTTCCACGGGCAGGACCGGGGTGTGCTGGGACAATGCCTGGGCAGAAGTCGGCGGGCGCCACCCTCAAGGAACGAAAGAGCCCACGCCGATGGTGTACCCCGCAAGAAGCAAGGCCATCCGGGATACTGCCTCCCAGGTCAAGCCCGGTACACACGATCAGAAACGACTCCACTCCGCCCTGGGGTACAGGACGCAGGGCGAGGTCCACCAGGAGCACCGAGCAACAAGACGAGCAGCCTGAAAGACCGCTTTCAGGGCTGTCCGAGACACGCCCGGCAGTCCACAGACGGATGCTCAGCCAGCTCTTCTTCGACCACGTCTACCTCGTGCCAGACCAAGACACTGACCAGCTCACCACCACCGCCACCTGCCTCCCACCCTTCGACAGCATCCTGAGGTGGAGAGTGACCGCTGACGTGGAGAGCACAGAGGGAGCGGTGGTGGAGAGACGGAAGTCGGAGGGGGTGGAGGGGACTGAAGGTGTGAGGGGCTCAGCCTTGGACGAGCCCGCCAACCTTGGAAAGTCGCAGGAGGAGACGAAGGTCACAGACGATGAAGGGTCTGCAGAGGGCATGGGGCGCGCAAGACCAGGGCCCACACCCACTGCCGACGAAGTCGAAAGAGACGACGAAGTCGGAACAACCGACCTCATCGCCCCTCAGGCAGCTCACATCACGGCCCGCTCAGCTCGTCTTGACGGCTCAGAACTGGCCGAAACGAGCCAAAACACCCCGGTTTCCATACAAAAACCCACGTCATGGGACGACCATGACGTGAGTTTGAGTGCTATGCAATTGGTCGCCCTCTCCCTACCCCACTCAAAACAATGGGAGGCGTGTTGGCGGTATGTGATGGGCGTCGTTGACCTTGCAGTAGTGCCGACGGGGCACGGCTCTTCACTGGCGGAGGATCCTGGCAGCTCGCTAGACGTGGCCGGCAGAGCGGACACTGAGCAAGGCAACCGGGCGAGCGCCCCGGCAAATACCGCCGATGTGGCCAGCCGGGAAAAGCCTGGGCAGGAGGACGATGCAGACTCCCCGGCTGCCAGGACGGTCGCAGAGAAGCATGAACAAGATGAAGACCTAGGTGCTCTACCAAGCTCCGCCACTATGGCTGGTGCAGAAACGTCTGGGCAGAATGGAGAGCTAGGCACGCCAGCAGAAGCCACCACGGCAACGCAGCAGGCCGCAGGTTCAACGACGCCCACCTCTCATCAGCCAGCCGACGGCTCAGCAGTGCGGACACCCGCGCCAGTTACCACGTCTTCCACCATTCCACCACGGCGGATCAACCGCTACCTGCGTCCGCAACTGGTGGAGGAGATGGTGGCGCTGCACCAGGCGGGGCAGACAGTGGCTCAGATCGCCACGCGCTTCGGCTTCCACCGCACCACGGTGGCGCGGCACCTCAAGCAGGCAGGGGAAACGCTGCGCACCGACCCAGCCGACCCTGCCTTCCAAGAGCGGGTGCGGCAGGCCTACGCCGAACTCGGCACGGTCAAACACACCGCCCAAAAGTTGGGCGTCAGCAAGGATGCGGTGCGGAAGGTTGTGCGGGGTGAGTGAGCCGACGCCGAATATGGCATATAGATTAGCGCGAGCCATCGTATCGAAGTATCTGGAAGATCGGAAATAGCCGTATAGTGTCATTAATCAGATAAAACAGATACTTCTACAGGCGCCTTCAAGTGCTGTTAATCGATGCGATCAACTTCGAAAAAACATTCCTATCCATCTCTCTCCGGATACCCATGCCCCCGCCAATACCGATAGACAAACGCCCCACTATCTGGATCGAGACACAAGAAATCTCTGCGGACATTAAACGTGCATGTGGCATTTGGTGCAGAGACTGCGTGATCGACCAAAGACGATGCCACTGAGCGAGCTGGCGTTGGCAGGTGGATTGGCCAGTTGGGGCCATAGAGCGCCGCCGTACTCATGATCTCATGCGAGAAGGATTCTGCGCCGCCAGGTGCTTCTACGCCAAGTGCAGAGAATTTATTCCATGGCATGCATCGCTGTGGATTATTTTTGTGCGCGCAGTCTGAAAATATCGTATCTACCGTCTGCGACACTATTTCCTTTCGTTTCGTGGCATTATCAATTCTCCCTATAATCGAGCCATCGTAGTTGCTATGAAAAAGCGAGATTCTGCCATAACCAGTGTCATAAATAATTATTGTATTCTGAGTGACAACTGGCATGACACGACGTGCAAATATTTCTCGCATGGAATCATGTGGCCGCAGCGCCGGTAAGCCGTAGGCAATGAAGCTGTACCATATGGTGAGGCAACCAATGAGGATGGTTGCAACTATAATAATGCGAAACCAAGGATGAGATGAGGAATGTGGAGAAACCATACCTAACTATGATAATAACACGCTCTTGCACTCATGTCGACGTTTGATAGCTTTTATACTCCCTATCGATAGCAGCCTGTAGAAAATACGTTAAACTCCTGCGCCTTCCCGCTTCTTGCATCACTCTTCAGGCCTTTGTATGGTCTGTATACAATGTAAGAGTAAGCCTCGTCAAAATCGTAATAATCGTAGATGATGAAGCAATCATCAGATGTGCGGTACATAGTGAAATTACCCAAAGATAGGTACACGTCATAACCGTTGGCAAGCGACCCTAGTGCATTTACATTCTTGAATCCTCCAACAGGGATACTGTAGGCCGTAAGGCGAAGCATGGGCAAATCTTTAAAGAATGCCCAGTCGATACGGGCATCTACTCCCGGGGAAGAGTCTCCTTTATAATAGTGGCTGAACAATGAAGAAAACATCGACATTTTGTCGCTCCTAGATGCATCCCAGACGTTCGGCCAAGTTCGTGGAGCTGCCGGCTTAACTCCGGCTGTTGGGCTTGTTCCATCGGGAGAGTTGCAATCCGGAATAGCCCCAATGGCTGTTCCTTCGGTAACGTAGACTCCGGATACCCATGTGTGGTCTGTGGTGTAGTACCACATGGAATCGCTGCGGGTCGTATCCTGAGGGTTTTCGACCAGCGATCCTGTCGTATAGCACTTAAGAGTCAAAGCGGACCCGGGGGAATAAGTCGTGATAATCTCATGCTGTGCAGTCGGACCTATTCTTCCGTTAACGTAATCGACGCCAGGGGCGCTGATTACGGTGGTTGGGAAGTCTCGTTGAAAGTAGTTCTCTGGCGTCGGGGCGGGGCCCGAGTGTGGCATAGTGTCCTGATCGCCGTCCGGACATACCTCAGTCACTGGCTGGTCGCTACCGGTGTACACCATTGCATCGCTGATGTAGTTGGTAGTCCCGATGTCATTTACGCTGCCTGGCACGCTATACCAGATACGTGAAGAACCATAGGGACCCTCCGCTTCATCACCCCGCACCCAGCAACCGAGCTTTACGGTGGAACCTGCGGGTATCGTCCCTTTCACGGCGAATTGGGGGCTTGGGCCAACTCGAAGGTTCGCGTAGTCCCAGCCAGGAGCCGAAAACACCGTCGCAGTGAATTCATCCGCGCTCGCCGTCGGTGCTGTAAACACCGCCCCCGCGACGACCAGCAGCATACTCATACCGAGCGCCATCAGTTGTCTTATCTTGCTCGGCTTGCTCATCGTGATCCTCCTCGGGATGAGGGCGATGGAGCTGTTGACTCCAGCAGACGTCCTTGCCTGCACTTTGAGCCTATACCGCCTGGACGGTCGAAAGTGGCCCACGTCACCAAGTGTGATGAAACCGTAACAATGATGTAGCAGGAGTCAATTCTGATGAGCGACTGTCGGAGGAATAGTGTAGAGGTCGCCCTGGGAGTTGACGTCTGTGGGGTCCAGTCCCAGGGCGAGTCGATGTGGTGAGCATGCTCAAGCGCTGACCGCGTGTTGCTGTCCGCACCTGTGTCGCAGTAGTGGCTGGTCAGATCGCAGTAACCACCAGTTCCATGCGGCAACACCCAAGCTGCCGCATGGAACCGTCATCCAGGGCACGTTTAACGCCGGGCAGCGAGGCTGTCGACGGGGAAGCGACCACCTCTGGGACTGAGCCCGATCGGAGCGTGTGCTGACACAGTCGGAGGTGCGTGGCGAGAGACATGACGAGCATGTTGATTGCTCAACGTGTTCTGTCTGCGGCGTTGTGCTAGAACAGATATCGTCACTCGTCTATCGCTTCGGTCGTTGGCAGGCGACTATGAATTGTTGGCGTAGCCCTTAATTCGCGCGTACCATTCTGTCAAGCGATTAAGTTCATACTCCATTTCCTTTGGATCAGGAGCCACATAGCTAAACTCTTCGCTCTTGTCGTGTCGTCTGGCCCAAGTCGAAACGGCTGAGTAACTTGCATCAAAATCCTGGTAATCATCATCGGTGATCTGCGCAAGAATACGCACCAGCTTTGGCTTGACCTCCGTGGTGCTGCGATCTACAACACAATAAATCACTTCACTTCGAATCAATCGCTCCCAGGTCTCCGACAATTGGCCCGCCCATTCTGAGGTCAGTCTTTCGTACTCATCGCCTGATAATGTATCTCGTTGCTTCTTGATTCTTGCGAGATCTCCTCTGAGGTCGCCAATCCGCTGTTTAACATCTCTGGCCTTCCAAGGGAACTTGCCAGTTATCTGACCTGGCTGCTTAGAACCATCGCGCTGGATTGTTTGTTGATGTACTTTGACCGACAAGTATCGTGCACGTTTTACCAGTTCTGCAAGAAAAATTAGATCATGCGTAAATACAATAACCTGACGATCCTGCGCGAGTTCCACCATGCGTTGCGCGGCGCTGCTCCTTCGCTGATGGTCAAGCGACGACATTGGGTCGTCGAAAATGACGGCGGATTTACTCTCGTCGAAGTACACCTCGGTTAGGAATCCCGCCAACCCTGCAGCCGTCTGCTCACCTTCGCTCAGTACCTGCATTGTAGAAGCGTCAGATGTACCTTTTAGGGCAGGTATCTGACGAATCGCTCCCTTCACGCCTTTCGGTTCTGAAAGCACGACGTGTTCGAGTCTAAGGTTATTCGCCTCATACAAGAAATGCTCACTTACTGTCTTCGTGACGTAATTTTTCGCAAGAGTACTACTTTGGCGCGTTACCGGTGCAGTGGAGGCTTCTCTCTTCTTGCTATCGAGAAGCGAGACTCGCTTAAGCCGCTCAATCTCGTTGACAATTTCTTTTTTCACCACTCGTAGTTTTTGAAGTCCCTCGCACTCCTGTCGTTTCTTGATGACTGAAGCGAGGTTCTTCCTGAAGGTATCGACATCAATACCGGTTGCTTCATTACGTTTCGCTGTGACGAAGGAGCGCATGGTAGAAGTATCGACAACTGCAAGATCGATCCAGCCCTCATCAGTGTTACTTTGAAGTCGCTCCAGGATTCTTTCTTTCGCCCTAGCTGCGATATCAAGAGCAGCGACGAGAATGTCCTTGCTCAAAACGTCATTATCGACAAAATGATCTAACCAAGATAGGATCTCTGGGGTCGTTACCTCAAACGTTTTGAGTTGCTCGACTGCAACACTGTATGTACGTTCCGCTTCCTTCGCCTGCTGCTGCACGCTGTCGTGGACGTAGCTGTGAAAACGACGTAGTCGTGCTTGAGCGTCCTGAGCCAATGGCTGTTGACACAACACACAGACGTCGTCATCCTCTGTAGCTGGAAAATCTCGGTCAGGGTAAGCCTCTGCTTGTGCGTAGCGTTCTGCCGCCTCCCACATAGCTCGCCAAGTCTGCGACCCCACGCCAGGAAGAGGTTCGTTTGCAAATGAGTTGGACGAGACTTTCTCCGCGCTGGCGCGTAGCTCCATTGCCGTCTGTTTTAGGGTCAAAATGCGGCCAGCGGCAGCTGGTGATATCGTATTCTCGATGGATTCTAAGTGGGCAGCTAGTGCTTCGGCATCTTTTGCGACAGCGAGGAGTCTTGTCTTCTCCTTTGTGGGGTCAGTTGCTCGGAGTCGCGCTTCTTCTTGGCGGTGTTCTTGAAGTTCATTATCGAGATCCTGGTGGGCATCAAGTAACTGGTCAAGAGAGTGTGGATCTGTGCGATCAGAAAGTTTGGATAGGAAGTTCGCTGCTGAAGTTCCGTCAGGTACATTTGGTGGTGAGAACTGTTTCGCCTTTTCAGTGGTGATGCGTTTTCCTATCTCTTTACTCACATACTCAATGAGTTCGATGAGACGATCGAGGAGGCTGAGCACTGATGGTCGATACGACAATTCTGTTTCTTTCTGTAGGTAGTCGTTGCCGCAGGCTTCATCGTAGAAGTGAACGCGCCCAAAAGTTGCGTTGTTGAAGGATGTTGACCACGTTTCAGTTAGATCGGTGCCGCCGCAGCGATAGTTGATCTGGGCCAATTGACTGCAGCGCTTATTGATAAATACATTGGGAAGAATGTCTTCATGATGGCGGGCGCCGACTACCTGCTTGAGGAGGCGCGCATATCCAGACTTGCCGCTACCGTTGTCACCATAGACAATAGTCATGCCAGTTGGGGAGAATTGCAGTGTCTGGCCACCCAGTAAAGCATTGACCCCCTGTAAGTTGCCAACACTGCATATTGCTACGCTTTCTGTCTTATCGCCACCCTGAGGAAGTTCATCAATCTTCAAGGCGGGAAATTCTAGTTTTGCAGCCTTGTTACTAACCAGCAAATCGACGAGTTGCTCGATGTATGAATTGTCGATGGCTTTATTTCGCACAATGCGCTGAAAGAGGTTTCGCTGCCAGTTAGGGCGCTTTTCCAGCCATCCGAGAATATCTTGGTTGATCGCTTGTGTCGACACTGTATTGGGCTGCGATGTGGTGTTGTCGCTGATGCTGGCGGCGTTGCTCATTTTATGGTCTTCTTGTTTAGGAGATAGAGTTAAAGTGGTGTAGATAAGTTCTGCATATATTATATGCTGAGCGATGTATTTTTGTAAGCCTATTTTACGCCACTACCCCCACCCCTCGCTCCATCACACTCTCTACATCCACTCGCGCTTTCGCCAGTATCGTGCTGGCGTCATTGCCAAGAATCTCTTCGATGGCCCACGTCTTGACCGTCGCCTGTCGTGGCAACCAGATGCCGATGCGCTGGGCTTGGTAGTCGTTGTCGAGGTCGAGGATGAGGTAGCCCAGGAGCTGCATGAGGACTTTCCGCACCCATGGTGCGCTGATCTTGTCCACGACCTTGAAGTCGAAAAGGTGTCGTCGATGAACCAGTCGCCATCAGCGCCACCAACCAAGGAGGCACCGGTAAAGTGCGGATTCTCCGTGTACTCGACGCCCTTACGGATCATCGTGCGCCATTGTTCGACTTGCCCCTGATTGGCAGCGCGCAGATTGGAAACATCGGCAAGCATGGCAGGCGGAATCGAAGCAAGCAGATCATCGACGGTTTTGCTGGCGTGCAATCGTTCTCCCAAGGAACTGAAGAGTGCGCGCAGGCCCGCCCGATATAACGCCTCACACCAGGTGAAGATGATGCTCGCGCGATCTTTGTCTTCTTCGGCGCCTTGGATCGTCAGGTTCTCGGCTTCGCGGAAGCTATCGGCCAGCAGCTCTGCAATGCGTTCCCCGTCCTTCATGAACCGCGCGTACATGAGGGCGAACGCCCTGACGCCAAGGGCAGATGCGCTGTAGCTGGGCTCAAACTGGTCGAGCATCATCCTGGTACGGATGTCGAAAGCAGTGCCAACGGTCGGTGAGTGCCGTCGTTTGTCGTGTACTTCCTCCGGCAGCGGGACGACCAGTGGCGCCTTGGCCAGGTCATAGAAACCGAGCTGCCTGGCGAACTCCTTGCCCGCCTTGGATTGGCCTGCGGCAGTAGCGAGTGCTGGGGCAGATTCTTCCACCAGCTTGCGAAAGGGCGATTGCTTGTCGTTGAGATGGGTCGTCAGGCTCATGGGAGGCTCCACCGCAGGATTGAGAGGGATATACGGCAGCGCAGAGCCGAGCGACGCCGGTGTCGCCATGGGTGACAGGGGCTGGAGGATGACTCCAACGGGGACGGGGCTGCGTTGCCGTAAGCGATAGTAGAGCGCGGTATGCCGAGCAAGTAGCCGTCTCCCGTCCTGGCGGGCTGTTTGCGGCTGAATCGTGATCTGAGGCGGGCACGACGCGGTGCGCTTCGCTGTGTGGGCTACATCCTGCTGTCAGGAGTAGCCAGAGCGTCCTTGGGGATACCCGTGCCCGCGCCTGAGTGCGGGGGAGGGCTCTTTGCGTCTCTCCTAGCGCTCGAGGACGCCAATTCCGCAGTACGACAGAGCAGCAGACGCCGGCAAGCCAGCGCTCAACGGAGCGATCGAGGCGCCTGCGCCGCTACGCCGTCTGCAACCTACTCACTCATCCCACCCACCAGCTCCTCCACCCGCATGTCCAGCGCCGTCGCCAGGGCGATGAGGGTGCGTAGGCGTGGGTTCATTGGGGTGCCGGGGCGGGACTCGCCCTTCTCGAACTTTTGGTAGGTGTAGGTGGAGATGCCGGCGGCGTGGGCCAGGGCTTCCTGGCTGAGGCCCTTAGCGATGCGGGCGCGCTGCAGCCGCAGGCCGAGCTGGCGGGCGATAGGCCACCACTGCTCGTCTTGGCTGGTGGAGGAGGAAGTGCGCACGACCACCAGCGTCAAGCGGTCACCAACTTGGCACCACCATACATGTATGGCAATCTAGAGATGTCAGCCGAGATGGAGGGAGGTGAGCAGCATGGGTGGCGAGTGAGACACCAAGGCGGACACAGGTGTGTCCGTCGGTAGAAGCGTCCGTCAGGCAACCAGTGCGTGGCGGGCGTCTTCTCCTGTCTGGTCGGCGGTGGATGTATGAGCGGTTGAGCGTGGAGCCAGTTTCTCTCCGCCTGGTGTGCTCGTTGGCTGCTTGTTGGTCGCTTGTATCTCTTCGTCGAGCGTCCACACCAGCGTGACGCCAGCTCGTGGTAGCACCCAGCCGTCGTAGCCCACGTGGTAGGTGGTGTCTCCTGTGATGTCGGGGAGCTCGGCCACCCGTGTGCTGTGGGTACTGGAGAGGTAGTCGACCAGCTTGATGCGGGTAATGTCTGCGTCCTGGTAGCTGATGTCCAGGCTGAAGCCCTTGACGGGGCGATCAACGTCGAAGTGCACCATGTGGCCGTCGCGGCGAAGGCGTGAGCGGTACGTGAAGGCCATGACGACTGGCTCGCCCGCGCGGATGACTTCATCGCCCAGGTCAACGATGAAGGTCTGGCCGCTGGCGTCCGTCATGTGCTCAATCGGAAACTCGTCACCTTCGACGCTCACCGACAGCAGTGCGAAGGCGTCCTTGCTTGTGACCGGCAGCTGCGGATCAGGCGGCTTGTACCACACACTCGTCTCCCCACGCTCGGCCACTAGCTGGTCGTAGCGCTGGCGGTCGGAGACGACGGCGAACTTGCGGAAGCGATGCCGCGGCGTGACGGTGTACTCCCAGCGGACACGTAAGTCGAAGAACGGGGTAGGAGCAGTGCTCCTACCCCTTGGTATACCAAGGGTCGCGTCGACGCGGGCGTCGTACCAGCGCTCCTCGGCGGCCATGGCTTGGTGGCGGATGTCGGCATAAACCTCGCGGCCGAAGGCCGGGTCACCGAAGCGCAGACCCAGGCTGGTGCGGGCCAGATCATCCAGCAGTTCGGGCGTGGCTATGCGCGCGACGTCCTGGCTGTCAAAGCGGAAGGCTTCGATGACGGCATCGCGTAAGGCCGGTGCTTCATCACGGATCGTCTGGCGGAAGCGCTCCGTCACTGCCCGCTCCTGATCGCGCCGGAAAGCGTACTCAAAGAACGTCGACAGCAGCCCCGCACCGAATAGCGTCCCACCCAGCTCGCCTAGCGGCAGGGCGTGCAGCCACTGCCAGTCGCCCAACTGCAGTGAAGTCAACCAGGCGTTGAGCATCATGAGGAGGATGCCAGCCAGGGTGAAGGAGACGGCAAGGAGAGCGGCTTTGAGGCGACGGAGGCGGTGGTGGAGGGATATGGAATGATTGGCGGACATGTACGGTTTTATTATAACACCCTATATGCTGTCACGTGAACTACATTGGATAGCTTCCGTAATACTCGCAATGCTCTCCGTCGACGTCTATCCGAGGATCTGAGAACATAAACGCAGTTGCTATAAACCGAGGTAAACTCAATTTCTCATTTCCAAGCGACTTCGACCCTGTTTTAGTTGCGACACTCCACTCTTGAACGTAGTGCATGACATACGGAATCGTAGAAAATAGCATAATGTATCCCACAGACAAGCCTACCACCGCAAGTATCGGATACCTGACTGCAATAAGAGATGCCAAGCCTCCACCCAACAAATAGATGCCGATCGTGCACCACAGCGCTACGCCAACGAGCTTATTTCCCATGCGCCACAACGGAATGCGAGGTTCGCGGAGGATTCCGGCTCTATAGTGGTTGCATATCCTCGTTCTTTCCCTGAAGCTGCCAATAAATAGCCAGGCGAAGTACACAGTGAACGGAAAAATGGACGCCATGCCTTTAATCATATCCTTTCCGGACATGCCCTTCTTTATGGCAAGCGTAGAGAGTGTTCCGAAGACAATCACCCAAACCGGGAACAGTAGTAGACGCCACCAGGGGACGTAGTAGGTAGCGATGAGTCGGGTCTCTTGCTCTGTTTTCAATTCCGTAAACAGCTGTTGACGCAAATTGCCGTCGGTGTCCTTATCGATTGTACTGTTAATCCACTCTATGGTGCGACGCGCTCTTGCCGACCGGGAAAACTGGCTTAATCCATTTACAGTGGCAACTGCAGCTGCTGCAGCGGCGGGAAGGGCGAAGATAAGAGTCCAGGTGGAGCCGGTAGATTCACTCATGCATGCACAGTATTTCGCCACAATCTTACGCGTGCCAGTTTGAACACCTGATGTTCTTAAGGCTATCGCTAGCCTCGATCACGTAGTAAGATAATTTGTTTTCGCGCTACGGCGCACTCAACTTGCCCATACACCGCCCTCAGCGCGCTGGCTTCGTTGGCGATGCAGCGGCGTAGCGCCTCCTGGGCCGCTAGATGGGAGGCCGGCTAAGGAAGCTGGCCTGCTCGAGGAGGCGCTCGCCTTGCGTTCTCGTGCCGAACCAGATGTGGTAGCAGTTAGGCTGAGGATGCGTCCCACCGATGGAGGGAGCGGTAGAGCGTGTCCGGGATGACGCGTGAGTCCCTGGAGATGTAGAGGAAACCAGCTAGAGCAGATACTGCGGATGATCTAAACTGATTGCCAAACGATACGTGCTTGATGGTATAGAATCCCGGGAAGTTCAGCAAAAAATTTCGTCTTTGCTCCATGCCAGTGGAATAAACTCACGCCCATCCAACAGTAAGCGCACAAGAAACAACATGCAAGTAGTGCTGCATACAGCCAGGCAAGGGCGAGATGAAACTTGCGAGAGAAAGTGTGGCGCCAGTTCTCCGTCACTAAGAAATCTAAAGCGAATACCAGGAAAGCGACCAAGTGTGTCGCAAATGTCACAAATGCTGCAACTTCAGCAGTGTCGCTGAGTCGATGAATGTATGCCAGTGTCTGCGCTGTTGGCTTATCTTCATGGGGGATTCCACTGCGGAGCACCAACGCAAGATTAACCGTGAACACTGCGGTAAGTGTAACGATCATCGAAACAACTAGCAGGACTCGACGGGAACCGAGCACCACGCTTACATACTCATGCTCCCGATCGAACAGAATGTAACCAGCCATGGCAGATGGCAAGATAGCCACGACGGCCACCATGCTAGATATATCTTGAGGAAATGCAAAGCTCTCGAATTTAATGAACATCAGGAGAAGAGCTGCCGACACTGCTAGCCCAGCAAGTGAAGCAAAGAGTGCAGGAAGGATAAACTGTCCTCTTTTTACATGCACCCTTATCCGGAACAGCGCAGAAAGGCGGAGTCCGTCCAGTTGCGTAACATACACCGCTGCCTTGGTTCCTACATAACGTACATCACCAAGCTTGGTTTGATTCTCACTGTATATGTAGCCGTTCGGAGCAACTGTTGTCTTCTGTGACTCCCCGTCCACTTCGACGTCTTCACATTTGACGTAATCTATCCTCATGCCAGCCGGAACGACTAGACTTGCATATATGCCCAGTTGGGGCTCACTGCTTGCGGCAAGCAGATAACTTGGTGGGGTAATTCCGTAACGTCGGAACTGTTGTTTAATCCAGCAGAATGGATAACTAATTGCTCGGTATAAGTACATTAAGAGCAACACGAGGAATCTGAGTAAAATTATCCGCACTGTGACCGGAGTGTTGCTATCCAGTTGGTTTGACGGAGTTGGTGAAACGGGGGTGGATGATTGCGTTGTATCTACATTTGTTAATTCCGCATACTGATATAGTCCCGGCTGTTCCCAAGACAGTTTGATCACTCCTCGACCAGACGGCTTGAAGTGCTCTGACGGAACGTTAACGGAGGCAACGAAACTATTGCAGAGATGCAAGAAGAAACGACGAAATTCGCGGTTGGCTACCCAAGAATGCCATGTCACTTTATCAGTGATTGGCCAGTCAAAGTCGCACTGTTCTACATATGTAAGCCAGCATTCGAACTCTTCTTTAATTAAAGACTTGCGGCCACGAAGTATAGTGTAGATTATATCGACTTGTTTCGCATCAATGTTATCCAGCAAAGACTTCGACAACTGATTGAGCCAGCCAAACACGTAGTAGGTTGCAATGCGGGCTGACTCGGAACGACTTGCGAAACACACAGAAGATTGCCAAGGGCTACTGACATCTAGGGAGACGAACACCTGTTTTTTGAACCAATCAAGCGGGATTGTAAGGATGCCGTCGCGATTCTCGAGGTCTCTTAGTGCCGCAAAGACGACGTCGTAAGAAACTTTGATTCTGGTCGAAGTCGAGTCGATCGGTTCATGCTGGCGCACTTTACGAACTAGCCATGATGGCTCATTTTGCCAATGCTGGTAATAGTGCTCTGCATATCTGTTGACTTCTATGAGGGTAGGTGGAATCGGCCCTTGAAAAAGGTGTCTCGTGCTCATTGTGGTAACTAAGTGTTATTGAGTATCGAAACTATATTTCATTTGGTAGATGAAGGCGGAAAAATGTTCCCCGGAGCAGGCACGATCGGATCAATCAACACTGAGTAGGCACTTAGTACTTTTACCTTGGGGCGTTTTCCCTCTTGTGCGGCACTGCGAAACAAATCGAACAGTGACTTGAGGTTGACATTTCCAGACGCGAGCATTTTCTCAACTTCCGCTTGCTTTATCGCAAGACTTCCAAGGGTTTCGCGTCGTGATTGACTGTATGTGCGAGTTTCGCGCCCCGTTTCGACTGCAACATCTTTAACCAGCCTGTCTCTCTTTGGCTGGCTTGATCGATGCTTGCGACGGGACAATGCTTCACTCATGGTTGCTACTATTTAATCACAGTCAACCTATTAACGCAATGTTTCAATTATGAGATGGGTGTCTTGCTGTTTATATCGATTGGTATATTGGCGGTCTCGATTGCGAAGGTCGACTTCCTTAGTTCGCAAACCTTCGACAATATCGACCTGACTTTCCGTAACAAGGCGGCCGCATCTGGTGTGCGGCAGACAGACGCCATCGGTGACACGCAGGCGCAGGTAACCTGCCAGGCGGTGACAACTGCCGGTGCTGTCGCAGCCTGAGAGCGTCTATGTCTGCTTGGTAGCGCATGTCTGTCTCCATCGTCGCGCTGGGCTGGTGGTGCCCGCAGATCGTTCTGGACACTTGGAAAGGTAGCACTCCGTGCTGTGGTTGCCCATAGGGAGCCTGTGCGCCAGGACTGCGACGTCGGGGTGCTGTTGTAGGAAGCGGGCAGACCCGCGCTCGGAGGTGGAAGAAATGACCGCCAGTTCGGCACCGAACCGCGCAGACGTTATGGACATCCTCAAGGATGACAAATCGGTTACTTACGGCGTGGACGAAGCCTCACGCCACCTGACGTTTGTGCTATCGCCCAGGCAGACCAACTGTGTTAATTGCCTTGGCGGCGACCATCACGGCTCAACGCCGCGGCTCCTCCACGCCTCCGTGCGCCTCCGCCCCCTCATGCAGCCTCGGCACCGCCTCCCTGACACTGCTGGTGTCGTCGCGCCAGACGAGGCTGACCTCGGCGGCGCGTTGGCGGAAGGTCTGAAGGCGCACTAGGTAGTGCGGGTCGACCACCCAGCCGGTGAGCTGCCAGACCGGCCAGACAGGCATGTCCCACAGCACCCGCACCGCCAGGCAGGGCAGGTACGGCCCGGGTGCCGTCTGGACAGGGAGGTCATCGAGGACAGCCCGGGCGCGGTACTGCGGCTGCCCATCAACGCCCGGCTCGCAGTGGCCAACGAAGGGTGGTAGTTGCGCTGCCTCACCGTTGACGCTGACCACCGGCTCACGCACGGACTGCGCCTCCATGACGCAGTCCAGCACCACTGTGGCACTACCTGCCGACTGAAACAGCCAGATCAGGGCAAAAGGACGCCGCTCGGCCTCATCACGCAGGGCAGCTGCCAGCATCGCAATGCCGCGATCACTGCGCCGCAGCGCTGTGCGCTCATTGCAGTGAAAGACCTCCGCATAGCGGGCCAGCCGCTGCTCGAGCGACACCTCCGGCTCTGTGATGCCGACGTCGCCTAGCCAGAAGAAGGCCCCTACATCACTGAGTGGGTCTGTGCCCAGCTCTTGGCGCAGCTGCTCCAGACGCGCCACCGCCCGCTCCACCAGGCCGAGCCCGGCGGCATCGACCAGCCAGACCAGCGGAGCCACTCGCACCGCCCACGCCCCCTGGCCACGGCGCAGCACCCGCAGCTCGGCCACGAGCCGCTGGCGCAGCGGATCGTACAGTCCACCGTCCTTGGCCATAGGGCCCAGGGTGCCGGTTTTCTGTCAGTGACACCACCACCTAGCCAGCGCCAGGCTGGAAGCACCAAGGCCACAGCACCGCATCCGCCGCGAGAGACGGTGCCAGGACGCGGCAAACCAGGCCTGACCGAGCCGTGCTGACCGTGGCCGCACTCCGCTGGCGGCGCTCGCCGCCGCCCCTTTACGAGAGGACACCCCTCATGCCCACGACCGACCACTCCGACCACATCACCGGCCCCCAGCCCGCTGCGCCCGTCCTGCCGATCGCCGAGCTGTTCGCCGCCGACCTGCTCCCACCACGGGTGCCGCAGTCGCGCAGCCTGGCCCGCACCGCCCAGCGCCGCCTGGACGAGCTGGCCGCCGACAGCCAATTGGCTCACGCCACCGATCAAGCCCGCGCCTTCCTAGCAGCCAGCGCCATGGGCAACGTCGCCACGCTGTCCGCCCTGGCCGAGTCCTGCTACCAGACCGCCCCCGCCGGCGCGACCTACTACCACGCCATCCTGCGCGCCTACGGCATCAAGGCCGCCCGGGGGATCGCGCAGTTCTGAGCCGGTGGCGACATACCGAGGTAACCCAGCACGACCGAGCAACCACACCCCACCAGAAAGGACATACCCACCATGAGCTGGATCATCAACGGCCTGGCCTTCGTCGGCTGCCTGACGCTCATCACCATCGCCCTGCTGGCCTGGGCGGTCTGGCGCGACGACACCTCGCCCACCACAACCGCCCGCGCCCAGACCGACACCTGGCAGCAGGCCATCGCCACCAAGCAGGCCCACGACCTCGCCGCCTTCCACAGCGCCGTGGCGATGACGAGGCGGGCGCAGGAGGCGGCTGCGGAGCCTGAAGAGGTCGCCAACGGCAAGGACGAGCCAGGCGGCGCGAACAGCGCGTGCTGACATAGCCGCCCAGCTGATTCGCACTCCTCATTGCCATGTGTCGACCGATCTGGCCGCCTGTTGCAATAACTACAGCATGTATTTTCGCCGCCACTATTTGGCCTTCGTGTCCATTTTGTTCTCTGTGGTGCCACCACAGAGCGGCACATCGCTGGTGGCGTGTCGCATCGGTGGGAGTTGTAGCTGGCGAGGGGGTTCACAAATCGAGCAAATCGGTTCGTAATGGGGAGTGTGAGCGCGTTTTGTGCGCGCACACAAATAGCAGATAAGCAAGCAAAGGAGGGATCGTAATGAGCAATCTGACAAATCACGCGCTGGCGAGTCAGTCGCACGCCGCGCATAACCAGGCAGACGGGGCGCCGCAGCGTGGGACGTTCCGAGCGGTGCTGGCCGATCCGCCATGGTGCAGCCAGCAGACGGGACGTCACGGGGCGGCGCAGCACTACCGTCTGATGCCGCTGCCGCGGCTGCGCGCTATGGGTGAGGCAGTGCGGGAGATAACGGCGCCGCGCTCGTTCTGCTTCGTCTGGGTGACCACAGCGACGGTGCCGCAGGGGATCGAGCTGCTGGAGGCCTGGGGCTTCCGCTACACCAGCTTCTACTTCTGGGCCAAGCCGCGCTTTTCCATGGGGCACACCTTCCGTAACGCCGGCGAGCTGTTGTTGCTGGGCGTACGGGGACAGGGTACCCGGGTGGCCTTTCGGGCCCAGCCCAACTGGGGCTTCCACCCGTTGCAGGAGCACTCGCACAAGCCGGAGGAGATCCACCAGATCGTTGAGCGGCTGGTGGGCAACGGGCCCTTTGTGGAGCTGTTCGCCCGCCGGGCAGCACCATCACACCAGCACTGGGACATCTGGGGCGACGAGTGCGCCTCGACCATCTCGCTGGCCCGCTGGGGCTATCGCGTGCCGAGCGATCGGCAGTGGCCGCAGGCGGCGCTGGCTCCGGCTGACGATGAAGCAGCAACAGACGCTATGGATGCCGCTGGCGAGGAGGGCACGTCATGAGAGCGATGAGAGGACTGACTGATGCGAGATGGAATCGGCCCGGAATCGCTGGCAGCGCGCTTCTTCCGCAGCTGCGTGTACGTCTTTGGTGGCGTGGTGCTGCTGATCTGGGCAATCGAGCTGCTCTGCCACTACTGGTGGGTACTGGCGCTGGCCAGTGTGGTGGCGCTGCTGGTCGCCGTGGGGCGCTGGTATGGCCGGAATTAAACAAAGTCGGTGTGGGGTGGTGTGATTGGGAGGTGCTCGAAGTCGTA
>ERZ772945.1380-NODE-1380-length-17180-cov-35.126131_pt1 | contig 17180 bp, 7 predicted proteins | sample MGYA00511681_ERZ772945 | MGnify/ENA primary metagenome ERZ772945 (study PRJEB29015, sample SAMEA2737943) | human oral metagenome | biome: human oral; feature: human-associated habitat; material: dental | place: China | collected 2143 ...
GGGTGGGCGGGATCCTGGTGCTGGCCGCGACGGTCGCCTACCTGCGCTGGAGCCGTTCCAACATCGTCGAATCGCGGCTGGTTTGAGGCTCCGGCCCTGCCCCGGGACCGCTCGCGTCTCGGGCAGGGCGGACTGTTCTGTCCGAGATGGTTTGATATGTAGGCGCTCCGCTTCCAGGCTACTGTGCGTTCACCTGGTGCTGGCCACAACCTGTGCAGTGCAGAGAAGGAGCAGGAGAGGAATAAGGACGTGCCCGAGCAACTGACCGCCTATGACGGGCTCCTGCCCACCGAGGTTGCAGTCGCGGACAGCCGAGTTGACCTCAACGTCCCACTCTTTGTCGAGGAGGAGGAACGAGCCTCTTCCATGCTTGTCTCGCGTCGTGCTGACTTCGTCACTGTGCGTGCCTGTGCTCGCCTCGCGCTTGGCCGGCTCGGTGTCCCTCCCGTCCCGCTTGTTCCCGGCGAGGCCGGAGAACCGTCTTGGCCCAACGGTATCGTCGGCTCGATGACCCACTGCCGCGGTCTGCGCGCCGCCGCCGTCGCCTTCGCGCATGATGCGGATGCGATCGGCATTGATGCTGAGCCGGACGAACCACTCCCAGCCGGTGTGATCGACGTTGTTGCCTCCCCAGCAGAGCGGCGCCGGTTGCGGGCTCTGCCTGGCGGGGGTGTCTCCTGGGACCGTCTCCTGTTCAGCGCCAAGGAGTCCGTCTACAAGGCCTGGTACCCGCGCGAGCGTTCGTGGCTCGGCTTCGAGGATGCGGATGTCGCACTTGGTGACGGTGTTCTGACCGCTGAGATTCATGGCGAGACGGGGACCCGATTCACACTGACTGGGTGCTGGGGCGTGAGTGATGGGATCCTCGTGACAGCCGTCGTTGTCCCCGCAGGCGAGTGGCCTGCGGGGACGTGAGCGGTGGGTTGTTACTCACGATCCTTGAGGATCTCGGTGACGTCAACACCGCGCAGGTACCGCCCGGACAGGAATCGGACGACTCCATACGTGGCGAGAACGATGATGACGATGAGGATGATGGACCGAGACGACGTGGTGAACGGGAAGGCTGTCGCCAGACTCGAGATCATGTACTGCCAGGTCGGCTTCATGATGGCGATGGAGAGCGGCAGTCCAACGGCGAGGGAGAGCAGCACGAGGAGGACGTAGTTACCCAGGTACAGATGACCGACCTCCGCCTCGTCGTAGCCGAGGGCCTTCATAAGGGAGATCGAGTACTGCTCGCGGTCCACCACCATCCTCATGAGGAGGAATATGACGATGATGAACAGTCCGATTGACGCGACGAACAGGACGAGGATCGTGGGGCGCATCGCTTGGGTGAAGGTATCTACCGAGGTGATCATGTCAGACCGGCTGATGACCGACTGCGCCTGATTGTCGAGGTTGTCATTAACGGTGCCGGTCACGATCGCGTTGGAGGAGTCTCTGTCGAGGCCGAGCAAGGCGTTGACGTCCTCGTGCTCGCCGAAGACTGCCATCTGCGGGTAGTCGACGATCCCGGCGACGACGACCTTGCGGTTGTCCGTGTCCATGGGGTCGAGTGTGAACTCATCGCCCACCTCGTAGCCGTACCTCAGGGAAACGGCCTTGGAGATGAGCACGTGGGTCTCGTCGGTGCCGGACAGGTCGACGTCGAAGTACTGGGTGTCCTTGTCGATGCCAATGACTGACAGGCTGGCGCCAGCGCCTTCAGCGCCCACGAGCTTGGCGGACCTCAGCGTCGCTGTCTCGGCGCCGTCCGGACTCGTGGGCGGTGCGCCAAGGAAGACGTAGACGACCTCGAATTTGATGTCCTCGCGCACCTCGTCGGCGTAGGACACGACGGAGTCGTGCATGCCGAAGCTGAAGACCATGAGCAGGAGGGACAGGACGACTCCGAGCAGCATGAGCACATAAGTGGTCCAAGCGCGCATGAAGGAGCGTAGGCGGAAGCTGAACGCGAAGGGTAGGGACGCGAGCGTCGCCCTCGATGGCGGACGTTGGCCGGTGTCGCGGCGAAGCAGCTGTAGCGGCTCCTTGGCGAGTTTCCTGCGTAGGACAAGGAAGCTGACGAGCGTCATGGTGACGAGCGGTGTGAGGATGCCATAGGCGATGACGCCCGGTGAGACCACTGATCTGAGGGCCGGAATCGAGTAGTAGGTCGTCGCGTTCTGCATGGCAGGTGCAGCCAGGAAACCTCCGACCGTACCGGCGACGGCGCACACGGCGGCCAGGATGACGGGCAGGAGCATGTAATGGGCGATGAGTTCGCGTCTGGTGATGCCGAGTGCGTAGAAGGTGCCGATGACGGGTGACTGGCGGCGAATATTGTCGGCAGTGAGGACGGAGAGCACGTAGGCGATGAGGACCAGCGCTACGAATCCGGCGATATAGGCGGCCTGGACGGTGACAGTCTGGTCATCGATGACGGTGACGATGCGGGGATTGTCGTCGTGTTCGAGGTAGGAGGAGACCTGGGCGGTGCCGGTGCGGTCCTTGAGAGCGTTGCTGATCTCGCTGACGATGTCAGTGGCCTTCATATCGGAGTCGCCCAGGAGGTAGACGTAGGTGGTGGTCAGCGTGTTGCCCTGTTTAGCGAGGGACTCCACGGTGCTCGCGGCGGTGAAGGCGGTTCCGAACTCGTCGGGATCGGCAGCCGTGTCGGTGGGACGGGCGACGACAGTCGCATAGTCTGGGGTGGAGCCGATACCGGTGATGGTGAGTCTGGTGCCGTCGAGGTCGAGTGTGTCCCCGACCTTGAGGTTGTGGGCCCTGGCGTAGGTCTGCTCGAGTGCGATCTCATCGTTCGCCGTGGGCAGGGCCCCGGACTCCAGGTTGATGCGGTCGATCGTGCTGCGGTTCTCGTAGACGCGAACAGTGGAGTTGTCTGCGGCCGGGACGTCGGTGAACTCGGCGCGTTCGACGGTCAAACCCTTGTTCCTCAACGAGGTGAGCTGATCATGGGTCAGCTCGGCCGTGAGCTCGAGGTACCCGTCCTCGACGTTGCCGGTGTCCTGTGCGTCCTTGGCAGTAGCCAGGGCGGCGCCGTTGCCGGCAGCCATACCTGCGGACACGACGACGCCGAGGAGGATCAGCAGGGCAGAGGCGAGGTAGCGCGACCACTGGGAGCGCAGATCGCGCAGGAGCTGCATGTTGAGCATTTTCATGGCGCGTCCCTTCACCAGGTCAGGCTCGAGGCGAGCGCGGGGTCCTTCCGGACCTCGACATCGGAGATACGGCCGTCGCGGACAGTGATGGTGCGGTGCGCCATCTCGGCGAGCACCTGGTTGTGCGTGACGATGACGATGGTCGTGCCCAGGTCGCGGTTGATACGTTCAAGAAGGGAAAGCATCTCCTTGCTCGTCTCGTAGTCGAGTGCTCCGGTGGGCTCATCGCACAGAAGCAGCCGTGGACGTTTGATGAGTGCGCGGGCGATGGCACAGCGCTGCTGCTGCCCGCCGGAGAGCTGGGAGGGGAACTTGTTACGGTGGTCGGCCAGCCCGAGGTCAGCGAGCAGATCGTCCAGAGGCATGGGGTCGTCGCTCAGGTACTGGCAGACGCCGACGTTTTCACGGGCGGTCAGGGTCGGGACGAGGTTGTAGAACTGGAAGACGAAGCCCACGAGGTCGCGGCGGTAGCGGCCGAGATCCTTACGGCTGAGCGAGGTGACCTCCCGATCTCCGACCAGGATCGTGCCGGAGTCGGGCCGGTCCAGCCCACCGAGGCAGTTGAGTAGAGTCGATTTACCAGAACCACTCGCACCGACGATCGTGCATATCTCTGACCCGTTAATCGTGCAGGAGACGTCCTTGAGGACGTGGATTTTACCGTCGCCCTGGCCGAAGGACTTGTTGACCGAGTCGATGCGGATATCCATGTGTGGTGCCCTTCTTCGTTGGTGTTACTGGTGGTCGGTGGTGCGACGGGACCGGATGAGGTCTGTCAGACAATGGATGGCGAGAGCTGGGGAATCTGATAGGTAGAAGTGCCCGCCGGGAACGGTCCGTGAACGAAAATCACTCGTGGTGGAGCATCTCCAACCGTTGACGTCGTCCTCAGTGAGAGTATCCGCGTCTCCGTGGATCTCGTGGATGGGAGAGTCGATGGGCCCCTCCATGGGCGTCCAGGTCTCGAGCAGCTCGTAGTCGGCCCGCAGTGGGGACAGGACGAGATCCCGTGTTGCCGGGTCCTTGAGGATCTCTGGAGGTGTGCCGTCCAGGGCGAGGAGCTCCTCGCACAGGCTCGCGTCGCTCCGAGTATGAATCGGGGCGTTGTCGGGCACGCCCCGGGGAGGGCGGCTTGAGGATACGACGAGCCCTGAGGGCGCACGGCGACCCCGGGCCTCCATCTCCTGGCACACCGCATATCCGACGAGTGCACCCATGGAGTGGCCGAAGAGGTACAGATCCATGTCCTCCAGGAAGAGAGTTGCAGAGAGGATCTGTTCGACGAGGTCGCTCATCCGGCGGAAGGGGGCGTGGGTGAGGCGAGCCTCCCTGCCCGGGTAGCGCAGCGCGAGAAGCTGTGTGTCCTGAGGTAGGAGCCTCTCCCAGCCGCGGAACAGGCGGCAGGTCCCGCCAGCGTGCGGCAGTCCGAGGACCGTCGCAGTCGGGGTCTGGGCCTGGCCAACGGCGGACAGCAGCGGGTTGCGGAGTGCCGAAGCCAGCGCCAGGCGGGTCACAGGATCTCTCCCTCCTCCATGTCGCAATTCGTTCCGTCGGGAGTGTCTTCCCCGGTTTCGAGCCAGGAGTTATCGGTGACGGTGACGCCAGGCAGTGTTCCCAGCCGGGAGAGAACCCAGGTGGGGTCAACAGCCTCGTCAAGCGGGAGGACCGCGGAGTCGACTCGTCCCTCGATGACGCAGAGAGCGGCCAGTGCGGTGATTTCCGCCGTGAGAGTGAAGGGCGCGTCGGTGGTGACGACGAGCTCGTCGTCACCGGCCCACCCGTGCAGCGTGTAGGTAGGCCGACAGCCGGTGCAGTCCACCCGGGCAGCGTCCTGGAGTCGGCGGACGGCCTCCTCCAGACGTTCCTCATCCCCGAGTCGTACGGGTGAGGCGGCGTAGTAGCGCGCCACCTCGGCGACGTGCTCGCCGTTGATGATCTGATACTCGACCGCGTCGGGGACGCCGTAGGCGGAGCAGATCCGGTTGATCTCCTCGGTGAGGACCGGTGTGACGCTCGCCGTCGGGGGCACGTCGGACGGCAGCTGGTGGGTCCCGCCCAGGAATGGGACGACGCGGTACGCAAGACGGCGGGTGTGCGGGGTGGCACCGCCTGTGCCTGTGTCGAGGAGGAGGTCTCGGGCGGAGCCCTCCGGGAGGGGACCCAGGCCTCCGTGCCATAGACCTACGCTGCGGGGCACTGAAGGTGCGCGAGCGAGGAGCGTATGCATTATGAGACCAGTGAGGCCGGGCTGCATGCCGGCGTCGACGACGACGGTGGAGTGGCCGCTGCCCCTGCGGAGATCATCTGGCTTGTCGAGCGTGCGAAGCAGGTCGCCCCCCGCGGGGTCGACAAGGGGGACACCGGCGGTGAGGGCCTTACGGGCGGTCGGACCGGACCAGCGGGAGGATGGGGCCGCGCAGCATACGACAGCGTCGAGGCCGTTGAGGAAGGAGAAGAAGGAAATCTCGTCGTCAAGATCGACGGTCCTGACCTCGATATCGGGCTCGCCGAGACGGTCTAACTCATCGACGAGACCACGGACGCGTCTGGGTACTCGTGTGCCCAGACGCAGATCGGTCCCGATACGCGCTAGGGCGCGTGCCACTCCGGCCCCGACGGCACCGCTGGCCCCGATGACTCCGACTGTGCTCATCGCAGATCGCCCTTGAGCAGCTCTGCGGCGATCCGGGACACGAGAGGAGGCTCCATGCAGGAGAAGTGGTTGCCGGGAATGTCCACGGTGCGGAAACCGGCATTGCTCCGAGAGGCCCAGAAGGATTCCATGTCCTCGTCGAGCCCGGGCAGAAGGGCCTGTTCGCCGTGCTCGCAGAGGAAGGTCAGGTCCGTCCCGCAGTCGGTGGGCTCCACTTTCCCCATGACCCGCATCGCCTGACGGAACATCTCGAAGGTGTTGCGGATGTAGTTGGCATCGAAACTGGGCCCGACGGCGGTGACGAGATTCTTGAGGCGGGCATCGGGCTCCATACGCAGCAGCGTGCTCAGGTCCGTGAGTCCCGACTCGTCCGCGGCCGCAGCGATCGACTCGTCCGATATCGTGCCGGGGGTCCGTTGGAGGGCGGCTTGCAGGACGTGACCCATGACCTCGAGCTCTGGGAAGCCGAGCGCGGTCGGGTCGAGACCGACGGAACGGGCGTAAACGTACTCGACCATGAGGCGGGAGGTAACATCGCAGGGCAGCCGGTAGGAGGAGATGACTGTGAGGCCGTTGACACGGATTCCCGCCTCCGGCAGGCGCCGGGCGAGTTCTGCCGCGACCATCCCACCCATGCAGTAGCCGGTGAGACGGACCTCTTCCAGATCGAGGGTGCGTAGGGTCCGGATGTGCTCATCGCAGAGATGGTCAAGGACCTCCTCCGGTTCCAGGGCGGTGAGGGACTGCGGGTCGGAGGCCTCGAGACCGATGAGCGGCAGTGGCGACTCGGCCGTTCGGAGCTCATTGATGAGGTTGCGATAGGGGGTGAGCGTGCCCGAGCCTTCATGCACGATGACGTGTGCCGTGCGTCCCGCGCCCGGTCGCAGGACAATCGCGCCAGCTGAGGGCGCCCCGTCCGCCTTGTCTGTGCCGTCGATGGTGAGGGTGTCGACGAGCGCGGCCACGCCACGGACCGTCGGGTCGGTCATCACCCTGCGCATGACGTCGTCCCATGTCACGGAGTCCGGAACGAGACCACGGTGACGTAGTTCATTGACCATGCGGGCGACGAGCAAGGAGTCCCCACCGACGTTGAAGAAGTTCTGAGACGGACTGAGCGGTCCAGTCCCGAGGATCTCCTGCCAGATGGCAGCCACGGCCTGCTCGGTGCCAGTGGCCTCCTCGTCGCCGCTCGTGTTGACGGCATGGGTGACGACTCGGATCTGCTCGCCGAGCGCCTTGCGATCCGTCTTGCCATTCGAGGTTGTCGGCAGAGTATCCATGACTAGGAGCTCGGCGGGAACCATGTATGGGGGCAGCCTGTCCTCGAGGTATCTGGTGAGTTCTTCTGAAGAGACGGGAGCGAGGCCGTCCTTGACGCGGGCGAGCGCGAGGACCTGCCCGACTGATGCCAGGTCGTCGTCGCCGCCGGGGGTGAATCCCTCGAGGATGAAGCCGTGCCGCTCCAGCAGCTCGCGCCACCTGGAGGCGGGGATGAAGACTTCACCTGTGTCCTGACGGAAATCGACGAACTCCTGCCGAAGCCCGGACTGGAAATCCATGGAGACCATGAGCGTGTAGTTGTCCTGGGCCTCGTCGAGGAGGACGAGGCGTCCCCGTGGGGCGAGCATCCCGTGGATCCGTTCGAGTGCCATGTCGATGTCGAGCGCGTTGTGCAGGACGTTCGCAGCCAGGACGACGTCGCAGGAGTTCGGTGCGATGCCCTGTTCAAGGGGATCGTGGTTGATGTCGAGGATCCCATACGTCAGGCCGGGACGCGGGCCGTAGATCTCCCGCGCTCGGGTGAGGAAGAACGTTGAGACGTCGGTGAACAGGTATTGCGTATCAGTCCCCTCAAGTGACTCAAGAACGGCTGTCGAGGTCCCGCCGACGCCAGCTCCCACCTCGAGGATCCGCAGCGGGGAACCGGTGGGGCGGTCTTCTGCGAGTGAGGAGATTGTGCGGGCGATGATGTCGTTGAAGTAGCGGCTGACAAGGTTGTCCCGGTACGCCCCCAGGGCGACATCGGCCCTTCCCTCCGGGAAGAGGAGCTCGGTGGCCTGGGTGTCGCCGCGCAGCAGGCTGGGCAGAGCAGCCATGCAGTTGCGGATATAGGCGTCGACTTCGTGCCCGTACCCGGTGTGATCCTCCATCTCTTGGATGTGGGCATCAAGCGCTTCCGCCTCCTGATAGGTCGGCTCGGCGTGCATGCAGTAGGTACCCTCGCTCTCGACAAGGAGACCCTCGTGGACGAGAGCGCGAATCCAACGGGTGAGCAGACCATGATGCGATGGTGTGGCGAGGGCTAGCAGTTCCTGGTGTGTGCGCGGGCCCGAGTCGAGGCCGCCGTCCCACAGGACACGTGCCATGGAATGGAGCGCCCGTCGGTTGCCGAGAACGGCGACCTGGGCGAGTTCGGCGTTGTCGACGTCGTCCAGGATCGGGCTGGACGCGAGCCCGGTTGCTACCGGCGCATCGGTCGCGGGGGCGGGGGCGACGAATCCGACGAGACGCTGGGAATTCCCGCTACGGTCGACGAGTACCACAGCTGACGACACCGATGGGTGGGATGCGAGGGCGGACTCGACCTCAGCCAGTTCGATACGGTGCCCGTGGACCTTGACCTGGCCGTCCTCACGGCCGAGGAACTCGACGATGCCTTCGGTGTCCCTACGGCCCCAGTCGCCGGTGCGGTACAGGCGCTCCTTGGTGCGTGGGTGGATGAGGAACTGACGTGCGGTGATCTCGGGAGAGGCATGGTAACCCTGAGCCAAGCCTGCGCCGGCGAGATAGAGCTCGCCGTCCACACCGGGGCGGCGTTCACGAAGATCCTCGTCAAGGACGTGGATCGCCTGGTTCGTCAGGGCTCGACCGTAGGGTATGGAAACCCATGTCGGTGCCACCTCGTCGATCTCGTGGAATACTGACCAGATAGAGGCCTCCGTGGCGCCGCCGAGGCTGATGATACGGGCGCTCGGAGCGGCGGTGCGTACCTGGTCGGGCAACGTCACGGGGATCCAGTCACCCGACAGCAGGACTGTGCGCAGACTCGCGAGGTCATTGTCCCCACTCACGAGGGAGTCGAGGACCATCTGCATCTGGGCGGGTACGGAGTTCCATATGGTGATCTTGTGGTGCCGGACGAGACCCGCCCAGGCAACGGGGTCGGTGCGTTGCTGTTCGGTGGGGATGATGAGTGCTCCACCTGCAGCGAGGACACCGAGAACGTCGTAGACGGATAGGTCGAAGCTGGGGGAGGCTAAAGCCAGGGCCCGGTCGTGCTCGTCGACTCCGAACCTGGTGGAGACGTCCATGACCGTGTTGTCGGCGGCGGCGTGCGTGATGACGACACCCTTCGGAGCGCCAGTGGAGCCCGACGTGTAGATGAGGTAGGCGGGCACAGACGTGTCTGTCTCCTCGTCGATACCCGCTGCGTCAGTGACGAGGGAGTCGGTGACGGACTCGGCGTTGAGGACCGTACACTTCCAGTCCTCGGCGGTGTGGGCCCGATCCGTGATGACGAGGCTTGCTTCTGCGAGCTCGGCGATGTGGACGCGTCGTCCTACTGGATGTGAAACGTCGATGGGCACGTAGGCGGTGCCGGCGCGAAGGGCGCCGACGAGGGCGGACACGAGCTCGAAGCCATGGGGAAGACATATGGCCACATGATTTCCGGGGGCCGCGCCGGCGGCGCGGATCGAGGCGGCGTACGCGGCCGAGCGGTCGAGGAGGTTCTTGTAGGTCCAGGACCTCTCTCCGCTGATGACGGCTACGGAGTCGGGGGCGGTCAGCGCACGATCAACAACCGACCGCTCCAATCGTATTGGTCGGCCGGGGACAGGAGTGATCCGGCAGATGGTCGGGTCCGGTTCCATCGGGATGGGGCGGCCATCCGCCAGGGCCAGGAGGAGATCCCGCATACAGGTGAAGGCATCCTTGTCCCAATCACCGCGCAGGGCTTCGTCACGGACGTCCCAACTCACCTCGAGCTCCCCGTCGAGTTCGAGGACTTGACAGTCGATGAGTACCTGCGGGGTCTGGGTCAGGCCTTGGACGGTCCTGCCGCCAAGACGAGACAGGGAATCGCGGCTGCCGACACCGAGCATGGAGGTGAAAACGAAGGGGAGGAGCGCAGCCTTCCAGCCGCGACGGCGGGCGATCTCACGGACGACCTCAACGCCACTGACGTGGTGGTGGTCGAGATCCTCCCACAGCTGATGGTGTACCCGGCCGATAAGTTCCTCAATGCGGTCGGCTCCGCTCGCATCGACGAGCACAGGAATGGTGGAGGTGAAGTCACCGATGATGCGCTCGAGATCATCGTGCAGGGGAAGCGGCACAAGTGAGGTGACGTTGAGCGTGAAGCGCGGTCTGCGAGCCCAACGAGCCAGGGTGGAGCCGTAGACGGCGAGTAGGAGACCTGTCGGTGATGCTCCAGTGGAGGCCGCGAAAGTCTTGAGCGCCTTCCAACGGTTGGCGTCCAGACGCAGGACGTGACGGTGGAAAGTCGGTGGGCTCTGGCGCGGTGGAGCGAGGGGGACCTCCGGGGCACCCGGCAGGTCGTTCAACCGCTCCTGCCAGTAGTCCCGGTCCTGAGCGACCCGCTCGGCCCACGGATGGCCCGGCTCCTGGATGGCACGCAGCGCGAGGACGTAGTCGCGGAAAGTGGCATCCAGGGGTTCGAGGTCCTCATGCGGCGCCAAGTACAGGCTCACGAGTTCGTCAATGAGCGTCGTGATGCTGCGTGCATCAGCGATGAGCAGGTCGATGGAGAAATGCAGTCGAGCTCCGCAGTCGTGCCGCGTCACGTGCAGCTCAAACAGTGGCCATGACTCGATGTCGTAGACCTGGTGGGCCATCCGCTCACGGGTGGTGTCCAGCACCGTTTGGGCCGCTTCGATGCCCTGCCCGCGGACATCAGTGACCCCGATGCCCACTCGCTCACGCGTCGCAGGTACCTGTTGCCACCCGGCGACGTCAAAGCCGGCACGAAGCATCCCGTGCCGTTCGACGAGTCGATTCCAAGCGTCCTCAAGGCGGACGGGATCCAGATCGGGGAACTCGATCTCCGTGTAGCCGTGGCAGCCGAGGCCTCCGTAATCGATTGCGCTGCCACGCCCCACCAGATGAGATGTCTGAATGTCGGTGAGAGGGAAGGGGGCCTCGGCGTCCTCGGGGTGTGCCTTGAGGAGCGGGCGGTCCTTCCGTTGGAGGCGCTCAAGGAGCTCGTCTCGGTGCACGGTCAGGCGCTCACGGAGTTCTGGGGTGAGGGCGCCGCGAGGTGCACGGAAGCGTAGACGACCGTCCTCAGCGTGAAGCTCGATACCGGCGCGGCGTAGGTCATCAAGCAGGCCGGTAAGGGACTGATCATTGGGGGACGCGGGACTCACAGCTCACCCTCCTCGTACTCGTCGTCGGGCATGGTGGATGAGGACAGGACGAGGCCCGCCCTTTCCAGAGCACGCGCGGTGCCTGCCAGAGTCGGGTCGAGGAAGAGGTCTCGCAGGGGCAGATCCGCGCCCTCCTCGGAACGTATCCTGGTTGCCATCCGGGTGGCGGTCAGAGAGTCTCCGCCGAGTTCGAAGAAGCTCACAGCGCGACTTGTCACCGGCACGGAGAGGAACTCCTCCCACAGGGCGGCCACGTACTCCTCGTACGGTCCCTCGGGCGGGGCGTCGTTCTCCGTAGACGTTGCACCCAATCCCCTTGTCAACGTTGTCACGGCTGCGCGGTCGACCTTCCCGTTGCGGGTGAGCGGCAGAGTGGGCAGGACGAGCACGACGGCGGGTACCTCGTAGGCGGGGAGCCGTTCTCGTAACCAGTTCAGCAGCGTGGGCTCGTCCACCGCACCGTTGACCGTTACGGCAGCGGCGAGTTCGTGGCCAGCACCCCGGTGCACGACAACGACCGCGTTGTTGACGTCCGGGTGATTGGCGAGGACGGACTCGATCCCACCGAGCTCGATGCGGTGTCCGCGAACCTTGACCTGGAGGTCGGTGCGACCGAGGAACTCGACACGCCCATCGGGTAGGTATCGTGCCCGGTCACCGGTTCGGTACCAGGAGATGCCGTCCTCAGCGCGGCTGAAGGCTGCTGCCGTCAGCTCCGGGTTGTTGCGGTAACCGTGGGCCACTCCATCGCCGCCGATAAGCAGCTCCCCGGCCACCCAGACAGGGCAGTCGAGCATGTTCGGCGTGACGACGCGCAGCTGTTGATTGGAGAGGGGACGGCCATAGGGGATGGATCGCCACGACGGGTCGACGACGTCGACCTCTTCGTAGTTGGACCATACAGCCGCCTCGGTGGCTCCGCCTAGAGCGACGAAGCGGGCATCGGGGCACAAGGACCGGAGACGTCCGGGCAGGTCGAGACCCACCCAATCGCCGGACTCGAGGACGAGGCGCAGTCCGAGGCTGTCACTGGGCCTTGCCTCCAGCGTCGTGAGGAGCATATCGAGCAGAATGGGGGCTGAGTTCCATATGGTGACTCCCATTGAGGTGACAAGCCGAGACCACTCTTCCGCATCGCGTTGGTCCTCGTCTCGCAGCAGGACGAGGGAACCTCCTCGACCGAGTAGGCCGAAGATATCGAAGACGGACAAATCGAAATCGAGTGCGGAGACCGCCAGCCCCCGGTCCTCCTGTGTGATGCCGAAGCGGGTGCAAACGTCGTCGAGCGTGTTCCACGCAGAGCGGTGGCTGACCTCGACGCCCTTCGGCTCGCCGGAGGAGCCGGATGTGAAGATGATGTAGGCGGCCTGCTCCGGAGTGATGGGCACCGGTGTGTCGAGGGGCTCGGCGCCCCATGCCTCCTCAAGGGAGTCCACGACAAGGTCCACACCGGCTTGCTGGAAGGCGGCGGTGCGCCGGGCCTGCGGGTGCGTAGTGGACATAGGGACGTAGATGGCTCCTGCGGCAAGGACACCAAGGACGGCAATGATCTGCTCGGGGCCACGGGGCAGCGTGACACCGATGGCATCGCCGTCTACGACGCCGCGCCCACGCAACCACGCTGCGGTGCGCAGGGCGCCATCGGCGACCTCACCATAGGTGAGTCGGGCGCCGTCACCTGTGAGTAGCGCGGTGCGTCGGGGCTCACGATCGGCGTGCTCGAAGAATGCCTCGTGAAGAAGTCGTGGGGTGATCGGCGAGGCCGTCTCATTGACCGCTTGCCGGATGCCGGCCTGGTCGTCCGGTAGTGGGAGGTGGATCGGGTCGTCCCAGTCATCGTCGACTAGCGAGTTGACGAGGTGAGAGTAGGAATCGAAGGCGGCGTCAAGAAAACCGGAGGGGAAGAGATCCTCAACGGCGTCCCACGACAGCAGCAGTTCCCCGTCCTGCTCCATGACCTGATGGTCGATCCACACTTGCGGCGTCTGGGAGAGGACCTCGACCGGGTACCCCAGCAGGCGGGTGGTTCGCGTGCCGAGGGCGTCGGAGCCGAGACTCGAGGTGAAGACTACAGCGCCGGCGTCCGCTCGGTTCGTATGCGCCAGCTCCCGCAGGACCTGGACACCGCTGTGGTCGGCGTGTTCGAGGCTCTCGATGACTTGTTTCTGCATGGTCCGCGCTGCATCAAGAAAGCCCTGCCCGTTCGTGGGTGTGCAGACAACGAGAACATTCTCGGTAAAATCAGCGACCATGGTGGCCACATCCGGATGCACCATCTGCCGCTCGAAGGTCGTCAGGTTGATGCTGAACGGCGACGCGTCACCACTATATCGGGACATGACTGCCGCGTAGCAGGTCAGCAGGACCGCCGAGGGAGTCAGACCAACGGCCCGGGCGCGGTTACGCAGCCTTGTCCAACGGGCCTGGCTGAGACGGGTACTGCGGCGAGTGAAACGAGGGGATCCGGTGACTGTGGTGATATCGACGGGCAAAGCGGGAGCTCCGGGCAGAGAGTCCATTCTCTTCTCCCAGTAACGGCGGGCCGCCTCCCGGCGCCGGCTCGCTGCGGGGGCCGTCACTGCCAGGTAGCGGGAGAAGGGATAGGGGTGCTCCTCGAGTGTGTCGGGGCCCTGGTCATAAGCGATAGCCAGATCCTCCAGAAGGATCGTGATGCTGGTGGCATCAGCGACGAGGAGGTCAATGTCTACGTGGAGCCGCTGTTCGCCGTTGGGCAGGAGAGTCAGTTCCAGCTCCAGGTTCTGTCCCACCGCGACGTTAAGTACGCGGTGGGACATCGCTGCGCGCACAGCCTCGAGTTCTTCCTCAACACGGTCCCCAGCGTTGGTCAGGTCGTTGACGGTAACGGTGCGGGGGATCGAGGACGCGCTGGGTGTTGTCATCGTCAAACACCGCCCGCAGCATGGGATGGCGGCGTAACAGAGCGTTCCACGCCGCGGACAGGCGCGCGGGGTCTAGGTCGTGGGTGCGGAACTCCATGTAGGAGTGGCAGCCGACACCGCCGAGTGGTGCATCGGGGCGGCGGCCGAAAAGATAGGCCTGCTGGATGGGGGTTGTTGGGAACGGTAGCGTCGGGTCGACAGGCCCCGCAACGGCCTCGGGGGCACAACGCTTCTGGGAGAGCAACCTGCTCCATGCCCGCAGATTCGGTGTGGCGAAGAGCTCGCGATACGTGACGTGGTGACCTCCCGCGGTCAATCCGGCGGCGAGCTCTGCAGCCTGAACGGAGGTCAGTCCGAGAGCGAGAATGTTGGTATCGAGATCCTCCTCAGTGATGGGGGTACCAAGCATCCGGGTGAGCACGGCAATGAGATCATCGAGTGTCTCAATGCCGGAGGCGGGGGCCTGGCCCCGACTCTCGAACAATATGGGCAGCTCGCCGCGCAGATAGGCATCCACAGTCGCTGAGCGACGAACCTTGCCGGAGGTGGTCCACAGGATGGCATGAGGTGCAACGACGACGACATCGTCAACGGGCAGGCCATGGGCGTCGAGGATTGCCTGACGGCAGGCAGGGACGATGGCTGCGACGGCGGGATCGTTGGGCGAGGCGCCGGCGGTGGCCTCGACGATGACGACGGTGCGTTCCACGCCGTTGACAGGACGCTGCGCTATGCAGACGCGTCGAGTAGGCACCTCGGGCAGGGAGCGGAGAGTCTGCTCGACATCCTGCGGGTAGATGTTGACGCCGCGGTGGATGATGAGGTCCTTCGCGCGGCCGGTGATGTAAAGGTGCCCCTCGTGCAGGACGCCGAGGTCTCCGGTGCGCAGATGCTCAGTGTTCGGGTCGCCGACGAGATGGGCGCGGAAGGTCTCTTCAGTGGCGTCCTCGTGCCGCCAGTAGCCGGGCGGGATTCCGGGGCCGGATAGCCAGATCTCGCCAATGACGCCGTCGGACAGTGCCCGGTGGGTCTCGGGGTCGACGATGGTGACGCCTGTGCGCAGGGTGTACGTACCGACGCTGACAAGGTGGGTCGCTTCTTCGTCGGCGGTTGCGGGGATGGCCCGTCCGCGACCGAGCTGGGCGGCGCTGAAGGCTGTGATGGGTTGCGAACCCCGTCGGGGACCCAGCCCTGGGGCGGCACACACAGCGAGCGACGCCTCGGCCAACCCGTAACAGGGGGTGAGAGCCCGCGGATCGAGGTTGAGACGCTCAGTCGCGAGCTTGCGAAAGCCACCGATAGTGGCAGGGTTGATCGGCTCGGAGCCGTCAATGGCGAACTTCAGGGAGGACAAGTCGGCTTGGAAGTCGCGGGACCGCATGAGCGTCTTGCCGACGAGCCCGTAGCCGAAGTCAGGTGAAGCAGTGTAGTTCGCATGGTACGTCTCCATACTGGTGACCCAGCGCAACGGGTCGGCGATGAAGGAAGCGGGAAGCATGAGGGTGGTTGTTCCGCTGTTGATAAGAGGTACGAGGGCGCCGTAGATGAGGCCCATGTCGTGGTGGAGGGGGAGCCAGGAGACCATGGACAGCAGCTCCCCGGGCTCGAGGCCGTTGGCGACGAACTCGGCCTGGTAGGCGAGGGCCCGATGGTCGTTGAGGACTCCCTTGGGATGACCGGTGGAGCCGGAGGTGTACTGCAGGAAGGCAGGGGTGTCGGGGCCTGTGGGCACGGGCTCGTCAATGTCGGTTGGCTCGGTGAGCTTGTCTGGGGAGAGGATCTGCGAGGAGGGGGTGAGGGACGCCAGATCCAGGCTTGTGGCGGTGGTGTCGTCGGCGATGACGACGGTGGGGGAGGAGTCCGTAATGATGTGGTGCAGGCGCTCGGTCTCAGGACCTCGAGTGATGGGGAAGGGGACAGGGATGGGAATCATCCCCCGGTACATGGCGCCGAGGATGAGGATGAGGAGGCGATCATCGCCGGGGATAAGGGGGAGCACCCTGTCGCCGGGTGTGCCGGGAAGGTGGGTGGCAGCGACCGCGATCTCGTCCCACAACTGACGGTAGGTGTGGCTGCGAACCGTGACGGTTCCGTCTGAATAGTCGAGAAAACGAAGGGCAACACGGTTCGGGAACGCGTCGAGTGAGCGAGCAAGAGCATCGATGACGGAAGTCATTATGTCAGACCAGGCCTCAAAGCGGGAATAAACCGACTCAGCAGACTGTAATGTAAGCCTACCCTAAGATCAATGCTTCGTTGAGGATCAAGACAAGAGCCTGTGCAGGTGGCTCGGCACCTCGTGCGGTGTCCACTCGTGAAATCTGTGGAGTGCGGCGTTGCTGGGGAAAATTGTCCGGTGTGTGGTGGGGGTGGGGAGGACTCGTGACGCCGCGGTTCTCGTAGGAGCGCTTCCCGGGTCTCCCGGACTGGTGGCAGAGCGGTCGATGGGCTCTTCGGTTCGTCCTCGAAAGCGGAAGCCGGTCGGCGCCGCCGGGGCAAGAGGAGAGGGCCGGGTATGCGCCCCCGACTGCGCTTCCCGGCCCTCGCTTGAGTGTCACTCGGCCGGCATTCCCGGCTCAACGGGGAGTGGTCCCCAACCGGCCGTCAGGTAGGGGGTGGCCGGCTTCAGCAGCTGAGGGTCGCGTCGGTGCCGACGCCGGCTCCGGCGGAGATGCCGGCGAGCTCGTGGTCGTCGGCGTTGCCGCCGGTGCAGACGATCGCGCAGGGTCCCTGGCGGGTGGGGTCGGCCATGAGGCCGGCCAGGCTCGCGGCCCCGGCGCCCTCGGCCAGGGTGTGGGCGTGCGTGGCCATGAGGCCGACGGCGTCCTGGATCGCGTCGTCGTCGACCAGGATGAAGTCGTTGAGGCTGCGGCCCAGCACCGACTGGGTGAGGGTGAAGCTCGCCCCGACCGCCAGCCCCGCCACGCGCGTGCGGCTGTGGACGGTGGCCGGCTCCCCGGACCTCCAGGCGCGGTGCGCGGCGGGCGCGGCGCTGGACTGGACGCCGATGACCCGGCACCCGGGGGCCAGGGCGTCGCGCACGAGGCAGGCGCCGGCGGCCCCGGAGCCC
>ERZ772945.1383-NODE-1383-length-17135-cov-3.719614_pt1 | contig 17135 bp, 16 predicted proteins | sample MGYA00511681_ERZ772945 | MGnify/ENA primary metagenome ERZ772945 (study PRJEB29015, sample SAMEA2737943) | human oral metagenome | biome: human oral; feature: human-associated habitat; material: dental | place: China | collected 2143 ...
CCTGCTTCGTGCAGACGAGCATATCGGGATGCTTCCTGCTCATGAACACGAGCGAATAGGAACCCTCGATACGGCGCAGGACTTCGCGGATCGACGAGACGAAATCGCCGTTATAGACTTCTTCGAGGAGATGTGCGACGACCTCCGTATCCGTCTCGGACTTAAAGTCGTGCCCCTTCTCAATGAGATCCTCTTTCAGTGCGAGGTAGTTCTCGATGATGCCGTTGTGGACAATGACGAAGTCCCCGCTGCAGTCCGTATGCGGATGTGCGTTGCGGTCAGACGGGCGTCCATGCGTCGCCCAGCGCGTATGGCCGATGCCGAGCGTGCCCTTCGGCATGTTGCTGCCGATCTTGTCGCGCAGTGCGGCGAGACGACCGACGCTCTTCTCGACGCGAATCTTCGCGCCGTCGTAGACCGCGATGCCTGCCGAGTCGTAGCCGCGATACTCAAGCTTCGAGAGTCCGTCGAGCAGGAACTCCGCCGCCTGCTTGTCGCCGATATAGCCGACAATACCACACATAAAATTCCCTCCTTGGGGAAAATTCCCCACGCGCCTGCTGCGCCCCATCCCATTTTGTCCCCGCGCTCGCGCACGGGCTTTGCCGGGAATCTATCGGCGGGCGGCCGGAAGGCATCCGCTGACGGCTCGACAACCTTCTCCTCGTCCTCTCATGTCACGCATGAGAACCAGCGCTAAGATGATTCCATCTTTTCCGTATTACCAAAACAGCAGGCATTTTCTCTGGATTTCTTCTCGTTAGACATTTTAACGTAAGGCACGTGCAAAGTCAATCTTTCGCCGCCAAACAAAACAGCCCGTACATCGTATGCACAGGCTGTTATACGCATGGGAAAGGCGGTTTCTCTCCCATTTCCTTTCTAAAAACCGAGCCTTCCAAGCACGAAGCGAACAAACCAAAGACCGAAAACGACGGACCCAAGGCTCAAAAACGTATTGATGAGAACATTGGCCACGGCGAGGAATGTGCTTCCGCCCCGATAGAGCATAAGCGTCTCAAAGCTCATCGACGAAAACGCCGTGAGCCCGCCCAAAAAGCCGACCGTCAGCATGAGGCGGTACGGATTGTGTGCGAGGTGCTTCTGATCCGTCAGGATGAGCAGCGCGCCCATGATGATGCCCATGAACAGCCCGCCGAGGAAATTGACGGCGAGCGTGCCGAACGGGAAATTGCCGAAGCGCGCACCGATCGTCGTCGTGATAAAAAAGCGGCAGACCGAGCCAATTCCGCCGCCTACGAAGACGAGCAGCACGGATTGAACGAGATCCAACGAAAAGACTTCCTTACTAAATCTTACGATACCAAACTGTCATATACACTGCGTCCATTATCGCACGAAATGCGGCTTCAGCGCAAGCGTCACGAAAAAGAGCACGGCGAGCGCCACGACGATTGTCGCACCTGCCGCCATATTGAAGCAGTAGGCGATAATCAGCCCTGCCACGCCTGCCGACATCGCACAGAGCACGGAAACGGCGTGGTACGATTTGACGGAATTCGTGACATTTCGCGCAGCTGCGGCGGGCAGCACGAGCAGCGCATTGATGATGAGAATGCCGACCCATTGGATGCTGATGGAGACGAGCACGGCAAGCATCGCCGCGAATGCACTCTCCGTCCAAAACGCCGAGATGCCGCGGCTTCGCGCAAAGGACGCATTGAGCGAGAGCACGAGCAATCGGTTAAAGAGGATGCCCCAAACGGCAGCGACGAGCACAAAGACACAGGCGAGCGCCCTGATATCGTCCTCTGATACACTCAGAATATCACCGATGAGATACGCAGAGAACTTATTGAACCCTCCGCCTCGGCTCATGAGCATGAGACCGAGCGCGATGGCCGTCGAAGAGAAGACGCCGATGATCGTATCCGCTGATGCCGCGCTCTTGCCCTTGATCCACGTGACGAGCAGCGCAAAGAGGATCGAAAAGACGACGAGCGAGAGGAGCGGCGACACCGAGCCGAAAAGGACGCCGAGCGCGATGCCCGTAAACGCCCCGTGCCCCAAGGAGTCCGAAAAAAACGCCATGCGGTTCGAAACGACCATCGTACTCAAGAGGCCGAAGAGCGGCGTCACGAGCAAGACGGCGAGAAAAGCCGACTGCATGAAATGGCTGCCCACCCAGTCAAAGGGGAGCGCGCCGATGAGCGCGTAAAGAACTTCCATCAGCGAACCTCCTCTTCTGCCGTGCCATCTGCCTTCGCTCCCGCAAGCATGCCGAATAGGCGCCTCGTCCGCGCGTCGGCAAAGACTTCCTCCGGCGTGCCGCTCATCACGACGCCCCGATTCATGAGGACGACTTGATCGGCGTGTTTTGCGACCATGTTGAGATCGTGTGAAATGAGGATAATGGAAATATCCTCCTGTGCGCGAAGCTCCGATACGATATCGTAGAAAAGCGCGAGCCCGTTTTGGTCGACGCCGGAGACCGGCTCATCGAGCAGCAGCAGGTCGGGCATCGGCTCCAAGGCGAGTGCGAGCAGGACGCGCTGCAGCTCACCGCCTGAGAGCGCGCCGAGCCGACGGTCGATGAGATGGTCGGCGCGCACGCGCGCGAGGCTTCTTTGCACGCGCGGCCGCAGGGATTTCGCCGGGAATAACCAAACGGGGCGACGCGACAGGCACGCCATGAAAATATCGAGCACCGTCGTCGGCGCACTGAGATCAAATCGAAGATACTGTGGCACATAGCCAATGACGGGATGCCCTGTATGCTTGCCCTTTGCATCGACGTAGTGCAGATTTCCCTCATGGCGCACCTCGCCGAGAATCGCCTTCAAAAGCGTGCTTTTGCCCGCGCCATTCGGTCCGATGAGCGCCGTGAGCTGGCCGCAATGAACGTGCAGATTGACGTGCTCAAAGATCGTGAGCGAGCCGATTCTGACGGTGAAGCCCTCGAGCTTCGTACAGCAGAGTTTCGCGCAGTCGTCGGCAGACGCGGCGCGATGGTGAAGAATATTGCGAAACAAAGTATTTCCTTTCCGAATGGGTCCAAATACGAGAGAGACGACTCGCGTTTTCCCCCATCACTTCGTCAGGCGGCGAAATGCCCGGCTGCTCCATAGGTAGCCGCCCAGCGCGTAGAGCGCGAGCACGGCGAGCGATGCGAGCGGTGCCTCGCCTCCGCTCCCAATCGCGCGAAGCAACAGGCTCGTGTGCGTGAGCGGCAGGCACTCGATCGCATAGCGCACGGGATCGGGCAGCGCATGCGTCGAAAAAAACGTGCCGCATAAAAACGACATCGGCAGCAATATGTACGTATTGACCTGCCCCATCTCCTCAAACGTCGAAATCTTCATGGCGGCGAGAAAGCCAATCTCGGCGAAAACGACGCAGTTCAAGACGAGCACGAGCAAGAAAAGCGGCGTCATCGCAAAATGCGCGCCGAACGCGAGCGCGAGCAGGACGATGATCGACGACGAGATGAGCCCGCGCAGGACGGCGGCGGCAACCTTCCCGATCACGAATGCGTCGGGCCAGATCGGCGCGATAAGGTACTCCTCAAGACTCTTATGATAGACGCGCTCAGCATGGACGGGCGTGATGCTGTTGAAGCTGATGTTCATGGAATTGAGCGCGAGGATCCCCGGCACGATGAAGTCGAGATAGGTGCCGCCCTGCACCTCGATGCTGCGCCCGAGGCCCCAGCCGAACGCGACAAGGTAGAGCATCGGTGCGACCATGCGCGAGAGAATGAACTTCGTGAGGCGCTTCCTGAGCACGATCCAATCGCGCCAAAAGACCGTCCAGACATCGTAGAAGTTTTGATTGCGCATCACGACAGTCCTTCCTGCTTCCCCGTCATCGCAAGGAATACCTCTTCGAGATTCGGCAGGTTTGTCTTTTCGCGCAAGCGCTTCGGCGAATCGAGATCGACAAGCCGCCCGTGGCTAAGTATCGCGACACGGTCACAGAGCGTCTCCGCCTCCTCGATGTAGTGTGTCGTCAGAAACACCGTGACGCCGCCCCATGCCATCTGTCGCACGAGCTGCCATATCCTGCGGCGCACCTGCGGGTCGAGCGCGACCGTCGGCTCGTCGAGAAAGAGAATGCGCGGGCGGTGCAGGAGCGCGCGCACAATGAGCAGGCGCCGCTTCATGCCACCGGAAAGCCTGCGCACGCCGTCGTTCACGACATCCGTGAGCGCAACGTAGCGAAGCAGCTCCTCGATGCGCGCCTTTCGCGCAGCTGCTCCCATATGGTGCAGGCGCGCATGCAGGTCGAGATTCTCGCCGACCGTGAGATCCTGGTCAAAATTGATATGCTGCGGCACGACACCGATGAGCGACTTAATTTCCCGCGCGTGCGTACGCGTATTGAGCCCATCATAACAAACGGATCCCTCCGTCGGCTGCGTCTGCATCGTCATCATGCGGATCGTCGTCGTCTTGCCCGCGCCGTTCGGTCCCAAAAGACCGAATATCTCACCATTTGCGACGGAAAGCGAAAGCCCTGCAACCGCCGTCTTCTCCGCCTGCTTTCCCGCTTTGTCGCGGTGCGGGAATCGCTTGACAAGGTTCTCTGTCTCTATCATCTGCCATTCCTTTCCATCCTTCATGTTGCTCTCTATTGTCTCACAAATCACAACAGAATAAAAGCCGCTTCACAAAACTTTATGCGCAAACTGAAAACAGCCCATCATCTGCGTCCTTCGGGCTTGATAAAAAGCAATGCGACCAAGCTAGGGGGTAGCTGCTTGATCGCATTGCTTTTCGTTGCTATTCCATATCGTTTTTACTTGCGTGCGACGGCCTTTCGGGCTGCCGCCACGATATGCGCGGCATCCAGTCCATATGCCTGCATCAATTCATCCGGCGTGCCGGACTCGCCAAATGTATCTTTAATGGCGACCATTTCCATTGGCACGGGCTCATGATGCACCACGCATTCCGCCACTGCGCTTCCCATCCCGCAATACATCTGATGTTCCTCGGCCGTAACAAGACATCCCGTCTTCCGTATGGATTCCAAAAGCGCAGGCACATCGATCGGCTTTACCGTATGCATGTCGATGACCTCAGCAGAAAGCCCTTCTTTTTCGAGCTCGCTTGCTGCTCCCAGCGCCTCGTGCACCATCGCGCCATTCGCCACGATGGTAACGTCCTCGCCCGCCCTGCAAAGCCGCGCCTTCCCTAACACAAAGGGGGTATCCTCGCCGGTCACGACAGGCACTGCCTCACGGCCAAAACGGATGAAGCACGGTCCTTTTGCCTTTGCAATCGCATGTGTCGCCTTTCGCGTCTCCTCCGCATCGCATGGGACGACGACGGTCATATGCGGCAGCACGCGCATGATCGCCACATCCTCCAAGGCCTGATGCGTCGCACCGTCCGATCCTACGGATATGCCAGCGTGCGCACCTGCCAGCTTGACATTCAGCTCGTTGTAGCAGACGGTCGTGCGAATCTGATCCCACGCCCTGCCTGCGAGAAAGACGCCATACGTCGAAACGAATGGAAGCATCCCGCCAAGCACGAGCCCTGCCGCCGTGCCGACCATGTCCTGCTCCGAAATGCCCATATCAATGAAATGCGTGGGGAATTTGTCCTTTACCCAACTCGTGCGCGTCGATTTTGCCACATCGGCATCAAGCACCATGATGTTGGGATTCGTGGGTATCATTTCGAGCAGGGCCTTTCCGTAGCCGTCCCGCATCGGTATTTCCTTATCCATCTCACGCACCTCGAATCTCTGACAAAGCGGCTTGCAGCTCCCCATCATTGGGCGCCGCGCCATGCCACGCACAGTCATTTTCCATAAAGGAAACGCCTTTGCCCTTGATCGTATGCGCGACGATGACCGCAGGCGCGCCTTTTGCTTCCTTTGCTTCATGGAATGCGTCCATCACGGCTGCCATATCATGTCCATCCGCTTCTATGACATTCCAGCCAAAGGCCTTCCACTTTTCCGCAATATCGCCGAGGCTCTTGATGTCTTCGACCCTTCCATCGAGCTGCACGCCATTGTCATCCACAATCGCGCAAAGGTTATCCAGCTTATGCTGGCTGGCATAGAGCGCGGCCTCCCAGATCTGCCCCTCCTGAAGCTCGCCGTCCCCCATCAGGCAGTAGACGCGCTGCGGCGTCTTTCTATGCTTGAACGCTGTGGCAAGCCCGTTTGCGATCGAGAGCCCTTGCCCAAGCGAGCCCGATGAGCAATCCAACCCTGGCGTATGCGCCTTGTGCGGATGGCCCTGAAGCCTGCTGCCAAAACGTCGGAGCGTGGAAAGCTCCTCGACGGGGAAAAAGCCGCGCTCCGCTAGGACGCTGTACAGGACAGGCGCCACATGCCCCTTGGAAAGAATGAAGCGATCGCGCCCCTCCCACTCCGGCTCTTCGGGACGCACATCCATAATGCCACCAAAGTAAAGAGCCGTCATGATCTCTGCGGCAGACAATGAGCCGCCTGGATGCCCCGAGCCAGCCTGATGGATCATCGTGACAATGTCTTCACGGATCTTTTTGCAGATGGCCTTGAGCTCTTGTATGTCCTTGCTCAAAACAAGCACTCCTCTCAAAAAATCCCGTATCGCCAGCAGCCGCGCCAAAGGATTCCCATATGCGCGGCCCCGCCTTGGCGATACGACGGCAGGATGATAGGTCAGGCCTGCGCCTTGCTGTCTGCAATAGGCTCATCAATCGACAGGAAGAGCAGGAAGCCCAAAACGGATATGATTCCGAAGAAGGCAAAGACATAGTCGTAACTGCCCCACCAGTCAAGAAGCAGTCCGACAAAGAACGGGCTGAACGCACCGCCTAAGTTTCCGCCGGAGTTGACAACGGCAATCGCGATCGGATAAGTTTGCTTGTCCGTGATCCCCATGGGATATGCCGTAAAGGCAGGCCAGCCAAGATTCAGGCAGAAGCCCGTCGCAAAGAGCGCCATGCCCATAGCCGTATCGCTGTTCGGCAGGTTCATCATGACGAACATCATAAAGAACGTAAAGAGCGCGGTGAAGAGCATCGTCGGCTTGCGTCGCTTGCCAAGCACCTTGTCCGAGATATAGCCACCAAGAAGCGAGCCAATCAGACCGCCGATAAACGGAGCTGCTGCCATGAAGCCCATCTTCGTGAAGGTATACCCCTTCGCATCGACGAGGTACGACGGGATCCACGTCATGATCCCATAGACAACAGAAACCATGAAGAAATAACCAAGCGTGTTGCCGATGATGTTCCAATTCGTAAAGACCTTTGCCTTCGACGTCACGGGCTCTACATGCTTCAAGCGGATGATCTTGTCGAGAAGCCCAAAGCTCTTGAACGTCTCTTTCTTTTCTTCACCGGCATCGCTTCCCGATTCGATATAGTCCACCTCAGCCTGATTGACATGGCCATGGTCGCGCGGGGACGTGCGAATGACGAGATACCAGATGACCGCCATGAAGAAGCCGGGGATTGCAAAGAAGATGAAGATATTTCTCCAGCCATAGTTCAGGGCAATCCAAACGACGATGGATGGCACGATGATCGGGGCAACGAGCGTAGACGCGATGTAGACGCCGACAGCCGTCGCTTTTTCCTTCGCAGGGAACCAGTTGTTGATCGTGGAGGTCAGCCCGACCGGCGTAGGCCCTTCGCCAAGGCCAAGCCCTAAGCGCGTGAGGACGAGCTGCCCGGCATTCTGCACATGGCCCATAAGGAAGGTGAAGAGCGAAAAGGCGATGATGGAAAGCGAGACGGTGCCGCGGATTCCCAGCTTTGAAAGAATGAACCCTGCGGGAATCTGGCTGATCGCGTATCCCAGGAAAAACATGGATGCGATCCCACCCATCTCGGTGTTCGTCATGTGGAACTCGTCCTTGATGAAAGGAAGCGCAACGCCGATGTTGGAGCGATCCGCATAATTGATGAGGTATGTGGTGAATATGACCGCCAATATCACCCAACGAAAATTTGTTTTTTTCATGGCTGGCCCTCCTAGTTATTGACTACATTTTCTGGCTTGCCCACGATATACGAAGCAATATTCTGCTCCACGATGCGCAGGATGCGCGCCCTTGCGGGCTTTGCCGCCCATGAGATATGCGGCGTGATCAGGCAATTTTTCGCATCGAGCAACGGATTATCGGGGCGAACCGGCTCAGTAGAAACGACATCGAGCCCTGCTGCATAAACCTTGCCTTGGTTCAACGCTTCTGCAAGATCGATCTCATCAACGAGCTGTCCACGGCTATTGTTGATCAGAATGACCCCGTCCTTCATCTTCTCAATATTCGCCTTGCAAATAATCCGCTCCGTCCCGGGAAAGAGCGGGCAATGCAAGAAAATGACATCCGACTGCCTGAAAAGCGTATCGAGATCGACGTACTTTGCGAGCGCGCGCCCCGCATCGCTCTCGTATTTGTCGAAGGCGAGCACGCGCATATTGAGCGCCTTCAAGATCTTTGCCGTTGCTTGCCCGATACGGCCAAGGCCAATAATGCCTGCCGTCTGCCCATTCAGTTCAAGCATGGGATAATCCCAGTAGCACCAGTCCGGGCAGCTTGCCCATTTGCCATCCTTTACGGTCTGCGCGTGATGCCCGTAATGCGAGCAGATTTCAAGCAGCAGCCCAACGGCATATTGCCCGACAATCTCCGTGCCATAGCTCGGCACGTTTTGGACGATGATCCCCTTCTCCTTCGCATACGCGCAGTCAATCACGTTGTAGCCCGTAGCCAGAACGGCAATGCATTTCAGATTGGGGCAGGCGTCCATCGTCTCCTTTGAGATTGGCGTCTTGTTCACAACGGCGACCTCCGCATCCCCGATGCGCTCGCGAATAAGCGGCGATTCCTCGTATGCCGTGCGATCATAGACCGTCACATCCCCCAAGTCCTCCAGCACATCCCAGCTCAGATCGCCCGGATTTTCCGTGTAGCCGTCCAGTATAACGATTTTCATAGTGCCGCCTCCCTCTTTTTTATGGAAGAACTATAGGCATAGTCGTAGGAATCGTGCATATTTTCCTTGAGCGCCGGATAGAGCGCGTCGTAAATCTTCTTATAGCGCATATAGAACATCGCGTCATATGGATCTGGCTCGATATATTGGTCGTAGTTTTCGACTACAGGGAAATCCCATATATCCTTGTATGCCCCGGATGCGAAGCCGCCTAGGATCGCAGCGCCAAAGGCTGCAGCATTCGACACATTGACCGTATGGATAGGAATATTCTGGATATTTGCCCTTAGCTGGAGAGACAGCTTGCTCTTTGTCGCGCCGCCAATGCAGATGACGTAAGGCGGATCGACATCCCAGCGATCCTTTCCGATCTGATAGATCTGATTCATCGCAAGCGCGACGCCCTCGTAAACGGCCCGCGCAAGGTCTGCCTTCGTCGTATTCGCCGTTATGCCGAAGAAGAGCCCCAGCGCCTTTGCGTCAAAGATTGGGCTGCGCTCGCCGCACAGGTACGGCACGTACATGACCCCATTTGCCCCGCGCGGCGATTGTTCCGCGAGCGCCTCCATCTCCGCCTCGTTTTTCAGATCCGGCGCAATGTTCGTCAAGAACCAGCGGATGCTTCCACCTGCCATGCTCATGGCCCCATTTGAGAGCCATAGCCCCGGTATGACATGGCCGCGGTTCATAAAGGCCGGGCTGAAGTTCGGGTTGTTCAGGCAAAATACGATAACCTCCGACGTGCCCATGCTCTGGAATACGTCACCATGACGGCGCACGCCCATTGCAATGCTCGATGCCGCCGTGTCCGCCGCACCGAGAGAAACTGGCGTCCCCTCGGCAAGCCCCAATGCGCGCGCAACGTCCGCCTTCAGCCCGCCGAGCTTGTCCATGCAGGAGATGAGCGGCGGCAGGAGATCGTCAGACAGATCGTAAAGCTCCGTGAAACGGTGTTCCCACGCATACGGCTTCTTGATGCGCAGCAAGCCGCTGTAGGAGGCTGTCGTCGGCTCGCAGGCAAGGACGCCCGTCATCTTTGCGCCGAGGTAGCTATTCAGAAAGCCAACCTTGTCAACCTCCGCCCAGACTTCCGGCTCATGCGTCCGCACCCATTGGATCGTGGCCGCGACGCAGGTGGAGGGGCTCGGATTGTTGCCGACGCGCCCAAAGTACATATTGGCGCCGCCGAAGCGCTCCACGAAATCCGCGACTTCCTTCACGCTTCGGTTGTCGAAATATGCAATGCCGGGGCGCACGGCTTCCATGTCCTTGTCAAAGAACACGACGGTCGGATTCGCCACGCTGAAGCCAAGCCCCGCAACGCGATCCGCAACGCCGTCCACAATGGCACGGATCTCCTTTGTCAGATTGCCAAAGAAATCCTCCAGATCAAGCTCCGCCTCATTGCGCTCGGGGCGCGAGATCACGACTTGAAAGGAAGTCTCCCGAAGGAGCTCCCCCTCTGTCGTGAAGAGGCTCAGCTTCGTGCCCGTGCTCCCTGCGTCAATGCCCAATAAAAGGTCTTTGTCCTTCATAAGAAGCACCCCTTATTTCAGTTTACAATGCAGATTTTCAGACCTGCACCGCTCTTGGCAAGCTCGTACGCCTCTTGGAATTCCTCGATCTTGAAGCGATGTGTGATGATGCCGGACAGATCGATGCGCTTGCTCTTTACGAGATTCGCCGCCTCGCGGTAGTCCTGCCTCGTGTAAGCGGTCGAGCCCGTCACATGGATCTCGCTGTAGTGGATCAAGTTCGGCACAATATCGCTCGTGCTCTTTTCGGGGAAGCCGGCAAAGAGCATGACCGTTCCGTTGCGTCGGCAAAGCTGGAATGCCTGATTGACAATAGCGGGGACACCGATGCAGAGAATGACGACATCTGCGCCCAATCCATCCGTTTCACGCTTCACGACATCCTCGAGCTTTTCCTTCATCGGGTCGAGGACGACTTCCGCGCCGAGCTCCTTCGCTTTCGTGCGGCGGTACTCGTTGGGCTCACTGACGATGACCTTGCGCGCGCCGGCTATCTTCGCGAGGAGCAGATGGATGAGCCCAATGGGGCCTGCCCCCTCGATGAGGACGACATCATCCATGCGGACGCCCGCATTCTTCTGCCCATGCAGGCAGCATGCCAGCGGCTCAATCAGAGAGCCTTCCTCAAACGGGATTGACTCTGGCAGCTTGATGACATTCTGGCTCTCGATGCATACCTTCGGAATGCGAAGATACTCTTCAAATCCGCCGTCAAACTCGTAGCCGATTGCCTGCCGCTCCATGCACGCATTTTCATGTCCTGTGAGACACATCGCACAATGATGGCAGGGGATGACGTTTGCCACTGCGACATGCTCGCCGACCTCGTAGCCCAACACATTCGCGCCGACCTTTTCGATGATGCCGCAGATCTCATGGCCAATCGTCGATGGATAGCGCACGCCCCGCGTCTTTTGCCCCGTCAGAATGCGCATATCCGTTCCACAGATTGCCGTGCTCTTCATCTTGAGAAGGATTTCATCCTCATGGATTTCGGGAACTGGAATATCTTGCACAGGAAACTCATTTGCTTTTAGAAGTCTTACTGCTTTCATACGAATCCCCCTATTTCAAATCTTCCATCTCGCATTATGCCCATGCGGCACAGATCCCCATGCCGCATGGGCGGAGCCTTCTCCAGCCCCTTATTTCTTCTTGTTGTCGCTTTCGAGGTCACGGAGCATTTCCATCGCCTGCTGCGGCGTTGCCTTGTCATGGATGATGCTGCCGAGCGCCTTGACGAGGGACGTGACGTCCGAATAGCTCCAGACGAAGCGGCCAAAGACCACGCCGCCCACGTTCGCCTTGTTGATGGCGTCATACGTCATATTCATGTAGTCCTCAATCGTCTTGCAAGCATCGCCACCCTGGATCGCGACGCGCGCAGGGCATGCCTCGACGACCTTTGCCATCGTCTTGGGATCGCCCGTATACGTCGTCTTGATGATGTCAACGCCAAGCTCTGCGCCAGCGCGCACGCCATATGCAATATTCTCCCACTTCGTGCGATCCTCGGGCGCGACCGTCTCGCCTTTCGGATAGATATGCCCGACGAGAGGGATCCCATAGGACATGCAGTCTTTTGCGAGCTTGCCGATCTCCGCAAACTGCTGGTCTTGGTAGTTGCCGAGGACCATTGCGCCGACCGAAACACCATCCGCGCCCATGCGAATGCCTTCCTCGACATCGCCGAACACCGTGTCGCAAGTCGGTGCAACAGGAGAGTAGCTGGAGCACTTCAGGAGCAGGGAAACCTTGCCCGCGTGCTGATGGAAGCACTGCTCTGCAATCCCCTTCGTCATGGTAATCGCGTTCGGGGCGCCCGCAACGATCTTGTCAATCGTGTCCTGGATATGGATGAGCCCCGTCATGATGCCCCTCGAGATCGAATGATCGACCGTGATCGCCATCATCTTGTCGCTCTTCGGGTTGACAAGCCTGCTCATGCGTACTGCTTTTCCTAACATTGCCATTTGGTTTTCTCCTCTCAACATTTCCTGCGCAAACGTCCACTTTGGGGACATCGTGCGCACGCTCTTGCATGAAAACAAGATTGACCTTGCAAGTTCTTCCTATCGGTACCGTAACTATACTATACCACTTATGTAGTAAAACTTCAATATATTATTTTATTATTTTGGAGTTTTGCTACATATTTTTATCTTGCTACCATGTCTGAAGCAAAATAAACAAAAGAAAAAGGCTCATATAAGAGCCTTTCCTTTTGACGCAGATGCCATGCCTGTCAAAACTTGTTTTTTGCCGTTGCCAGCCTCGATTTATTCAACAAGTCACTGTAATCATCCAAATGGTTTTTCGCCACGACTGCCATGATGGAATCGATGACCGCCATCTCCGCCATTCGTGCACTCGTCGATTCAGAGTGAAACATGGTCTCCTTTCCGCAGACGGAGATGACGAGATCCGCAAGCTGCGCAATCGGCGCCTTCATCTGCGTCGAAATCAAAATCAGATACGCATGGTTTTTCTTTGCCATGCGCAATAGCTCATAGAGATTCTTCGTGCTGCCCGTATGCGAAATGCAGATCACGACGTCGCGCTCCGTCAGAGAAGATACGCTCATCAGCTGCAAGTCGTAATCCTTGTCGAGGCTGCAGCGTATGCCAATCTTGAGCATCTTGATGCGCAGATCCTCTCCGACGACCAGGCTGTTGCCCGAACAGGCTATGACGATCCGTTCCGCTTCATAGAGCCTCTGCGCGGCGAGCAGGAGGCTTTCCCCATTCAGCATCTGCTGCGTCTCCTGCAAGGCAGATATGCTTGCAGAAAATACTTTGTGGCAGATCGTGTCAACCGTATCCCCCTCTTCCAGATTCGGATTGTACTGCTTGTACGTCGGGACGACTTCCCGCGCCAATCGCATTTTGAAATCCTGATAGCCCTTGCATCCAAAGGTGCGGCAAAAGCGTATGATCGACGCATCGGAGGTCTGCGTGTATTCCGATAGCTCCGCGATGTTATAATCCACCACACGCATGTAATTCTCCAATACGTAATCGGCAATTTTCTTTTCGGACTTCGTCAGATTGTCAAACCGTTCTCGGATAACCTGCAAAAAAAGTGTATTGGGCATACTGTTTCCTCGATTCCTGTTGCCACATAAGAAAACAAAACGATTCGCAGATTATCATACCATATTTTCCTGCCCTTGCATAATCGCAATGAGAAAAATACTCATCGTTCCAGTTGCATGATTTCCCCTGGCGGAAAATAGAGGCAGATCGCGTCCGCCGCAATCGCGTGCCATGTTTCCTTTGGCAGTTCCCATCGAATCAGTGCACCGTCCGTCCCCGCACGGCGCACCATGATGAGGTAGGAAAACGTGTCCTCTATGATGCGCACGACATCCATGCAGAAAATATTCTCGGCAGGATGTTCCGCGCCCGTCCGATATTCGAGGAAGTGCGCACGAAGACCGACGTAGTGGATTTTCTCCTGCACCTCGCCCACACATAAGTCAATCTGCCAGTCCTTTGCACGGACGTGCGACGCGTCGATACGCTCTGCGTGAGAGACATTCTTGCACCCCGTCAAAAGCGTCGCCGTCAGCGTCGTCGGATTGTGGAAAAGCTCGCGCCGCGTATGCACCGACTCCATCTGCCCACGGTTGATGATGGCGATGCGGCTCGCGAGGCGGTAGACCTCGCCGCGGTCGTGCGAGACGAGGAGCGCCGCGCCTCCGTAGTTTTTCAGCACGTCCATGAGCTCCAGCTCAAGCTGCCACTTCAAGTAGCTGTCGAGCGCCGAAAACGGCTCATCGAGCAGCAGCAGCTCCGCGTCCGTCGCAAGGATGCGCGCGAACGCCGCGCGCTGCTGCTGTCCGCCCGAAAGCTCGGCTGGATAGGCATTCTGCTGCTCGGTCAGCGCAAAGCGTGCTAGATTCTGCTCAATAAGACGTTCCTTTTCCTCCGCCGTTCCCTTTGCGACAAAGCGGATGTTTTCCGCAATCGTCATGTTTGGAAAGAGCGCGAAGTTTTGGAAGAGGTAGCCGATGCGACGCTTCTGTGGCGGGAGATTTATCCCCTTCGCACTGTCGTAGAGCACACGCCCATTCAGAACGATTCCCCCCTCATCTGGCTGCTCAAGCCCCGCGATGCACTTGAGCGTCATGCTCTTGCCACAGCCCGACGCGCCGAGAAGCGCAAAGACCTCGTCCTTTGTCGTGAAGTTCGCGACGAGCGTGAAGTTCCGCAATTTTTTCTTGATATTGACCTTCAGTTCCATGCCATCACGCTCCAATCCGCGCCGTGCCGCGCTTGTTCGACCGCGCGATGATCCAGTTCATCAGCACGACGAAAAAGAGGGAGAAGAACACGACGGCGATCGCCCACTTGAACGCGAGATCGTAGTCATTTGCCTGCACGGCCGCGTAGATCGCCGTTGACATCGTCTGCGTGACGCCGGGGATATTGCCTGCGAACATGATCGTCGCGCCAAACTCGCCGATGGCGCGCGTGAAGGAAAGCACGAGTCCCGCCAAAATGCCCGCTTTGGCATTGGGCACAAGCACGTGCCAAAAGATGCGCCACTCGGAAACGCCGAGCGTCCGTGCCGCTGCAAGGATATTCGCGTCCATCTGCTCAAATGCGCCGCGCGCCGTGCGGTACATCAGCGGCAGCGACACGATGATTGCCGCCATGACCGTTGCCTTCCAAGTAAAGACAAGCGTGATGTCAAACTGGAGCAAAAGCTTTCCAATGGCGCTTCGCTTGCCAAAGGCGAGCAGCAGGAAAAATCCGACGACCGTCGGCGGCAGGACCATCGGGAGCGTAATAATGGCATCGGCAAGCCCTTGAAACCGCCGCATGCGTACGACGGCAAGAGCGAGGCCGATGCCCGCAAAAAACGTCACCACGGTCGCTGCCGCCGCTGTCTCAAGCGTGATAAGAAGCGGCATGAGATCCATTCACTTTACCTCAAACCCATACTGCTCGAAGCGCTTCTTGTTCGCGTCATTCGTCGCGAATGCGAGGAAGTCCTTCGCTGCATCCATCTGCTTTGTCTCCTTCAAAATGGCAACCGGGTAAACAATGGGCTTATGCGATCCTTCCGGAGCCTTCGCCGTAACCCGGACTTTCTCGGAAATCGCGGCATCCGTCGCGTAGACAAGCCCCGCATCCACTTCCCCTGCCTCTACCCAAGTGAGCACCTGCCGTACATCGGAGCCGTAGACAGCCTTTGCCTTGACGGCATCCAGGATGCCGAGTTTCGTCAGGATCTCCTCCGAATACTGCCCGACGGGCACGCCCTTCGGCTCGCCGAGCGCGACACGCTGCACATCCGCCCTCGCGAGCTGGTCAAACGACGGAATATCCTTGCCGCCATCTTTCGGTACGATGAGCACAACCTCATTGGCAAGGAGATCCTTGCGCGTTCCATCCGCGAGAAGACCGGCCTTTTCAAGCGCATTCATCTGTTTCTGTGCAGCAGAGAAGAAGAGATCCGCCCCGCCGCCATTTTCAATCGCCTGCTGCAGTGCGCCTGAGCTGCCGTAGTTGAATACGACCTTGACATTCGGATGCTCTTTCTCGTAATCCGCACCGATTTCATTCATCACGTCCGTCAGGCTCGCCGCAGCCGATACGTGCAATTCGACCTTCTCGCCCGATGCAGACGACGCGGCAGACGGCTTGCCATCGTTTCCGCCGCCGCATCCCGCCGTGATGGCAAGAACGGCCACCAACAAGACTGCCCATAGTTTCTTCATGCAGATCCCTGTCCTTTCTTCCTGGAAGCAACAAAAAAGGCCGTTGCTTCGCACGAAAGGCGCACGAAACAACGACCCAAAGGACAGCCTTTTCCGGTACGTTGCCTGTGCTCCTTTTCAACACGGAAGGCGGCAGGGTTTCCCCTGCCGCCCTGTGAGCCGCATGGGGCGGCTCAGGCGCAGTGCCATGGGGCGCGTTGCCCGTTAGACACTTTTGCTCGGAGTACTCGCTTAGTATACCATAAGAAAAGACAAAGGGAAATGATCTTTCTTACTTTTCCAGGGCATCCCACGCATCGTTTGCGCGACGGACGTAGAGACCTTGGATGGCCTTGTTCTCGCCGATGCCGTGGATGTAGGCGTCCACCTTGTATCCTGCGGCTTCCAGGATCGACTTGTGCGAACCGGGATCCGCGCCTGCCATATCATTGTTCGCATGGTCGCCTGCGACCATCATGATCGGCATGAGCGTGACGTGCTTGATGCCGTTTTTCTTGAGCTTCGGCATCACCGTCTCCAGGCTTGGCCAGCCCTCGACCGTGTAGACGAATACGTTCTTGTAGCCCATCTCATCGATCTTCGCCTGAATGACAGAGTAGTAAGCATTCGAGACCTGCGGCGTGCCGTGCGCCATGATGAGGAGGGCATCCTCCTTGCCAAGCTCGGGGAACTGTGTGGAAAGCGCTTTTAGCGTCTCCGTCACGTCATCCGCCTGATTTTCCTGTCCCTGCCAGTACATCAGCGACGTGCCGAGTGTCATCTTCTTGAAATTCTTCTTGTAGTTCTCGAATACGCCCTTGTCGTACTGGTATTCCATGCCGGGGATGACATCGAGCGACGCGAGTGCGACGCGCGTGTAGCCATCTGCCTTGAGCTGGTCGAGCGCCTCCTCAGGCGTCGGGTACGTGATGCCTTCCTTCGCCTTGACGCGGTCGATGATGATGTGGCTCGTGTATGCCGTGA